>Ga0209902_100601_pt1 | contig 33661 bp, 27 predicted proteins | sample FECB27metaG_FD_188304 | JGI IMG/M metagenome (GOLD analysis project Ga0209902, IMG submission 188304) | Cyanobacterial communities from the Joint Genome Institute, California, USA - FECB-27 (SPAdes) (version 2) | ecosystem: Environmental > Aquatic > Thermal springs > Hot (42-90C) > Microbial mats...
CTCGAGGTCCGCATGGATCGGCCCCGCGAGCTGCAGCCCCATCGGCAGGCCCGCCTCGCCGAAGCCCGCGCGCACGTTGAGCGTGGGCAGCCCCGCCAGTGTGAACGGCGTGACGATCTCCATCCAGCGGTGGTAGGTGTCGCTCGGCACGCCGGCCACCTGCGCGGGCCAGTGCAGCTCGGCGTCGAAGGGGAAGACCTGCGCGGTCGGCGCCAGCACGAAGTCGAAGCGCTCGAACAGCGACAGGAAGGCGCGGTAGACGTTCGAGCGCCACACCGAGGCCTGGAACAGCGAGGCGGCATCGAGGTGCCGGCTCTGCTCGATCTCCCAGCGCGCCTCGGGCTTGAGCTGCTCGACCAGCGCGGGCGTGTTCATGTAGGCACCGAGCTTGCCGCCCACCAGCAGCTGGCGCAGCCGCAGCCAGGCGCTCCAGTTGTGGGCGCGCGGCACGTCGAGGGTGCAGGGCTCGACCTCGCAGCCCAGCGCGCGGAAGGTGGCGAGCGCGCGCTCGCCGAGCGCGAGCACGCCGGGCTCGAGCGGCAGGTCGCTCCAGATGCTGCCGAGCCAGCCGATGCGCAGGCCGCGCACCTCGCCCTCGATCCGCAAGTCGTCGGGCGCGGGCAGGGCGTGCGGCGAGGACAGCGGCACACGGCCGTCGAAGCCGGCCTGCACCGAGAGCAGCCGCGCGGTGTCCTCCACCGTGCGCGCCATCGGGCCTTCGCAACCGAGCTGCTGGAAGAACAGCTCCTCGTCGGGATCGCCGGGCACGCGCCCGCGCGAGGGCCGCATGCCGATCACGTTGTTGAAGGCCGCGGGGTTGCGCAGCGAACCCATCATGTCGCTGCCGTCGGCCACCGGCAGCATGCCGAGCGCCAGCGCCACGGCCGCGCCGCCGCTGCTGCCGCCCGCGCTGCGCTCGGGCGCGTAGGCGTTGCGCGTGGTGCCGAACACCGTGTTGTAGGTGTGGGAGCCGAGCCCGAACTCGGGCGTGTTGGTCTTGCCGATGACGATCGCGCCGGCCGCGCGCATGCGCGCCACGTGCAGGCTGTCGGTGCGCGCGGGCGTGCGCGGCGGCAGCGGCGAGCCCTTCGAGGTCGGCAGGCCGGCCGCGTGGCTCAGGTCCTTCACCGCGAGCGGAAAACCGTGCATCCAGCCGCGGCGCTCGCCGCGCGCCAGCTCGGCGTCGCGCTGGTCGGCCTCGGCCAGCAGCGCGCCGGGGTCCCGCAGCGAGACGATGGCGTTGAAGCGCGGGTTCAGGGCCTCGATGCGCGCGAGCGTGGCCTGCATCAGCTCGCGGCACGAGAGGCTGCGTTCGGCGATGCGGCGCGACAGGGCGGTGGCGCTGAGGGCGAGGAGGTCGTCGGTGGGCATGGCGTGGGGTCGGAGAAGGACGAGGCGCCAGTATGTGACAGCGCGGCGCCGCCCGGGGCCGGACCGGGGGCGGGTTGTCCCCGAGCACCGGCCGGCGCGGCCCCGCGCGCGGCGGCACATAATCGCCCGCCATGGAAACCAAGTGGCTCGAAGACTTCATCAGCCTGGCCGAGACGCGCAGCTTCAGCCGCTCCGCCCAGTTGCGGCACGTGACCCAGCCGGCGTTCTCGCGCCGCATCCAGGCGCTGGAGGGCTGGGCCGGCACCGACCTCGTCGACCGCAGCTCCTATCCCACGCGGCTCACGCCCGCGGGCCAGACGCTCTACAGCCAGGCGATCGAGATGCTGCAGGCGCTGCAGAGCACGCGCGCCATGCTGCGCGGCCATTCGGCCGCCGGGCAGGACGTGATCGAGTTCGCGATACCGCACACGCTGGCCTTCACCTTCTTCCCCTCGTGGGTCACCAGCCTGCGCGAGCACTTCGGCCCGATCAAGAGCCGGCTGATCGCGCTCAACGTGCACGACGCCGTGCTGCGGCTGGTCGAGGGCAGCTGCGACCTGCTGATCGCCTACCACCACCCCTCGCAGCCGCTGCAGCTCGACGCCAACAAGTACGAGATGGTGAGCCTGGGCGAGGAGACCGTGGCGCCCTGGGTCAAGGCCGACGCCGAGGGCGCGCCGCGCTACCGGCTGCCGGGCCGCGCCGGCCAGCCGCTGCCCTACCTGGGCTACGCGCCGGGCGCCTACCTGGGGCGCGTGGTCGACCAGCTGCTCAAGGAATCGGGCACCGCGATCCACCTCGACCGGGTCTACGAGACCGACATGGCCGAGGGCCTGAAGGTGATGGCGCTCGAGGGCCACGGCATCGCCTTCCTGCCGCAGAGCGCGGTGCGCAAGGAGGTGCGCATGCGCAAGCTGGTGAGCGCGCTGCCGCCCGAGATCGACCGGCTCGAGGCCACGATGGAGATCCGCGCCTACCGCGAGCGCCCGCAGGCGCCGCTGCAGACGCGCGCGGGCGGCCGCGCCGCCGCCAAGGCCGCCGGGCTAGAGTCGCTGCAGCCCAAGAGCTCGGCCGACGCGCTGTGGTCGTACCTCGTCGGCACCCAGCCGCCACGCTGATTCCGGGGCCTCGTAGGGGGAGCGCCGCTGGTCGGGCCGGGCGTTTGGGTATAGCCTTTTGCGACGGGTTTGTGCACTGCACAATCTATAAAAGTCAGGCATAAGTGTTCCCGTAAACAGCATTGGCGTCCGTGCCATGACGCCCCTACAGTCCGGGCAGTTTTTCGGCCGCGGGTCGAACGACCGCAACTCCATGGCACGCGTTCTCGCGTGCTTTTTTTCAGCCGAGAGGTGGGTATGGGCTCCAACTTCAGAACCGAACACGACTTCCTCGGCGAGAAGCAGATTCCCGCCGTCGCCTACTGGGGCGTGCACACGGCCCGGGCGGTGGAGAACTTCGCGATCTCCGGCACCCGCGTGTCGGCCATGCCCGACCTGGTGCGCGCGCTGGCCTTCGTGAAGAAGGCCGCCACGCGCGCCAATGCCGACCTCGGCGCGATCGACCGCGACCGCGCGGCCGCGATCATCCTGGCCTGCGACGACCTGATCGAGGGCAAGCTGCTCGACGAGTTCGTGGTCGACGTGATCCAGGGCGGCGCCGGCACCTCGACCAACATGAACGCCAACGAGGTCATCTGCAACCTCGCGCTCGAGAAGCTGGGCCACGAGAAGGGCCGCTACGACGTGCTGCATCCCAACGACCACGTCAACGCCTCGCAGAGCACCAACGACGTCTACCCGACCGCCGTGCGGCTGGCGCTGTGGTTCGCGATCGGCAAGCTGCTCGAGGCCATGGCGGCGCTGCGCCGCAGCTTCGAGGCCAAGGCGCTCGAGTTCAAGGACGTGCTCAAGATCGGCCGCACCCAGCTGCAGGACGCGGTGCCGATGACCCTGGGCCAGGAGTTCCTGACCTACGCGATCATGATCGGCGAGGACGAGGCCCGCCTCGGCGAGGCCCGCGCGCTGATCGAGGAGATCAACCTCGGCGCCACCGCCATCGGCACCGGCATCAACGCGCCGCACGGCTATGCCAACCTGGCCTGCCAGTACCTGGCAGAGCAGACCGGCGTGCCGCTCAAGCAGGCCGCCAACCTGATCGAGGCCACGCAGGACACCGGTGCCTTCGTGCAGCTGTCGGGCGTGCTCAAGCGCGTGGCCACCAAGCTCAGCAAGACCTGCAACGACCTGCGCCTGCTCTCGAGCGGCCCGCAGGCCGGCTTCGGCGAGATCCGGCTGCCCGCGCGGCAGGCCGGCTCGTCGATCATGCCGGGCAAGGTCAACCCGGTGATCCCGGAGGTGATGAACCAGGTGGCCTTCGAGGTGATCGGCAACGACATCACCGTGACCATGGCGTCCGAAGCCGGCCAGCTGCAGCTCAACGCCTTCGAGCCGATCATGGGCTGGAGCCTGTTCAAGAGCATCAAGCACCTGGGCAACGCCTGCAACACCCTGCAGCTGAACTGCGTCGACGGCATCGAGGCCAACCGCGAGTTCCTCGCCAAGCGGGTGCGCGAGTCGGTCACGCTGGTCACCGCGCTCAATCCCCTGATCGGCTACGAGAAGGCCGCGCTGATCGCCAAGACCGCGCTGGCCACGGGCGGGCCGATCGACCTGGTGGCCGAATCGCTGGGCATCATGACGCGCGCCGAGATGGACGCGCTGCTGGTTCCGGAGAACCTGACCCAGCCCGTGCGGCTGTCCGTGCCGGTGCCGCCGGCCGCGGAACCGTCGGGCACAAAGGCTGCTTTGTGAAAGCCGGACAATGCCAAATCCTGTGTCCGCACCAGCCAAGCGCCTTATGCGCCCGCCCGGTGCGCGGCTCGGGGAAAATGCACCGGGTTGGTCCGGGTATTCCCCCGAGACATCATGTCTAGAATTTCGTTGTATCTCTCATTTCCGTCACCCTCAGGAGTTTTCCGTATGAAAAAGCAAGTACTGGCATTGGCAATCGCGGCGCTGGCCGCCGGCGGCGCGATGGCGCAGGCCAATGACACGCTGGCCAAGATCAAGGCATCGGGCGTCATCACCGAAGGTGTGCGTGAATCCTCGGGTCTGTCGTACACGCTGGGCAACGGCCAATACACCGGCTTCCACTACGACGTCTGCGCCAACATCATCAAGGACCTCGAGAAGGCCGCCGGCAAGAAGCTCGAAGTCAAGTACCAGCCCGTGACCTCGCAAAACCGTATCCCGCTGGTGCAGAACGGCACCGTCGACATCGAGTGCGGCTCCACCACCAACAACGCCACGCGCCAGAAGGACGTGGCCTTCGGCGTGACCACCTACGTCGAGGAAACCAAGATCGTCGTGAAGGCGAACTCGGGCATCAACTCGCTGGCCGACCTGAAGGACAAGACCGTCGCCACCACCACCGGCACCACGCCGCTGCAGACCGTGCGCAAGCAAAAGCGCGCCGAGAACCTGACCTTCAAGGAGGTCTACGGCAAGGACCACTCCGACAGCTTCCTGCTGCTCGAGACCGGCCGTGCCGACGCCTTCGTGATGGACGGCTCGATCCTGGCCGCGCTGGCCGCCAAGTCGAAGTCGCCGAAGGACTACAAGATCCTGAACGACGTGCTCGCCGTCGAGCCCATCGCCATCATGATCCGCAAGGACGACCCCGCCTTCAAGAAGGCCGTGGACGACAGCATCAAGGCCCAGGCCAAGTCGGGCGAACTCGCCAAGCTCTACGACAAGTGGTTCCTGAAGCCGATCCCCCCGGCAAACGTCACCATCAACCTGCCGCTGGGCGAAGCCACCAAGAACGCATGGGCCAACCCGAACGACAAGCCCGCTGAAGAGTACGTGACCAAGGAATAAGCGTCGCGTCGCTGCGTGAATGACGCCCACCTTTCGCGGTGGGCGTTTCTTTTCAGGGACTGATTTTCGGAAGAAGGCGAAGGAGTAAGAAAAATGGGCAACTGGGATTGGCAGGTCTTCCTGCAGGACCCCGGGGGGGAATATCCGACCTATCTGCAATGGATGCTGTCGGCCTGGGGCTGGACGGTGTCCGTGGCACTGTTGGCGTTGATCGTCGCGTTGGTGCTGGGCTCGCTGGTGGGGATCATCCGCACCCTGCCCGACAGCCCGTGGCTGGTGAGGCTGGGCAATGCCTGGGTCGAGCTGTTCCGCAACATTCCGCTGCTGGTGCAGATCTTCCTCTGGTACCACGTCATTCCGGCGCTGGTCCCGGTCATGAAGGGCGTGCCGAGCTTCATCCTCGTGGTGCTGGCGCTGGGCTTCTTCACTTCGGCGCGGATCGCCGAGCAGGTGCGCTCGGGCATCCAGGCGCTGCCCAAGGGCCAGCGCTACGCGGGCATGGCGGTGGGCTTCACCACGGCGCAGTACTACCGCTACGTGATCCTGCCGATGGCCTACCGCATCATCATCCCGCCGCTCACGAGCGAGACGATGAACATCTTCAAGAATTCGTCCGTCGCGTTCGCCGTGTCGGTCACCGAACTCACCATGTTCGCCATGCAGGCGCAGGAAGAAACCTCGCGCGGCATCGAGGTCTACCTCGCGGTGACGGCGTGCTACGTGGTGTCGGCCCTGGCCATCAACCGGCTCATGGCCTTCATCGAGAAGAAGACCCGCGTGCCGGGCTTCATCGTCTCGGCCAGCGGCGGCGGAGGACACTGACATGATGAATCTCGACCTGTCCTTCTACAACTGGGACGTCATCAGCAACTTCGTCATCAAGGGCTTCTACTTCAGCATCATGCTGACGGTGGTGGCCACGATCGGCGGCGTGATCTTCGGCACGATCCTCGCGCTCATGCGCCTGTCGGGCAAGAAGTGGCTCGATGCGCCCGCGGCGCTCTACGTCAACGGCATGCGCAGCATCCCGCTGGTGATGGTGATCCTGTGGTTCTTCCTGCTGGTGCCGGCCTCGTTCTATTCGCTGTTCGGCTCGGTGGGTTCCAACTACCGCTCCGAGATCTCGGCCGTGATCACCTTCGTCGCGTTCGAGGCCGCCTACTTCAGCGAGATCATGCGCGCGGGCATCCAGTCGATCCCGCGCGGCCAGGTGAACGCGGGCCAGGCGGTGGGCATGACCTACGGCCAGAACATGCGCCTCGTGGTGCTGCCGCAGGCCTTCCGCAACATGCTGCCGGTGCTGCTCACGCAGACCATCATCCTGTTCCAGGACACCTCGCTGGTCTACGCCATCGGCGCCTACGACATGCTCAAGGGCTTCGAGACCGCCGGCAAGAACTTCGGCCGCCCGATCGAGGCCTACCTGCTCGCCGCCGTCGTGTACTTCGTGATGTGCTATGCGCTGTCGTACCTGGTGAAGCGCCTGCACAAGAAAATCGCCATCATCCGCTGACAGAGCACTGAACCGGAGAGAAAGAAATGTCCGAAAAAATGATCGAAATCAAGAACGTCTCCAAGTGGTACGGCCCCGTGCAGGTGCTCAACGACTGCTCCGTCAGCATCGCCAAGGGCGACGTGGTCGTGGTCTGCGGTCCCTCGGGCTCGGGCAAGTCCACGCTCATCAAGACCGTGAACGCGCTCGAACCCTTCCAGAAGGGCGAGATCACCGTCAACGGCATCCCGCTGCACGACCCCAAGACCAACCTGCCGAAGCTGCGCTCCAAGGTCGGCATGGTGTTCCAGCACTTCGAGCTGTTCCCGCACCTGTCGGTGACCGAGAACCTCACGATCGCGCAGATCAAGGTGCTGGGCCGCACGCCCGACGAAGCCAAGACCCGCGGCCTCAAGATGCTCGACCGCGTGGGCCTGATGGCGCACAAGGACAAGTTCCCGGGCCAGCTCTCGGGCGGCCAGCAGCAGCGCGTGGCGATCGCCCGCGCGCTGAGCATGGACCCGATCGTGATGCTGTTCGACGAACCCACCTCGGCGCTCGACCCCGAGATGGTCGGCGAAGTGCTCGACGTGATGGTGAGCCTGGCCAAGGAAGGCATGACCATGATGGTGGTCACGCACGAAATGGGCTTCGCACGCAAGGTCGCGAGCCGCGTGATCTTCATCGACGTCGGCGGCCGCATCCTCGAGGACTGCTCGAAGGACGAGTTCTTCGGTCAGCCCGAGAACCGTCAGCCGCGCACCAAGGACTTCCTCAACAAGATCCTGCAGCACTGAACGCTGCGCCTTGCGACAAACGATAAGGGCCATGCCGGCGACGGCATGGCCCTTTCTTCATCGCCGGCCGCCCCAAGATGAAAACGCCCCCTTGGGGCATTTTTCGTGGCGAGGCGAACGCCCGCTAGGCGACGGCGGTTTGCGACGCGTCGGCGATCCACGCCGGCCATGCCGGTGGGCTCGACGCCACCCAGGCGCCGTGGCCGTCCGCGGCAAAGCCGTGGTCGGGATAGAAGCTGGCGCAGGCCTTGTTCTTGCCAGTCTCGGCGTACAGCGCGGCGAGACCGGTGGCGCCGGACGGCACGTGCTCGAACAGCGTGCACAGCAAGGCGGTCTCGATGCCCATGCCGAACACGCGGCACGACATCACGGCCTGCTCGATGGTCGCGCCGCGCAGCAGCGCGACGGCGATCAGGCCGTTGTCGCCGAAGCGGTCGGCGGCGTTCACCGTGACGACGCGCCCCTCGCTCGCGAACAGGGCCTCCATCTCGGCATGGGTCCAGCGCTTGCCCGTGGTATTGAACTGGTTGGTCTTGTTGACCAGCTCCAGCGCGCGCGCGAACTTCGGATGCGAGGCCGATGCGATGACGTCGAAGCGGGTGCGGATCTCGAGCGACGCGAGATAGTCGTCGCGGCTCATGGCCGTGGCCAGGCCGTCGCGCTTCTGCTTGGCCTGGATCAGCTCGGTGCGGGCCGCCGATTCGGAGGAGATCCGGGCCACCTGCGTGTGGGGCGAGAACAGGATGGCGTTGCGCCATTCGGTCTGGTCGCCCGAGAGCGTCCGGAGTTCGGGAATCGCCCGCGTGACCTCCTCGATCTCGCGCGGGTTGTCGTCGACGAAGAGAACATTGCCGGGCAGCAGGTTGGTCTCCGCCAGGATCTCGCGGATGTTCTTCGACTTCGGTTCCCAGTTGATCTTGAGCGAGCAGAAGTCGTCCACGCTCAGGCGGTTGGAGTAGACGTGGCGGATGCGCTCGACCGTTTCGGCATGGTCGTTCTTGCTCGAGATCGCCAGCAGGCCGCCGCGGCGCTTGAACTCCAGCAGCGCCTCGACATACCCCAGCGGCCAGCCTTCGGTGTGCTCGTGCGGAACGATGTCGTCGAACTCGGCGAGCACGCCTTTCCAGAGCGTGTTGTCGAGGTCCGTGACGATGAGCTTGATCGGCGATTCGTTGCGCAGGACGGTGAGCGCATCGCCCACGCGCGTCATCACCGAACGGATCGCCTCGCCGTGGAAGAAGGCGTGGCTGAAGTGATTGCTGTAGATGTCGGAGACCGCCGCCAGGCCGTGGTAGCCCAGCAGGTCGTTCACTTCGATGTAGCGACTGCTGCCGCGCGTCTCGAGCAGGGCCGCCAGCTCGTCGTTGAGCGTGCGGACCATGTGATGCAGCGACTTCCTGCGGCCGTTCAGCAGGATGCCCTGGTAGGTGGAGGGTGGCTCGACGAAGGCGAAATAAAAGGTCGGCACGACCCCGCCGACCGCCGCCTCGATCTTCTCGACCACGTTGCGCAGGTGCGCACAGGCGGCTGCGAGGGCGTTGTCGTATTCCTCGTCCGTCAGCGCGCAGGTGTGGATCAGATCGGGGCGCGCGCTGGCCGCTTCCCACAGCACCTGCCGCAGCGTCAGATGCACCACCACGCAGTCGTAGCTTTGCCACGCGACGGCCGGCGGCTCGTCCCCCGGCCTTGACTGCATCAGGAAATGGTCGGCCTTGTGGCCCATCGAGTCGGCCTGCGTCGCGATCGCTTCCGCGATGCAGGTGCCGAGCAGCGCCATGTTCATCGCGCGGGGCGTGCCCGTGCGCAAGGCCTCGGGCTGCAATGCGATGCCCGACCCCGCCTGGGTTGGCGGGGCCTCCTCGGGCGTCGCGCGCTCCGGCGCTTCCGGTGAAGCCACCGGCCCGGTCGCGCGGTGGTCGCGCGACCGCAGGTTCAGGCGACGAAGAATCCTCTGAAAGCCGCTCATCTCTTGATGGATTGAAGTTTGAGAAGTGACGGCGAGATGGTAAGCGACAGGGCGAAGGCCGAAGGCGATCCGCTCGCTTGCCTCTCCGGCACTTCACTTCGGCGCCGGCGCCTCGGAAAACACCGTGTCGAAGAAGGCCGGAATCTCCCGCCCCAGGCGCGCCAGCAGTGCCTGTCGGTCGAAGCCCGGCGGATCGGCGGCGATGTCGCCGTCGGGCGTCTGGATGGGCATGGCCGGCGTGTCCATGAACGCGAAGTGCCAGGCATTCGGGATGCGCTGCAGATCGGCGGCCGGCATGTTGCGCGCGATCCATTCGGCATGGAAGCGCGGCACCAGGAAGCGGTCCTGCTCGGCTTCGTAGATGCGCGTGGGCACCCGCACCTGGGCCAGCGACGCGGCCGTGAAGGGCACGCCGGCCGGGGCCATGGCCACGACGGCGCGCACGCGCGGGTCGCGCAGCGAAGGCAGCAGCGACGCGGCTGGGGCGGTGGGCGCCGCGGACGTCCCACCATCGCGGCCCACGCCGCAGAAGATCGGATCGGCGGCGCGCTCGCTCGCGCAATGCGCGGCGATGCGCGACAGGTCGGCCTGCGCGCCCGCGAGCGCGAGCACCGTGTAGCCGCCGGCCGAATGGCCGAGGGCGCCGATGCGCGGGCCCTGGTCGTCGCGCGCGATCCGGTCCTTCCATTGCGGGTCCTGCAGCAGGGCGTCGATCACGCGCGATGCCTGCCGCGGCCGTTCGCCGAAGTAGGCGGCCCCGCCCTGCTTCAGCAGCGAACCGTCCTGCCAGTTGTCGCCCGGATGGCGCAGTGCAGCCACCAGGTAGCCCGCGCGCGCGAGCGCCTCGGCCAGGCTGCCGTGGCCCAGCTCGGTGCCGGCGAGGCCGTGGCTCAGCAGGATCAAGCCCTTGAACTTCCCGTCGGGCGGCGCCTGGATCGCGGCGCGCACGGTGAACGGCCCCATGGCCGTCGTGCGAGGCGCGGCCTGGGTCGGGTAGTAGAGCGCGACCACGGTCGGCGCGGCATCGGGCGTGGCGCCCGGAATGCGGAGCTGCCGCCAGCCGGCCTCGGCGGCCAGCAACTGGCAGGACAGCAGCAGACCCGAGGCGAGCAGCAGGGCGTGGCGAGAGAGGAGGGCAGTGGCGCGCATCGGGGTCTCCATGGCGGGGTCGGTGGAGTGCGCATGGTTGCCGCGGGACGGCGCGGCTGCCAGGCGAATGCGATGAAGTGCGCGAAAGGCGGCGCCAAGCGGCGGGAGCGGTCGCGGCCTTCGCGCCGCGGGTTTCGTGCGACCATCTCCCGCTGTCGTATTGGCACGGGGGTGAAAAAATGGGCTTCCATCCATCCAGGTACTGCGCGGCGGCGGTCTGCACGGCGACCGCGCTGGTGACGCTGATGCCGGCGCAAGCCGCCGAGGACTGGACCGAGATCGCGTCCACTGCGCGCAAGAAGGTGCTGCTGCAGCGCGATTCGATCCGCCCGCACGGCGATGCCGTCGAGGCCTGGACGCTCTACCGCTACGACGAACTGCAGACCGATGTCGGCAAGACCCCGTACCGCACTTCGCGCTACCTCTACGACTACGACTGCAAGGGCGCCCGCGAGAAGATGCGCCGCGTCGTGAGTCACAACGGGCCGCTCGAAGCGCACGACATCGACCTGAGCCGGCGCAGCGAGTGGAAGGCGGTGGGCGGGCCGACGACGGTGAGCGGGATCGTGTTCAAGAACGTGTGCGCCGGAGCGCGTTGATCGGTGCCAACCGAAGAAGGACACGCCCGTGGCGTGCGCAATCGCATGAAGATGTACATCCTGGTTCGAGACGACATTCCGTTGGGCTTTGCGATGGTCGCGGTCGCCCATGCCTCGCTGGCCGGCTATCTCAAGTTTCAGGACGAGCCCGAAACGCGGCAATGGCTGGCCGGTCCTTTCTTCAAGGCGGTCTGCAAGGCAAATGCCAAGGAGTTCGAGAATGCGAAACAGGTCGCGGACCATCTGGTCTTGACCGAATCCGCCTTGGAGAACCGGGAGGTGGCGATCGTCTTCAAGCCTCGGGAAGAGTGGCCGAAGATGTTCAAGTTTCTTCGGCTCTACAAAGATGCGCCGCCTGCCGTGCCGGCGTCCTGATGACGCGTCTTACTTGAGCCCTTCGGTATCGAGCGCCTTGCGGACCGCGGGCCGTGCCCGCACGCGTTGATACCAGGCCCGCAGGTTGTCCAAGCCATCGAAATGGATGTCGGCTCTGTAGACGGACGCGAGCCACGCGGCCTGGCCCCATTGGGTCAGCGCATAGAGGTACGCGTCGGCGGCCGTGAAGCCATCGCCCATCAGGTAGTCGCGGCCGGCAAGCTGCTCGTCGATCCAGGCATAGCGCTGCTCGAGCTTGGGCTTCGCCGTCTCGACGCCGTACTTTCCGGCGAGCACGGCATAGAGCAGGGGAATGAAGCCCTTGTGGATTTCCGAGGTCAGGAAGCTCAGCCATTCCTGCAGGCGATAGCGCTCGAGGCTGCCGTTCTCCGGCGCCAGGCGCGACGCCGGCTTCAGGTCGGCCAGGTACTGGACGATGGCGGGGCCTTCGCGCAGCAACGTGCCGTCGTCGAGCTCGAGCAGCGGGACATAGCCGAAGGGACTGAGTTCGCGGAAGTCGCGGCCGTCCTGCGTCCTGTGCGTCTTGTGGTCGACCTTGACGAGGTTGAAGTCGAGGCCCAGTTCGTTGAGCACGATGTGGGGCGAGAGCGAGCAGGCGCCGGGGATGTAGTAGAGCTTCATGGGTTCTTCGATGGGCGGGAGGTACGGCGCTGGAGAGCACCTCGGGCCATGTTAGGAACCGGGCGGGGATTTGGAAGAAGGCACATAAACTGCCTCTAGGTTAAAAAAATATACCTGCGGCCTTCTTCTCAATCGCGTGCTATGAAATCGAACGTCTCGGGTTGTTCCGTCGAGGAAGCCATGCGCCTCCTGGGCGGCCGGTGGCGACTTCTGCTGGTGTCCTATCTCGTCGACGGACCCAAGCGATTCAACGAGTTGCGCCGCGACGTGCCCGGCATTTCCCAGCGCTCGCTGACCCTGGACCTGCGCGCGCTCGAAGAGGCCGGGCTCGTGCAGCGAACCGTCCATGCCACGGTTCCGGTCAAGGTCGTGTACCAGCTCACGCCGGACGGCGAGCGCCTGAAGCCCGTCGTCAGCGTGATGATGGAATTCGGGCTGTGGCTGAAGGCCAGGGCCGCGGGCTGAGCCGCGCGTTCGAGCGCTGACGCGGCCCTCTCAAGGCAAGCGCCCGATCCCCCGCGTCAGCAAATCGAAGAACCCCTGCGCATCCCCCTCCGCGATCCAGCGCACGTTCGCCGGCTTCTTCAACCCTCCATACCAGTCCACCACCGTCTGCCCGAACCCCAGCCCTTCGCGGCTGTCGATCGCCACGTTGACCCATCGGCCGCTGAACAGCGAAGGCTGAAGCAGGTAGCCGACCACGGTGGCGTCGTGCACCGGCCCGCCGGGCAGGCCGTAGTACTGCATGTCGTGCCGCACGTAGGCATCGAGGATGTCGGCCACGATCCGGCCCGCCTGGTTGCCGAGGCCGCGCAGCCGCGCGATACGCTCGGGCGTGGCCAGCACCTTGTGCGTGAGGTCCAGCGGCAGCATGGTGATCGGCACGCCGCTTCCGAGCACGATCTCGGCCGCATGCGGATCGGCGAAGACGTTGAATTCGGCCGTCGGCGTGATGTTGCCGCCGTTGAAGTGCGCGCCGGCCATGAGCACCAGCTCGCGCAGGCCGCGCACGATGTCGGGCGCCTGTGCGAGCGCCAGCGCGAGGTTGGTCTGCGGGCCGAGCATCGCGAGCGTCACGCTCTTCTCTGGCGCGGCGCGCAGGGTGTCGATGAGGTAGTCGACCGCATGCCCCTCGGCCAGCGGCTGCGCGGGCTCGTGCACCTGCGCGCCGGTGATGCCCTCGCTGCCATGGATGTCGGCCGCGTAGATCGGCGTGCGCAGCAGGGGACGCTGCGCGCCGCCGTAAACCGGAATGTCGGGCCGCTGCCCCCACTCGCGCGCCAGCCGCGCGTTGCGCGAGGTCTTGGCGAGCGGCACGTTGCCGGCCACCGTCGTCAGCGACTGGATCTTCAGGCGCTCGGGCGAGGCCATGGCGAGCAGCAGCGCGATCACGTCGTCGGCACCGGGGTCGGTGTCGATGATCAGCGTGTGGACGGTGGTGTCGTCGGAAAGCGGGGGCGTGTTCGTCGGCATGCGGGCTCCATGCAGGCGCGATGGAGCGCGCGCCTGCGGGCAGCCAGTCTGCCAGAGCTTCAGCCCAGGAGCCGCCTGGCGAAGAAGGCCAGGATCTCGTCGCGCGCCGCGATGGTCGGCTGCCCGGCCTCGTCGATCAGGTGCGCGGTGACCACGCTGTGCGGGCTCGCGACCACCTGCGCGAAGAAGGGCGGCGTGTCGGGATTGGCCGCGCTGTCGGGCAGCACGCGCGCCACGAAGCGGTCGCCGAGCGCCTGCGAGAAGGCGGCGAAGCGCTCGGCCTTGCAGAACCTGTCGCCCTCGAAGCGGTAGGCCATCACCGTCAGGTCCTCGCGTTCCAGCCGCTCGCGCACGGCGGCCAGCTCGTCGGCCGCCACGTTGGTGCCGGCCGCGTCGTCGAGCGGCAGCGAGGGCTGGCACACCACGGGCGCGAGCACGGCGCGCTCGAGCATCATCGACAGCGCGAAGTTGCCGGTGAAGCACATGCCGATCGCGCCCACGCCGGGGCCGCCGCATTCGGCATGCGCGAGCCGCGCGAGCGCGCGCAGCCACTGCGTGACGGGGCTCGAGGCGTTCGACGCAAAGGCGCGGAACTCGGCGCTCACGCAGGCGCGCTTGAACACCGCCGCGCCTTCCTCGGCCTGCGGCACGGCCCCGTCGCGGCCGAACAGCGAGGGCATGTAGACGGTGAAGCCCGCATCGCGCACCCAGCGCGCGAAGCGCGCCACCTGGGGGCTGATGCCGGGCATCTCGGTCATCACGATCACGGCGGGGCCGCTGCCCATCAGGTAGACCTTCTTGGCGACGCCGTCGAGTTCGATCTCGCGCGAGGAGAAGTCGTCGAGCGGGTCGTCGCGGTCGAGCGGGCGGGTGGTGGGTGCGTGGGTCATGGCGTGGGCAGCGGGGTGGACGAAGCTTGTATTGGGCCCACCGGCCGTTCAGAATGGCAGTGTCCTGTTTGACTGTTTCAGGGCCAAATCGGACAAAGCTTCCCCATGCACGACTTCACGATCCTGGTGCTGCCCGGTGCCTTCGCCTCCAGTGTTGCCGCCACGGCCGACATCCTCGGCGCCGCGCGCTCGGTGGCCGCGCGCGCCGGCGTGGCGCCGCCGCGCTGGCGGCTGTGCTCGCCGGCCGGCGGCATGGTTGCGCTGCGTTCGGGCATGCACATCGACACCGTGCGCCTGCCGACCCGCGCGCGCGACGACCGCTCGACCTGGGTGGTGCCGGGGCTCGGCCTCGACACGCCCGAGCAGATCCGCCGCTGCCTCGAGAGCGAGGACGCCGCGCGCGCCATCGACGGGCTCGCGCGCCATGCGCGCGCCGGCGGGCAGGTCGCGGCCTCGTGCTCGGCGGTGTTCCTGCTCAATGCGGCGGGTCTGCTGCAGGGCCGCCGCGCGACCACCTCGTGGTGGTACGCCGCGCTGCTCAAGCGCATGGCACCCGATTGCACGGTCGACGTCGATCGCATGGTCTGCGCCGACGGTCCGGTGGTCACGGCCGGCGCGGCGTTCGCGCAGACCGACCTGATGCTGCACCTGCTGCGCGAACGCTGCGGCAGCGTGCTCACCGATCTGGTGTCGCGGCTGCTGCTGATCGACGGGCGCCAGGCGCAGGCGCCATTCATCGTTCCCGAGCTGCTGGCCAACGGCAACGATCTGGTGGCGCGGCTCGCGGCGCGCGTGGAAGCGGCGCTGCCCGCGCCGCCCTCGGTGAGCGAGCTGGCGCGCGAGTTCTGCATGTCGGAGCGCACGCTCGCGCGCCACGTGATGAAGGCCACCGGCAAGAGCACGCAGGCGCTGCTGCAGGGGGTGCGGCTGCGGCGCGCGCGGGCGCTGCTCGAGTCCAGCCGCATGACGGTCGACCAGGTGGCCGGCGCCGTCGGGTATCAGGACGCCACCGCGCTGCGGCGCCTGATGAAGAAGGTGGCGGGCGCGAACCCCAGCCGCTATCGCAACTGAGGCGCGCCGGCCCGCGCGGCGCTTGCTCTTACTTCTTGCGCGCCGCGATCGCCTTCTCGGCGCGCGCCACGAGGTCGGCGCCCACGGTCGGCTTCCACTTCTCGTACACCGGGCGCGTGGCCTTCACGAAGGCGTCGCGTTCCGCGGGCGTGAGGCTGGTGACGGTCACGCCCATGGCCGCGATGTCCTTGAGCACGGGCTTGTCGGCTTCCACCAGGCCCTTGCGCGCGATCTCGATCTCCTGCTTGCCGGCGTCGAGCGCGGCCTGGCGCACGATGGCCTGGTCGGCCGGCGTCCACGAGGCCCAGATCTCCTTGTTGACCACGAACACCAGCGGGTCGGCGACATAGCCCCAGGTGGTCACGAACTTCTGGCCCACGGTGTGCATCTTGAGCACGGTGAACAGGAACAGCGGGTTCTCCTGGCCGTCGACGGCGCCGCTGGCGAGCGCGGGCTGCGCATCGGCCCAGCTCATCTGCGTGGGGTTGGCGCCCAGCGCGGTCAGCATGTCGGAATAGATCGGCGAACCGACGACGCGGATCTTCATGCCCTTGACGTCGGCCGGCGTCTTGATCGGGCGCTTCGAGTTGGTGATCTCGCGGAAGCCGTTCTCGCCCCAGGCCAGCGGCACCACGCCGGCCTTGTCGAGGGTCTTGAAGATCTCCTGGCCGACCTCGCCCTGCGTGAGGGCGTCGATGGCCGCGTAGTCGGGCATCAGGAAGGGCATCGAGAACAGGTTGAGCTGCTTGACCTGCGGCGACCAGTTGATGGTCGAGCCCACGGCCATGTCGATCACGCCCTGGCGCAGCGCGCTGAACTCGCGCGTCTGGTCGCCTTGAATGAGCGACACGCCCGGGTACAGCTTGATGTTGATGCGGCCCTGGGTGCGCTCCTTCACGAGGTCGGCCCAGATCTTCCCGGCCTGGCCCCAGGGCGTGGGCGGGCCCAGCACCAGCGACATCTTGTACTCGGCCTTGTAGGTGGCCTGCGCCATGGCGCCCGACGAGAACATGCCCAGGGCGGTCGCGACGGCGGCGAGGCCGAGCAGGGTGCGGCGGAATTTCATCTGATCTATCTCCTCGTTGAAAAAAGTCGGGCGGCCGCGAGCTCGTTCATCAGTAGCCGAGCTTGCGCGGCAGCCACAGCGCGAGTTCGGGGAAGGCGATAACGAGCACCATCACCACGAACATCGAGAACAGCATCCAGCCGACCCAGCGCACGGTCTCCTCCATGCGCACCTTGGCGATGCGGCACGACACCATCAGGTTGACGGCCAGCGGCGGCGTGAACTGGCCGAGCGCGACCTTGAGCGTGAGGATCACGCCGAACCAGACCGGGTCCCACTTGTAGTACTGCACGATCGGCAGCAGCAGCGGCACGAAGATCAGGAAGATCGAGACACCGTCGAGGAACATGCCGACCGTGATGAGCAGCAGGATCAGCAGCGCGAGCACGCCGTATTCGCCCAGGCCCGAGTTGACGATGGCGCGCGTCACCGGATCGATCACGCCGAGCGTGGACAGCGAGTAGGCGAAGATGCCCGCGAGCGAGACCACCAGCAGGATCACCGCCGAGAGCTCGCCCGATTCGCGTAGGATGACGAACAGGTCGCGGACCTTGATGGTGCGGTGGATGCACATGCCGACGAAGAGGCCGTAGAACACGGCGACCACGGCGGCCTCGGTGGGCGTGAACCAGCCCGCGCGCATGCCGCCGAGGATCAGCACCGGCGCCGCCAGGCCCCAGGTGGCTTCGCGGAAGCTCTTCCAGAACGGCGGGCGCGGCAGGGTGGATTCGAGCGCGCCCATCTTGTGCTTGCGCGCCAGCCACACGGCCGGAATCATCAGCGCCAGGCCGGCCAGCACGCCGGGCACCATGCCGGCGGCGAACAGCGCCGGTACCGAGGCGCCGGGCACCAGCACCGAATAGACGATGAACGCCACCGAGGGCGGGATCAGGATGTCGGTGGCCGCGGCGGCGCCGACCACGCTGGCCGAGTAGGCGGCGGGATAGCCGGCGCGCGACATGGCGGCGATCATCACCGCGCCCACGGCGGCGGCATTGGCCGGGCCCGAGCCCGAGATGCCGCCGAGGAACATCGCGACCGCGATCGCCACCAGCGGCAGCATGCCCGAGCCGCGGCCCACGATGGCGATGGCGAAGTTCACCAGCCGTAGCGCGACCCCCGAGCGGTCGAAGATCGAGCCGACCAGCACGAACATCGGAATGGCGAGCAGCGGGTACTTGCCGAGGCCGGCATAGAAGTTCTGCGGCACGGCGAGCAGGCCGAACCACTGGGCGTCGGTGTTGGCGAGCGCGATGCAGGCAGCGCCGGCCAGGCCGAGCGCGGCGCCGATGGGCACGCCCACCAGCATCATCAGCAGGAAGGCGACGAACAGGAGCGTGGCGATCATTCGGCGGCGTCCTGCTGGTCGTTGTTCTTGTGCTTGCGGCCGCGCCGCACGAACAGCCCGATGGCGCGCAGCGCGATGGCCAGCGACACGATCGGCAGCCAGATCGAATACCACCAGGCCGGCACGCCGATGCCGGGCGAGGTCTCCTCGAAGCGGTAGTCGTCCCAGACCATGCGCACGCTGAGCGCGGCGATCAGGCCGAACAGCGCGGCGATCATCAGCGCGCCGAACTGCGCCAGCCGGCGGCGCCGGGCCATCGAGCCGCTCTCGGCGAAGTACTCGATGCGGATGTGGCGATCGCGCGCGACCGCGGCCGAGCCGGCGACCAGCGCCAGCATGATCATCAGGAACACGGAGAACTCCTCGGTCCAGGCGAAGGAGGAGTCGGTGAAGTAGCGCACCAGGACGTTGGCGAAGGTGATGAGCGCGAGCGCGCCCATGATGAGCACGGTGAGCCAGTCCTCGATGCCCAGGGGCACCTTGGTGGGCTCGTCGGCGGCTTCGATGTCGGGGGGAAGGGGGCTGGCGGCGTCCAGCGTGGGGCCGGACTCAGGAGGAGTGGTCATCGGAGGAAACGGGCAGCTGGGGCAGGCGCCATGTCACCGGGCGGTCGCCGGGACGCGATCCGTACACCTCGACAGGGAAGCAGCCGTCGATTCTGGGCCGTCAATGTCCACTGATATATCGGGGGTTTCCTTAGCTGTGGCCTGGGCTTTGGGGGGCGTCGGAAGGGACAGGTTTTCGCTTTTTTGGTGGCTATGGGGGGGCCGGTGCTCGATCTGGCTTGAGATACCATTGCAGAACGCTAGCGTTTTTCACACAGGAGTTCCGCTTTGGCTGTGACGAAAACAGAGGTGGTCAGTGCAAGAGTGCCTCCCGATGTGAAGGCCGCGCTGTCCGCTGCCGCGGAGGCGGAGAGACGCAGCGTCGCGTCGATGCTCGAAGTCATGGTGCTCAGCTACTGCCGTGATCACGGCATCGCCGCATCGAGCGCCGTGTCTACCGACAGGGGCCTCGTCAAGGCATCTCGTAGGCAACGCCAGCCTTCGCGCTGAATGGGCTTGATATGCAGGGCGACAAGGCATCGAACTTTGGACACCTCGAGGCGCACGACCAGCAGCTCGTACGCCTCGGCATGCTCGCTGAGCGCTACTTTGCAGACGATCCGAATACTTGCCTCCTGAAGCTGCGCCAGCTGACGGAATTGCTCGCGCAACTCGCAGCTTCGAACGTCGGGGTTTTCACATCTCCTGAAGAAAAGCAGGTCGACCTGCTTCGCCGTCTGCAGGACCAGGGCATCGTTCCGCGAGAGGTCGGAGCGTTGTTTGCGCAGGTCCGCAGGTCGGGCAACAACGCGAACCACAGTTTTGGCGGCGACCACCGCACCGCGTTGCTCAGCCTCCGCCTCACGTGGCAGCTGGGCGTGTGGTTCCACCGGACCTTCAAGGACCCCGCCTTCAAGTCCGGCCCGTTCCTGCCCCCCGTGCCACCGGCGAACGAAAGCGTGGAACTCACAGCCGAACTCAACGCACTTCGGGTCGAACTGGCCCAGTACCGAGCGACTCATCAGGACGCGGCGCAGGTGCTCGATCAGGCGCAGGCACAGATCAGGCGCGCCGAAGAGGATCGCGCCTTCTGGGAGAACATGGCCACGGAGGCCGAATCGGCCAAGTCCGCACTGCTCCAACGACTGGAGCTGCTCCAGGCCCAAGCCGGTGCAGAGCCACCACAAGCCATCGCCAGACTCGTGGCAGCCGCAAACTCGGCGGCAGCGGTCATCCAGATCAGCGAAGGCGACACGCGCAAGCTCATCGACGACCAGCTGGCCAACGCGGGCTGGAGGGTGGACTCGGCACAGCTGACGTTCGCCAAGGGGGCTCGCCCTCAACGTGACCAGAACCTCGCCATTGCCGAATGGCCCACCGAGACCGGGCCTGCCGACTACGCGCTGTTCATCGGCCTCACGCCGGTCGCCATCGTGGAAGCCAAGCGCAAGAACATCGACGTCTCGGCTGCATTGCAACAAGCCAAGCGCTACAGCCGTGGCTTCCGTGCATCACCCGAGGTGGAGCTTCCTGCAGACAACTTCGGCGCCAACGCCGAGTTCCGTATTCCCTTTGTCTTTTCCGCCAACGGCCGTCCCTACTTGCGGCAGTTGGCTGAGAAAAGTGGCGTCTGGTTCTGTGATCTGCGGCGCCCGGAAAACCTTGGCCATGCACTGGACGGTTGGTACACGCCCGAAGGCCTGAGTGCGCTGATGGAGCGGGATGAAGACCGCGCGCACACCGAACTCGCTAATGCACCGTTCGACTATGGCTTTCCGCTGCGCCCCTACCAGCAGAACGCCATCCGGGCGACCGAGGCCAGCATCCACGAGGGCCAGCGCGCCGTCTTGCTGGCCATGGCCACTGGCACCGGCAAGACCAAGACCTGCATTGCCCTCATCTACCGCCTGCTCAAGGCCAAGCGCTTTCGCCGCATTTTGTTTCTGGTCGACCGCTCGGCCCTGGGCGAGCAGGCCGCGAATGCCTTCAAGGACACGCGGATGGAACGCCTGCAGACCTTCGCCGATGTTTTCGGTATCAAGGAGCTGGATGCCCCGCGGCCCGACGCCGATACCGCTGTCCACCTGGCCACGATCCAGGGCATGGTGCAACGTGTTCTGTACACCCCTGAAGGCGAGCCGCCGCCTCCCGTCGACCAGTACGACTGCATCGTCGTAGACGAATGCCATCGCGGCTACCTGCTAGACCGTGAGTTGTCGGACACCGAGCTCAGCTTCCGTGGCTACGACGACTACGTTTCCAAATACCGGCGTGTGCTGGACCACTTCGACGCTGTGAAGATTGGACTCACCGCCACGCCGGCGCTGCACACCACCCAGATCTTCGGGCTGCCGGTGTTCACCTATGGGTACCGCGAGGCCGTCGTCGATGGCTGGCTGGTGGACTACGAACCGCCCATCCAGGTGCACACGCACTTGTCCAGCGAAGGCATCGCCTGGAAGGTTGGCGAAGAAGTCAAGGTCTACAACACAGGCCGTCAGCAGATTGATCTGTTCAAGGCACCGGACGAGATCAAGCTCAAGGTCGACGATTTCAACCGCAAGGTCATCACGCGAGCGTTCAACGAAGTAGTTTGCAACTATCTGGCGCAGGAGCTGGACCCCGCATCGCGCCGCAAGACCCTGATCTTCTGCGTCAGCGACAGTCACGCAGACATGGTCGTGGACTTGCTCAAGCAGGCCTTCGCCGCGCAGTACGGTGCCGTGGAAGACGACGCCGTCATCAAGATCACTGGCGCTGCCGACAAGCCGCTGCAGTTGATCCGCCGCTACAGGAACGAGCGCCTGCCCAACGTGGCCGTGACGGTGGACCTGCTGACCACTGGCGTGGACGTGCCCGAGATCTGCAACCTGGTCTTCCTGCGGCAAGTGAACAGCCGCATCCTGTTCGATCAGATGCTGGGCCGCGCCACGCGGCTGTGCGATTTCGGCGGTACGGACGTCAAGGACGCATTCCGCGTGTTCGACGCCGTGCGCATCTTCGAGGCTCTCGGCGACATGACGGCCATGCAACCCGTGGTCGTGAACCCGAAAATCAGTTTCAGCCAACTGGCCCGGGAGCTGGCAACGCTCGAGAACGAAGCCGCCACCGCGCTGGCGCGTGACCAGTTCCTGGCCAAGCTGCAACGCAAGAAGCGCCACCTGTCTGACAACGACCGGCAAGACTTCGAAGCCAAGGCCGGCATGCCCGTGCAGGCCTTTGTTCAGAAACTGAAGGCCATGCCCCTGACCGAGGTGGCCGCATGGTTCGTTCAAAACCCGGACCTGGGCGAACTGCTGGACCGCCGCAGCGATGGCCCCGAGCGCGAGATGTATGTGTCGGAGCATGCCGACCGCTTTGAACGTGCCGATCGCGGCTATGGCAAGGCCCAGAAGCCGGACGACTACCTCCGCGCGTTCAGCGACTTCATCCGGGCCCAGGGCAACCAGATTCCGGCCTTGGTGACTGTGCTCACCCGCCCGCGCGAGCTGACCCGCGCCCAGTTGCGCGAGCTGGCGCTGATCCTGGACCGTGCCGGCTTCAGCGAAACCAACCTCGCCTCGGCCTGGCGCGAGTTGACCAACCAGGACATCGTCGCGCGCATCGTGGGCTATATCCGCCAGGCCGCCATCGGCGACGCGCTGGTGCCCTACGCCGAGCGGGTCGACCACGCGCTGCAACACCTGCTGGGGCACCCGCCCGGCGGCAAGCCGTGGACCACACCGCAGCGCGACTGGCTCAAACGCATCGCGGCGCAGACCAAAGCCAACGTGCTGGTGGACCGCGCCGCTTTCGACGACCCCGACCTCATCTTCAAGCGCGAAGGCGGCGGCTTCAGCCGCCTCGACAAGGTCTTCAACGGCCAGCTCCAGCCCGTGCTGGAGGCCTTCAACGATGCACTGTGGGCCTCGCCATCAGCCAACCGCTGACTTTTACTGATCCCCTGTTACCTCATGACCAACCACTCTGCCGCGCTCGACATCGGCGCCAAGCTCTGGTCGCTGTGCCACGTGCTGCGTGACGACGGCGTCACCTACCACCAGTACCTGAGCGAGCTGACCTACCTGCTGTTCCTGAAGATGATGAAGGAGACCGGCCAGGAAGACCGACTCAAGGTATGGAAGCGACCTAAGAAGTCCGAGCCCTGGGTCGAGCAACCCGGCACCCGCTGGGACGACCTGCTCAGCGCCTCCGCGCCCGAACGGCTCGATCTTTACAAGGAGATGCTGCTCGACTACGGCCTGCACGGCCGCGGCGCGGTGCAGGAAATCTACGCCAACGCCAACACCTTCATCACCAAGCCGGCCACGCTGAGCAAGCTGGTCATGGACATCGACGGCCTGGACTGGTACAGCGTGGAGCGCGACGACCTGGGCGACATGTACGAAGACCTGCTGGAGCGGAACGCAGGCGAGAAAAAGAGCGGCGCCGGCCAGTACTTCACGCCCAGGCATCTGATCGACAGCATCGTTGCAGTGATGCAGCCGCAGTTGGGCGACGTGATCCAGGATCCAGCTGCCGGCACCTGCGGTTTTTTGATCGCGGCCAACAACTACCTGCGTCGGCACAACGACTTCGACAGCCTGACGGATGCTCATCAGCGCCGCTACGCCAAAGACACCTTCTTCGGCATGGAGCTGGTGCAAGACACGCACCGCTTAGCGTTGATGAACATGCTGCTGCACGGCATCGAGGGCGGAGTGATCTATGGCGACACGCTCAGCGACGACCACAACCACTTGCCGAACGCCACGCTGATCCTCTCCAACCCTCCCTTTGGCACCAAGAAAGGCGGCGGCTTGCCCACGCGTGGCGACCTTACCTTCGAGACCAGCAACAAGCAGTTCGCCTTCCTGCAGCACATCTACCGTGCGCTGAAGCCGGGTGGGCGCGCCGCGGTGGTGCTGCCCGACAACGTGCTGTTCGAAAGCAATATCGGCACCGAGATCCGCCGTGACCTGATGGACAAGTGCAACCTGCATACCATCCTGCGTCTGCCCACCGGCATCTTCTACGCCCAGGGCGTGAAGACCAACGTGCTGTTCTTCACCCGCGGCAAGACCGACAAGGGCAACACCAAGGAAGTGTGGGTCTACGACATGCGCGCCAACATGCCGCAGTTCGGCAAGCGCACGCCCTTCACGCGCGACTACTTCCGTACATTGCCCGACGCCCCCGCCGAGCGCCCGCGCGACAAGTTCGAAGACGTTTTTGGCGGTGACCCCGCGGGCGGCCCCGCTGCGTTGGCCGCACGCCAGGACACCGGAGCGACAGGCCGCTGGCGCCGCTTCACGCGCGAACAGATCGCGCAACGCGGCGACAACCTCGACATCAGCTGGCTCAAGGACGACAGCGCCGAGGCCACCGACGCCCAGCGCGACGACCCGGCCATGGTGGCCCGCCTGCTTCAGCGCGAGCTGGGCGACGCGATGGCCGAGCTACGGGCCTTGCTGGAGGAACTGGGCGAAGACCCCGATGCCGCGCTGGACGACCTGCCCTTGGACGAACCGCAGGCCGTCGAGACCCAGGCATGAGTACGGTGACAACATCGGTAACCGGCGTCTCACCGGACAAACTGCACGCCGAGCTGCGCGCGCTGATCACCGCCAGTCGCCAGCGCTTGGCTGTCGCGGTCAATGCCGAGTTGACCCGGCTGTACTGGACCGTTGGCCGCCGCCTGGCCTCCGAAGTGCTGGGCGGCGAGCGTGCCGGCTACGGCGCCCGCTTGCTCGACCAGTTGGGCCAGCAGTTGGTGCAGGAATTCGGCCGCGGCTTCGAATCCCGCAACCTGCGCCGAATGGTGAAATTCGCAGAGGCTTTCCCTGAGGCGGAGATTGTGTCGACGCTGTCGACACAATTGAGCTGGAGCCACTTGGTAGCCATCGTGGCGCTCAAGACGCCAGAGGCCCGCGCCTTCTATGCCCAACGCGCCGCGCTGGATGGATGGAGTGTGAGGGAGCTGAACCACCAGATCGACCGCAAGGCCTTCGAGCGCACGGAAATCGCCGCTGCCCAGGCGCCCGCGATGGCCGCAACGCCTGCGCTGGTCTTCAAGGATCCGTACTTCCTGGACTTCCTGGGTTTGCACCAGGGCCATGACGAAGCCGATCTCGAAGCCGCAATCCTGCGTCAACTCGAAGCTTTCATCCTGGAACTGGGGCGTGGCTTTGCGTTTGTCGAACGGCAAAAGCGCATGGTCATCGACGGGGAAGACTTCTACCTCGACCTGTTGTTCTTCCACCGCCGGCTGCGCCGCCTTGTGGCCATCGAACTCAAGCTCGGCCGCTTCAAGGCCGCGCACAAGGGCCAGATGGAGCTGTACCTGAAGTGGTTGGACAAACATGAACGCCAACTGGGTGAGGAAGCGCCTATCGGCCTAATCCTGTGCGCCGAATCCAGCCGCGAGCAGGTGGAGTTGCTGCAGATGCACAAGGACGGCATAACCGTGGCCGAGTACTGGACGGAGCTGCCGCCTAAAGCGGAATTGGAGCGGCAATTGCACGCGGCGCTGGTGGAGGCGCGGGAGCGGTTGGCGCGGCGGGGGGTGTTGTTGGGCGAGGGCGATGATGAGTGATTTGCCGGAGAGCTGGTCGGAGGTCTCAATTGGGACTGTCTGTCGTGTTGTGAGCGGAGGGACACCTCCATCAAAAGACCCCGCAAACTTCACAACGCCAGGCGCGGGAATTCCATGGCTGACCCCTGCAGACCTCAGTGGATATCGTGGACAGACCATCGAACGAGGAAAAAGAGATTTGACGGCCGCCGGCCTCGCTGCATGCGGCGCAACGCTGTTACCCAAGGGGGCTGTTCTCTTTTCAAGCCGAGCGCCGATTGGTTACGTTGCGATTGCTGCGAATGAAATTTCAACCAATCAGGGATTCAAGAGTTTCGTGCTGCCAGAAGGCTTCGATTCAAGGTATTGCTACTACCAATTGAAATACCTCAGGCCGCAAGCAGAAATGGTTGCGACAGGAACGACGTTCAAAGAGCTGTCTGGTGCGGTTGCGGCCACGTTGCCATTCAAAATTGCTCCGCTGAACGAACAAACGCGCATAGCCGACCAACTCGACACCCTGTTGGCTCGCATCCAAGCCTGCAATGACCGCTTAGATGCTATTCCGGCTTTGCTCAAGCGGTTTCGGCGGGCGGTGCTTTCGTCCGCAGTGCGAGGCCAACTGACCGAAGATTGGCGTGGTGATGGCAGAGGACAAGTAAAACTCCAAGGCGATGCTCTCTGGTCTGTTCCGGAGGATTGGCGATGGAGGGCTGCTGGCGACGAGTGCGGTTTCATAACCAAAGGCACAACACCGCCAAAAGAAAAGATGCACAGCGCCGTTGGGGAGGTGCCGTACATCAAGGTCTACAACCTCACATTCAATGGTGCACTAGACTTCACAATCGATCCGACATTTGTTGACGCGCGAACACACCGGGGAGAATTGAAGCGATCAATTGCGCTGCCTGGCGATGTACTGATGAACATTGTTGGGCCTCCACTTGGCAAAGTCTCAGTGGTGCCGACTACGCATCCTGAGTGGAACATTAATCAAGCGATCGCGAGGTTTCGTCCAGGCCCAAACTTGCGCTCGGACTACTTAGCGGCATGCCTTTTGAGTCCAGAGCTGGTTGACTATGCGGTCTCAAAGGCCAAAGCTACTGCTGGGCAGTGGAATTTGACACTTGAGATTTGCCGAGGACTCCCGATACCTATTCCCTCGTTGGAAGAACAAGATGAAGTCGTGCGGCGAATTCATCTGGCTATGCGCCAAGTAGCCCGGATCGAATCGCATTGCGCCGCCGCGGCTAGTCACATCCAGCGTCTTACCCCACTCACGCTGGCCAAAGCTTTTCGGGGCGAATTGGTGCAGCAGGACATGAATGACGAACCTGCCAGCGTTCTGCTGGCACGCGTTGCTGCTAAACGCCGAGCGCCGTCTCCGGCTATTGGTGGCCCTGCACCTCGTCGCGGCCCGCCCCGAGCCCCAAAGGAAACCATTGCCATGACCAAAAGCCGGCAGGACAACGATGTGATGAACCAGCCCTACCTGTCTGGGCACCTGCGTCGCATTGGCATGCCAGCCAGCGCCGAATCGCTATTCAAGCTTGCTGAGTTGTCTGTGGCTGACTTCTACAAGCAACTGGCTTGGGAGGTGGCGCAAGGCCACGTGAAAGACAACCAGACCACCTTGGAACCAGGCAATGCGGCTGGATAAGGTCTTCATCGATGGCTTCAAGAACCTTAAGCAGTTGGAGGTTGACTTCGACGAAAGTCATCTCACCACAGTTTTGATAGGTCAGAATGGGGCCGGCAAGTCCAATCTAATCGAAGCGCTGGCAATGGTGTTCAGCCAGGTGGACTTGCGCAGCGCCGCCCTGCGTTTTAGCTTCCGAGTGACTTATCGCATTCAGGCCCGAAAGGCAAAAGCGGGAGAGCTTACGCAGGTTGTGTTGAGCAATATAACTGGCGAGAGCACCATCGAGATCGATGGAAAGCCTGTGACCCGCGCCGAATTTGAACGCGATAAATCTGAGTGGTTTCCTGATCTGATCTTGGGCTACTACTCGGGCAGCGGAAGTCGCCTAGAACGGGTGTTCGACAAACACCAGACGAACTACTACAAGGCGATTGCGCGCAACAATGACGAAGATGCTTGCTATCAGGCCCTCCTCGCCCGACGACTGTTCTATTGTCGCCACATCCATGGCGTAATGGCCTTGTTGGCGCAGTTTGCCTTTCCCGACCAAGCCGCCAAAGAGCTACTCAAAGACGTGGTGCGCATCACCGGCTTTCATTCGGCATTGACCTTGTTTCGCGAGCCTTGGTATGCCAAAGGAGGTCGGGGCAAGAAGTTAGAAGAGGCTGCAAACTTCTGGGGCGCTGATGGCCCAGCAGGGCGAACCGCACACTTGCTGAAGTCACTTGCTTTCCATCCCTTCGGCCTGACAGGCAATGCCATCGACGACTATCGGGACAAGCGCCAGGAAGAAGCTCAATTCGCCACCTTTCTGCACGAGGCAACAACGATCCAAGCTTTGCAAAATGCATTTAGCGATGACGCCGATATGTTCTACGCGTTGGAAGCCCTGGATGTTTCTGACCTGATTCGCGAGCTAAACGTATGGGTGATGCGCGAGAACAATTCCAGCGGTGATGTTGAATACAGTGATCTATCGGACGGCGAACGTCAACTACTGATGGTGATGGGCCTGCTTCGTATCGCGCGAGGTAGACGAGTACTTTTTCTGCTGGACGAGCCAGACACACACTTGAACCCCCATTGGCAATTAAGCTACTTGCGCTTGATTGAAAAGTGGACTGGAACGGCGGCTGATGCTGCGAACTGTCACATCGTGCTGACCTCGCATAACCCACTGACGATTTCGGCGCTGTCGCGGGATGAAGTGCGCGTGATCGGTCAGACTGACGACGGCCGCACTACTGCCGCCGCACCGTATGCAGACCCGCGTGGCATGGGCTTCACAGCTACGCTCACTGAGATATTCGGCTTGGCGACCAGTCTGGATATCGAGACCCAGCGTTTGGTGGATGAGCGCAACGAACTGGTGCAATTGGTCGAGCGAGGCGATGAGCAGCAGCGTCGGCTAATCGAATTGAACGATCAGCTTGCACGACTTGGCTTCATGAATGAAGACCGCGAGCCGCTGTATCAGGACTTCCTGCGTGCGTGGCACGATCTACGTTACGCAGACAGACCACCGCTCAGCCCCGCCGATGTCGAGGCGCGGCAGCAAGCTATGAAGACCTTGATCCAGAAATTGACAACTTCGGCGGCTAAGCAGTGATTTACGTTCGCCGAGACCCTGCGCTGATTCCAGAGAGGGTGCTGCGTGTCGCCGAGCGCGCACAGGCGCAGCTTGAGGCCCTGCCGGTAGATCAGCGTGCAGAATTCATTGAGAAGAAGAAGCGAATCTGGCGCGCGTTCGCTCGGTATTTGGCCAAGATGTCGTACGGCAAGTGCTGGTACTCCGAGAGCGACTGCGTTCAGTCTTTTATGGACGTGGACCATTACCGACCCAAGAAACAAGCCAAACGTACTGACACCGAAAGCGACGATGGTTATCCTTGGCTCGCGTTCTCATGGGACAACTTTAGGCTTTCGGCGCAACGATCGAACCAGATCAACACAGAGGGCGATGCGGAAGAATCGGGCGGTAAGGGCGCATGGTTCCCGCTGATGCAGGGAGGCAAACGCGCTACGTGGGATAACCGCTGCCTCGATGACGAGCGACCCGTTCTGCTAGACCCCACAAGGCTAGCCGACGTTCGGCTGATCGCGGTCACCGCTAGCGGGAAGATGGGGGCGACTAAGTTTTGCCTTGGGGAGTACGAGCGAACGCGCGTCAGCAGCACCGTCAAATTGCTGGGACTAGATCTTCCTGGGCTGGTGTCAGCGAGACAGCGCGCAATGCGACTGGTTCAGGATTTGGTAGAGCAAATTGAAAAAGCATTGATCGCTGCGGACTCAGATGTAGAGGCTTCTGCTTTTGTCGCCAATTACATGCCGATCGAAGGGCAGCTCAACCTCCTGCAGCGGCTGACAGAGCCCAGCCAGCCATACGCGGCGGCAGCCCGAGCACAGCTTCGGTTCTTAGGCTACGCCGACCTGTGCACACCGATCGAGCAGATTGGAGCAGCCGCATGAGTGACATCAAACTCTTCCGCCTCAACTCTGGCCGCGCCTTCGAACTACAAGGCGACGCCTCCGACCTCGAGAAGCCACTCCAGACCCTGATCGAGTCCAACCTCGACACGCTGCTCGGCATCCGCTTCCTGGCCACCGAGTACTCCACCGGCAAGACGCACGCCGGTCGCATCGATTCGTTGGGCCTGGACGAGAACAACTGCCCGGTGATCCTGGAATACAAGCGGTCGGTCGGCGAGAACGTCATCAACCAGGGCTTGTTCTATTTGGACTGGCTGATGGACCATCAGGCCGAGTTCAAGCTGCTCGTGATGGACAAGCTCGGCAAGCCGGCGGCCGATGCCATCGACTGGACGGCGCCGCGCCTGGTTTGCATCGCGGCCGACTTCACCAAATACGACGGCCACGCGGTGCAGCAGATCGACCGCAATATCGAGTTGATCCGCTACCGGCGATTTGGCGAAGAGTTGCTTCTGCTGGAGCAGGCCAACGCCACCAGCGCGAATGGCGGCCGTGCGTCGGCGGTCAGGCCGGCGAAAGTGCAGAAGTCTCCGTCTGTGGAGACCAGTGTGGCGAAGTCGGTGACGGGAGACCGGTCGTTTGCCGAATGGTTGCCCTTGCTTCCGCCCCACTTGAACGAGCTGCTGGCATCGCTCGAGGGGCATGTGCTCTCGCTGGGCGACGATGTCCAGCGCAAGGAGCTGAAGTTGTACGTGGCCTTCAAGCGCCTGAAGAACTTTGCCACCGTGGTGCCGCAGAAGGCACGCTTGCTTCTGTACCTGCACGTCGACCCAGTTCAGTTGCTGCCACTACCGTCGAACGGGCGAGATGTCAGGCAGCAGGGACATTGGGGTACGGGTGACCTGGAACTGTCCCTCGCGTCGCAGTCGGATCTGGATGCAGCGAAGCCGCTGATCCTGTTGGCCTATGAGGGCCGTGCGATGGGGGCGGTGACTTCGTCAGGCAGTTGACGGTCTGCCCAGAGCGGGCCACGAACCCGCAGCCCGCAGGCCAACGATTACCCGCCAGCCTCAAGCGCCCCATGCCGCGCCTTCTCGCTCAACTGAAACAACTCCCCAGCCTCACGCGCAAGTCCAGCTGCAAGCCAGATCAGGTTGTCCAGTTGTCGAGGTCCATCGCCGCTGCACCAATCGATGTCTTTCCCGTGGCAGACCCACAGCAGCGCTTCGAGTTGGGAGAGGGTGTTTTCGAGAAGATCCGCCGGGCCTTGGGCGGTTTCTCCGGGAGATACCGGCGTGCGACGCCGGGCTATAGTCTTGGTAGCCATTTTTGTGCGTTCCTTCCAAGGTTGTTGCACGAACTTGGTTAGACGGTCGGGGTGCTGATAACACCTCGGCCGTCGCCTTTTGATACCTCGCATCCGCTTCGCTGCTTTCGCACCGACGACCTGCCGCGAGGCAAGCAGCCTTCGAACGTCTCGTTAATGGATTGGTGTGTTGCGCCTTTCTGCTCCCACGGTTGGGGTAGCGAGTGACAGGGGCATCAACTCTAGGGAAGAAGTGGGCGGGTTGCCGTGCCGCTCGGCACGAAGTCGCGGCAACCGCCAATAAATACAGCTTCCGCAATGCACGGCGCACAGGCCTCGAAGAGGCCGTGGCGTGCAGGTCCCGGTCGGCGTGAGCTCCGCCGGGATGCGGGCAGGAAAAGACTCAGTCCATCCAGGACCGCGCCCGGTCCAGATGCTCGCGGCACTCGCGCACCATGCGCTCCAGCAGTTCCGCGCAAGTCGGGATGTCGTCGATCAGCCCGATGCATTGGCCGGCCGAGACCACGCCGTCCTGCACCGCGCCCGATTCCAGCGCCGCGCGGCCGCGCGCGCCTGCAACCAGCGGGCGGATCTCCTCGAACTCGCAGCCACCCGGACGGTTCTCCGTGGCCACCACCTCTTCGGAGATCGCGTTGCGGAACACGCGCGCGGTGTTGCGCATGGTGCGGAACATCAGCTTGGTGTCGCGCTCGCTCGCGTCCACCAGCGCCCGCTTGATGTTGTCGTGGATCGGCGCTTCCTGGGTCACGCAGAAGCGCGTGCCCATGTTCACGCCCTCGGCGCCCAGCGCGAGCGCGGCCGCCATACCGCGGCCGTCGGCGATGCCGCCCGAGGCGATGATGGGGATGCGCAGCTTGCGCGCTGCGATCGGCAGCAGGATCAGGCCCGGCACGTCGTCCTCGCCCGGATGGCCCGCGCATTCGAAGCCGTCGACCGACACGGCGTCGACGCCATTGCGCTCGGCCGACAGCGCATGGCGCACCGAGGTGCACTTGTGGACGATCTTCACGTCGTGGCGCTTGAGCGCCTCGATGAAGTCCTTCGGGCTGTTGCCCGCGGTCTCCACGATCTTCACGCCGCTGTCGATGATCGCCTGTACGTACTCCGCGTAGGGCGGCGGCTTCACGGCCGGCAGGATCGTGAGGTTCACGCCGAAGGGCTTGTCGGTGAGCGCGCGGGTGCGCTCGACCTCGCGGCGCAGGTCGTCGGGCGTGGGCTGCGTGAGCGCGGTCACGATGCCCAGGCCGCCGGCATTGGAGACGGCCGCGGCCAGTTCGGCGCGGCCCACCCATTGCATGCCGCCCTGCACGATCGGGTAGCGGATGCCGAGCAGCTCGGTGATGCGGGTCTTCATGCGGGCGCTTCCTCTTACAGCGTCTTCACCAGCTCGGGCACGGCCGTGAACAGGTCGGCCACGAGGCCGTAGTCGGCCACCGAGAAGATCGGCGCTTCCTCGTCCTTGTTGATCGCGACGATCACCGTGGAGTCCTTCATGCCGGCCAGATGCTGGATCGCACCCGAGATGCCCGCGGCGATGTACAGCTGCGGCGCGACGATCTTGCCGGTCTGGCCCACTTGCCAGTCGTTCGGGGCGTAGCCCGCATCGACGGCGGCGCGGCTGGCGCCCAGGCCCGCGTTGAGCTTGTCGGCCAGCGGGGCCATCACTTCGGTGAACTTCTCGGCGCTGCCCAGCGCGCGGCCACCCGAGACGATGATCTTGGCGGCCGTCAGTTCGGGGCGTTCGCTCTTCGTGACCTCGCGGCCCACGAAGCTGCTCTTGCCGCTGTCGGCCACGCCTTCGGCCGTTTCGATCGCTGCGCTGCCACCGGTGGCGGCCGCGGCATCGAAGCCGGTCGTGCGAACGGTGATGACCTTGGTCGCATCGCTGCTCTGCACGGTGGCAATGGCGTTGCCGGCGTAGATCGGGCGTTCGAAGGTGTCGGGGCCGTCGATCTTGGTGATGTCGCTGATCTGCGCGACGTCGAGCTTGGCCGCCACGCGCGGCGCGACGTTCTTGCCGTTGGCGGTCGAGGGGAACAGGATGTGGCTGTAGTTGCCGGCGATCGCGAGGACTTGCGCCGCAACGTTTTCAGCAAGGTTCTCGGCGAGGCTCGGGCTGTCGGCGGCGATGACCTTGCTGACACCGGCGATCTGGGCAGCGGCCTTGGCTGCTTCGGCCGCGTTGGCGCCGGCCACGAGCACGTGGACGTCGCCACCGCAGGCGAGCGCGGCGGTCACGGTGTTGAGGGTGGCCGGCTTGATGCTGGCGTGGTCGTGTTCGGCAATGACGAGTGCGGTCATGTTCGTTGTCTTCCTCAGATCACTTTGGCTTCGTTCTTCAGCTTGTCCACCAGGGTCGCCACGTCGGGCACCTTGATGCCGGCGCCGCGCTTCGGCGGTTCCGAGACCTTCAGCGTCTTCAGCCGCGGCTTGACGTCCACGCCCAAGTCCTCGGGCTTGAAGGTGTCGAGCTGCTTCTTCTTGGCCTTCATGATGTTGGGCAGCGTGACGTAGCGCGGCTCGTTGAGGCGCAGGTCGGTCGTGATGACGACCGGCAGCGTGAGCGAGACGGTCTCGAGACCGCCGTCGACTTCGCGGGTCACGTTGGCCTTGTCGCCGGCGACTTCGACCTTGCTCGCGAAGGTGGCTTGCGGCAGATCGGCCAGCGCGGCCAGCATCTGGCCGGTCTGGTTGGCATCGTCGTCGATGGCCTGCTTGCCGAGGATGATCAGTTGCGGCTGTTCCTTGTCGACCAGCGCCTTGAGCAGCTTGGCGACGGCCAGCGGCTGCAGTTCTTCCGAGGTCTCGACCAGGATGCCGCGGTCGGCGCCGATGGCCATCGCGGTGCGCAGGGTTTCCTGCGACTTGGCGTCACCGCACGAGACGGCGATGACCTCGGTCACCACGCCCTTCTCCTTCAGGCGCACGGCCTCTTCGACGGCGATCTCGTCGAAGGGGTTCATGCTCATCTTGACGTTGGCGATGTCCACGCCCGTGCCGTCGCTCTTGACGCGCACCTTCACGTTGTAGTCGACGACCCGTTTGAC
>Ga0209902_100602_pt1 | contig 33609 bp, 24 predicted proteins | sample FECB27metaG_FD_188304 | JGI IMG/M metagenome (GOLD analysis project Ga0209902, IMG submission 188304) | Cyanobacterial communities from the Joint Genome Institute, California, USA - FECB-27 (SPAdes) (version 2) | ecosystem: Environmental > Aquatic > Thermal springs > Hot (42-90C) > Microbial mats...
CCTGCGCGCCCGCTTGCTCGCCGAACCGGGCCTGCAACTGGCGCAGCAGGATGGCATTGCCCGCCTCGCGCGGGCCGAGTGCGCGCCACAGCCCGCGGACATGCGACCAGGCAGTGGCGGCGACGACATCCTCGGGCTTCCAGCGTGCCGGGGTCAGGCCGCGCGCAATGAATTCCGCGGGCAGTCGCCCGCTCGAGGCGGCCGTGTCGATATAGGCGTTGATCCCCGCGACATAGGCTGCGATGTCGGCCTGAGCCTGCCGGCCCCAGCGGCCATGCGCGGTGCCGAGCCGGCGATACATCAGGCGATATTCCGCGGGCGAATAATCGAGTACGCGGAACAGCAGCGCGTCGTTCTTCAGATTCTCGTCGTTGCTGCCCGGGCCGAGCAGGCTTGCGGTCGCGGCGTACCAACTGCTTCGATTGACCTCCATCTGCCACAACAGGCTCTGCGCCTGCGCATAGCCGATGCCGAACATCGCATCCGCGCGCGTCCGGCCCTCGATGCGCGGAATGCCATAGGTCTTGTCGCGAACGATGGTGACGCCGGGCCGGGGGCGATCGATGCGCGCCACATCGGCCGCGGGCACGGGCGCGAAGTCCATTGCCTTGTAGAATTGCGGCAGCATCGAATCGGTCAGCCGGTCGATCGCGCGCGACAGATCGCGATATTTGTCGAGCTGGGCGCTGAAGGTGGCGGACGGCGCAGCGGTGCCATCGGCGATATTCTCGCCCTGGCCTGGGGCGAGCACGCTCATCACCGGATCGTCGGGCCCGGCGGCGCGCACATCGGCGAACGCGGCGGGCAGCGCATAGGCGCCGGCGACGGCCAGCATCGCCATGTCGATCGCGCGCCTGCCGCGTCGGTTCCGCCCCATGTTTCTCACTATGCTCTCCCGCGCTTTTTCTGTGGTCGTCATTTCGGCTTGCCAAGCGCGATTTTATTTCACATCATGACGATGATGTTAATTCAATTGTAGCGGAAACGCAACGTCAGCGTGCCTGCCCAGACGATCGGAAGCCAAGAATGTCGAAAGCGAAAGTCATCCTCACCTGCGCCGTCACCGGTGGAGATCCCTATAATCCCAGGCATCCGAATTTCCCGGTCACGCCCGCGCAGATCGCCGACGCCGCGTTCGAAGCGCAGGAAGCCGGCGCCAGCTCGGTCCATCTTCATGTGCGCAACCCGCAGACCGGGGTGGGCTCGCGGCGCCCGGCGCTGTTCCGCGAACTGACCGAGACGGTCCGTGCGCGCGGACTCAAATCGATCCTCAACCTCACCTGCGGTGGCGGCGCGCGCTATATCCCGAGCCCCGACAACGATGCGGTGGCGGGCGAGGGTACCGATGTCGGCACCGTCGAGAACCGGACCCAGCATATTCGCGAGAACCTGCCCGAGGTCTGCTCGCTCGACGTGACGACGCAGAACCAGATGTCGGGCGACGAGGCGCTGGTCTATCTGCACAGCCACCGCACGCTGCGCGGCATGGCCAAGGTCTTCCAGGATCTGAACGTCAAGCCTGAGCTGGAGGTGTTCGCGCCGGGCGACGTCCTGTTCGCGAACAAGATGATTGAGGAAGGGCTGATCGTTCCGCCGCCTTTTTTCCAGTTCGTGATGGGCACCCCCTATGGCCTGCCCTGCGACGTCGAGACCCTGCTGGCGATGAAGCGGCTGCTGCCCGCCGGCGCGCTGTGGGCGGCGTTCGGCATCGGCCGGATGCAATTGCCGATGGTGGCGCAGTCGGCACTGCTCGGCGGCCATGCCCGGGTGGGGCTGGAAGACAATCTCTATCTCGAGCGCGGCGTCTTCGCGACCAACGGCCAGCTCGTCGAGCGGGCAGTGCGCATCATCGAGGATATCGGCGCGTCGGTGGCGACGCCGGATGAAGCGCGCGAAATGCTTTCCCTTGGCGCATATGCACAGGCCGGTTGAACGAAGGGGAATATTTCATGGCACGCGGACGTACCAAGGGTGATCACGAACAGCGCCGGGCGGAGATCGCGCGGGCGGCGTGCGCGGTCATCCTGCGCAACGGCCTGACCGGCACCAGCCTGTCCGACGTCGCGCGCGAGATGGGCTACACCACCGGCGTGCTGCGGCATTATTTCCTGAGCAAGGAAGAGCTGCTGTTCCACGCCAAGAACAGCCTGTTCGACGATGCGGTCAGCAATCGCCTGGACGAGGTCGGCCATCTCGAAGGGCGGGCGCGGTTCATGGCGGTCGCGCGGGCGATGATGACGGTCACGCCCGCATCGGTCGATCGCTATCGCCTGCTCGCCGCGTTCAACGGCAGCGCGATCGGCGACGACGATCTGATGCTGAAACAGCATGATCGCAACGAACAGAATCTCGCCGTGCTGAGCGGGCTGATCGCCGAGCTGCAACAGGCCGGGCTGACGCTGAAGGCGATCGATCCGCGCATGGCGGCGCTCGGCCTGCTCGGGCTGATCGACGGCCTGTGGGAACATGTCATCATGAAGCCCGATGCCTGGAGCGACGCGGCGCTCGGCGCGCTCGTCTCCGCCTATGTCGACGCCACGATCTTCGGCGAATCTTCCGCCGGGGGCTGACGGCGCCACCCCCGCATCACCCTCGAACAACCGAAAGCGAACATGACATCCAGGATCTACGACGTCGCGATCATCGGGCTGGGCAATGTCGCCGAGCCGCATATCGCCGCCTATGCCGAAACGCCGGGCGTGCGCGTGATCGCGGCGGTCGATCCGCGGCCGGATCGCCGGGACGAGATCGCCGAGCGCTATCGCATCGCGGTCTATGAAAGCTGCGAGGCGCTGTTGAGCGCGTGCCGGCCCGACATCGCCTGCATCCTCACCCCGGCCGCCACTCATTGCGCGATCACGCTGCAATGCGCCGCCGCGGGTGTCCATGTCCTGTGCGAAAAGCCGATGGCGGTCGGTGTCGAGGACGCCGATGCGATGGCCGATGCCTGCGAGGCGGCGGGGGTCAAATTCTTCTATGGATCCTCCTATCGCTATCTGCCGGCGGTGCAGGCCGCGCGCCGCCTGATCCAGTCCGGCGCGATCGGCGCGGTCCGCACGATCTCCGAACGCGTGGTCACGGGCGAGGGGCAGGCGGCATTCCAGCCCATGTCCGCCGTCCATTATCCCGAAGGCGGCCCGGGCGGCTGGGGCTATGGACTGGTCGATCACGGCATCCACATGCTCGATGTCTTCCCCTGGCTCTGCGGCGCGCCGATCGAGCGGCTGATCGGCCAGGGCGACCGGACCGGGCACACGGCGCGGCCCGAATATGCGATCTTCGCGATGGCGAACGGCGCCATGGGTTTCCTGAACTATGACGGCAGCACGCGCCCGCTCGAACGGCCGGTCGAGGGCGTGTTCAGCGAAAGCCGGAAATGGATTCCCGGCCGCGGCTGGATGGGCGATGCCGGCGGCTGGGATGCCCGGCCCGGCCATATCGACGTGCATGGCAGCGAAGGCGCGCTGCGCATCTTCCATTACGCCAACAAGCTGTTCGTCAACACCGGCGACGGCCTGCGCGAAGAGCGGGTGGAGGGCGGGCCGGCGCCCTGGCATTTCGGCGGCCAGCTCCGCGCGCTGTGCGATGCGATCGCGCGCGACGAGACGCCCGCGATCGCCGCGCGGGACGGCGTGCGCGCGTTGCGCGCGCTCCATGCCATCTATGCTTCGGAGGCCTCCGGGGGGTGGCAATGCGTCGACCCACGCCATTGAACGAGGCGACGGCCGCGGAGCCGGCGGGCCTGCGCCGCTCGATCGGAGCGCTGGGTTTCTTCAACCTGTCGTTCGGGGCGATCGTCGGATCGGGCTGGGTGGTTGTGCTCGGCGACTGGCTGGCGCGCGGCGGACCGGGCGGAACGGTCGCCGGCCTGCTCGCCGGCGGCGCGATCATGACGCTGATCGGCCTTTGCTATGCCGAGCTTGCCGCACGCATGCCGGTGGCGGGTGGTGAATTCCTCTATGCGCGCGAGAGCCTGGGGCCGGGCGCGGCATTCGCGGTCGGCTGGTTCCTGACGCTGAAGCTGATCGCGATCTGCGCGTTCGAGGGGATCGCGCTGGGCCTGATGCTGCAAAGGCTGTTGCCCGGCATCGGCGACGGCGCGCTCTATCATCTGCTCGGCGCCAAGGTCAGCGGGCTGGCGCTCGCTGCGGGCTGGGCGATCGCGCTCGGGCTGGGCGCGCTGAACCTGACCGGATCGAAACTCTCGGTCCGCTTCCATAATTTCGTGACGATCGGTTTCATCGCCATCATCGCGGTCACCATCGTCGTCGGCGTCTCCACCGGCAGTCCGCGCAACCTGCAGCCGATTTTCCCCGACACGCCGGAGATCCTCTGGTGGCACGGCGCGCTATGGGTGTTCTCGCTGTCGGGCATGTTCCTCAACGGTTTCCAGGCCTCGATGCACGCCATGGAGGAAAGGAGCGCGCGCACGCCGCTGCGTGGTGCGGTGCTCAGCATGGTCGGCGGCATACCCGCCGCGGCATTCTTCTATGGCGCGATCGTGATCGGCGCGGCCATGGCGACGCCCTGGCAGTCGCTGCTCGATATCGAGCTGCCGGCGGCAGCGGCGTTCACCAACAGCCTGTCCTTCATCGACTGGGCGGTCGTGGTGCTGGTGGCGGCGACATTATCGCTGCTCAAGACCTGGAACGCGATGCTGATCATGGCGTCGCGCCTGATCTTCGCGCAGGCGCGGCTGGGCTATCTGCCGGCCGGGCTCGCCAGGGTGTCGATGCGCAGCGGCGCGCCGCGCAACGCCATATTGCTCGTCACGATCCTGACCGTCTGCGCGGTGCCGCTGGGCGGCGGCGTGATCCTGCCGATCATCAACATGTGCGCGATGTGCCTGGCGGTCAGCTACACATTGTGCATCGCGATCCTGCTGCGCCAGCGCGCGCGAGACACGGCGACGACGCCCCCGCCCGCCTTTCGCGTGCCGGGCGGCGCGCCGACGATCCGGCTGGCGCTGGTCGGCGCGACGCTGATGGCGGCGGCCGCCATCCTCAGCCCCGCGCTCCAGCAACAGCGCATTCCGATGGAATGGCTCTCGATCGCGGCCTGGGCGCTGGTCGGGCTGATCGTGTGGAAGATCGCGGTGCGCCGCACATTCGCAGGGGAGAACCGATGATCCCGTTCCTTCGCCGCTCGGTCGCCGCGCTGGCGCTGTGCGCCGCGATCGCATCGCCCGCCGCATCCGCGCCCGGCCTCACCTCCGCCGCATCGCGCTGCGCGCCCGTCGCCGATCTCGGCCGCACCCAGGATCACGATCTCGCCGCGATCGGGGTCGACGAACTGCACCGGCTTTACGCGCGGGGATCGCTGACCGTGGTCGAGGTCGTGACATGGCATCTGCGCCGGATCGAGGCGCTGAACCCGCGCTACAAGCCGCTCGTCCGCGTCTATGCGGCGCGCGCGCTCGAACGCGCGGCGCAGCAGGATTGCCGCGGCCGGCCGGCCGGCGCGCGTGGCCTGCTCTGGGGCGTGCCGGTGGTGGTGAAGGACAATAGCGCGATCGCCGGCCTGCCGCTGACCAATGGCTGGGCAGGCTATGCGCTGCCCGCGTCGCCTCTGGTCGCGCGGCGCGATGCGACGGTGGTGGAGCGGCTGGAGGCGGCGGGCGCGATCATCCTCGCCCATTCCAACATGCCCGATTTCGCGGCGAGCGATACCAATGTCAGTTCGATCGGTGGGCGGACCGGCAATGCCTATGCGGTGGACCGGTCGCCCGGCGGATCGTCGGGCGGCACCGCGGTCGCGGTTTCGCTGGGCATGGCGGTGATCGGCCAGGGAACCGATACCGGCAATTCGATCCGCAATCCCGCGGCCAATGCGGGGCTGGTCGGCGTCCTGCCGACGCGCGGACTGGTCAGCATCGCGGGCATCCATCCGATGGACTGGCTGCGCGACAATACCGGCCCGATGGCGCGCACCGTGACCGATGCCGCGATCGCGCTTCAGGCGATGGCGGGCACCGATCCCCACGATCCCGAAACGCGCGACCGGCAGCGGCCGGTGCCGAAGGATCTGCGTGCCGCGCTCCGGCCCGACGCGCTGAAGGGGCGGCGCTTCGGCGTACCGCGCTTCGTTCTGGAAGGATCGCCGACATTGCGGCCGATGCCCAATTACTGGAATCGCGGCACCTCGCCGGACACGCGGGCGCTGTTCATGGCCGCCGTCGCCGAGTTGCGCGCCGCCGGCGCCACCGTCGTGATCGCCGACGATCTGATGCCGGAGACGTTCGACGCGCTCGCCAAGGGGGTGAAGACCGCGCCCTATCGCGTCCAGGCGGTCGATGCCTTTCTCGGCCGATATGCCGCGCCGCCATTCGGCTCGATCGCGCAATATGAAAGTGTGACCGGCCAGGCCTATGGCTGGAAAAAGCTGACCGACGACGTCGCGCAGGCCGGCTTCTCGCCCGGATCGCCGGCATGGCGCGATCACCGCCGCGACATCGCCGCGCTTCGCGACGCCTATGCGGCGGTGCTGCGCGCCCATCGGCTGGACGGGCTGGTCTATCCCGCGCTGCAGGTTCCGCCGACCGACGAGAGCGAGCCGCTGCCCGCGGGCTTTCCGTCCGACGGGCCCTATAGCGCGACGAGCTGGGTCAATCTGGTCGGTGCGCCCGCCGTGGTCGTGCCGGCCGGCCAATATGCCGACGGCATGCCGTTCGGCATCGAGATTGCGGGGCCCCGCTGGGCCGACGCGACGGTGCTCGGTTTCGCCTATGCCTATGAACAGGCGACGCGACACCGTCGCGCGCCGGTCGCGGATACGAAGGCGGCGCCGGCGAAATGACCGCGCCCGGCGGATCGGCGGCGCGGGACACGCGCTTCTTCGGCCATCCGCTCGGGCTGGGGATATTGGCGGGCACCGAGCTGTGGGAGCGTTTCTCCTTCTACGGCATGCAGGCCATATTGATGCTCTATATGACCAAGCATCTGCTGGCGCCCGATGTCGCGCCGAAAGTGCTCGGCCTTGCCGCCTTCCGTGGAATTTTCGAACCGATCACCGACGTCGCCTTCGCGGCGCAGACCTTCGGCATCTATTCGGGGCTGATCTATGCGACGCCATTGGCCGGCGCATGGATCGCCGATCGGTGGCTCGGCCGCACGCGCACCATCACGATCGGTGCGCTGATGATGTCGGCAGGCCATGTGACGATGGCGTCGGAAAGCCTGTTCCTCATCGCGCTGTCGCTGATCATCATGGGATCGGGGCTGGTGATCGGCAACATGGCCGCGCAGGTCGGGGCGCTCTATCCGCCCGACGACGAGCGCCGGACGCGCGCCTTCGCCATCTATCTGATGGCGCTCAATGTCGGCGGCCTGCTGTCGCCGCTGATCGTCGGCACGCTCGGCGAGAAGGTGGGCTGGCACTGGGGTTTCGGCGCGGCCGGGGTCGGCATGATCCTGGGTCTGACGACCTATCTGGCCGGCCGCCGCCATCTGCCGCCCGACATGCGCATCGCCCGGTCTCAGCGCCGGCCGCTGACGCCGCGCGAACGACGCACCATCCTGGGCATCCTGCTGCTGCTCGCGCCCGTCATCCTCGCCTTCGCCGCGTTCCAGCAGGCCTATGGCCTGATGCTCCTCTGGGCGGACAAGGCGGTCGCGCACAACATCCTTGGCTGGGATGTGCCGATCACCTGGGTGCTCTTCCTCGACGGCATCATGACGATCGGCGGATGCGTGCTGGCCGGCGCTATCTGGAAGCGCCTGGCCGCGAGCCGGCGGATATCGTCAAGATCGGCATCGGCTGCGCGATGCTCGCCGTCGCGTTCCTCTATATCGGGCTGGTCGCGCAACTGTCGGCGATCCCTCTGGTGCTGCTGATCCTGTTCTACGCCATCATCGATCTGTCGACCTGCTGGTTCGATCCGCCGACGACCTCGACGATCTCGCGCACCGCGCCGCCGCAGCTCAACGCGACGATGATCGCTTTCTACAAGCTGTCTATCTCGCTCGCCTTCTTCCTGCTCGGCTGGCTGGCGCGTTTCTACGAGCCGTTGGGACCGTCGCTCTACTGGGCGATGACCGCATTGCTGCCGCTGACCGGGCTTGTGCTGATCCTGCTGTTCGGCGCGCGGGTGTCGCGCATGCTCGATCCAGCGGACGATCGGCCGATGAAGGACCGGTCCCACGGCTAGGGGCCAGGAATTCGAGCGGCGCGCCCGCATCGCGATATGGGTGGCCAGAGAGGTCATTCCCCATGAAGCGGATGTGCGCGGCTGGCTGGCGCGGGCACGCGCGTCGCCGGAGGATATCGACGAACTGATCCAGGATGCCTATTGCCGTCTGGCCATGCTGGACACCATCGATCACATCGATCGGCCGGACGCCTATTTCTTCTCGATCGTCCGGAATCTCTACGTACGCCGCCTCAAGCGCGCGCGCGTGGTGGCGATCGACAGCATCGCCGAGATCGAGGCGGTCTCGGTCGATCAAAGCCCGTCCCCCGAACGGCAGGTCGCGGGGCGGCTCGATTATGGGCGCGTGCGCGCGCTGATCGCGGGGCTTCCCGAACGCTGCCGCACGATCGTCGAAATGCGGCGGATCGAAGGGCTGTCGCAAAAGGAGATCGCGGCCCGGCTGGGCGTCAGCGAAAAGGTGGTCGAGAAACAGGTCTGGCAGGGCATTCGCGCGGTCGAGGCGCAATGGCGGGCCGGCAGCGACCGCGCCGCGGCGCGCATGGATGCGGCGGACCGGAAGCAGCGCTGGTGAAAGGCGACGCGGAGGGAATGCAGGCCGATGCCGCCGCATGGGTCGCGCGGATGGATGCCGGCGACTGGACCGACGCGCTCGAGGCGGAGTTGCAGCGCTGGCTCGCCCGCGATCCGCAGCATCGCGGCGCGCTGCTGCACGCGCAGGCGGCCTGGGCGACGACCGATCCCGCGAACATCGTCGCACCGCCGGAACCCGTCGAAGCGCGGCCGATGTTCGGCCGCCGCCGGATGATCGGCTGCGGCGCGGCGGCGATCGCGGCGTCGGCGGGGGGATATATGCTGCTCGCGGATCGCCGCACCATATTGTCGACCGGGGTCGGAGAAGTGCGGCGCGTGCCCCTGGACGACGGGTCGACCGCGGCGATCAACACCGCCAGCGAGATCGAGATCGTGCTGACCGCCGACAGGCGGCGCGTGCGCATCGATCGGGGAGAGGCCTGGTTCCAGGTGGCGAAGGATCGCGCGCGCCCCTTCCTGGTCGAGGCCGGGCGCGCGCGCATACAGGCCGTCGGCACCGCATTCTCGGTGCGCCGCCGCGATGGCGGGGCCGAGGTGCTGGTGACCGAGGGCGTGGTCGAGGCCTGGGTGGCGGGCGCCGAAGCGCGCCGCATCCGCCTGTCCGCCGGATCGCGCGCCTTCGTCGCGGACGATGCCGCCATTCGCGAACAGCCGGCCGTGCCCGCCGCGATCGATCATGCGCTGGCCTGGCGCAGCGGCAATATCGATCTGGCTGGCGACAGGCTCGATCACGCGGTCGCCGAATTCAATCGCCACAATCGGCGCATGCTGGTGATCGCCGATCCCCGGCTGGAGGCCGAGCAGTTCGACGGCGTGTTCAGGGCCGACGATCCCGAGGGTTTCGCGCGTTCGGTCGCCGGCACGCTTGGTGCGCCGATCGACCTCTCTGATCCGGCCCGGATCGTCATCGGCAAATAAATCGACGCACCTCGCGGGATTTTTCGCGCCCCGGTCTCTTGGGTGGAGAAGCGGATGACGACCATCCGCCACAAGGGGGGACTGGAATGTTCACGACGATGGGGCGAAGCGCGCTGGTAACGACGACGGCGCTGGCATGTATCGGGGTCTCGGCGCCCGCCGCCGCGCAGATCCGGAATTTCGACGTGCCTGCCCAGGCCGTGCAATCCGGCATCACCGCGCTCGGTCGCCAGGCGAATATCCAGATCGTCGCCGCCCGCCGCGACACGCGCGGCAAGCGCGCCAATGCGCTGCGCGGCATGATGACCGTCGATCAGGCGATCTCGCGCATGCTGGCCGGCACCGGGCTGACCTCGATGAAGACGGGTGCGCAGACCTATGCCGTCGTCGCCATGCAGGCGCCGGCGATGATGCATGCGTCTTCGGCCATGGTCGCGGCCGTGCCGACAGGCGGCGATGACGGCCAGGCCCAGGCGGCGCCCGCCGCCGCGTCCGACGCCAGCGATGCCGGGGAGGATGCGGCGAACGCCGAGATCCTGGTGACGGGGTCCCGTCTGGACCGCGCCGGTTTCGACGCGCCGACACCGACGACGGTGGTCGGCGGCGCCGAACTGCGCCTGGGCAATCGGCCCAGCATCGCGCAGGTGCTGAACGACCTTCCCCAGTTCCGCGCGGCCGGCACGCCCGCGCAGACGACGGGCAATACCGACAACAGCTATTCCGCCGCCGATCTGCGCGGCCTTGGCAGCACCCGCACGTTGACGCTGGTCAACGGCCACCGCTTCAACGGCACCAACGATCTCAACAATGTGCCGCAGGGCATCATCAAGCGCGTCGAGGTTGTCACTGGCGGCGCGTCGGCGGCCTGGGGCTCCGGCGCCGTGGCCGGCGTCGTCAACATCATCCTGGACGACGAGCTGAAGGGTCTGTCGCTGAGCGCGCAGAACGGCATCTCCAGCCGCGGCGACGGCATGCGCTATGGCTTCAGCGGCAGCTACGGCACAGAATTCGCGGACGGGCGCGGTCATTTCATGGTCGCCGCCGAGTTCGTCCGCGACAGGGGCATCTATGGCCGCAATGATGGGTCGCGCCCCAATCTCGACGCGGCGCTCTATACGATGGCCGATGGCCGGCTCCTGCTCGCCAACGACGTCAATTTCACCGATGCCGGCCCCGGGGGGATCATCACCAGCGGCGCGCTGGCCGGCTATGCGTTCAATCGCGACGGTTCGGCCACGCCGCTGGTCGCGGGCAGCCTGAGGAACGCGACGACCACCGTCGGCGGCACCGGCCGCAGCGTGCGCGACTATCTGCCCGTGATCTCGCCGTTCCACCGCGCGACGGCCTATGCCCGGGCAAGCTATGAGCTGAACGAATCCACCAAGATCTGGGTGGATGCCAGCTTCTCGCGCATGTGGGACGATTTCCTGTCCTTCCCCGAAAGCACGCGTGCCACCGCCACCACCGGCGGCCTCGTCTTCCAGAAGGACAATGCCTTCCTGACCCCCGCGGTGCGCGCCGCGCTCGCATCCGGGCCGCAGACCTTCCGTGTCGGCTATATCTTCGGCGATCAGGGCGGGTTCGAAACCTATGGCTATCACCGCGAGAATTACGAAGGCGCGATCGGGATCGACGGTTCGCTGGGCGGAAGCTGGAAATATTCAGCCTATTACGATCATGGCGAATTCCACAATGATCAGGCTTTCTACAACCAGCGCATCACCGCGAATTTCAACGACGCGATCGACGCCGTCACCAATGCCTCCGGACAGATCGTCTGCCGCGTCGCGCTGACCAATCCCAACACCGCCTGCCGGCCGCTCAACCTGTTCGGTAGCGGCAATTCCTCGCCCGAGGCTCTCGCTTACGCCTTTGCCGGCCGCGACCAGGTCTATCACCTGACCACCCAGAAGCTGGATACCGCCGGCGCCAGCGTCCGCGGCGATCCCTTCTCCACCTGGGCCGGCCCGGTCTCGTTCGCGGCCGGTGTCGATGTCCGTTGGGAGAAGTTCATCACCAACAAGATCGATCCGCTGTCCACGGCGCGCGCGCTGGGCAGTTACAATGCCGCGCCCACCAATGGTGGTTTCAGCGTGAAGGAAGGGTTCGTCGAGCTCGCCGTGCCGCTGCTCAACATTCCGGGCACCGCCGTGCTCGATGTCAGCGGCGCCGCGCGCTACAGCGACTATAGCACCAGCGGCGGCATCTGGTCGTGGAAGACCGGCGGCACGCTTCGCCTGGTCGACGATATCCTGTTGCGCGCCGTCTATTCGCGCGACATCCGCTCGCCGAGCATCGCCGAACTCTTCACCACCCGGACGACGGCCTATGCGACGGTCATCGATCCATTCCGCGCGAATGAATCGGTCTCGGTCGTCCGTTATGGCGGCGGCAATCCCGATCTGCTGCCGGAGATCGCGCATACGCTGACGCTGGGCGGCAGCTATGCGCCCAGCTTCATTCCAGGCCTCAACCTGTCGGTCGATTTCTACAAGATCGATATCGACGACGTGATCGCCACGATCGCGCCGCAGGATGCGCTCAACCAGTGCTTCGCCGGCAACAGCGCGGCCTGCGCCGCGATCACCCGCGACAGCACCGGGCAGATCACGCAGCTCGTCGCGACCTTCATCAACCTGGCCTATTACAAGACGCGCGGCGTGGATTTCGAGGCGTCCTATGTGCTGCCGCTCGAGCGGCTGAACCAGTCGATGGACGGATCGCTGCGTTTCCGGCTGCTCGCGACGCATGTGAACCAGCTCCGCATCAACGACGGCGTCAACAGCTATGACCGCGCCGGCGACGTGGGCGACAATGCGACCTTCACGACGCCGAAATGGAAGGCGTCGGGCAGCGTCAGCTATCAGCGCGAGAATTTCGGCATCGATATGCGCGTGCGCTATATCGGCGGCGGAACGTTCAACAATCTTCAGCCGATCATCAACAATCGGGTGAAGAGCCGCACCTATGTCGACCTGGGCGCGCAGTTCAACGTCGGCAATTTCACGGTCTTCGGCAACGTCAACAATCTGTTCGATCGCGATCCGCCCTTCGTCACCTATGGCTCGGCGATCTACGATGCCGTCGGCCGCTATTTCTCGGGCGGGGTGAAGGTGAAGCTGTAGGTTTGTCCGATCAGGCCTGCAGTTGTGGGACGCCGTCCGGCCCATGGCCGGGCGGCGTTCCGCTTTTTGCGGATCGGATGCCGTTCGCGTGTCCGAACGATTGACCCGTCGCGCCGTGCATGACAAGTTTCCGATCGGAAAATTTTATCTGCGGGGGCCATGATGACCGACCATAATTCGCCGACTCTCGATCGCCGCCGGTTCGCGCTGGGCGGGCTTGCCGCTGCGGGCGGCATCGGCCTGCTTCCGGGCCTCGTGCGCGCCGCCGACGCGCCGGCCGACATGCCCGGCCCGATCCCGCCGCGGGTCAAGGCGCTCTACAAGAATTCGGTGGTGATCGACTGTCTGGCGAGCCCCAACACCTTCAACGTCAATTATCCGGTCGGCGGCCGCGAGCTTTCGCCCGAGCAGATGCGCAACGTGCGCGCCAGCGGGCTGACCGCGGTCAACATGTCGATCGGCGGTCCGACGCCCGAGCGCACCCGCGAACGCATCGCCGACATCAAGGCCGATATCGTCCGCCACCCCGATGCGCTGATGCTGATCCGGAACCATGCGGACATCGCCAAGGCCAAGGCGAGCGGCAAGCTGGGCATCATGCTCGGTTTCCAGGGCCTTGAATGGATGAAGGACAATCTCGACCTGATCGACGAGTTCGCCGACGCGAACGTCATGATCATGCAGCTCACCTATAATCAGGAAAGCAGCATCGGTTCGGGATCGCTGTCGCGCGATCCGGCGCCGGGTCTGGAGGCGGTGGGGCGTGAGGCGATCCGCCGGATCACCGCGCGGCGCTCGATCGTCGACCTGTCCCACTCGCATGCCCAGACCGCGCTCGACGCCGCGCGCGAATCGACCAAGCCGATCATCCTGTCGCACACCGGCTGCCGCGCGGTGTACGACCATCCGCGCAGCCAGCCCGACGAGGTGTTCAAGGCGGTCGCCGCCAAGGGCGGCGTGATTGGCATCTATATCATGCCCTTCCTGGGCATCGACACGCTGGGGCCGAGCCGCGCGCTGCTGACGCGCCACATCCTCCACGCGATCAAGGTCGCAGGCGAGGATCATGTCGGCATCGGCAGCGACACGTCGATCACCCCGATCCTCTATGACGACGGCTATCGCGCCGAGCTGAAGCGTTTCATCGCCGGCCGTGCGGGCAACAATATCTCCGCGCCGCTCGAGGACAGCGGCATGCCGTTCAGCACGCCGGGCCTCAACACACCGCGCAAGCTGGAAGTGATCGCATGGGATCTTGCGCAGGCGGGCGTGAAGGATGCGGTGATCGCCAAGGTGATCGGCGGCAATTTCAACCGCGTCTTCGGCGAGGTGTGGGGGTAGGTCGATCGGGCGTGCACCGCGGCCTGTTGCGGCGGTGCACGCCTGACATCATCAATATTGAACGCTCAGCGTGAGCAGGCCGAAACTGAAGGCGGTCCAGGCGATGAAGAGCGTCGCGAGCAGGATCAGCACTGCGCCCGCCTTGCCCGGCCAGGTGCGGCCGCCTTGGAACGCCAGCACCGCATTCCATGCGGCGAGCGCGATGGCGAGCGGGAACACGATCAGCCCGGCGATCTGGAGCATCGACAGCGTCGCATCCGCAAGCGTCATGAGGTTGCCGGCCGCGACCATCCACCCGCCCAGCACTGCCAGGATGAGCCCCGCGGACAGGCGAACCCCGCGATAGGCAAGGCGGGGCCGCCCGGCCAATGGCAAGGCGGTCTTGTAATGGCGGCGCACCAGTGCGGAGGTGGGCCAGTGCAGGAACGCGATCAGCAGGATCGCGAGTGCCGCATAGAGAAGCGGCATGATCCAGGTCGCGGACCGCGACGCCGGCACGCGATCGAACACCAGGAAGGGCGAGAAGAAGTCGGTGCTCCAGCGCACGACCTTGCCATTCTCCACCTTTGCCGCCAGCCGTTCATGGCCGCCGACCTCGTGCCAGAGGAAAGGTTCGACCTCGACCCATTTGCGGACCCCGCCGCCGTTCAGCGCATCGACGACCAGTTCGCCCTTGTCGTTCGTGCTGATCGCCGATTGCTGCATCAGGTTGAGCATCCGCATGAAGCCGTTCTCGCTCCGGCGGCTGCCCTGCCACAGGCCCGCCATCATGCGGGCATGTTCGGCGGCGGTGGCGGCGTCCACTGCTTTGGCGGCACGCGCGGGCGCCGGGAAATAGCGATCGGCGAAATCCTGGAACAGGCCGACGCGGATGGTGTTCGCGGCGCCGCCCCGGCCTGAACTGTTGACCGCGATGTAGAGGCCCACCTTTTCGTTCATGAACAGGTGCATCGCCGCATGGAACAGCGCCGTGTCACCCAGATGGCCGATGACCTGCCGGCCGTTGATGTTGGATTCGAAAAAGCCGAGCTCCATGCGGTTGAGATGGGGCAGGATCGTCGTCGGCGTGTCGTGCATCATCCGCGCGGTCTCCGGCCGCATCAGGCCGGCGCCCTGGTTCAGATGCGCGATCATGAAGCGGGCCATGTCGGGCGCGGTCAGCGAAAGGCTGCCGGCGGGCCCGGCGGAGGTATATTCGAACTTGCCCGCCTTTGCGCTGGCGCGCGGATAGCCGTTGGACAGGTTCGCCAGCAACCGCTTCGGCAAGGGCTGCGCAAAGCTCGAATCCTCCATGCCGAGCGGCGCGAAGATGTGCTGCGCGACATAATCGACAAAGGGCGTGCCCGAGACGCGCTCGACCACATAGCCGGCAAGCGCGGTCGCATAGTTGGAATAGGACGGCGTCGCGCCGGGGGCGTAGATTCGCCTGGGCACCCACGATTTCAGATAATCGCGCAGCGACCGCATTTGCCCGGGATCGGTGATGATCAGTCCCTTGAACCGGTCCTCGAAGCCGGCGGTGTGCGTCATCAACTGGCGCATGGTGACCGGCTTTCCGTCGCGGGGCGGAATCCTGAAATCGAGGTAGCGGTTGATGTCGGCGTCCAGGTCGATCCGGCCCGCCTCCACCTGCTGCATCACCGCGGTCCAGGTGAAGAGCTTCGAGACCGATCCCGGGCGAAACAATGTCGTCTCCGGATCGACCGGCTTGCGCGTCGCGACATCGGCATAGCCGAAGCCCCGCTGCGTCAGCACCTGCCCGTCCTTGACCACGACGACGACCGCGCCGGCGACGTCACCGGTCCGCAGCGCATAGGGCATGAAGCCGTCGAGCCATATGTCCAGATCTGCTTTGGTCAGTGACGGGGGGCTCGACGGCGGCGGGCCGGCCGGCGCCGGTGCGGCGACCTGAGTCGCGGGCTTTCCGCCCCCGGGATCGGCGGGGCCGGCCTGTTGCGCGAACGCGATTCCGCCGAAAAGGGCCATCGCGAGCATGCTCAGATAGATGACGGCGCGCTGTCTCAATGTCCCCTCCGAATTTTCCGGAGTTTTCTTGTGGGACATTTTTTTCCTTATGGCAATCTCAGCCGGGCGAAGCCATCCGGCGGATCGGCTGGACGATGGCGTCATTCTCGTCGAACGCGCCTTCCATGAGCTGGATGACCCCGTTTTCCGGGGGAATGCAGATCAACAACAGCCGGCAGGCGCTCTCTCCGGCGGCGACATAGGCATGGCCCATGTCGCTGTCGAAATAGATGGATTCCCCCGCCTTCAGATAAACCGGCGAATAGGTGTCGGTGTAGAAGGCCAACTCGCCCTCCAGCACGAGCAGATATTCCTCGCCGGCGTGCCGGTGATATTCGCCGAACTCGTCCAGGCTGCGGGCGGCGATCTCGGTGACGATCGGCGAGACGCGCTTTTCCAGGAGATCCTGGGCATGATAGCAATATTGACCATAGGGCGAATTGACGACCTTGCCTTCGCCGGCGCGGGTGATGCTCCGCCGGCTGCGGCCGCCGCCCGCGGCATGCTCCATCACCGGCGTTCCCAGCAGGTCCGCGATGTTGACGTCCAGCGCGACGCTGATGCGCAGCAGCCGGTCCATCGTCAGATCGGTCTTGCCATTCTCCACCTTGGACAGCGTCGATGTCGGGATCCCGGTGCGTTCGCTGACGTCGGCCAGCGTCCAGCCCCGATCGATACGCAGGCTTTTCAGCGTGGAGCCCGGCGCGACGAGCGCGCGGCTGACCTCGGTCTGTTGAGCCATCATCACCACCTTGTTCGCGCATCGGGCGCAGGATCCAGCGCGGAACGGTAAGCAGGCCGCGCGTACTTGCCAAAGGGAAAAATCGACGCCGCGCCGGAAATTCCGGCAGGATATGCATGCTCCTGACCCCGTCCGGCGATGCGTAACGCGTCGAATTCCGGCCCGATATTGCATGTTTTTCGCGCGGTGAAACACGCCGTCGCCATCGGTGCCGCGCAATTTTCGGGGCCTGTCGTTGCCAAATCTGAAATTATATGGAATCACGTTCAAATCAGCAATTTTATTGCTATATAGAAAACATGTGAAAATCGGGGATTTACGATGCGCACCACGGACGATTCCATCCCGTCGACGATTCGGCAGAGCGCCCGGCGCCGACGCCTGACTGCCCATGCCAACCGGCTGGCGATCGCGATGATGCTGGCGCATGCCGGCAGCGCGGCGGCCCAGGCGGCCGCGCCTGCGCAGGACGCCGCCGATCAGGCGGCCGACCAGACGGACCAGGGCGGCGAGATCCTCGTCACCGGATCGCGCATCGAGCGCGCGGGTTTCGATCAGCCGACGCCGACCACGGTGATCGGCGCGCCCGAACTTCGCGAAGGGGCACGGCCCAATATCCAGCAGGTGCTGAACGACCTGCCCCAGTTCCGTCCCACCGTGGTTCCGCAGAATTCCAACGGCAATGTCGGCAGCACAGGCTCCGCCCCCGCCGATCTTCGCGGCCTGGGCCCGCTGCGCACGCTGACCCTGCTCAACGGCCGCCGCTTCGTCGGCGAGAACAATCTGAACTTCATTCCGTTCAATCTCGTCAGCCGGGTCGAGGTCGTGACCGGCGGCGCCTCGGCGGCCTATGGTTCGGGCGCGGTCGCGGGCGTCGTCAACATCATCCTGAACGACAAGCTGACCGGCCTGTCGCTCGGCGGGCAGAGCGGCATCTCGTCGCGCGGCGACGGCCGGCGCTATGGATTCGACGGTACGTTCGGGACCGGCTTCGCCGACGGGCGCGGTCACCTGATCGCCGGCTTCGAATATGTCGACGATGCCGGCATCGGGCCGGGCGGGCGCGTGTCGCGGCCGTTCCTGGGGGCCGGCTCGGTCCGCGTCAATCCGACCCCCGGCGTGCTCGACCAGCGCACCCGGATCGTGCCCGACGTCAATTTCGGCAACACCGCCATTGGCGGCCTGATCACCAGCGGTGTGCTGGCCGGCCAGGTCTTCAATTCCGACGGCACGCTCCGCGCGTTCCGCGAAGGCACGCAGATCGTCACCAATCCGGCGCTGCGCTTCCAGGGCACGATGATCGGCGGCGCGGACGGCACCAGCCAGTATGACAATGTCTATCTGGCGACGCCGGTGCGCCGCATCACCGCCTATTCGCGGCTGAGCTTCGACCTGGGCGGCGCGACGATCTGGGCCGACGGCGCCTATGGGCGGACCGAATCCAACTATCCGTTCCTGTACGATCCGACGATCCCGGCGATCACGGTCGCGTCGAACAATGCGTTCCTGTCGGCGGAAATCCGCAACCGGCTTGCCGCCGCGGGTCAGACCAGTTTCACGCTCGGCCGCTATTTCGTCGACGCCTATACGATCGGCATCCGGTCGCTGCGCCAGAATTACGAAGGCGCGATCGGCGTCGAGGGCAATATCGGCGGCTTCAAATATCGCGCGCATTACAGCCATGGCGAGCTGGTCAGGGACGAAGCGCTGGAGAATGCGCGTCTGGCCGCGCAATATCGTAACGCGCTCGCTTCGGTGCTGGTCAACGGCACCCCGGTCTGTTCGATCAACGCCGACGCGATCACGACCAATGACGATCCGGCCTGCGCGCCGATCAATCCGTTCGGTTTCGGCAATGTCTCGGCCGCCGCCAAGGCCTATACGACCGGCACGCAATACCGGCATACGCGCAACACGCTCGATGCCGCGCATGTGCAGTTGCAGGGCGATCTGTTCAAACTGCCCGCCGGCGCGGTCACCGCGGTGCTCGGCGCCGAATATCGCAAGGAGCGGCAGGAGCAGACCGCATCGTCCACGCCCGCGCTCAACCAGTTCGCGGTCCCCGTCTTCACCTATGGGCTGGACGGCGGCTTCAGCGTCAAGGAGGCCTATGGCGAGATCGCGGTTCCCGTCATCGATGCGGGCGGCGCGGTGAAGCTCGATGTGAACGGAGCCGCGCGCTATTCGGATTACAGCAACACCGGCGGCATCTGGTCGTGGAAGGCCGGCGCCACGCTGCGGCTGTTCGACGATCTGCTCCTGCGCGGCCTGCGTTCGCGCGATATCCGGTCGCCCAGCATCGATCCGGAACTGTTCACGCCCCAGGCGATCGGCCTCCAGACGCTGAGCCAGGATTTCCAGGCGGCGCAATATGCCGGAACGCCCGGCTATAACCCCAACCCGCCGGTCACCACCTATACCGGCGGCAACCCCGCGCTGCGCCCCGAAGTCGCCAAGACGCTGACGATCGGCGCGGCCTATTCGCCGTCCTTCGTGCCGGGCCTGCGACTGTCGCTCGATTATTACGACATCAGCCTGGCGGGCGCCATCGGCACGCTGGGCGCGGCGGCGCTGACCCAGGCATGCAGCCTGGGCAATGCCGCGGCCTGCTCCAGCATCGTGCGCGATTCCACGGGCACGGTGACGACGGCCTATATCAACTATCAGAACCTCGCATCGCTGCTGATCCGCGGCTATGATTTCGAGACATCCTATGCCGTGCCGCTGTCGCAGTTCGGCAGCGAACTGCCCGGCACGCTGCGCATCCGCGGGCTGGTGAGCTACACGCTGCGCAACGTCACCAACAACGGGATCGTGACCAACGACAATACGGGCAATGCCGCGCGCTGGCGCGGTCGCGTCAGCCTGTCGTACCAGAATGACGATTTCGGGATCGACGCACGCGTCCGCTATCTTTCGGGCGGTCCGATCAGCGTGCAGCAGGCGATCATCACCAACCCGACGACCGGCGTGACGACCGGACTGATCAACAACCGGATCGACCCCTATATGTATCTCGATCTCGGCGTGCAGTTCCGCGTCGCGGATCGCTTCACCCTGTTCGGCAACGTCAACAACGTGTTCAACAAGGCTGCGCCGCTGGAGACCCAGCAGTCGGGCACTTACGATCAGGTCGGCACCTATTTCACTGCGGGCGCCCGCGTGAAGTTCTGATCCTCTCACCCGGGCGGTCCGCGACCGCCCGGGTGAAGCGGCATCCGTCCGCCGTCAGGAACCATCTCCGGCGGCGGGGAAGACTGCGTCGGCAAATGCCTGGGTCATCGCGCCATAGGGCCCTTTGAGCGCCGCCATCAGCGGGCTGTCGTCGGTGCATTCGAACACCGATTTGCCATGGGTGAAGTGCAGGAAGCCTTCGAAACCGGAATGGCATCCCATGCCGCTCGCGCCGACTCCGCCGAACGGCAGGCCCGGTTCCGCACCCTGCAGGCCGAACACGTTGATGCCGATGCCGCCGGCGACGACGCGGGTCTGGAACGCGTCGGCCAGATCGCGCTCGCGTCCGACGAAATAGGCGGCGAGCGGCCTGTCACCGGCGTTGATCCGGTCGATCGCCTCGTCGAACCGGCGATAGGGCTTGATCGCGGTGACCGGGCCGAAAATCTCGTCGGTCATCACGCCCAGCGTCTCGGGCGGATCGATGACGACATACATCGGGATCTGCCGCCGCTCGGGATCGGGCGCCTCGCCGTTCAGCGAGACGACCGCGCAGCCCGCCGCCTCCGCCTCCGCCAGATAACCCAGGATACGGTCGTAATGTCGGCGGTTGATCGTGCCGGTCGCGTCGGCATGGCCGACATAGCCGGGATACATCGCACTCCAGCTCGATCGGGCGAGCGCGACCCATTGGTCGACCTTGTCCTCCGGCACCAGCGCATAGTCGGGCGAGGTGCAGACCTGTCCGCCCTTGAAGACGCGATTGTAGAGGAAGCGCTCGATCAGGTCGGCGCTGACGCCGCTGTCGGAGAACAGCGTCGGGTTCTTGCCGCCCAGTTCCAGCGTGACCGGCGTCATCCGCTCCGCCGCCAGCCGCAGGACGTTGCGGCCGATCGCGCCGCCGCCGGTGAAGCAGAGGTGATCCCAGGCGAGCGTACAGAAATATTCGGCGAAGGCCACATCCTCGCCCAGCACCACCGCCAGTTCGTCCGCGTCGAACGCCTCGGCGATCGCCTGTTGCAGCAACCGGCTGGTCTCCGGCGTCTGCTCCGAAGCCTTGACGATCACGCGGTTGCCCGCGGCCAGCATGTCGTTGACCATGACGAGCGCGCATTCGATCGGGAAATTCCAGGGGGCGAGATTGCCGATCACGCCCTTGGGCTGGCGGATGACGCGCGCGCTCGAGCCGCCATGGACCATCGGATTGAGCGGCCGTTCCGATGGCGCCATCCAGCTTTCAAGTTCCGCCTGGATATGCCGGTTGCGGCCGAGCACGCCGCCGGTTTCGAACAGGTCGGTGACGAGCGGCGAGTGCGATCCGAAATCGGCGGCGACGCTTTTCTGAAAACCCGTGCGGTGGCGCATCATCGCGCTCTCCAGCCGGCGGAGCCGATCGAGCCGGTCGTCGAGCGTCGGCATGTTGTCGCGCGCGAACGCGGCCTTCTGGCCGGCGAACAGCCGGTCGAGATGCTGGGTGCTGGTGTCCGTCATGTCCGCTCCTGATGAAAGGCGTCTGCGAAGGGATAAGCGTCGAGAACCGCCGCCGCGGCGTCGGCAACGGCGCGGAAATCGTCGGCGCCGTGCGCGAGCGAGAAATAGATATGGTTGGACGTGGGCAGGCTCAGCATCACGCCCCGGTTGATCATTGCGAGATAGAACAGTTCGAGCAGCTCGGTGCCGATCGCCGCATAGCGCGCGAAGCTAGCCGGCGCGTCGGTGACGAAGAGCTGCATCATCGATCCCAGCCGGTTGATATGGAGCGGGATGCCGTGTGCCGCGAATGCGGCGCGCAACGCGTCCGCCGCGCCGCCGGCCGCGCGGTCGAGCGCGGCATAGGCGCCTTCGCCGTCCAGCCGGCGATATTCGGTCATCGCGGCGATCGCGGCGGCGAGCGCCGCTGTCCCGTCATTGCCCGTGCCCGACTGGAAGGCGCGGGGCATGCCGGCCGGCGTGAGCGGATCGGTCACCGCCATGATGTCGGCGCGGCCCGCGACCGCGCCCAGCTTCTCGCCCGCCGCCATCGCCTTCGCGAATGTCGCGAGGTCGGGTGTGACGCCGTGATGGCCCTGCGCGCCGGTCAGGCCCAGGCGGAAACCGGTGATCACCTCGTCGAAGATCAGCACGATCCCGCGCGCGGCGGTCGCGCGTCTCACGGCCTGGAGGAATTCGGTCGAGGCGCCCCATAGCCCGCCCGAATGCATGGCGGGATCCAGTAGCACGGCGGCGATATCGTCGCGGCCGGCGATCGCGGTTTCGAAGGCGGCGATATCGTCGAAGGGCAGGATCAGCATGTCCGCCTGCGCCGATGCGGGCACCCCCGCGCCGAACCGGCTGCCGTCCGGGGTCAGCCCGGCCAGGAAGGGATCGCACTGGCCGTGATAATGGCCCAGGAACTTCACCACCGTGTCGCGGCCGGTAAAGGCACGCGCATAGCGCACTGCGGAGAGCACCGCCTCCGTCCCGCTGTTGAGGAAGCGCACCTTTTCGGCGCAGGGGACGATCGCGGTCAGCAGTTCCGCGCATTCGACGAGCAGTGCGGGATTGAGCAGCAACGGCCCCATGTCGCGATGGCGTGCGATTGCCTCGACCACCGGCGCGGGGCGGTGGCCGAGCATCAGCGGGCCGTTGCAGCAGAAACAGTCGATATAGCTATTGCCGTCGACATCGATCGTCCGGCTGCCTTCGCCCGTCGCCATATAGAGCGGATAGGGCGCGAAATGCCGCAGATTGCCCGAGACGCCGCCGGGCAGCACCACGCTGCCGCGCTCGAACAGCACGCGCGATCGGGGCGTTCGTGCCCGGTAATCGGCGAACACCGCATCCCGCAACCGATCGAGAGCGCGCATCCCCATCTCCCTCAATCGGCGATGCGCACGAGGATCTTGCCCGATCCGGTGCCGTCGAACAGCGAGCACAGGGCGGCGGGCGCGCGATCGAGCCCGTCGACGATCGTCTCGCGGAATTGCAGCAGGCCTTCGCGGCGCCAAGCCGTCATCTCCGCCACGAACGTGTCGAAGGCGTCGAGATGCTCCATGAAGGCGAAGCAGCGGATCGTCAGGAAGCGATCGAGCACATATTCGAAATTGTCGATCCGTGCCTTTCCGTCGCCGCTATAGATGCTGATGAACCCCGCGATCAGCATCAGCGCGTTGAGGTTCATCAGCGGCAGGCAGGTCGAGAAATGCTCGGGGCTGGCATTTTCGATCAACAGGTCGATGCCGTCGGGGCAGGCGTCGCGCAGCGATGCGGCGAAGTCGGGCACGCGATAGTCGAGTGCCGCATCGACGCCGATCGTCTCGGTCAGCCAGCGGCGCTTCTCTTCGCTCCCAGCCGAAGTGACTACGCGCATGCCGTGGATCCTGGCGATCTGGCAGGCGACCATGCCGACCGTGCCGGCGCCGCTGGAGATCACAACGGTCTCGCCCGCGCGCATCGTCGCCGCGCAACGCATCGCGAAATAGCCGGTCTGGCTGGCGATGCCGAGCAGGCCGAGATGATCCTGCGGCGCGATGCCGCCACCCACTGCCCGTCGCGCGATCGCGGTGTCCGACGACAGATAGGGGACGAAGGGTTCGCCGTCGGAGATGAAATGCGACTGCCAGCCGGACATGCTTTCGACGATGTCGCCCGCCCGGAAGTCCGGATGGCGCGATGCGGCGACGCGACCGATGCTCGGCCCGTTCAGCGGTCCGCCGATCGGCCAGGGCGGCAGGTCCTTCGCCACCGCGTCCATGCAGCGCCGCATATAGGGGTCGACCGACATGAACAGGTTCTCGATCAGGACCTGGCCGTCCAGAAGCGCGGGCAGCTCGGCCTCGACCAGTTCGAAATCCTCGGGGCGCGGGCGTCCGTCCGGGCGCGCCGTCAGATGCAGGCGGCGGCTGAGCGCCGATCCTACCATGCGAAGGGCAGCGGCTGGGTCGTGCTCGGCTGGAACGAGAATTCGTCGTGCACGACGCGGACGCGGGTGGCCAGCGCGCGCAGTGGCATGCCGCCGAACAGCGCAGCCTCGCGCGCCGCCATCGTCTCGCCGAATGCGGGTTCGGCGAAGAAGGCGTCGGCGGCGGCGATGTCGTCGAACCAGAATTCGAAGACGACCGCGATATCGGCGCTTTCCATGCCCTCGAGCGGCGGGGGGTCGCGCAGCCTGTGGCTGAGCACGAACTGGATCAGGTGGCGTGCGAGTTCGGGCGTCTCGAAGATGGTGCGCGCATGGTCGCTCGCCGCGGCGTGGAATGCGTCATGGTCGACGCCGGCCGGCCGGCGGCCGAGCAGATAGACCTTGGTCTTCAGATTCTCGACCAGATCGGGGTCGGCCTTGAAGAAGCGCTCTTCCTTGGCAATGATCACCTCGGCCGAGCCGTCCTGCGCGATGAAGCGCGGCTCGTCGGGCTGGATCAGTGCGGGATAGAGCGGATTGCCCAGCCAGTCGCCGACTTCGGACAGGCTGTTCACCCAGACCTCGGCCGCGCCTTCGGCCCGCCCCATATCCCCGTAGCGCGCGGGCAGCGCCACCGGATCGCCGGGATAGCGGTGCGTGCTGTTATATTTGCGCATGAATTGCGAGAATGCGGTGACGTGCATCGCGTGCGGCGAGTGATGCTTCTGCCAATAGAGATGGAAGGCGCGCGGCGACATGGTCGCGATCGGCGCCGCGAATTCGAAGAATTTGACGATGCCGTCATGCGTCGACCAGGGCGCGGCTTGCTGCGCTTCGGGATCGACCCAGGGGCCGGGATTGCTGAATTCCATGGCTGCGTTCCCTGTCGGGCGGTGGTCAGAAACGGAACGATGCCGACACGCCCAGCTCGCGCGGGCGGCCGAACTGGTTCTCGACCAGTCCGAAAAAGCCCGCGAGATCGAAGGCGAGGGTGCGATAGCGCTTGTTGCCGAGATTGTTGGCGAAGACCGCGATCGTCACCTTGTCCGACGGCAGCGTATAGCTGAGCCGGGCATTGGCGATCAGATAGCCCTTCTGGTCGAGCACCGCGGCGTTGCTCAGCCCCAGCCAATGATCGCCGGTATAGCTGGCATTGACCTGCGCGGCGAAACTGCCGTCCCCCAGCGACCATTCCTGGCGGATCAGGCCGGTCAGGTGGACCGACGGCGCATAGGCCACCTCGCGGTCGAGGATGACGCCGCCGACATTGACGCCTTCCACTTTGGTGTCGAGCAACGAGGCGCCGAGCACCACGTCCATGCCGCGCCACGGGCTGACGAACAGCTCCGCGTCCAGGCCGTACATACGGGCATCGTTGTTGGTGATGATCTGGGCGATGCCGGCCAGGTTGAGCGCCTGATAATCCTTGTAGTCGTAATAGAAGGCCGCGACGTTGAAGCGTCCCTTGCCGTTGGCGAAGGTCGTCTTCACGCCCAGTTCGAACGCATTCAGCGTCTCGTCGTCGAAGGTAAAGGCGTCGTTGGCGGTCGTTGCCGGATCGTAGGTCGCCGGATCGACGAACAGCGCCGAGCCTGACGGATCGACCGGCGCATTATAGCCGAAGCCCTTCACGCCGCGGTTGAACGACGCATAGATCAGCATGTCGTCGTTCGGCTTGTAGTTGATCTGCGCGCGGGCGGCGTAGATCGATCGGCCGTCGCGCCCGGAGAAATCGACCAGATTAGGCGATCCGCTCGCGCCGAACGGCACCTTGCCCGGCACGCCGTCGATCGTGAAATAATTCTCGTAATCCTGGGACTTGCGATCGTGGATCCAGCGCAGACCGCCGGTCAGCATGATCTTGTCCGTCACGTCATATTCGACCTGTCCGAACAGCGAATAGCTGTCGGTGTCGACGGTGTAGAGCGCGACCTGTTCGTCGACGCCATAACCCAGATCGCTGATCAGCCCGCGCTGGTCGAAATCGCCGCGCAGGCGCAGATAATAGGCACCGACCGTCCAGCGCAGCGGACCGGCGGTGCTGGCGAGGCGCAGTTCCTGCGAGAATTGGGTCTGGTCGCCGGCGCCCTGGAAATGGAAATATTCACCGGGCTGGATGTCCGAATCTTCGCGGAAGAAGACCTTGATCCGCGAATAGTCGGTGATGCTGTGCAGCGTCACATCGCCAAGGTCCCATTGCAGCGTGCCCGTCGCACCCCAGCTCTTGGCGCGGCTGGTGCTGACATCGTCGATCGAGACGGTGAAGGGATTGCGATCGGGCTCGGCAAAGCCGAACAGGTCGGTGGCGCCCGGCGTCAGATCATATTCGCCCGAGCCGCCGATGCCCGTCGGTGTCGCCACACGGTGATCATAGGGCGCGCCAGTGTTGCGGCGCCGGCCGCCGCGCAGGTTGACCAGGAAGCTGAGATCGTCGCTGGGCTCGAGCAGCAATTGCAGGCGGCCGCCATATTCCTTGCGGTTCCACAGGTCGCGGCCGGTGCGGTTGGTCGCGATATTGTCGTGGAAGTCGCCGATCGCGGAGGCGCGCAGCGCGGCCTTGTCCGAAAGCGGCAGGTTCACCGCGCCCTCGATCTTGAACCGGTTATAGGATCCATAGCCGGCCTCGACATAGCCGCCGGTCTCGTGCGACGGGCGCACCGTCACGAAATGGACGAGGCCCCCGGTGGCGTTGCGGCCGAACAATGTGCCCTGCGGGCCGCGCAGCACCTCGACCCGTTCGATGTCGAAAAGCTGGAACTGCGCGCCGGTCTGGTTCGCCTGATAGACATCGTCGACATAGAGCGCGACTGGCGCTTCCTGGCTGAAGCCGAAATCGGTCTGGGTGACGCCGCGGATCGAATAGCTCGACGTCGCGCCGCTGTTGCTCTGCGGATTCTGCAGTCCGGGCGTGATCTGGATGAGCTGGGTCGAATCCGAGATGCCGACGGTCTTCAACTGCTCGCCGGTGAAGGCGGAGACCGAGACGCCGACATCCTGCACGCTCAGCCGGTTGCGCGTCGCGGTGACCACGATCTCCTCGGTCAGCGATCCGCCTGCATCCTGCGCGTCCGCCTCCGTTGCGCCGCTCTGGGCGATGGCGGGCGATGCCGCCAGGCCGAGCGCGACGATGCTGGCGCCCACAAGAAATTTCCCCACCGCTCGTCTCCTCCCAGGATTGATCGCGCCCCCGCCGCTCGCGGGTGTCCGCAGGCGTCAGGCGTCAGGCGAAATCGGACGCCGTGTAGGTCTTCAGGACCTTTCCGTAGGGAAGGTCGGCGGTGAAGCGCGCATAGACGCCCCCCGCGATCCCGCGCACCGGCAGGTTCACGTCCGACGGCACTGCCATCTCGATCGATCCGGGGCCGGTGAAGATCTCCGCCTTGCCGTCGGCGCCGATAAACGGCTCCGCCTTGAAGGTGACGGAGGTGAGCTGCGCCAGCGCGGGCGCCGTGCCGCCCTCGACATCGGGAATGACCTTCAGGCAGATGAGCGGGATCGGCGCCAGGATGCCGGCATCGGCATTGGCCTGGGTCGACACCGTCGCGCGCAACGCACGGTCGTCGGGGCGGATGTCCATGATCGCCTCGACCGTGCCATTGTCATGCTTGCGGATCTCGAAACGCGAACAGCGCTTCTTGCCGAAGCCCCAGATCTCGCGGCCGAGTATCTGGCTGTTCTCGCCGGTGACGTAGACGCCGGGGACATAGGCGTGCGGTTCCCCGTTCCACAGGCACATCACGCCCAGATAGACCTCGCCATAGCCGCCGATCGTGGTCCAGTGATTCTGCTCCATGACCATGAATGCGGTCGCCGGCTCCATCAGCTCCAGCTCGGACGGCAGCAGGGCGAGCACCGCGTCCGGATCGGTCTCGAACTGCAGCATCACCATTTCGGTGTCGCGGTAATAATAGGGCGGCCGGTGGGCGAGCGCGTTGTGCGCGGGCATCAGCGCCCCCCATTGCGCCGGCGTCAGCGTTCCGAACCTGGCCATATGTTCCTCCCTCACATGCCGGCGAATCGCCGCGTCGATATTTTATAGGCCAGTGCAATGTTTTGTGTCAATGAGGGGTGTGGATATGGGGCCGAGGCCGGAATTTATCCTGTGATTCTCACGAGTTTGGGTGTTCGAATCTGGATTTTAGGCCGATCGATCCTCTATCGCGCATGACATGGCGCCTTTGCGCGTGGCTTTAGGAAGCGATCGATTCGATGACGACGAAACATGGGGGCGACGTGCCGGAAACGGCCAGGAAGGCGGGGCCCGAAAAGGCGCCGGTGCGCGCCAAGGGGCGGGAACGGCGGCGGCAGATCGTCGAAGCGGCGAAGCGGCGGCTGCTCTCGGCGGGCGTCGAAGGGCTGGTCCTGCGCGAGATCGCCGAGGAGCTCGGCATCACCCACGGCAACCTCCAATATTATTTCCCGACGAAGTCGGACCTGCTGGGCGCGATCTTCGACGAGGAGATCGTGAAATACACCGACACGATGAAGACCGCGCTGGGCGCGGCATCGACAAGGCAGGGGCGGCTGGCCACATTCCTCGATTCGAGCGTGGACCTGCTGTCGATCGAAGACGTGCGCCTATGGCACGTGCTGTTCGGCGTCGCCCATCAGAATCCCGAGCTCGCGGCGATCCTGAAGCGTGAGAATGAGCGCTACGAAACCACGCTGAGCGACGAGCTTGGCGGGATCTTTCCCGAGATGCCGGCCGAACGGCGCATGCATGTCGCGAAGATGATACGCATGCTGATCGACGGGCTGGGCATCACCGTGATCTACGAGCGGCCCGACAGCCCCGGCCTGACCGCGCTGAAGGGCGAGATCAAGGTGCTGCTCAACACGCTGCTCAACCTCGAATAGGCGCTCTCCGCCGGGTTTTCCTCTTTTCGATTAGGCCGATGGCCGGCTGTGGGGCGTCCCGCGGCCGGCAAATGCGCGTACTGTTGACATAATAGGCCAGAGGCCTAAATAAGCACCCCAGAGGCCATGGAGGGAGGATTCGGCATGACGATCGCGAAAACGGCGGGGCGCGTTGCAAGGGTTGCGGCGGGGGATTGCACCCCGATATTCGATCACATCGCGGTCTGGTCCGCCGATACCGAGGCGAGCGCGCGCTTCCTGACCCAGGTGATGGGTTGGAAACGGCACCCCACCATTATCCGCGTCAGCGACGAGGAGAAGACGACCGGCGGCATGATCGGCACCTTCTTCGACGCGCCGGGGCTGTGGATCGAACTGATCGAGCCGACGACGCCCGGGCCGGGCCAGGAGATACTGGATGCGATGGGCGACGGCGCGCTGGTCGAGATCAATTTCGACCTGGGCAACGAATATGGCCAGGCGCTCGATGCGCTCGCCGCGCGGGGCGTCGAGATGCTCAGCATGGACGGATCGCCGCTCAAGGACGGCGGCGTCATCGACGAGGGCGTGCTGGAGGGTGACGAGATCCAGAATCCCGGCCAGCGCATCGCCTATTTCCCGACATCGATGACCCATGGCACGACGGTGGAATATTATGAGGTGCTGTCGGACGACCATGGCTCGCTGATCCTCGAGCGCGATCGCGTCTGGCGCGACGAGACGCGCGATCCGGGCACGCCCTATATCGATCATGTCGCGATCGTGACCGACGATGCCGAAAAGGCGGCAGCCTTCTTCACGGAACAGATGGGATTGCGTCGCCGGCCGGGCATGTTCGACGATGGCGGGGACAGGGTGATCCTGATCGACGCCAATGGCGCGGACGAGAAGCCGCTCTGGCTGCGGCTGGTCGAACCCGGCGCGACCGGCCGTACCGCCGATATACTGCGCACGCGCGGGGCGGGGCATATCATGGAGCTCGGCGTCCATGTCGAGGATATCGGCGGCTTTCAGGATCGTGCCGCCAAGGCCGGCGTCTCGCTGTTCGACGCCGATGGCGCGCGCATCGATGGTGCGCTGGTCGCGGGCGAATGGCAAAAGGCCTTTGTCGACCGGATGGGCAGCCGCGGCATCCCGATCGCGCTGATCGCCGCGCCATCCTCTGCATTGGGATAGGGCGATCGACGGACCGCGCGTCGCGCTGGCTTGACAGGTCGGCGATTTTGAAGCTCCGGCAGACGGATTATCCGCGAGCAAGGGGTGGCCGGCAGCATGACCATGATTTCCTTCATTTCGAACGAAGTGACCGATCGGGTCGCCGACGAACAGCTCGCCTATGACGCGGTGCGCGCGGCACTGGTCGAAGCCGCGGGGCAGAATGCCATCCTCAATCCGGTCGTCATCGGCCGGGGCAGCGGTGAGGGTGAGACCTTTTCGCTCAAGTCCGGCACCGCGCCCGAAAGCGCGCTGGCCGGGGTCAAGATCGGGTCCTTCTGGCCGGGCAATCCGGCACAGGGGCTGAGCCGGCACGGAACCTTCATCTGCCTGATCGATCCGAAGAACGGGCGCGTCGAGGGTCTGGTCCAGGGCGACAATCTGAACGGGCTGCGCACCGCGGCATCCAACGCGGTCGCGACCACGCTGCTCGCGCGTGAAGAGGCTTCGACGCTCGCGGTCGTCGGGGCCGGCCATCAGGCCGCGTTCGAGGTGCGCGCGCTTTGCCGCGTTCGCCCGATCGAACGCATCCTGATCGCTTCGCGCAGCACCGAGTCGGCGGCGAAGCTGGCGCAGATCCTCGGGTCGCTCGGGCCGGCCGTCGAAGTGGCAAGCGCGCAGGACGCCTGCACCCAGGCCGATATCGTGGTGACCGCGACCCCGTCGCGCGCGTCACTGTTCGATGCGGGCTGGATCCGGCCCGGAACGCATATCTCGGCGATGGGCACGGATCAGCGGGGCAAGCAGGAGCTGCCCGTCGAACTCTATGCCGGCGCCCAGCTCTTCGCCGACTATCCGGTCCAGTCGCGCGCGATCGGCGAATTCCAGCACGCGCCGGCCGAGCAGTCGATCACCGCGATCGGCGATGTGGTTGCGGGCCGCGCGGCGGGCCGCGAAGGGCCGGACGCGATCACCATCTACGACAGCTCGGGCATCGCGCTGCAGGATCTGTTCGTGGCGCAGGCTGTGGTCGAACGCGCGCGCGCGCTCGGCCTGGCGGTTTCATTGGGGTCGGTCGGCACGCATTGAGCAAGGGCGCGCCTCCATGGACGGAGGCGTCCGGGGTCAGGTGGAGGCGGCCGCGTGCGGCCGCCCTGCATCGTGAGGGCTCTCCGGCGATCGATCAGGGCAGCGGCGTCACGCCTGTCCGCTCGCCCATCCGCACCGTCAGCCGACGCCCCTTCGCCTTCGCGGTCGGGTCGGCGGAATCGACCGTCACGGTGATCGGCCGGCCGTTGCTGAGCCAGCCGGTGAAACCGGTCCAGCCCGGCGCCGCGAACAGCGGCCCGGCGCCGGCCAGGCTGAGCCGGCCGGCCGGCGAGGTCAGGCTGAGCGTGCCCTTGGCCAGCCGGTCGCCCGGCGCCTGGGTGAGCGCGATCGCGCCCGTATAGCGGGTCCCGTCCAGCGTGACGGAGAAGGAACGCACCGTCAGGCTGCGCGCCGTCGTCCCCATCCGGTATGTCGGCATGTCGCCGGCGCGGAACAGTCGCCGGCCGCTCTGCACTTCGGTCAGCTTGCCGTCCAGGATCGCGGGGCGGCCGTTGACCAGCAGGTTGGAGACGCCGACCGCGAATTGCGCGGGCTCGACGAAGGTCGCCTTGTCGATGATCGTCTTCGGATCGAATATGGTCAGGTCGGCGATCATGCCCGGCGCGATCGTGCCGCGATCGATCATGCCCAGCATCGCCGCGGGCAGCGCGGTGGCCTTGCGCACCGCTTCCTCCCAGCTCAGCGCGCCGCGTTCGCGGACATAACGGCCGAATGCGCGCGGAAAGGCGCCATAGTTGCGCGGATGGACCTTGGTCGCGTTGGTCGATCCGCAGTCGCAGGCGATGGCGGTGTCGGGATATTGCAGGAATGCGGTCAGGTCCTCCTCCGACCCGAAGCGGAAGATGCCGAACGGATTCTCGGTCTCGACCAGCTTCAGCACCGTCTCGGTCGCGTCCGTCGATCCGGTCTCGCGCATGTAATCGGTCAGTTCCTTGCCCTTGCTGGGCAGGAACAGGCCGTCCGGCCCGCCCGCGCGCGACTTGATCGCGGCAGTCGTCTCCACCGCGATCCGTGCGCGCTGCGCGGGATCGGCCAGCCGTTTGAGCAGCGCATCCCGCCCGCCTTCCTGCGCCCAGGACGGGATGATCAGCGCGCCGAGATAGGTGTTGGCATGGATATAGGGATAGATGTCCGCCGCCACATATCTGCCCGCCCGGGTGGAGGCGCGCATCGTCTCGACGACCTCCTTCGCGCGGCCCATTTCGTTGGGCCACAGCTTGATATGGGTGACGACCGGCACCAGCCCGGCGCCGTTGCCGACCGCGATCGTCTCGTTGATCCCGGCGATCGAGCTGAATGCCGGCGGGGTCACGCGATCGTGATTGCTGAACAGCGTACGCCATTCGCGGGCGGGCGACACGATCCGGATCACCTCGTCCTGGGTCGCGAAATAGGCGGGCTTGTAATCGAGGCCCGCGCCGATCCCCCATGCGCCGGCCGCGAGGTTGCGCCGGACCAGCGCCTGCATCTCCGTGATCTGCGCGGGCGTCGGCCGGCGTTCCGCCTCGCCGACCACGGTCTGCCAGACATTGTTGAAGCCGACATAGGCGCCCAGATTGACCGCCAGGCCGTTCTTCGCGAATTCGCCGAGCTGGCCGACGATCTCCTCGCCGCCGACGCCGCTATAGCCGCCGTCGGCATTGACGATCTCGGTCGTCACCCCCTGCCGCAACATATTCTCGGACCGCGCGACCGCATCGCGGATCGCATGGCTGTGGACCGAGATGAAGCCGGGGCTGACGAACTGCCCCTTGGCGTCGATCACCCTGTCCGCGGTCGCGCCGCCCAGATCGCCGACGCGGGCGATGCGATCGCCCGAGACCGCGACGTCGCCGGGAAAGCCGGGTTTTCCGGTGCCGTCCTGGATCGTCCCGCCGCGAATGATGACGTCGTAATGCTGCGCCTTCGGCGCGGCCAGCGCGGCGGTCGGAAGGAGTATCAGGCATAACAGGGATCGCATCACGTTCGAAGTCCTCCACCCGGGATCGGTGACGATAGCCGGGCGGGGTCTCGAGACAAGCGGCGAGGCCGCAAAAAACGCTGGAAGCGATGACCGATGGATGGCACCCGATCATTCTGCCGACGATCAACCGGGGGAATTTTCAGTGACCAACGACAGCCGATCCCTTTCGATACGCCTTGGTCGCCGTGCGCTCTGCGGGGGGATCGCGGCGTTGTCGCTGGGGCTGGCGGGCACGAGCTTCGCCCAGCCACGCGACGGCGCCTATGATGTGGTGATCCTCAACGGCCGGGTGATGGACCCCGAATCCGGCCGCGACGAGATCGCGAATATCGGCATAAGCGGCGATCGGATCGCGATCATCACGAAGGACAAGTTGTCGGGCAAGTCGCGGATCGACGCCGCCGGCCAGGTGGTCTCGCCGGGCTTCATCGATCTGCTCTGCTATCCGACCACCGATGTCGTCGGGCAGCGCGCGAAGATCGCCGACGGCGTGACGACGACCATGCAGATGCATGCGGGGCCGGTCGATGTCGATGGCTGGTACAAGGGGCTGGCCGGGCAGGTGCTCGCCAATTACGG
>Ga0209902_100603_pt1 | contig 33535 bp, 28 predicted proteins | sample FECB27metaG_FD_188304 | JGI IMG/M metagenome (GOLD analysis project Ga0209902, IMG submission 188304) | Cyanobacterial communities from the Joint Genome Institute, California, USA - FECB-27 (SPAdes) (version 2) | ecosystem: Environmental > Aquatic > Thermal springs > Hot (42-90C) > Microbial mats...
CGATCGCCAACGCGGCGGTCGCGAATGTCAGCCGCGTATCGGTCGCGGCGCCGACATCGGGGTCCTTCACGCTCGAGGTTCTGTCCCTTGCCCGGTCCCAGTCGCTGGCGAGCCCGTCTTATGCGAGCGCCGCGAGCACCGTGGGTTCCGGCACGCTGACGCTGCGCTTCGGTGCGGTCGACGGCACCAGCTTTACCGCCGACGCGGATCGCGATCCCGTGTCGATCACCATCGCCCCCGGCGCGACGCTGCAGGATGTGGCATCCGCGATCAACGGTTCGGGCAGCGGCGTCTCCGCCTATGTCGCGGTCACCACCACCGGGGCGAAACTGGTGATGAAGGGTGCCGACGGCCTCGAAAAGGGCTTCACCATCGAAGCGACGGAAACCGTCGGCGACGAAGGGCTGGCGGCGCTGGCCTGGTCGCCGGGCGCGACATCGTCCGCACAGCTTCTGTCGAGCGCCGGAGACGCGCTCTATCGGCTCGACGGGCTCGAGATGTCCAGCCCCACCAACACGGTGACGAGCGCGATCGATGGCCTGTCCATCTCGCTGACCGGCACCAATATCGGCAGCCCGACGCGCATCGGCTTCTCCAATCCTGCGCCGAACATCACCAGCGCGATGACCGATTTCGTCGCCGCGCTGAACGAGATCCAGGCCGAGATGGCCACGGCGATGGATGCCCGGACCGGCGATATCCGCCGCGACAACGGCGCGCAGGCGCTGCGCCGCGAACTGTCTGCCATGACCTCGCGCATCATCATGCCCAATGCCGCGGAGGGCGCGCCCGCCACGCTGGCGCAGCTCGGCATGAAGACCAATCGCGACGGCAGCTTCTCGCTCGATACCACGGTGCTCAGCAAGGCGCTCACCGCAAATCCCGAAGCGGTGGCCGCGATGTTCACGCCCGGCCTTTACGGCGTCTATGCCGAGATGGACCGGATCTCGCGCAGCACGTCCGCGACCAGCAATCCCGGTTCGCTTGCCGCGTCGATCCAGCGCTACACCAGCATGAAGACCAATCTGGTCGAGGATCGCACCGACCTGAACGACGCATCGGAGAGGCTGCGCGAACGTCTCAGCAAGCAGTTCACGGTCGCCGACACGCGCGTCGCCGGGTTCAAATCGACGCTGACCTTCCTCGAGAACCAGGTCGCCGCCTGGAACAAGTCGGACTGATATGCTCGCGCTCAGCAAAGATCCCGCCGCGACCTATCGCCGCATCGAATTCGACGCCCGTGTCAGCGGCGCCGGCCAGGCCGAGCTCGTGACATTGCTGATGGAAGAGCTGGTGGCCGCGCTCCAATCGGCGCTGTTCGCGCACGAGCATGGCCATAATCAGCGCAAGAGCGCGGCGATGACGCGCGCGATCACCGTGCTGACCACGCTCGAACTGGGCGTCGCGCCCGACGCGGCGGGCGGCATCGGCGCCAGCCTGCTCCACTTCTACCGCAGCGGCAAACGCACCGTCCTCGATTCGGTGGTCGGTTTCGACCTCGAGGCGATCACGCGGCTGCGCGACGATTTCGAGGATATCCGCAGGTCCTTCACCAAGCGCTGAAATTCGGCCGATCCAGCCGACCGGCTGCGCCCTATTCGTCGATCCACAGCGTGTGCGCGTCGATGCGCAGCTTCAGGATCAGCCGCGCGGCCGCGGCGCGCGCGGCGATCTCGCCCGCGCGCGCTTCGTTCGCCTGTCTTTCGGCATAGAGGCGGTCCGCCAGGTCGATCGCGCCCAGCGATTGCCCGCGAGCCGAAAGCGCGGCGCTTTCCTCGGAGCGCCGGACCGCTTCCCGGCTCGCCTGCCATGCGGCCAGGCGCCCGCGTGCTTCCGCCACATCCGCTGCCGCGTTGCTCGCGACTTCGCGCTCCACGCCCATCTGGTCGGCGCGTGCCGCCGATGCCTCGGCCGCGGCCTGGTCGGCCAGCGCGCGGCGATGGCCGCCGCCGAAGGGCAGCGATGCGAACAGGCCGGCGCCTTTTTCCTCGCCGCCGCGCTCGCTGAACAGGCGGACGCCCAGCGACGGATCCGCCATGCGGTCCGCTCGCGCGCGCCGCGCCATCACCGCGCGGCGTTCGGCCTGTCCGGCGGCCGCGCCGATCTCGTGGCTGCGCTCGACGATCAGCGCCTGGAGCGTTTCGAATCCCTGGGCCGGTATGGCGGGTTCGGCCAGGGCGGGGGGCTCGGCGGGAAGCGGCAACTCCGGAAAGCGCGCGGCGAGCAACGCGCGGGCACGGTCGCGATCGGCGGCCGCGTCGCCCGCCTGGGTTTCCGCCAGTGCCAGCGCGACATTTGCCTGTTCCAGGTCGAGCCGTGCCGCATCGCGCAGCGCCAGCCGGCGTCCCGTAGCATGGACCAGCGCGCGCTGATTATCGACCAGCGCCAGCGCGTTGCGATGCAGATCGGCCGCGCGCAGCCAGTCGTACCAGAGCTGCGCCAACACCAGCGCCGCCTGATGCCGCGCATCCTCCATCACATTCGTCGCGACCGCGATCCCCAGCGCGCCCGAGCTGCGGTCGAGCGCCGCCTTGCCCGGCAGGCGGAAGGCGCGGCTGATCGTCGTGTCGAATTCGGCATAGTCGCCCTCTCGCTCGACGGTGCGGCGCGACACTGTCCCCTGCGCGGTCACTTCGTGCGATCCGCGCCGCAGCGCGTCGCCCTCTGCGCGCGCGGCGTCGACGCGCGCCATCGCGGCGGCGACGCTGGGCTGAGTGTCGAGCGCGCGCTCGACCAGATCGGTCGGCGGCAGATCCCCGGACTGGGCATGAGCGGGCAGGGCGATGCCCGCCAGCAGCAGGGCCAATATATGTCTCATTCGATCCGACCTCCTTGGTCGATCGCGACCGTGCGCCAGCGAAAGGGCAGGCGCCGCCGGATGTCCGACGCGGCCGCGACGACCCCTTCCACTTCGGCTGCGTCCAGCTCGATCTCGATCGCCATCCGGTCGAGCGTGCCGGCAACCCGTTCCGCGGTCGCGGCATCGGCATAGTCGAGCCCCAGCACCGCCTCGCGGCGCAGATGGACCGGCGCGCCCGCGTGATCGCGCAGCGCGCTTGCGATCGGATCGGCATCGTCGATGCCGCAGAACAGGGTGAACAGAACGCGGCTCATGCCTCGGCCTCCCGCCTCTTCTCGCCGAACCGCTCATAGAGGATCGGCAGCAGCACCAGGGTGAGCAGGGTGGAGGTGAAGAGGCCGCCGATGACGACGATCGCCAGCGGCTTCTGGATCTCCGATCCCGGCCCGGTCGCGAACAGCAGCGGCACCAGGCCGAAGCCGGTGATGCTGGCGGTCATCAGCACGGGACGCAATCGCCGCTCCGCGCCGCGGCGCACGGCCTCTGCCATCGGCATGCCTTCGGCAAGGAGCTGACGGAAATAGGAGACGAGGACGAGGCCGTTCAGCACCGCGATGCCGAGCAGCGCGATGAAGCCGACCGATGCGGGCACCGACAGATATTCGCCCGCCAGCCACAGCGCGACGATGCCGCCGACCGCGGCGAAGGGGATGTTCGCCAGGATCAGCAGCGATCCGCGCAGCGATTTGAGCGTCACGTAGAGGACGATGAAGATCAGCAGCAGTGCGGCGGGGATCACCAGCATCAACCGGGCGGAGGCGCGCTGCTGATTCTCGAACTGCCCGCCCCACACCAGGCGATAGCCGGCGGGCAGCGGGACCTTCGCGGCGACGCGGGCCTTGGCTTCATCGACATAGCCGACGAGATCGCGGCCAGAGACGAAGGCCTGGACCAGCGCGTAACGCGCGCCGCTTTCATGATCCAGGCGGATCGGGCCGACCGTACGCTCGATCTTGGCGAGGTCGCTGACGCGCGCCAGTTCGCCCGACGGCGTCGTCACCTGCAGATCGGCAAAGCGCGCCGGATCGTTGCGGACAGTGTCGTCGCCGCGGATCAGCACCGGGATGCGCTTCTGCGCCTCGGCCACCAGCCCGGCCGGCAACCCCTCCAGCTGCGCGCGCAGCGTGTCCTGCAGCGTCTCCACCGGCATGCCCGCGCGGCCGGCGGCGGCGCGATCGATGTCGAGCTGGAAATAATCGACCGTGTCGTTGGCGACGGTCGTCACCTCGGTCGCGCCGCGCGTCGATTGCAATTCCTGCTGCACCCGGGCCGCGAGGCCCGCCAGGGTCGGCAGGTCGGGGCCGAAGATCTTCACCGCCAGGTCGCCGCGCGCGCCGGTCAGCATTTCGGCGACGCGCATCTCGATCGGCTGGGTGAAGGTGGGCTCGACGCCCGGCATGCCGGCCAGCGCCTTGCGCATCTCCTCCACCACGAAATCGCGGTCGCCGCGCCATTCGGATTGCGGCTTCAGGGTCACGAACAGGTCGGTCTCGTTCAGGCCCATCGGATCCAGCCCGATCTCGTCGGTGCCGGTGCGCGAGATCACGCCGGTCACCTCGGGCACCTTGCCGATCAGCTCCGCCTCGATCATGCCGGTCAGCGCCAGCGAGCGGTCGAGCCCGAGCGTCGGCAGCTTGGTCACCTGGATGACCACCGACCCCTCGTCCATCGTCGGCATGAAGGTCTTGCCGACCGCGCCATAGGCGAGCACCGCGAGCGCCAGCCCCGCGCCGGATAGCGCATAGACCAGCCGTCTGCGCGCGAAGGCGCCGGCCAGCAGCGCGGCATAGCGGGGCGCGAGCTTGCGCATGATCCAGGGTTCGCCATGCGTGCCGCTCTTCAGACCATAGGATGCGAGCACCGGTACCAGAGTGAGCGCGAGTAGCAGCGATCCGGCGAGCGCGAACATGATGGTGAGCGCGACGGGCGCGAACAGCTTGCCCTCCAGCCCCTCCAGCGACAGCAACGGCAGGAAGACGAGCGCGATGATGACGAGCCCGGCGGAAACCGGCACGATCACCTCGGCGGTCGCGCGGAACACGATGTTGAGGCGCGGCGCCGCCTCCTGCTTCGCACGGCCCAGCCGCTCGACGACATTCTCGACCACGACGACGGCGCCGTCGACCAGCATGCCGATCGCGATGGCAAGGCCGCCCAGGCTCATCAGATTCGCCGACAGCCCCATGCCGCGCATGAACAGGAATGTGGTGAGTGCCGCCATCGGCAGCGTCGCAGCGACGATCGCGGCGGCGCGCCAGTCGCCCAGGAACAGGATCAGCAGCACGACGACCAGGATCGTCGCTTCGATCAGCGCTTTCTGCACCGTGTTGACCGCGCGACCGATCAGATCGGACCGGTCGTAGAAGACCGAGATCTTCGTGCCCGCGGGCAGGCCGCTTTCCACTTCGGCCAGGCGCGTGCGGATCCCGTCCACCACCTGTTCCGCATTGGCGCCGCGCAGTGCGATGACCAGGCCTTGCACGGCCTCGCCCTTGCCGTCGGCGGTCACGCCGCCATAGCGGGTCAGCGATCCGGTGCCGATCGTCGCGACGTCGCCCACGCGCACGATCGCGCCGTTTCGCGCCACGATCACCATCTGCGCCAGATCCTGTGCGTCGCGGATCGCGCCGACCGCACGGACGATCAGCGTCTCCTCACCCGCGCCGAGGCGTCCGGCGCCGTCGTTGCGGTTGCCGCGCTCGATCGCCGCCTTCAGATCGTCGACCGAGAGGCGCGCGGCGGCAAGTGCCACGGGATCGGGGCGCACTTCGTAGCTGCGGACATGGCCGCCCAGCGCGTTGACGTCGGCAACGCCGGGCACGGTGCGCAGCGCGGGCCGGATCGTCCAGTCGAGCAGTTCGCGCTTCTCGCTCAGCGACAGCGGCCCGTCGATCGTGAACATGAACATCTCGGACAGCGGGGTCGAGATCGGCGCCATGCCGCCTTCGACCCCGGCGGGCAGCTCCGCCATCACGCCCGCCAGCCGCTCGCCCACCTGTTGCCGCGCCCAATAGATGTCGGTGCCGTCGACGAAGTCGATCGTGATGTCCGCGATCGCGTATTTGGCGGTCGATCGCAGCATCGCCTGGTCGGGCAGGCCCAGCATCTCCAGCTCGATCGGCGTGATGACGCGCGTCTCGACTTCCTCGGGCGTCATGCCCGGCGCCTTCAGGATGATCTTGACCTGGGTCTGCGCGATGTTGGGATAGGCATCGACCGGCAGCGTCGAATAGGCCCAGGTGCCGAGCCCCGCGACGACGAGCGCAAGCGCGACCAGCAGCAGCCGGTAGGACAGCGACCAGGCGACCAGCGCACGGAGCACCTCAGTGTTGCCCGGCCAGGGATTTCAGTTCGCTGGTGCCGCTGGTCGCGACCTGTTCGCCCGCGCGCAATCCCTTCAGCACGACGGCGCGATCGCCCATGCGTTCGCCGGCTTCGACCGTGCGGGCGACGACGCCCTTTCCGGTGCGGACGAACACGGTCGCGGCACCGTTCATGTCGATCACCGCGCCCGCGGGCACCGTCACTGCCCCCGGCGTCGCAGGGCCGAGCAGGGTCGCGCTGGTCGATCGGCCGGATACGATGCCGGCGGCCGCCGGGATCGCGGCCCGCAGCATCGCCGAACGCGTCTGCGGATCGACGACCGCGCCGGCGCTCGTCACCGTGCCGCGCACGTCGTCCAGTTGCACGGCCATGCCGGGACGGACCTGTCCCACCAGCCGCTCGGGCAGTTGCCCGGTCAGTTCGTACCGGCTGGCCGCATCGATCACATAGGCGGCGGTCGTGCCGTCGACCGGGCTGCCGGTATGGATCGCGGTGCTGGTCACGCGGCCCGCGATCGGCGCGGTCAGCGTATAGGTGCCGCTGGCCGGGGATCCGTTGACCATCGAAACGATCCGCCGCTGCTCGCCCAGTTCCGCCTGCGCTTCACGCAACGCCGCGCGTGCCTCGTCCGCGCGCGATCCGGCGATGACGCCTTCGCGCGCAAGCTGGCCCAGCCGGCCGTCATTGGCGCGCGCCACCGCGACGCGGGCCGACGCCTGTTCGATGCCGGCGCCGAGCGTCAGCATCTCGCGCGCGGCGACGATGGCGAGCGGCTGGCCGGCGCGGACGCTGTCGCCTTCGACCACCAGGGTGCGGGTGACGACGCCCGGGATGATCGCGGCGACCGCGACGCGGGCATTGGGCGGAGGCGCGACGGTGACGGGCACGGTCGCGATCGGGATTTCGCTTGCGGTCTCGGCCGCGGCGAAACGGACGCCGATCCGCGCCATCTGCTGCGACGACAGGTCGATCGCGCCCGGCTGTGCGGGCGCCGTGGCATTGGCGGTTTCGTTCGCCGGCTCTGCAGCGGGATCGGCCGAACAGGCCGCGAGCAGCGCGAGCAGGCCCAGCGATCGGATCTGGTACATGGCGGCTTCGTCCCCCGGAGCGCTTCGGTGCGTCGGCGCTCTCTACTTGTCGAACCTGTCAGAATCCTGTCAGGTACCGGATATGCGGATCTTGCTGGTCGAGGATGGGGCGGAGCTTGCCCGGCGGATGGTCGCGAACCTGACGCGTCACGGCATGACGTGCGAATGGCTGACCACTGCCGAGGATGCCGAGGGGTTCGCCGGCGACGGCTTCGCGGCGCTGATCGTCGATATCGGCTTGCCGGGTATGTCGGGCATCGAACTCGTCCGGCGGTTGCGCGCCCGTGCGATCGCGACGCCGATCCTGATCCTGACCGCGCGGGGAAGCTGGCAGGAAAAGGTGGAGGGGCTGAACGCCGGCGCCGACGATTTCATCGTCAAGCCGGTGCGCGTCGAGGAACTGGTGGCGCGCCTCCATGCGCTCGCGCGCCGCGCATCGGGCCATAGCGGCACGCGGCTGACCGCGGGGCCGCTGGCGCTCGATCCGGCGAGCGGCGAGGCATGGCTCGACGATGCGCCGCTGTCGCTGACCGCGAGCGAATTCCGATTGCTCCAGCTCCTGCTCTACAATGCGGGGCGCACCCTGTCGCGACAGGTCATCATCGACGGGCTCTACCGCATCGACACCGATCGCGACGCGAACGCGATCGAGGTGCTGGTCGGGCGGCTCAGGCGCAAGATCGGGCGCGATAGGATCGTCACGGTCCGCGGCCTGGGCTATCGGCTGTCGGCATGAGCGCCGCGCTGCGCAACAGCCTGCGGTTCCGCCTGATCGTTGGATCGGCGTTCATGGTGACGATCGTGATCATGATCGCCGCGCTGTTCATCGCCAATCTATATCGGGTCCATACGGCCGACCGGTTCCGGAGCGAACTCGACCATCATCTCGAGGAACTGGTCGGCCTGATCGAGACCGGAGCGGACGGCCGGGCTCAGGTGCGGCAGCCATTGTCGGATCCGCTGTTCCATGTCGATGGTTCGGGCCTCTACTGGCAGATCGACCAGGCGGGGCAACCGCCGCTGCGTTCGCGATCGCTGGGCCTCAACCGGCTGGTCGCGCGACCGGACGATGCGGAATGGACAGAGGCGATGGCGGGTACGGAGCCGGTGCTGCAACGCACGCAGATGGTGAAAAACCCCGCCGGAGGTGCACCACTGGCCGTGACGATCTCGTCCGCCAGCCGGCTGCTGGAGATCCAGGTCGCACAATTCCATCCCGACCTCGCCTGGTCGATGGCGATCCTCGCCGCGTTGATGATCGGCGGTGCCGCGGCGCTGGTCCGGTTCGGTTTGAGGCCGGTGCATCGGCTGGGCGAGCAGGTGGATCAGTTGCGGCGCGGCAAGATCGGCCGCCTCGACCGGCAAGTGCCGACCGAGATGGAACCGGTCGTCGTCCGGCTGAACCAGCTTCTCGACGGCCAGGCGCAGCTCATCGCGCGGGCGCGCACGGAATCCGGCAATCTCGCCCATCACCTGCGCACGCCGCTGGCGCTGATAGCGGACGAGGCCGAACAGCTCCGCCTGACCGGGCAGGACGCGTCGGCGGATTTCCTGCTGGCGCGCTGCGACGCGATGCGGCGGCATATCGACTATCACCTGACGCGCGCCGCCGCCGCCGGCACGCGTGGCGCCGGCACGATGACCGAGGTCGCGCCACTGGTCGGCCAGATCGTCGCGGCGATGGAGCGGCTGCACGCCGGCCGCGCGATCGAGATCCGCACCGACATCGCGCCCGGCATGATGATCGCCTGCGACAGCGGCGACCTGGCCGAGATCCTGTCCAACCTGATCGACAATGGCTGCAAATGGGCGCGCAGCCGCGTGACGATCGCGGGGGCGGGGACGCGGATCGCGATATCCGACGACGGCCCGGGCATTCCGGCCGAGCGGCGCGCCGATGCGCTGGCAATCGGCGTGCGCCTCGACACCGCGACGCCGGGTGCGGGGCTCGGTCTCGCCGCAACGCGCGACCTGCTCCATTTCTACGACGCGACGTTGCGGCTGGACGAGGCGCCCGAGGGCGGCCTGCTTGCGCTGGTCCTGTTCGAGGAGCCGACGCGGGGCTGATTGGTCAGAGCGACTAGGGTGTGCAAACCGCATTCCGGCTCTTGCCCCTCGCCCGGAAATAGGGCGCGCGATTGGCGAGCAGCCTTGCCCATTCCCTGTCGGTCAGCGGCAGCTTCGATTGCAGGATCTCGCCGTAGCGGGACGGCGAATAGAGCGTCGGCCAGTCGGATCCGAACACGAAGCGCTTCATGCCGATCTCGCGCATCTTCGTGGCATAGGCGGATGTCAGCGCCGGATCGGTGTTTTCATCGACGACGATCAGCGCGACGTCGAAGACGAGGTTCTTCGTGCCAGGCTTCTTCTGCCTGATTGCGTCGGCATAGCGTGAGATCGCGGTGATTGCCGCGGCATCCAGCCGCCCCGATCCGCCGCCATGCGCGATCTGCACGGGCGTGTCGCCGGCATAGGGCAGGACGCGATCGATGAAGGTGTCGACGTCGGCGCGGCTATAGTCCGCCTCGCTGCGCACATGCGCGACGATCGCGAGCCGGTGGTCGTGCGCGAAGGCGAAGACCCGGCCGAGCTTCGCGACCTGATCCGCCGAACGGGGATCGAAGCCGGCATTGCCCAATTGAACCTTGAGGCCGGTCACCCCAGGCCGGCCGGCCCAGTATCGCAATTCGTCCATCGCGAAATCGCTCAGCGGATTGATGCCGATAAACGCCAGCAGCCGCCCGCCGGACGCCTGCGCCGCCGCGACGGTGTCGGCATTCTCGATCCGCGTCAGTCGTGCGGCCTCGGCGGGCGGCAATGTGCTGAAGCGCGACGCGAACATATAGGCTTCGGACAGCAACACGCCCTGGCGGATCCCCGCTTCGTCGAGCGTCTTCAGCACGTCGGCGAGCGTGCGGGTTTTCAGCAGGTCCTTGTTCAGCCGGTCGAACCGCTCCGGCGCTGCCGCCGCCGCCTTGTTGATCTGGACGGTGACCTCCGGCCCCTGGATGTGGAGATGGTGGTCCGCGGCGGGAGCCCGGGGAGCACCCGCCGCATGCACGGCTTCCCCGGCCGTGAGGCTCAACGCCATCACGGCCAGGGCGACCATTTCTGTTTTCACTAGAACCGGATCCGCGCGCCGGCCGAGAAATAGGTGCCGATCACGTCGTAATAGGGCGAGAAGTTCGACGCCTTGGGCGGATCCTTGTCGAACAGGTTCGAGACGTCGATGTAGAGTTCCGCCTTGGGGCCGCCGCCCGGCATCGCCACTTTCACCGTCGCGCCCAGGTCCACATAGGCATAGGCCGGGATCTGCCCGTTGACGTTCTTCACCGTATTGTCGGTGTTGCCCGCCGAGATGTATCGGCCGCGAAGATAAGCGCCGAACGCGGGGCCGTCATAGCTGATGCTGCCGGTTGCGCGCAGCGCCGGTACGCCGAGGCCGAAGGCGGCGTTCTGCGACTTGCGATATTCGATCCGGCTGATGCCGTCGTCGGTGGTCAGGCTGTTCACCCAGCTCGCCAGCCCGCGCACCGTCATCCGGCCGTCACCCAGGGAAAAGCCGTAGGACAGGTCCACATCGATGCCGTCGGTCTTGTAGCGCGACAGGTTCACGTTCGACGACAGCACCTGCAGGATGTTGCCTGCGCCGTCGCGTGAGACGCGTGCGCACAGATCCTGATTGCCGTTGAAGCAGCGCGCGACGATGTCCTGCGCGACCAAGGTCACGATCACGTCGTCGATCTTGATCTTGTAATAGTCGATCGAGGCGCTGAACCCGGGCAGCGAGGGCGGGGAGAAGACGAACCCGCCGGTCATCGTATCGGCGGTCTCGGGCACGAGATTGACGTTACCGCCGCCGATCACGCTGACCAGCGAGCTTTGCCCGGTGACGGGATCGGACACCGTGGTCTGCCCCTGGGTGCGGGTGGTGAACAGCTCCGCCAGATTGGCAGAGCGAATGTCGCGCGACTTGGTGAAGCGTCCGCGAAAGCCGGGGAAGAACTCGTTGGTGACGCCGAGCTTCCACGACCAGATCGATCCGGTGGTGCTATAGTCGCTGACCCGGACGGCGCCGTTGAACTGCAGGTCGTTGAGCAGGGTCACGTCCTTGACGAGCGGGACCAGGATTTCGCCGAACGCTTCCTTGACGGTGAAATTGCCCGCCAGCGGCGCGGTGTTGAAGCTGCCGAAGGCACGCGCGAGCGACAGTGCGTCGGCAACCTGAACCACCGCTTCCCGCCGGGCCTCGGTGCCGACCGCGATCGAGACCGGGCCCGCCGGCAGGCTGAACGGCTCTCCGCGCAGGCTGATGCCGCCGACGTCGAGCTTCGATTTCGCGCGGAGCGTCGGCGCACCCGTCACATAGGCGGCTGCGGCTGCCGAGACGTTGCCGTTGCCGAACAGGTTGATCGGCACGCAATTGGACGTCGGATTGGTCAGCGCGACGCGGCAGATCGGCTGGCCGCTCGTCGGGCTGATCACAGAATCGATCGCCTGGTTGAAGTTCTGCGTGATGATCACGCCGGGCGTGCTCGTGTCGTTGCGCGCTTCGCCATGGCTGTAATAGGCGCTCCAGCGCCAGCTTTCGCCGAACTTGCCGTCGAGCGCGATCGTGCCCTGCGTCGTCGGCCGGTCGATTTCGAACACCTCGGTCGCGAAATCGCCGTTGAACCGGCCGAAGGTGAAACTGGTCTGGCCGGCGGCGACGAGCTGCGCGCGGACGGCCGCGGGCAGATAGGCATTGTCGGTCCTGATCGTGATCGTGCCGCGGCTGTTGTCGGCAAAGGCGTCGTAACTGTTGTAGAAGCGCGAATGCCGTACCTCGGCGGTCACCTTCAGCGCATCGGAGAGTTCGTAGCTGATCCGGCCGAGCATGTTGTAGCGACGGATCGGCGCGACGAGCGGCGCGATCTGGTCGTTGCTCGGGCCCTCGCCGCCGATCATCGAGGTGCCGATCACCGTGCCGAGCTGGAAATCGCGCAACGTGCCGTCGGGATTGAACGCCTTGTTACGCAATGGGCCGGAGAGGATCAGGCCACCCACTGCGGCATTGGCGAAACCGACATTGGGCGACAGCAAGAATGCGCCCGCGCCGTTGGAAACCGACGACCAGCGCCCGGCATTGCGGCGCTCCGTGCGCGGCTGGACGCCCTGGCTGTCGTAATATTCGCCACCGACCAGGATATGCCCGCGGCCGTCCGCGAAGGACTTGCCGAACGCGCCCTCGAAACGATAGCCGCCATAGTCGCCGCGACTGGCGATCGTGGCCTCCGCGCCCAGCCTGACGCCGTTCAGACCATCATCGAGCGCGATGTTGACCACGCCCGCCACTGCGCCCGAACCCCAGGCCGCAGATGCGCCGCCGGTGACGATGTCGACGCGCTTGATCAGTACGGTGGGGACCGTGTTGAGATCGTTGTCCGCGGAAAATCGCCGACCGTCGAGCAGCACGAGGGTGCGCGCGATGCCAAGCCCGCGCAGGTCGACCGGTGACGAGCCGCCGTCGATATTGGTCGTCGTCACCTGCGGTCCGCGCGTGCCGCGAAACTGGGGCAGGTCGTTCAATGCCTCCGCGACGTTGCTCGGCCCGCCCATTTTCAGCGCCTGAGCCGTCACCGAGACCACCGGGGTCGGCGCCTCGAAGGCCCGGTCGATGCGCGACGCGGTGATCACGATCTCGCTGCTTTCGGGCTCCGTGGGCTGATCTTCCGCCGCGACTTGTGCGGCGGGCTGTTGTGCCGGATAGGCGAGAGTGACGGTGCCGTTCTGGTTCGACGTGACCGACAGGCCGAGCGGCGCGATCAGCCGGTCGAGCGCCTGGCGCGGGGTCAGCCGGCCGCGCACCGCGGGTGTGCGACGGCCGTTTACCGCGGCATAGGGAAAGACGATCTGGCGATCGGCCTGCTTCGCCCATTCGTTGAGGCCGTTGGCCGCCGCCTGCGCCGGAATGTCGAAGCGCTGACTGCGGTCCTGCGCCGATGCCGGCACTGCCATCGCGATGCAGGCGATGCTCGCGCTTCCGATGATCGCCGCGCGCAGCGCCGAATGATAATCTCGCATTCTCGTCCCCCCGTTTTCAACCGGCCGGTCGGCCGTGCGGGCCATTGACGCGTCTGCGGGCGCGATCCTCACGTCGCGTAACAAATATTTCTCATTTCGCGCTCAGCATGATGACATCGCCGGTGCGCTCCGCCTCGACGGGAAGCGAGCGTTCGATCGAGGCGCCGAACCCCTCCGGATCGGTCGCGCGGAAATAGCCGCCGAAGCGCATCGCGCCGACCGCCGGATCGGCGATCTCGATCCTGACCGCATTGTAGCGGTTGAACTCGCGTGCCGCCTGGGCAAGCGTCTCGCCGGCAAAGGCGATGCGGCCGTCGCGCCAGGCAAGCGAGCGCTTGATCTCGTCCGGGTCGCGCGGCGAACGCGCGGCGTCGCCCACCGCGTTCAGCGCATAGCGTTCGCCCGCGGTGACGCGCGCGATCTGCACGCCATCGCGCTCGATCGCCACCGTGCCCTCTGCGACCAGCACTTCCAGTCCGCGATCGACGCGCACAGTGAAGACGGTGCCGATCGCACGGACGTCGCCGAGCGCGGTCTTCACAACGAAGGGACGTTCGGGATCCTTCGCCACTTCGAACAGCGCCTCGCCCTTGCCGAGCCGTATCTCGCGCAATTTCGGCGCCATCGCGACCGCGGCGGCGCTTGCGGTGTTGAGCTCCACCGTCGATCCGTCGGTAAGCGCGGCGCGATATTGTTCGCCCATGCGCGTCGCCATCTGCCGGGTCTCGCCCGCCGGGCCGCCGGGCACGGCAATCTGCCAGACGCCGAACGCGGCGGCGAGCGCAGCCGCCGCGGCGACGGGCACCCACCAGCGTCGCGCCTGGGGCGGATCGATCGCGATGCCCTTCAGTGCGACGGCGCGATCGAGCCGGGCATTGACCGCTTCCAGTCGCACATAGGCGCCCAGATGTCGTGGATCGGCTGAGCACCAGGCCTCGAACGCCGCAGCGTCCTCGGCGCACAGCGGGCCGGCATCGTGTCGCGCCAGCCAGCGTGCGGCAGCAGCCTCCCTGCGTTCGGCGTCAGTCATGGCTGGTCCTCCTCGACCAGAAGGCACGGGTCAGCACGCCCGGCACGCCAGATTCGATCGGGGGGCGGGTCAGCACGGCTGCGCACAGGCGGATGCCGCGCGCCACATGTTTCTCGACCGCGCTCTGGCTGACCCCAAGCCGGTCGGCGGTCTCCTTCTGGCTCAACCCCTCGATCTTGCGCAGCACGAACGCCTTGCGGCACGCGGGCGGCAGATGTTCGATCGCGTCCTTCAGCCGGGTCAGTTCCTCATGCGCGCTCAGTTCCTCTTCCGGATCGAGCCCCGGATCGATCGCGCCGAGCCGGTCGACATCGGCGACCGTCCGGATCGAAACGACGCGGCGGCGGCGCACGATCGATCCGGCGGTGTTGCGCGCGGTCTGGAAAAAGAAGGGGCCAGGATTGCGGACGGTGTCGATCGCGCAGGCGGCAAGCCGGGCATAGCTTTCCTGGATCACGTCCTCGACCTCGTCGGCGCTCCATCCGGCGCGCGAAAGCCACGCACGAACCTTAGGCTCGTACGGCAGGATATATTCCGCAAACCATTCCGCGCGGGTCGTCACGATCCTCCAGACCAATACGCCATCGACGCTAGACGATCGGCTTTGGGAAATCCTCACCTGTCCCGTCACGAATATTTTTCGGATCGATGCCGCGTCGATCCATGGCCGGCTGCGAGGCTATCCTTCGTTATAATACCGTATTTGATGGTTAAGCGTTGTTAGCTAATCTGCGCTTACCGGAACGCCGGGGGGGATCGCAATGCTGCGCAAAGTGGCGCCTGACCAGGTTCGTCTGGGCATGTATATCCATGGTTTTTCGGGGTCGTGGTTCCGCCATCCTTTCTGGCGGACGCGCTTCCTGCTGACCGATCCGACGGAACTCGCGCGTCTGCGCGCGGCGGACGTCGCCGCGGTCATCATCGACGTGTCGAAAGGCGCGGGGCCTGAACCCGAACCCGGCCCCGACGCCGCATCGCCGCCGACACGCAAGGCGGCCGCGCGGTCGACCCGGCAGGCGGAACCCGAGGCCCCCGAATGGATGGGCGAACTGCGCCAATGTTCCTATGCCGAAGAGGTGGAACGCGCGACGCGCGTCATGAAGCACTCCAAGCAGGTCATGAAATATGTCTATGACGAAGCCCGGCTCGGCAAGGCGGTGCGGATCGCCGACGTCCGATCGATCGTCAACGACATATCGGCGTCGATCTGGCGCAATTCCCAGGCGCTGATCGGCGTCACGCGTCTGAAGTCCAAGGACGAATATACCTATCTGCATTCGGTGGCGGTCTGCGCGCTGATGGTGAATCTGGCACGGCATCTGCGGCTGGACGAAGTCTCCGTCCAGCAGCTCGGGTTCGCGGGGCTCCTGCACGATATCGGCAAGATCGCGATCCCGGAGGCGATCATCAACAAGCCCGGATCGCTCAGCGACGAGGAATTCGCGATCGTGCGCGACCATCCGGCGCGTGGCTATGCGCTGTTGAGCGAGGATGCCGAAGTGCCCGATGCGGCGCTGGACGTATGCCGCCATCATCACGAGAAGATGGACGGCACCGGCTATCCCTATGGCATGGCGGGGGAAGCGATCAGCCGGGCGGCGCGGATGGGCGCGATCTGCGACGTCTACGACGCGCTCACTTCGAACCGCGCCTATAAACAGGCCTGGACCCCGGCCGAGGCCGTCGCGAACATGGCGCGTTGGAAGGGGCATTTCGATCCGGCGCTGCTCTTCGCCTTCATGCAGAGCATTTCCGTGTTCCCGCCGGGCATGCTCGTCCGGCTCCGTTCCAACCGGCTCGCCGTCGTTCTCGACAATGGCAAGCGCGCGTCGCGGCCCAGAGTGAAGGCATTTTATTCGGCGATCGAGCGTGAAGAGATGCCGCCCGAGATCGTGACCATCGCCGACAGTTGGGCGAACGACCAGATCATATCCGCCGAGGACCCCGCCGCCTGGGGTTTCGCCGATTGGGAAGCGAAGGCGGCGGAACTCGTTCTCGGGGTTCGTTAGAGTGATTTCGAGGCCGATGGAATTATCTGGCGGCTCGGAAATCACGGAAAACAAGGGGAAATGGAGAGTTGATCCGGTTCAGTTTAAACCGGATCAACTCTAAGGCCGGGGTCTGTGTGGCATCACTCTCCCGGCAGTGGCGCCGCCGGATCGATCACCCCAGCCGCGCGCAGGTCGCGCCAGAATTCGGCCGGCACCGCTTCGTCCAGCGCGGCGCGATCCTCGGCGATGCGGCCGGGGCGGCTGGCGCCGGGGATCACCGCGGCGACGGCGGGGTGGGCGAGCGCGAACTGGAGCCCTGCCGCCTTCATGCTGATGCCGTGGCGGTCCGCGATCGCCTTGATCCGCGCCACTTTGTCCAGGATGGCGGGCGTCGCGGGGGCATATTCGAAATTCGGTCCGCCGACGAGCGCACCGGAACTGTACGGTCCGCCAACCACGATCCCCAGCCCGCGCTCCGCCGCCATCGGCATCAGCCGCTGGAGCGCGCGATCATGGTCGAGCAGAGTATAGCGCCCGGCGAGCAGGAAGCCATCGGGGCGCGGTCCGTCCAGCGCCATCAGCAGTTCGATCGGCTCGACGCGGTTGACGCCCAGGCCCCATGCCTTGATCACGCCTTCGTCGCGCAGCCGATCCAGCGCCTTGAACGCGCCGGTCCGCGCGCTTTCGAACACCGACAGCCATTCGTCGCCGTAGAAATCCTGCGCCACGTCATGGACCCAGGCGATGTCGATATGATCGGTGCCCAGCCGCTTCAGGCTGTCCTCGATCGAGCGCAGCGTCGCATCCCCGGAATAGTCGTTGACGATCCGGTTGGGGCGGCCGTGGCGGAAGACGTCGCCTTTCTCGCCCAGATCGCGCGCGCTCACATCCTCCACCTCGTCGAGGATGATCCGGCCCACCTTGGTGCTGATGACATAGTCCTCGCGCGGCTTGCCGGCGAGCGCTTCGCCCATGCGGATCTCCGCCAGGCCCGCGCCATAGAAGGGGGCGTTGTCGTAATAGCGGATGCCGTCGTCCCACGCGGCCGCGACGGTGGCGAGCGCCTCGTCCTCCGGAATGTCGCGGAACATGTTGCCGAGCGGGGCGGCGCCGAAGCCGAGCTTGCCCGGGAGGATGGTCTTGAGTGACATGATGTGGTCCTTTCGAATTCAGGCGACCGTGCGCGGATCGAGCACCAGCGCGGTGCGGTCGGCGAGGTCGGTGATCTGGGAGAGATAGGTCTGGAAATGCGGCGTCGCGCGGTGGGCGGCGACCGCGTCGTCATCGGCATAGAGTTCGTCGAGCACGAAGCGGGCAGGGTCGCTCCGGTCGCGCCACAGGTCGTAACGCAGATTGCCCGGTTCGGCCCGGCTCGGCGCGATCATCGTGTCGAGCAGGGCGGCGAGCGCGTCGACCCGCCCCGGCTTGGCGACCAGGATCGCCACGATCTTCACGCTGTCGGTCATCATTCTTCTCCCTGGCTGACGGGCGATGCCGGCGGCGCGCGGACGAAGCGCCCCGCCGGTCATGCGCGTGCTCATGCCGCGTTCCGATCGAGCGCGTCGATCAGCGCCGCGGCGATCGGCCGGTCCGAACGCGGGTTCTGCCCGGTGATCAGTTCGCGGTCCACGACGATATTGGGCTCGAAATCCACTGCGCCCGTCGTCACCCGGCCGCCCGCCGCACGCAGCGCATCGGGCATGGTGAAATACATGTCGGCATGCAGGATCTGCTCTTCCACCACCTTTTCCTCGGTCGCGGAGAAGACGGTCATCTCATAGCCGGCATATTGCCAGCCTGCCGCCAGTTCCGTCGCCTTTTCGGCATCGCCGGCGATCAGCGCGGCGCGGAATTCGCGGGCGTTCGGCATGGCCGAGACGATCGCGATCGGGCCGTGGCACAGCAGGGCGGTGGGCTTCGCGGCTTTGTGGAAGTGGCGCAGGATCTCGCCGAGCTCGGCGTCCTGCATCAGGTCGACGACCGGCGCCTGGCCGCCCGGCACGAACAGGCCGGCATAATCGTCCAGTCCGCCATCAATCGCGGCGCGCAGGGTCAGCACGCGGTTCATCGACGGATGCTCGGCGTAGAAAGCCTTGGCCGCGTCATAGGCGGCCTGGTCGCCCTCGAAATGCTGCACCGAATCCGATGCCGCGTCGATATGCGGCTTGGTTCCGCTCGGGGTGGCGAGCACCACATCATAGCCGGCGTCGATCAGCGCCATCGCGGGCACGACTGTTTCGTTGAGATACTGGCCGGTGGCGCCCCATCCGCCGCGGACCTCGATCCGCGTGGCGTTGGAACCGATCACGAGTATTTTTCCCTTGGTCATCTGAGTCTCCATTGGTTCGTGTCTTTCGGACGCCCCCCAGATGGACCTGCCGGACATATTTCAGAACTTTATTTCCTTGATTTCAGATATGTGCATGGCAGCACAACTCATGCGCTACGATCTCAACCTGTTGCCGATCTTCGTCGCCCTGATGGAGGAACGCAGCGTCACCCGCGCCGCCGAACGGCTGGGCATGACCCAGCCGGCGCTGTCCAACGCGCTGGCGCGGCTGCGCACCACGCTGCAGGATCAGCTCTTCATCCGCGAGCGTTACGGCATCCAGCCGACTCCGATCGCGCTGGAACTCGCGCCCCAGATCGCCAAGGCGCTGGCGGAGCTGGACGACGCCGTGCTCGGCCAGCAGGATTTCCGCCCGGCCGAGGCGGAACGGCTGCTGACCATCGCGCCCAACGGCTATGTCGAATTCGTGCTGGTGCCCGCGATCGTCGCGCGGCTGCAAAGGGTGGCGCCGGGCATCAAGCTGCGCCTGACCCCCTATGGCAACGATCTGGTCGAGACCGGCTTGATATCGGGCACGACCGCGATGGTGCTCGGCCGCATCGTCGATCCGTCCGACAATCTGGTCGTCCAGCATCTGATGGACGAGAGCCTGGCCTGTGTGGTCCGCGTCGACCATCCGGAGATCGGCGACACCATATCGCGCACGCAGTTCGAGGGCTTGAAGCATGTCAACGTGGTGCCGCCGGGGCGGCTGCGCGCCGGCCTGTTCCAGGCGCTGGCGCAGCAGCAGCTCAAGCGCGACGTCGCGATCTCGGTGACCAACTTCTTCGCGGTGGCGGAGATGGTGGCGGTGACCGACTATTGCGCGACGATGCCGGCATTGATCTGCCGCCGCCTCGCCTATGATCCGCGGCTGAAGATCCTGCCCGCGCCGGTGGATCTGGGCACATTCCCGGTCGAGATGGCCTGGCACGTCCGCTACCGCCACGATCCCGCGCATCGCTGGCTGCGCGCGCTGATCGCGGAGGTGGTGCGCGAGGTGTCGGCGGGGAGCTAAATCCCCCCTTCAGGGAGGATCTTGGACGCCTATTTGCGTTTGAAGCTGTCGCTGCCCAGTTCCAGCGTGGCGATCTGACCCGCGGAGCCAAAGGTGAAGCCGACCATGATCTGGCCGAACACGCTGGTGAGGCTCAGGCTGTTCCACCGCGCCTTGAACCGGTCCTTGTCGTCATGATCGAGCACCGCGGTCTCCAGCGGGCGCGCCATGGTCAGCTTGCCGTCGGCGAGCGTTATCGCGATGTCGCCCAGCAGGTCGCTGGAATAGGTGCCGACATAACGGTCGAGCGGCAGCGTGGGCGGAGAGATCGTCGCAGGGCGCGGTACCGCCGCCGCCTTTTCGCGCGCGGCGCGGGCCGCATCGTCGCTGGCCTTTTTCATGATCGCGCTGTGATCGGTCGCCGGGCCGCCCAGGAACGCGTCGAGCACGCGCATCTCGACGGCGGTGGTCAGGCCGGTCGGCAGGCTGTTGGTCAGCACGATCACGCCCAGTTTGCGCTGCGGGATCATCGCGATGACGCTCTGCATGCCGTCGATCCCGCCCGAATGCTGGACCAGCTTGTTGCCGCGATATTCCTGGATGCCCCAGCCCAGGCCATATTCGCTGAACTTGAAGGTCGTGCCGCTGCCGCCGCGCGGAACGATCTGGCCGGTGTGCATTTCGGCGATCGTCGTAGGGGCGATGAGCTGCTTGCCCTCGAACGTGCCGCCGCCGAGCTGCAGCCGCACCCATTGCGCCATGTCGCGCGCCGTGGAATTGATGACGCCGGCGCCGCCGACATTGTCGATCAGGCGATAGGGGATCGGCACCATCCTGCCGTCGACCAGCGCGTGCGGGATCGCGACATTGGCCAGGCCTTTCAGCTCGGTGACGCTGGTGTAGGTGCGGCGCATGCCGAGCGGCTCGAAGATGCGGCTGGCGATGAACCTGTCATAGCTGATGCCGGTGACCGCGGGGACGACCTCTCCCACGACCATGTACATCTCATTCTGATACTGGAACTGGTTGCGGAAGCCGAGCGACTCCTTCTGGAACCGCATGCGCCGCAATATCTCCTTGCGGTCGAAGCCGGAGCCGTACCAGAGCCAGCCATTGGTGACCACGCCGGAGCGGTGCGACAACAGGTCGCGCACCGTGGTGTAGCGCGTGACATAGGGGTCGTTCATCTCGAACGCCGCCATGTAATCATGGACCGCGCCGTCCCAGGCGATCTTCTTCTCGTCGACCAGCATGCCGAGCGCGGCCGCAGTGAACGCCTTGGTGTTCGATCCCATCGCGAAGACGGTGTCGGCATCCACCTTGTCCGGCTTGCCCGCCTCGCGCACGCCGAAGCCCTTGGCGTAGACGATCTTGTCGTCCTTCACGATGACGACCGAGACGCCCGGCATCTGCCAGGTCTGGCGTGCAGTCTCGATATAGGTGTCGAGCCCCTCGAGCGCGGTTTCGGTCGCGACCGTCGGCGCGGGCGCCGTCTGGGCATGGCTCTGTGCTGTCGGCACGAGCAGTGCCAGTGCCGTGGCGGACAGAATGACATGCCTCATTCGCGCGATCGATTTCATGGTTCTTGTTCCCCTCTTGCGGCTCCATCATCCGCGATGTCGCATGAGTTTTCAACCCGACAAGGACATTGTTGTCCTGATCAGGATTTACTTTTCCGATATATTCACTGCTGATGTGTGGGCTTCATGTTTAGAGGATCGACGATGGGGAGCATGAGGCTATGACCGCAGCGTCCGCGTTTCGAGGGTTGCCATGTCCGATCGCCTGAAAGTCCTGCTGCAATATCTGCTGCCCAAACAGGCATTGACCGGCCTGGCCGGCCGCGTCGCCGGCGCGCGCGGGGGCGCCAGGACGACGGCGCTGATCCGTTGGTTCGTGCGCAGATACGGCGTCGACATGAGCGAGGCCGAGAATCCGGACATCGCCAGCTACTCCAGCTTCAACGAGTTCTTCACCCGGCCGTTGAAACCGGGCGCACGCCCATTGGCGGCCGCCGACTTCGTCTGCCCGGTCGATGGGGCGATCAGCCAGTTCGGTGCGATCGACGATCATCATATCATGCAGGCCAAGGGCCATCGCTTCACGACCACCGCGCTGGTCGGCGGCGATGCAACCCTGGCCGAGCGCTTCCGTCACGGCAGTTTCGCCAATCTCTATCTGTCGCCCAGAGACTATCACCGACTGCACATGCCCTGTGACGGCCGGCTGATGCGGATGATCCATGTGCCGGGCGCGCTTTTCTCGGTGAACCCGGTCACCGCGCGCGGCGTGCCCAACCTGTTCGCGCGCAACGAGCGAGTCGTATGCGTGTTCGACTCGCCGGATCACGGCCCGTTCGTGATGGTGCTCGTCGGCGCCACCATCGTCGGCAGCATGGCGACCGCCTGGCACGGTGTGGTCAATGCGAAGCGCACTGGCGCGGTGTCCGACTGGAGCTATGCCGATCGGGAGATCACGCTGCGCAAGGGCGAGGAAATGGGCCGCTTCCTGCTGGGTTCGACGATCGTGATGCTGTTCGAGCGCGACGTCATCGCGTTCAACCCGGACTGGGCGCCGGAACGGCCAGTACGCCTGGGCGAGATGATGGGCATCCGCCCGGGCTGAGCGGCTCGGCGCCGCCTCTTCAGTCGTGCAGGCTGATCTCCAGCCGCTCCTGCACCGTCTGGCTGAGCAGCGCCTCGATATCGGCGACGAATTTCCGCGCCACGGCGGCGTCGCCGAACGAGACGGTGTGACCGCGAAACAGCCGGCTATTCGTGATGCCCTTCAGCTCGACCGTCCCGCTGGCCAGCAACAGGCCGCGCAGCATGTTGCAGATCTGCGCGGCGTCGTCCTTGCCCTCCAGGCGGACCGTGACATGCGACAGGTCTTCGGTCGTCTCTTCCAACTGATCGTTCCTTCATGCGGTGCGCCGTAACCGGAAGCGGCGCATTGCCCCCGGACCGGTCGGTCGCAGCGCGATACACGGGCCTGGATGGCGGCGAAAGGGCTTCGCTTGGCGGGCGGGCGGGCGCGAGCGATTTGTAGTTCGATGAATCATCGAACGCTCGAGCCGTAGGCCAGCGAAGCTAAAATCGCGGGAGAACATCAAGCTGGCGCATGCGGTGATCTGCTTCCAGTGGATCCCGCAGGGACGTGGTTGCCGCGACATCGAAGCTGTCGCATGGCGGGCTGGCCGTGACCATGAAAGGCGAAAACGGATCATGATCGCTATCGAAGAGCTTGGCCGGATCGTGTTAGGATGCGGAAATTTCGGCGGCATGGGCTCGTCGCCGGCGCTGCGTCATCAGGGCGACGATCGCGACCGCGCCTTCGCCCTGCTCGATCAGGCGCGCGCGATCGGCCTCACCCGGTTCGACACCGCCAACACCTATGGCGGCGGCGCGAGCGAAACCATCCTGGGCGAGTGGCTGCGCGGGCAGGACGGGGCGTGGCGCTCGGGCATTCAGGTGGCGACCAAGGTCGGCAATCCGCATGGCTGCCCGCCCGGCGAGCGCGCGTTGAGCCGCGAACAGGTGGCCCATCATCTCGATCGTTCGCTATCGCGCCTCGGCGTCGAGCGGATCGACCTTTATTATCTTCATGAATTCGACGGGTCGACGCCGCTGGAGGAGACGTTGGAGGCGCTCGACCGCGCATTGGCCGCGGGTAAGATCGCCACATTCGGGGTCTCGAACGCGACGATCGACGATCTGCGCGCCGTCCTCTCGCTCGCCGCGAACGGTGCGCTCCGCACCGCCTTCACGCATGTCCAGAACCAGTTCAACCTGCTGGAACAGCGCGATCTGGCGGCAGTGATCCCGCTCGCCGCGACCAGCGGACTGGCCTATGTCGCGTTCAGTCCGCTCGCGGGCGGGCTGCTGAGCGGCAAATATCGGACCGGTCAGGCACCCGCGTCGGGCACAAGGCTGAGCGCGGCGCCTGAATATTATGAAAGCCAGACAACCCCTGCCGCATTCGCCGCCATCGACGGTCTGGCGCGCATCGCGGCTGCCGGCGGCCGGACCGTTGCGGCCGCGGCGCTGCGCTTCATCCTCGACACGCCGGGCGTCGACTCGCTCATCATCGCGCCACGCTCCGCCGATCAGTTCGGCGCTTATGGAATCGGGCGGGTACAGGCGTAGCGCTCATGGACGGACTCGAGAGGGCGTTCCTTTCGGCGCGCCCTAAAAGCCAAGCCGTACCGACAGGTTGGCGCGACCGTCGTTGAAGCGGTCGCTCAGCGTCGTCCCGACCGATGCGCCGATCGCGTATCCCCCTACGGCGCGACGGCGGATGGAAAGGGGCATCGATGCCCTGCTCGACGAATGTCCTGTCCGCACACGATGCCCGTTTTGAATTGCTCCTGTGCCCGTTTCAGATTTGTCCTTCCCGACGCCATTCTTAGAATGATGTAAAAGAAGAGTAGATCAGGGAGAGGGACCCAGTGAACAGCGAACGCATCGATTCGTCGGATTTTCATTCCGGCCGCAGGCGCTTGCGTCGCGGCGTCGCCGGGGCGGCGCTGGTCGCGGGGCTTCTCGCCGCGCTGCCGACCGTCGCTTTCGCCCAGGGCGCGCCCGATGACGAGGCCCAGGCAGAAGCCGGATCGGGCCGGATCGAGGACATCATCGTCACCGCGCGCCGCCGTGCGGAGCGCTCGCAGGAAACCCCGCTCTCGATCAGCGCCATTTCGGGCGCGCAGCTCGAGACGCTGAACATCGTCCGCATCGAGGGCATCACCCAGCTCGCGCCGAGCCTGCGCATCACCCAGGCCAGCGGCAGCGGCAACGCGCCGGCCATCTACATTCGCGGTATCGGCACGCTCTCCACCGCGCTCTACGTCGAACCCGCCGTGGGCGTGTATATCGATGGCGTCTACAATCCCCGTCCCAGCGGCAACACATTCGACCTGCCCGACATCGCAAGCGTCGAAGTGCTGCGCGGACCGCAGGGCACATTGTTCGGCCGGAACACGACCGGCGGCGCCATCCTGCTGTCGACGCGCAATCCTGATGAGGAATTCGGCGTGAAGGCCGATTTCTCCTATGGCTCGCGGTCGGAAGTGACCGGCTCCACCGTCGTCCAGTTCGGCCGTCTCGGCAATTCGCCTTTCACGCTGAAGATCTCCGCGCAATCCCACTCGCGCGACGGCTGGGTCGAAACCCCGGGCGTCTCGCGCTCGAAATGGGGCGGCTCGCTGGACAGCTGGGGCTTCGGCGGCGCGCTGCGCGGCGATTTCGGCGACCTGACAGTCGATTTGCGCGGCCGCTACAACAAGGTGAATTCCTATACCGGCTGGGAAGTGCTGGGCGGATCGACCGTCGGGCGCGCCTATTTCGGCAATGCCGCCGCCGCGAACGGCCCGGCATTCCCGATCGGACCGGGTCCGCGCGACTTCACCTATCGCGATCCGCGCACCGACGGGAAGGCGGCGGTGGAGACCTATGGCGGCGTCCTGACGGTCGAACAGAAGTTCAGCGACGCGCTGACGATCAAGTCGATCACCGGCTATAACGAGATCCATCAGAATCTGCGCGGCAATATCGGCGGCGGCGCCACCCGCGGCGCGGTCGCAAATCCCGCGGTGGCCGGCCAGCCGATCGAATGGGTCACCGCGCACGTGACCCCGGCCAATCCGGGCCAGCAGAAGCAGTTCACCCAGGAGTTGCAGTTCCTCGGCGATGTGGGCGAATTCAACTATCTCGTCGGCCTCTATTATTACGACGAGAAGGTTGACGAGACGATCACCACCATCCTGAATTCGCCATTGTCCGCCGCCGCCGCGATCCGGCTGAACCGCAGCACGAGCTATTCGATCGATTCCAAATCCTATGCCGGTTTCGCGCAGGTCGGGTGGAAGCCGTCCTTCGCCGACGGCAAGCTCGAGATCGTCGGCGGCATCCGTTACACCGAGGACAAGAAGAGCCTCGATTCCGTGTCGGTCTCCACCACGACCACGACCACGCGTCTGACCCAGGCGCGTAGCGACAAATGGAACAATGTCGGCTGGCTGGGCTCGATCAGCTACAAGGCGCTGCCCGACGTGCTGCTTTATGCCCGTGCATCCTCGGCCTATCGTTCGGGCGGTTATAACGCGCCGACCGTCGGCGCGCCGCCCTTCGGACCGGAAACCGCGCGCAGCTACGAAGCGGGCATCAAGAGCGACTTCTTCGATCGCCGGCTCCGCCTGAACGTCGCTGCGTTCCAGACCGATTATGACGATCTGCAGGTCAACGGCTACAGCATCGTCACCAATACCAATCAGCTCACCAATGCCGGCAAGGCGCGCTATCGCGGCTTCGAGGTTGAGGGGCAGGTCGTGCTCGGCGGCTTCAAGATCGATGCCAATCTCGGCTATGTCGATCCGGAATATCAGGAATATATCATCGCGGTCGGCGGCGTGCCGACCAACGTTGCCGACCAGGCGGAATTCGCCAACGTGCCGAAATGGACCTATCATGTCGGCGCCGAATACACGTTGGACACAGTCTCCGCGGGCAGCTTCACGCTGCGCGGCGACTATACCGGCAAGAGCAACTCGCCCACCTACACGCTGCTTTCCCAGGCGCCCAACACCGCGCAGGTTCCGCTCTACGGCAAGGAAAGCAACTATAGCGCGCGCCTGATCTGGGCGTTCGAGGTCGACGGCCACAAGATGCGGGCGCAGATCTTCGGCGAGAATCTGACCAATAACCGCTACCTGACCTTCGCGACCGACTTCGGCGCGATCCTGGCGGGTACCTATAACCGGCCGCGCTATTACGGCTTCGCGCTCGGGCTGGATTTCTAGCCTGAAAGCCGGGTCCCAGACGCTGGAGGTGACGAGCCGGCTGGACGGTCGGCTCGCCGTCGTCACCGGCGCCGCATCGGGGATCGGGCGTTGCATTGCCGGTCACCTGGCCCTGGCCGGTGCGCGCCTGTTGCTGGTCGATCGCGACGAGGCGGGGCTGATGGCCGCGCAGCGCGACATGCCCGGCGCGACGGTGCTCGTCCTCGACATCGCCGATTGGGGGATCGATGGTCCCCTGACCTCCGCGCTGGACGGCGAGAATCCGGCGATCCTGATCAACGCGGCCGGCCTGTTCCCCTCGCGCCCGATCCTCGATCTCGACGAGCCGCATTGGGATGCGGTGATCGACGTCAACCTGAAGGGTGCGGTGCGCATGGCGCAACTGGCCGCGCGCATGATGCGCGACGCGGGCCGGGACGGCGCGATCGTCAATATCGGATCGGTGCAGTCGCTGCGGCCGGGGGCGGGCAAGGCCGCCTATGCCGCGTCCAAGGCCGGCCTCGCGGCCGTGACCCAGGTGATGGCGCGCGAGTTCTCGCCATTCGGCATCCGCGTGAACGCGGTGGCGCCCGGACCCGTGCTGACCGAAGCGACGCGGGTCGCGATCGAGGCGGCCGGCGGCAAGCCCGGCGCCGCACCCCCTGGTGTCGCGCAACCCGACGAGATCGCCCGGGTCGCTCATTTCCTGGCGAGCGACGCGGCGTCCTTCGTCAACGGCGCGATCTGGACGGTCGATGGCGGCGCCACGCTGTCGCGCTGATCGCCGAAGCCGTGCGGGCCCTTGCGAAACGATGCGCGCTCGGCAACGAGGACATGCCGGATGACGAACGGCCAAGGCGCGCAGGTGATGCTAGCGTGCACGAAAGACACAAGAGAGGGCGTTGAAGATGGCCACCGTGACTGGAACGGGTGAGGATGCGCCGACGGCGGCGGCGTCGCCGGCGGACACATTGCCATCCTGGCGTCGCCTGCTGATCATCATCATCCTGCTGACCGGCGGGATCAAATCGGCGCTCGCCTTCACCACGGTCGTCCCGGGGCTCCAGCTGATTGCGCAGGATTTCAGCAGCTCCGGCGATTCGGTGCTCAGCGCCCAGTTCGTCGTCACGCTCGCGCCCATCGGCATGGCGATCTCCGGGCTGGTGGCGGGGCTGTTCGTCAGCTCCACCAATTTGCGCGGGATGATGTTCGTCAGCCTGGCCGTCTGCACATTGGCGGGGCTGATGCAGCTCCTGCCGCTCAACTACTACGCGCTGCTTGCCAGCCGGTTCGTGCTCGGTTTCAGCGCGGTCGTCGCCGACGTGTCGATGACCAGCATCCTCGCGGCGCAGTTCGCCGGGGCGACGCGTTCCAAGCTGATCGGTTATCGGCACGGCATCTCGTCGATCGGGACGGTCACGACGATGCTGCTTGGCGGCTGGCTGGCACAGAATTACGGCTGGCGCGCGCCCGGCATCATGTTCCTGATCCCGGGCGTCATGCTGCTGATCGCGTTCTTCGTCTTCGACAAGCCCATCACGCTGGAGCGCAAGCTGGACAGCAAGGACCGCTTCTCGGTGTGGCAGCTCTGGCCGCTGTTCCTGCTGTCGCTGATCCTGTCGATCGGCCACACCATGCCATCCTTCCAGATGCCGTTCCTGCTCAAGGACAATGGCATCACCAGCGCGGTTCTGGTGTCGCGCGTGCCTGCGCTCAGCGCCGCCGTCTCGATCCTGGCCGCCTTCGCCTTCGGCTATGTCTATTCGCGGCTCGGCGGCTGGACGCTGGTCATGTCGTCGACACTGATGGGCATCGGCTTCATCGGCGCGGGCTTTGCCCCGACCTATGAACTCATCCTGGTGTGCGTGGTGATCGAGGGGATCGGCGCGGGCTGGAACATGCCCTTCTTCCTGAACCGCATCCTCGACAGGGTCAGTCCCGGACAGCAGAATTATTCGATCGGGCTGGTCCAGTCGTCGCTGTTCCTCGGCCATTTCCTCAATCCGCTGATCACCGCGCCCGTGCGCCTGAATCTCGGCATCCACGCCACCTTCGTCACGGTAGGCGGCGCGCTTGTGGTGCTGGCATTGCTCATGGGCCTCTGGATCACCGCGAACCGGGGCCGTCCGAACGCACTTTGAGATCGCTGCGATGTCAGGGCGGTAGCGCTTCGCCGCGTTGACTCTCGCGTCTTCTGCATCCATCATATAAAAGATAGATAGGAGAACAAGAATGCCTCTCGGACATAGCCGTCTCGTTTCAGCCGACAGCCATTTCAACGAACCCGGCGATCTGTTTACGAAGCGGGTGCCCCAGAAGTTCAAGGATCGCGCGCCGCGCATGGAAAGCTTCCCGGAAGGCGACGGCTGGCTGTTCGAAGGACTGGAAGGGCCGCGCAATTTCGGCTGGAACGCCTGTGCCGGCCTGCCCCCCGAAGAGACCAAGGCATGGATGCGCTTCGACGACATGCGCAAGGGCGGCTGGGATCCGGCCGAGCGCCTGAAGGAGCAGGATCGCGACGGCGTCAGCGCCGAGGTGATGTATCCCACCCCGTCGATCCAGGCCGCGATCGCGCTGGTCGAGGACGAGGAATTCCACCTGGCGCTGGTGCGCGCATATAACGACTGGGTCTCCGAATATGTCGCTTACGACCCGGCGCGCTTCTGCGGCCTGGTGCTGCTGCCCAATCGGGGCGGCGTGAAGGCCGCGGTCGAGGAGATGGAGCGCGTGCTCGGTCGCCCCGGCATGCGCGCGGTGATGGCGCAGGCCTATCCGACCGGCACCACGGTGATGACCGACGAGCATGATTATCTGTGGGCTGCGATCCACGAGCATGACGTCAGCTTCAACATCCACGTCGCGCTCGGCATCTACAAGCCGAGCCCGCACAAGGCGAAGCTGCCCGGCTATGGTCGCTTCTTCGACGCGCCCAATCGCTGCATCGAATTCGTGTTCAACGGCGTGTTCGATCGCTTCCCGAACCTGAAGGTCGCCTTTGCCGAAGTCGATTTCGGCTGGGTCCCCTATGTGAAGGAGCAGATCGACAACAATTACCAGCGGCTCGAAAAGGTCAACCATTTCGGCCTGAAGCGCCTGCCGTCCGAATATATCGATGAGCATTTCTATTTCGGCTACATGACCGACAGCTTCGGGCTCAACAACCTGAACTACATGAATCCGGAACGCGTGCTGTGGTCGACCGACTATCCGCACATCAGCGCCGACTTCCCCTATAGCTGGCGCACGATCCAGGCATCGATGTCGGGCGTGCCCGCGCCGGTGAAGGCCGCGATCCTGCACGGCAATGCGGATAAATTGTACAAGTTCCCGGTGGCCGAAACCGTCGAGATCGGCGCCAAGCCGGCGCTCGTCACCGCCTGACGCACACCGTTCGTCCGTGACGGGTCCGGGGCGGCCGCCTGAAAAGGCGATCGCTCCGGACCCCGGGTGACTGAGGGAAAGACATGCTCGACAAAAGGATGTCGCCGGACGCCATCGTGGCGGAACTGGCGGACGGGATGACGATCGCCATCGGCGGATGGGCGACGCGCCGCAAGCCGATGGCGCTGGTCCGCGCGATCGCGCGCTCCTCCCTCAAGGATCTGACGGTGATCGCCTATGGCGGGCCCGATGTCGGCATCCTCGCGGCGAGCGGAAAACTGCGCCGGCTGGTCTTCGCCTTCGTTTCGATGGACCAGATCCCGATCGAGCCGCATTTCAAGGCCGCGCGCCAGGCGGGGCTGGAGGTCTGGGAGATGGACGAGGGCATGCTCCATTGGGGCATGCGCGCCGCGGCGATGCAGCTTCCGTTCCTGCCCACCCGCGTCGGCATCGGTACGGCGATCGCGCAGGACCCGCGGCTGAAGACGATCACCAGCCCCTATGACGACGGCGAGACGCTGATCGCCATGCCGGCGATCAAGCCCGACGTGGCTTTGCTCCACGTCCATCGCAGCGACGAGAAGGGCAATGTGCTCACCCTGTCGCCCGATCCCTTCTTCGACGAACTGATGGCGCGTGCGGCCGATCGCACGTTCGTGACCACCGAGCGGCTGGTGACGACCGCGGAACTCGGCCTGCCCGCCAACGCCCGCTATCACCTGGTCGAACGGTCGCTGATCACCGGCGTGGCGGAGGTGCCGTTCGGCGCGCATCCGACCAGTGCCGCGCCCGATTACGAGCTCGATCTGCCGCACCTGCGGACCTATGCGGCCGCCGAAGGCGACGCATGGGCCGACTATCGCGCCCGCTTTATCGACGTGGACCAGCCATCCTACGTCGCGGCGGTCGGCGGCGCGGATGCGATCCGCGCCATTCCCGCTCCGATCTATTGAGGCGCGCCGCATGACCGATACGACCGCCACGCTTGCCGAACTGCTGATCGCCGCCTGCGCCGAGGTGTGGCGCGACGATCCCGAATGGCTGGCGACCGGCATCACGCCGATCCCGCGGTTGGGCGCGAGCCTTGCCAAGCTGACCTTCAATCCGCGTCTGATGATCACCGATGCGGAGAATATGCTGCTCGAGGAACCGGCGCCGATCGGGCCGCGCGATACGAGCCCGACTGCGGAGGGCTGGGCGCCCTACATGCGCACCTTCGACAATCTGTGGGGCGGGCGCCGGCATGCGCTGGTCGCGCCGGTGCAGATCGACCGCTTCGGCCAGACCAACATCAGCGTGATCGGCGATCATGCCGCGCCCAAGGCGGCGCTGCTGGGCGCGCGCGGATTTCCGGGCAACAGCATCTCGCACCCGAACAGCTTCTTCGTCCCCCAGCACAGCCGGCGATCGCTGGTCGCGGGCGAAGTCGATTTCGTCTGCTCTGCGGGCTATAATCCGGCGCGCTGGCCGGACGGGCGAAAGCCGCACCGGATGGAATTGCGGCGGATCGTCACCAATCTTTGCGTACTGGATTTCGGCGGCGCCGACCACGCCGTCCGCCTGGTCTCGCTGCATCCCGGCGTGCCGATCGACGAGGTGCTGGACAATACCGGCTTCGACATCGAACTGCCCGACGGAGCGATTGCCCGGACCGCGCTTCCCGATGCCGCGGCGCTCGCGGTCATCCGCAGGCTCGATCCGCACGATATCCGCGCGACCCTGCTCAAGGGGAATCCGCCGGCCGTTCGCGCCATGTGATCGCCGGGGCGTCTGCGATGTCCCGAAAGCACCATAAGCATGCCGTGACTCTATCGCCCATGGTGTTGACGCCCCTCAAGATTACAATGATTGATAATCTTAAGATGGAGAGGGACGTCTTATGAGTTCTGGCACGCCGGACGCGGCCGATATCGTCTACGAGACCGAGACGCCGGTCCTCTACGAGGTGCGCGAGGGCGTCGCCTGGGTGACGATGAACCGTGAGCGTTACAACAACGCGCAGAACAGCCAGATGACCTATGCGCTCGATGCGGCGTTCCGCCGCGCGGTCGACGATCCGGCGGTGAAGGCGATCGTGCTGGCCGGCGCGGGCAAGCATTTCTCCGCGGGACACGATATCGGCACGCCGGGCCGCGACATCGCGCGCAGCTTCGATCGTGCGCATCTGGTGCCCGATCATGTCGGCCGCCCCGGCGCCGAACTGCTCTACACGCGCGAACAGGAAGTCTATCTCGGCATGTGCCGTCGCTGGCGCGATGTCACCAAGCCGACGATCGCGATGGTGCAGGGCGCCTGCATCGCCGGCGGGCTGATGCTCGCCTGGGTGTGCGACCTGATCGTCGCATCCGACGACGCGTTCTTCCAGGATCCCGTGTCGAAGCTGATGGGCATTCCGGGGGTCGAATATTTCGCGCACGGCTTCGAACTGCCGCCGCGCGTGGCAAAGGAATTCCTGCTGCTCGGCGAGCGCATGGGGGCGGAGCGGGCCTACTCATTCGGCATGGTCAACAAGGTGGTGCCGCGCGCGGAACTGCAGCAGGCGACGGCGGAGATGGCGGCGAAGCTGGCCGTCCAGGGCTCGCTCGGCATGTGGCTGACCAAGCAGGCGGTGAACCATGTCGAGGAACTGCGCGGCAAGCGCAACGCGATGGACGCGGCGTTCCACATGCATCATTTCGCGCACGCCCAGAACGACCTGACGACCGGCAATGCGCTGGGCGGTGTGACCGGCAAGAGCGCGGCCGCGGACAACAGGCGCGCCGAGGGCGAATGACCGATCCGCTCGCCACGCCCCTGACCGACATGCTCGGGTGCCGGCTGCCGGTGATCCAGACCGCGATGGGCTGGATCGCGGAGCCCGTGCTGGTGGCGGCGACGGTCGAGGCGGGCGGGTTCGGTTTTCTGGGTGCTGCGGTGATGACCCCGGGCGAGGCTGCGGCGAAGATCGCGGAGGTTAGGCGGCTGACATCGCGGCCGTTCGGCGTCAACTTCCACATGTTCCAGCCTGGCGCGGCCGAACTGGTCGACATCATCATCGCCAATCGCGAACAGGTGCGCGCCGTCAGCTTCGGGCGGGGGCCCGATGCGAAGATGATCGGGCGTTTCCGCGATGCCGGCATCGCCTGCGTGCCCACGGTCGGCGCGGTGAAGCATGCGCGCAAGATGGCGTCGCTCGGCGTCGACATGCTGGTGGTGCAGGGCGGAGAGGGCGGCGGCCATACCGGATCGGTCGCCTCGACGGTGCTGTTGCCGCAGGTGCTCGACGCGGTTGACCTGCCCATCGTGGCCGCGGGCGGTTTCGCCGATGGGCGCGGGCTTGCGGCGGCGCTCGCCTATGGCGCGGCGGGCATCGCGATGGGCACGCGCTTCCTGATGACGCGCGAGAGCCCGGTGCCCATGCCGGTCAAGCAGCGCTACCTCGCCGCGCAGACCGACGACATATTGGTGACCGACGCGATCGACGGATTGCCGCAGCGGATGATCCGCAATGCCGCGCTGCGCCGCGCGATATCGGGTGGGCCGCTGGCATCCTGGCTGGGCGCGATGTCTGCGGGGCTTTCGATGAAACGCGCGACCGGCGCGTCATGGGGCGACCTTCTGCGCGCGGCGCAGGGCATGCGCAGCCATGGCGGGCTCAGCCTGTCGCAGGCGATGCGCGCCGCGGCGGCGCCGACCATGATCCAGCGTGCCGTGGTGTCGG
>Ga0209902_100605_pt1 | contig 33393 bp, 31 predicted proteins | sample FECB27metaG_FD_188304 | JGI IMG/M metagenome (GOLD analysis project Ga0209902, IMG submission 188304) | Cyanobacterial communities from the Joint Genome Institute, California, USA - FECB-27 (SPAdes) (version 2) | ecosystem: Environmental > Aquatic > Thermal springs > Hot (42-90C) > Microbial mats...
GGCTCGTTCGCCACCGCCTACCTGCCCGAAGGTGCCGACCAGGCCGACATCATGAAGCGCCTCGCAGCCATCGAAGGCATCGACGTCGTCATCGACAACGCCACCGCCTGCGAACGCTTCGAACTGCCGTCCGACCGCATCGGCGACATCGTGCTGGTGTCCACCGAGAACAAGACGATCGGCACCAGCGAACATCGCCACGACCTCGCAGCTCTCAACGAGCCGCTGCGCTCGCATGGTGGCCTGACCGAGCAGGCGGTGCCGTTCATCGTCAACCGCAAGCTGCCGACGCTGCCCAATGAGCCGGTTCTGCGCAACTTCGATGCGTTCTATTATGCCGCCATGGCGGCGGCGCTGGCCTGAGGGAGGACCAACGATGGTCAAGGCTGAAACGACGTTCAAGGTGCGCCACGAACCGATGCGTATCGCCGGACGCAAGGTCGATGCCGATGGCGTCGTCAACGTCCACTACCCCTACACCGATGCCGTCATCGGCACGGTGCCGGCGGGGCGTGCCGAGCACGCCCGCCAGGCCTTCGAGATCGCGGCCAACTACAAGTCGAAGCTGACGCGCTACGAGCGTCAGCAGATCCTGTTCCGGACCGCCGAGGCACTTGCCGCGCGCAAGGAAGAGATATCCGACGTCATCACGCTGGAGCTCGGCATCTCCAAGGCCGACTCCCTCTATGAAGTTGGCCGCGCCTATGACGTGTTCACGTTGTCGGCGCAGATGTGCATCCAGGATGACGGCCAGATCTTTTCCTGTGATCTGACGCCACATGGAAAAGCGCGGAAAATCTTCACCACCCGCGAACCGCTGCGGGCGATCTCGGCGATCACCCCCTTCAACCATCCGCTCAACATGGTGGCGCACAAGGTGGCACCGGCTATCGCCACCAACAACTGCGTGGTCGTGAAGCCGACGGAACTGACGCCGATGACGGCGCTGATCCTCGCCGACATCCTCTACGAGGCCGGCCTGCCGCCGGAGATGTTGTCGGTGGTGACGGGCATGCCCGCCGACATCGGCGCCGAGATGATCACCAACGAGAATATCGAGCTGATCACCTTTACCGGCGGCGTGCCGGTCGGCAAGCTGATCGCCCGCACCGCCGGCTACAAGCGCCAGGTGCTGGAACTCGGCGGCAACGACCCGCTGATCATCCTCAATGATCTCTCCGACGACGATCTCGCCAAGGCAGCCGATCTCGCGGTGGCAGGTGCCACCAAGAACTCGGGCCAGCGCTGCACCGCGGTGAAGCGTATCCTGTGCCAGGAGAGCGTCGCCGACCGCTTCGTGCCGATGGTGCTCGAGCGGGCCAAGAAGATCAGGTTCGGCGATCCGATGGACCGGTCGACCGATCTCGGCACGGTGGTGCACGAGAAGGCCGCTGCACTCTTCGAAAAGCGCGTCTACATGGCTGCCGAAGAAGGTGCGGAAGTGCTCTACGACCCCGGCCGCAAGGGCGCGTTGCTTCCGCCCATCGTCGTCGACCGCGTGCCGCACAAGTCGGAACTGGTCATGGAAGAGACCTTCGGGCCGATCATCCCGATCGTGCGTGCGCCCGACAATGACGACGAGCTGATCGCGCTGTCCAACTCCACCGCCTTTGGCCTCTCCTCAGGCGTCTGCACCAACGACTTCCGCCGCATGCAGAAATACATCGCGGGGCTTCAGGTCGGCACGGTGAATATCTGGGAAGTCCCGGGATATCGCATCGAGATGTCGCCATTTGGCGGGATCAAGGACTCGGGCAACGGCTACAAGGAAGGCGTCATCGAAGCGATGAAAAGCTTCACCAACGTCAAGACTTTCTCTTTGCCCTGGGCCTGAGCCTTGTCTTGAGCCGGCAAATCAGATGAGTGTCGATGAGGGAGCCTGGTGCTCCCTCATTTGCTTGGAGGGGAAATGCTGTTGCCTATTACCGGGTCGCATTCGACCGGGACGCTGCCCTTCCCTGCGACATTCCTGAAAGCCTGAACGCATGTCCGGTTTCGCCCTTACCATCGTGCTGGTGGCGGCCTTCCTGCATGCGAGCTGGAACGCCGTCGTCAAGGCTGCGACCGACCGCGCCGTCGTCCTGGCGGCGGTGTCCGCAACTCATGCCATACTCGGACTCGTGCTGGTGTTCTTCGCCACGCCGCCGTCGCAAGCGAGCTGGATCTACATCTTCCTGTCGACGGTCATTCACTACGGCTACTACGTCTTCCTGTTCCAGTCTTACCGGCTGGGCGACCTCAGCCAGGTCTATCCGATCGCGCGCGGGCTGGCGCCTGCGCTGGTCGCCTTCGGTGCCTACGTAATGATCGGCGAGACGCTACCGCCGCTCGGTTGGGTCGGGCTCGGCGCGATCACCTTCGGCATCGCCTTCCTCGCATTCCAGCGCGGTGCCGCCCATGCCGACCCGCGCGCCGTAGGGGCCGCCGCCATAAACGGCGTGCTGATCGCCTCCTATTCGGTCATCGACGGCATCGGCGTGCGCCTGTCCGACAGCCCGTTCGGCTATATGGGCTGGCTGTTCCTGCTCGAGTTCCCCGTAACATTGTTCGTGCTCTTCCGCCGGCGCGGGGCGACACACACGATCGATCGTAAGACCGTCATGCTCGGCCTCGTCGGCGGCCTGGGCGCCGTTTCCGCCTACGGGCTGGTGATCTACGCCAAGACAATCGCGCCTTTGGGTGCAGTCTCGGCGGTGCGTGAATCGAGCGTTATCATCGCAGCGCTCATCGGCCTGTTCATATTCGGCGAGAGACCCTGGCAGGCCCGCATACTTTCAGCAGCCATCGTTGCCGGCGGTGTCATTGCTCTCGCCTTCTCGGGTTGACTGACCGGCAGGTTTTCGCGTTTCAGCTGCTGAAACCGACGCCGATGCACAGGCATTCGGCAGCCTTGTCACATGCCTGTCGCAACCCCGTGCATTGCATAAGCTCAGCCTACCAGATCATAAAAAGAATAGATTTTACTTATTGACCCCTCGTTCCCACTATCGACCATGGACGAGGAGCAAAACGGGCACGGCTAAAACGCGGCCCGGCAAGACCTCTCCCAATCAGAACGTGCCTAAGCGATTCAAATGGGAGCCATTTCAATGAACCAGAAGAAAACCTTCGCGCTTGCTGCCTTTGCGACGATGCTGATGTCATCGGCGGCCTGGGGGGAGACCGAGCTCACGGTCTACACGGCCATCGAGGCCGAAGACCTCAAGCGTTATGCCGAGACGTTCAACCAGGACCATCCCGACATCAAGCTCAACTTCATCCGCGACTCCACCGGCGTCATCACCGCCAAGCTGCTCGCCGAGAAAGACAATCCGCAGGCCGACGTGGTCTGGGGTCTCGCCGCCACCTCGCTTCTGGTTCTCAAGTCCGAGGGCATGCTGGAAGCCTATGCGCCCAAGGGCGCCGACCAGCTGAAACCCAACTTCGTCGACAGCGATACCCCGCCGAGCTGGGTCGGTATGGACGCCTGGGCGGCTTCGATCTGCTTCAACACCGTCGAAGGCCAGAAGCTCGGCCTGACCGCGCCGAAGAGCTGGAAGGACCTCACCAAGCCTGAATACAAAGGCCATGTCGTGATGCCGAACCCGGCGTCGTCAGGCACCGGCTATCTCGATGTATCGAGCTGGCTGCAGCTGTTCGGCGAGAAGGATGGCTGGACCTATATGGACGGCCTGCACCAGAACGTCGCCGCCTACACGCATTCCGGCTCCAAGCCGTGCAAGATGGCGGCTGCAGGTGAAACGGTGATCGGCATCTCCTTCGAGTTCCGCGCCGCCAAGTCGAAGGCCGAAGGCGCGCCCATCGACATCATCATTCCCGAGGAGGGTATCGGCTGGGACATGGAAGCGTCGGCGATCGTTGCCGGCACGTCCAAAGAAGAAGCCGCCAAGACCCTGCTCGACTGGTCGGTCTCGAAGAAAGCCAACGAAATGTACAACGTCGGCTACGCGGTCGTCGCCATGCCCGGCGTCGCCAAGCCGGTGCAGCACCTGCCCGCCGACATCGAAGCCAGGATGATCAAGAACGACTTCGAATGGGCCGCCAACAACCGCAACGCCATCCTCGAGGAATGGACCAAGCGCTACGACTCGAAGTCCGAGCCGAAGAGCTGACCTTCAGCCACCTCGACTAGCGGGCGCCGCCTCGGGCTGCGCCCGCACCTTTGCCCCCAAGCCGGATGGTTACGATGAGACACGAAACCCTCGCCGGGCAGCCGCGAATTCCGACTGAAGTGAGCGCCATGACCGCCGCCAGCCTGAACGTGAAGCCAGCCTATCTCAAAATCGCAAACGTCTGGAAAGCCTTCGGCGATTTCCATGCGCTGAAGGACATATCGCTCGACATCAGCGAGGGAGAGTTCGTCTGCTTCCTCGGCCCGTCGGGTTGTGGCAAGACCACGCTTTTGCGCGCCATCGCTGGCCTCGACCTGCAGAGCCGCGGCTCGATCCAGCAGGGCGGGCGCGACGTCTCCACCCTGCCGCCGTCGCAGCGCGACTATGGCATCGTCTTCCAGTCCTACGCGCTGTTCCCCAACTTGACGATTGCCAAAAACATCGCCTTCGGCCTCGAAAACACCAAGCGCCCGCGCGCCGAGATCGAGGCTCGCGTCACCGAACTGCTCAAGCTCGTCGGCCTGCCCGATCAGGGCAACAAGTACCCCGCCCAGCTTTCCGGTGGCCAGCAGCAGCGCATCGCGCTTGCCCGGGCAATCGCCATTTCACCGGGCCTGCTGCTGCTCGACGAGCCGCTGTCGGCGCTCGACGCCAAGGTGCGCACGCATCTGCGCCACGAGATCAAGGAATTGCAGCGCAAGCTCGGCGTCACCACCATCATGGTTACTCACGACCAGGAGGAGGCGCTGTCGATGGCAGACCGCATCGTGGTGATGAACCACGGCGTCATCGAACAGATCGGCTCGCCGACCGAGATCTACCGCCACCCGGCGACACTCTTCGTCGCCGACTTCATCGGCGAGGCCAACAAGTTCGAGGCCAAGGCTTCGAAGGGCACAGTCGGCTTCGGTGCGGCGACCTTCAGCTGCGCGCAGAACGGCTTCGACGAGGGTGCGCCCGTCATCGCGGCGATCCGCCCCGAGGACGTCATTCCGCACGCAGCAGGCTCTCTCGCCAATGGTGCGACCGCCAACGCCATCGACGTCACCATCAGCGAGATGGAATTCCTGGGCTCGTTCTGGCGCACCCGGCTGCACGGCCACGCACTCGGCAACGAAACCCTGATCGCCGATTTCTCCATCAATGCCGCGCGCCGCCTTTCGCTGGTGCAAGGCGTCGCGCTGACCGTCGAACTGCCGGCCGAGCGGCTGCTGATCTATCCCAGGGGCGCCTGACATGGCGATGGCAATCGACTCCGCCCTTCCCGTCGGCCGCAGCCTCCGCTTGCGGCTCGACCGCGACGAACTGATTAAGCGCGGCCTGATGGTCGTGATCGCGCTCTATCTGGTGGTTGCGCTGGCAGCACCGCTCGCGATCATGCTGTCAAAGTCGTTTTCGACCTACAGCTTCAATCTCGCCAATTTCGAGTTCCAGGTCAGCGACAAGGACGGAAACTGGGGCGAACCCGTCACCGCCGCCGCACTGAACGAAAAGCTCAGTGCTGTGCCGCCAGCCAAGCTCGCCACCAACTCCGATGGGCGGCTGCAGGCGACGAGTTTCTTCCTGGACTTCAGCTTCCGCAGCCCGGTGAAGTACAAGATCCGCGGCACGACGTCGGACGCAACCTATCTTGTCGGCCTCAAGCCTCAGTCTGGCACGGAGTGGCAGGAATTCACTTCCAATGATTTCCGCCGCGTGATGCTGCGGCCGTCGCGGGCGCTCGGGCTTGAGAATTATGCCGCCTACTTCTCGACGCCAACGCTGTTCCGCTCGATCGAGAACTCAGTCTTCATCGCGCTGGTCAGCACCATCATCACCGTTGGGCTCGCCTTCGGTTTCGCCTATGCGCTGAACCGCAGCTGCATGCGCTTCAAGGATGCCTTCAAGCTCGTCGCCATGGTGCCGATCCTGGTGCCGTCGCTGCTTCCCGGCATCGCCCTGATCTACCTGTTCGGCAACCAGGGCATGCTCAAGGACCTGCTGATGGGGGCGTCGATATATGGCCCGCTCGGCATCGTCGTGGGCTCGATCTTCTTCGCCTTCCCGCATGCGATGATCATCATCTCGACGGCGCTGGCCATCTCCGACCAGCGCCATTACGAGGCCGCTGCCTCGCTGCGCGCCAGTCGTTGGCGTACCTTCTGGACGGTGACCATTCCCGGCGCCCGCTACGGTCTGATCTCCGCGGCCTTCGTCGTCTTCACCCTCGTCATCACCGATTTCGGCCTGCCCAAGGTCATCGGTGGCCAGTACAACGTGCTTGCCGTCGACATCTACAAGCAGGTCATCGGCCAGCAGAATTTCGAGATGGGCGCTGTCGTCTCGGTGATCCTGCTCGTCCCGGCCATCGCCGCCTTCATCGTCGACCGCATGGTCACCAAGAAGCAGGTGGCGCTGCTGTCGGCGCGCTCGGTGCCCTATCAGCCCAAGCCGAACCGCGGCTTCGATACGCTTTGCCTCGCCTGGTGTTCGCTGATCGCCGTCTTCATCCTCGGCATCATGGCGACCAGCCAGTTCGCAGCACTGGTCAAGCTCTGGCCCTACGATCTCAGCCTCGGCCTCAAGCATTTCGCCTTCGACCGCATGGACGGCGGCGGCTGGGGTTCCTACTACAACTCGATCCGGCTGGCAGCGCTTACGGCGGTCATCGGCACGGTCATCATCTTCGTCGGCGCTTACATGGTCGAGAAGACCGACGGCTTCCGCACCGGCCGTACGGTATTCCAGTTCCTGGCCATGCTGCCGATGGCGGTGCCGGGCATGGTGCTGGGCCTCGCCTACATCTTCTTCTTCAACGATCCGGCCAACCCGCTGCATGCCATCTACGGCACCATGACCATCCTGGTGGTCTGCACCATCACCCACTTCTACACGGTGGGACACCTGACCGCGCTGACCGCGCTGAAGCAGATCGACCAGGAGTTCGAGCCGGTGGCGGCTTCGCTCAAGCAGCCCTTCTACAAGCTGTTTGCGCGAGTCACCGTGCCTGTCTGCCTGCCGGCTATCCTCGACATCTCGATCTACATATTCGTCAATGCCATGACGACAGTGTCAGCGGTGGTGTTCCTCTATTCCAAGGACACGACACTGGCCTCGGTGGCGGTGCTCAACATGGATGACGCCGGTGACGTCGCGCCGGCGGCCGCAATGGCGATGATGATCTTCTACACCAACGCCGCCGCGCGCCTCATCCACCTGTTCCTGTCACGGGTGCTGATCAAGCGCACTCAGGCCTGGCGGCTGCGCTGATACTCAGCCTTTAGCGCGATCCGGATGCGCTTTGGCGAAGGCCTCGAGGCCTTCGCAGCGGGCGGATATCTCCAGCAGCCGCTTCAGACCCGAAATGTCGACGTTCCAGCGACGGGCATTGTAAACCTGCGGCACCAGGCAGATGTCGGCCATTGTTGGGCTGTCGCCATGGCAGAAGGCGCCGGTGGCCGGGTTGCCGAGCAGCCTTTCGAAGGCGGCCAGACCTTCACCAATGAACTTCCGCATCCAGGCGTCGCGCGCGCCCTCGCCATCTGGGACCAGCCGCATCAGTTCGGCGATCACACCGGTGTTGCAGACGGCATGGATTTCCATGGCGATGGCATAGGACAGCTGGCGCACGCGCTGGCGACCAAGCGGATCGGACGGCAGGAAGCCGGCATGACGGGTCTCGTCGAGATATTCGATGATCGCCAGCGACTGGGTGAAGGCGTGGCCGTCAATATCGAGCACCGGCACCAGCCCCTGCGGATTGCGCGCCAGATGTTCCGGCGCCTTCTGCGCCTTGGCGAGCAGGTCGACCGATACCGGCTGATACGCCTGACCCAGCATGTTGAGCGCGATGCGTACCCGGTAACTCGCCGACGAACGCCAGTAGTCGAACAGGACTGTCTCGCTCATCGGGCTCAAGCCTTTTCGTATTTCGTCACGGTCTGCTCGATCGCACCGAAGATCGAGTGGCCTGTCTTGTCGTTCATCTCGATGCGGACCTGGTCGCCAAACCTGAGGAAGGGCGTCTTCGCCGCTCCCGTGTCGATGGTCTCGATGGTGCGTATCTCGGCGATGCAGGAATAACCCGCGCCGCCTTCGGCGACGGGTTTGCCCGGTCCGCCGTCGAGCTTGTTTGACACGGTGCCCGAACCGATGATGGTTCCCGCAACCAGAGGCCTGGTCTTGGCAGCATGCGCCACCAGCTGGCCGAAGTCGAAGGTCATGTCTGTGCCGGCATTGGCGCGGCCGAACGGCTGGCCGTTGATGCTGGCGAGCAGCGGCAGGTGCAGCTTGCCGTCGCGCCAGGCGTCGCCGAGTTCATCGGCAGAAACGGCGACCGGCGAGAACGCCGTTGACGGTTTTGACTGGAAGAAGCCAAAACCCTTGGCGAGCTCGGCCGGGATCAGGCCACGCAGCGACACGTCGTTGACCAGCATGATCAGGCGGATGGCATCGCGCGCCTCATCTGATGTTGCGCCCATCGCTACGTCGTCGACGATGACCGCCACCTCGCCTTCTAGGTCTATGCCCCAGGTTTCGTCGGCCATGACGATCGGATCGCGCGGCCCAAGGAACGAGTCCGAGCCGCCCTGATACATCAAGGGGTCGGTCCAGAAGCTCGCGGGCATCTCGGCGCCCCGCGCCTTCCTGACCAGCTCGACATGGTTCACATAGGCCGAGCCGTCGGCCCACTGATAGGCGCGCGGCAGTGGCGAGGTGGCATCGTGCTCATGAAAGCGCATGGTCGGCTGCGAGCCGGTCTCGATGCCCTCGGCGACAATGGCGAGACGCGGTCCGACATGGGCCCAGTCGTCAAGTGCTGCCTGCAACGTGCGGGCGATGTGGCCGACTTCCGAGCAGCGGGTCAGGTCGCGGGAAACCACGACCAGGCGGCCGTCGCGGGTGGAATCCTTCAGCGTGGCGAGCTTCATCTACGTCCTCACTTGATGCTTCACTTGATGCCGGGCGTGCCGTCGAACTTGCGCTCGAGCCCGTCCCAGCAGTCTATGTAGTTGGCTTGCAGCGTCTCCAGTTCGGCGGCGAACTTGGTTAGCTGCTGGGGGAACCGCGTCTCGAACATGAAGGCCATGGTGTGGTCGAGCTTCACCGGCTTGAGCTCGCCGTTCGAGGCCTTCTCGAAACCCATCGCATCAGGCCCATGCGGTAGCATCATGTTGTGCAGGCTCATGCCTCCGGGCACGAAGCCCTCCTCCTTGGCGTCGTACTGGCCATGGATCAGCCCCATGAACTCGCTCATGATGTTGCGGTGATACCAGGGCGGCCGGAAGCTGTGCTCGGCCACCAGCCAGCGCGGCGGGAAGATGACGAAATCGACATGGGCCGTGCCTGCTTCCTCGGTTGGCGCGGTCAGCACCGTGAAGATCGACGGATCCGGGTGGTCGAACAGAATGGCGCCCACAGGCGAGAAGGTCCTGAGATCGTATTTGAACGGCGCATAGTTGCCGTGCCAGGCAACTACGTCGAGCGGCGAATGGCCGATCTCGGTAACATAGAACTTGCCGCACCATTTGACGTGGACGCGGCAGGGCGTCTCCTTGTCCTCATAGGCAGCGACCGGCGTCTTGAAGTCGCGCGGATTGGCAAGGCAGTTGGCGCCGATCGGGCCACGATCCGGCAGGGTGAACTTGGCGCCATAGTTTTCGCAAATGTAGCCGCGGTGGAAGGCAGCATCGCCCAAGCGCGCGACCTTGAACATCATGCCGCGCGGCACGAGGCAGATCTCCGACGGCTCGACGTCGATGATGCCCATTTCGGTGAAGATGCGGATGGTGCCCACCTGCGGCACGATCATCAGCTCGCCGTCGGCATCGAAGAAATAGTCGTCGACCATGTCGTCGTTGAAAATGTAGGCATGCGCCGCCATGCCGACCTGGGTCATCGCATCGCCCGCCGTCGTCATGGTACGGATGCCCTGGATGAAATTGAGCTTGTCCGTCGGCTCCGGCAGCGGGTTCCAGCGCAACTGGCCGAGCGGCAAGGAATGGTCGTCGAGGCAAGGTGCAGTCTTCCAGTGCGGATAGCTGGCATTGGAAAAGCGCTTGGTATGCCGCACGCTCGGGCGGATGCGGTAGAGCCAGGAACGCTCGTTGGTGCCGCGCGGGGCGGTGAAAGGCGAACCCGACAGCTGCTCGGCATAGAGGCCGTAATTGCACTTCTGCGGGCTGTTCTGGCCCTGCGGCAGCGCGCCCGGCAGCGCCTCTGTCTCGAAGTCGTTGCCGAAGCCCGGCATGTAGCCGGCGGCGGTCGCCGTCGTGCCCTGAGTGACCTTGTCCAGCATGTCTTGCACCTCTCTCGCGGACGTGAGAACGTCGAGATGGTTGCAAGTGTAACCGTCGATTTTGTAACTATCAAAGGGTTGAGATGCCGGACGCATTCGATCTGGAGAGCTTCCTGCCCTACCGGCTGAACCGGGCGGCAGAGCTGATCAGCCTGAGCTTTTCCAGGGAGTACAAGCAGCGCTTCCAGATGACGCGGCCGGAATGGCGCGCGCTCGCCGCCTTGGGTAGCGTCGGCAGCATGACCGCGACCGAGATCGGCACCCATTCCAACATGCACAAGACCAAGGTCAGCCGCGCCGTGGCAGCACTTGAAGAGCGCCGCTGGTTACGGCGCCGCGAAAACGAGGCCGACCGCCGCGTCGAGCACCTCGAGCTGACGGCAGCCGGTCAGAAGGCCTATCGCGAAATCGCTGACCTCGCCCACACCTATCAGGCGACCCTTGAAAAGGCGCTCGGCGCAGGTGCAATCGAGCGCATCGAGGCGGGGTTGGCCGATGTCGAGCGGGCGTTGCTGGACCGGTCGCACAGGCGTGGCTGATTACCCGATCGGCAGCGGCCCGAACTGCTTCAGCGTGTTCAGCACGATCGCTGTTTTCACGTGCTGTACGGAATCGTGCGGCAACAGCACTTCGTTGACGAAGCGCGAAAGATCCGAGAGCCCGCGCACCACGACCTTGATGTGGTAGTCCATCTCGCCTGTCAGCGAATAGGCTTCGAGCACCTCCGGCAGGTCGTTGACCAGCCGGGCGAAACGCTGGGCGTTGTCGCGGTTGTGGGTGGCGAGCGTCACCGAGATCACCACCAAAAGGTCAAGCCCCAGCCGCTCACGGTCGAGCATGGCTTGATAGCCGCGGATGAAGCCCTCCGCCTCCAGCCGGGCGCGCCGACGCGAGCATTGCGAAGCCGATAGCGCGATCTTCTCCGACAGCTCGTTGTTGGTTAGCCGGCCATCGATCTGCAGCTCACGCAGGATCTTGAGGTCGAATTGGTCGAGCGCCTCATTCATTGCATCCAACTCCCCATCCATGCACGTTCCACGCATAATTCGACCCATATGAGGCCAGAATGCAAGCACATTGCATGAAATCGGGGGCACAATATGCACTACCGAATTTTGAGGAGGAATTTCCATGGGTCCGTTCCCGCACGATGCGCCCCCGGCCAGGATCAGCGCCGACAACCCCGCCGGCACCGACGGCTTCGAATTTGTCGAGTTCGCCCACCCCGAACCCGAGAAGCTGGAAGAGCTTTTCACCCGCATGGGCTACCAGCCGGTCGCTCGCCACAAGACGAAGAAGATCACCGTCTGGCGCCAGGGCGACATCAACTACATCGTCAATGCCGAGCCGGGCAGCCACGCCATGCGCTTCGTGGACGAACACGGCCCTTGCGCTGCCTCAATGGCCTGGCGCGTCGTCGATGCCAAGCATGCGTTCGATCACGCCGTGTCGAAGGGTGCTACGCCCTACACCGGCACTGACAAGGCACTCGACGTGCCTGCTATCGTCGGCATCGGCGGTTCACTGCTGTATTTCGTCGACAAATATGGCGCCAAGGGCTCGGCTTATGCGGCGGAGTTCGACTGGCTCGGCGAGACCGATCCGAAGCCAACAGGCGTCGGCTTCTATTTCCTCGATCACCTGACCCACAACGTCTATCGCGGCAACATGGACAAGTGGTGGGACTTCTACCGTGAACTGTTCGGCTTCAAGCAGATCCATTTCTTCAACATCGACGGCCGCATCACTGGCCTGGTCAGCCGCGCCATCACCTCGCCCTGCGGCAAGATCCGCATTCCGCTGAACGAGTCCAAGGACGACACCAGCCAGATCGAGGAATATCTGCGGAAGTACAAGGGTGAAGGCATCCAGCACATCGCCGTGGGTAGCGACGACATCTATGCCGCAACCGACAGGATCGCCGACAAGGGCCTGAAATTCATGCCCGGCCCGCCCGACACCTATTACGAAATGTCGCGCAGCCGCGTGCACGGCCATGACGAGCCGCTCGACAAGATGAAGAAGCACGGCATCCTGATCGATGGCGAAGGCGTGGTTGATGGCTGCATGACCAAGATCCTGCTGCAGATCTTCTCCAAGACCGTGATCGGGCCGATCTTCTTTGAGTTCATCCAGCGCAAGGGCGACGAGGGCTTCGGCGAAGGCAACTTCCGCGCCCTGTTCGAATCCATCGAGGAAGACCAGATCCGCCGCGGCGTGATCTCCCAATCTGCCGCCTGACCGGCAGCATCAAACAGGCCTCTGTTGGGGCGGGTTGCACACAGGGCAACCCGCCTTCTTTTTTGCCGCGACGTACGGCTCAGGCCTTCTGGGTCATCATCCAGCGTATTCGCGCCCTGCGATAGGCATCGGGTATCGACAGCGCCCAGACGAACAGGCCACCGGCATGGCGACCCAGGAACGAGGTCTCTGGCGTCGTGGTGACGTAGGAAAGCACCGAAAACAGTATGACAAAGAAGGCGAAGGCGAGCCCGCGCATCGCGTCGCGCACCGCGACATGGCCGGCACCGGGCAGCACGATGGCCAAGGCCAGCACGACATAGGGATTGATCGATTTTGTCATGGAACCCTCAAGCCGCTTCATAGACGGGAGCGACGATGTCGTCTTCGATCAGCAAGGCGCTCAGCGTCTCAGCTTCGGCGATGGCCACGGCCACCATGTCGGCAGGAATCGCCGTCAACGGAAAACGCACCTGCCTCAGCACCTTGTGTGCACCAGGCTCGCCCTGCGCGGCCTGGCGGATGATACGCGTACCACGGGGCGTGATGACGGCTTCCTTGACCTTCGGGTCGGCAAACAGGCTTCGGAACAGCGCCGAAACACGCTCCACCTGCCATGCCGTTGCCTGACCATCGCCCCGCATCAGCAGCGAGGCATCGGTCTGCGGCGGTGACAACCATTCCGGCATGTCGTGGACCAGCGAGTAGTATTCCGCACCTGTCGGGCGGGCGAGCGCGCCAATTGTCGGCCTCTTGCGTTCCCTGGCTTCGCTGAGCGTCACCCTGAGCCATAGCTGCGGCAGCCGCCGCGTGACCATGGTGTCGGCAATTAGCTCGATCTTGGCTCGGCGGCCATCTCCGATCTGGCCGACGAGGATCGGGAACTGGTCTGGGCCGAACGTAATCTTTGAATTCTGGAGCAGTGGGGCAGCGTCATCGAGCAGCCCCCTGCGTTCGGCGAGAGTATCGCGATGCTCGCGGACCGCGCGCGTGCCGATCCAGCCGCAGGAAACTGCGACAAAGGCTGAAAAGGCAAGCGTGGTGAACATCTGTGGCGCCTTGCTGTTGTGAAAATGGCGGCGCGGGGGTCCGCGCCGCCATGCTTGACTTGTCAGTAACCCTGCGGCTTCGGCCAGGGCATGGTGAACTGGTCGCCACGGCGCACGAACTGGTAGCGCCGGAAGTGGAACCAGAGTGACGCCACGATGTAGAAGCACATCATCGCGCTGAGCTGCGTGCCGTAGCCGAGGAACACCGCGAAGTAGGCCGTCGAGCACAGGATCAAGAGCACGATGGTCGGCAGCGGGTGGAACGGATGCACATAACCGCGCTTGATCGTGTCGAGCGGCCACTTGTTGCGGAACATCACCATGTTGAAGGTCATGAAGGTGTAGCCGAGCAGGCCCGACAGGATCGAGAAGGTGACGACCTGATCGAGCGGTGCACCGAGCGCGAAGATCAGCGCGATCGGTACCAGGAAGACGATGGCACGGTACGGCGTGCGATAGATCGGATGCACGGCACCGAACCAACTCGGCAGATAGCGGTCGCGGCCCATCGAGAACCAGGCGCGCGAAGCGTCGTTGATGCAGCCATTTGCCGAAGCGAGCGTGGCAAACGTCGTGCCGACGAACAGCAGCACCATCAGTGACGTGCTGCCGGTGACGCGGGCGGCGTCGAACAGCGGCGTGCCGGCCTGGCCGAGATATTCCCAGGGGATCAAGCCTGAGCAGACGTACCAGGTCATGGTCGCGGCGATCAGCAGCGTCATGATGCCGGCCATCGTGCCGTAGGGCAGCGAACGCGCCGGCGAGCGCACTTCCTCGGCGGCCTGGCAGGTGCCCTCGATGCCGAGATAGTACCAAAGGCCGAAATGAAGCGACGCGACGATGCCGACCCAGCCGTAAGGCAGCGGATCGCTTGTGATGGCCGAGAAGTCGAGCGGCACGTTGGAGGCACCGAACTGCACCGCGATGAACAGCGTGATGATCGAGACGAAGGCGATCGCGGTAATGACCAGGTTGAAGGTCAGCGTCGCAAGAACGCCGCGGTAGTTGAGCCACGCCAAAAACATGATGGCGAGGATGATGAAAGGTTGCTGGTTGAGCCCCGTATGGCCCTGCAAGCCGGCCACCGTGTCGAGCAGGAAGCCGACGGTAATCGCGTTGGCCGCTTCCAGCATGGTGTAGGCCATGACCAGGAAAAGGCCGACGTTGAAGGCCATGAGCGGGCCGACGATGTGCTTGGCCTGGGCGTACTGGCCGCCGGCCGCGGCAACCGTCGAGGTCACCTCGGAGTCGATCATGGCGACGCAGGTATAGAGCAGGCCGGCGACCCAGCAGGCAATCAGGCCGGCGATCATGCCGCCTTTGCCGACCGAGAAGTTCCAGCCCATGTATTCGCCGACGAGCACGATGCCGACGCCGAGCGCCCAGATGTGGGCCGGGCCGAGCACGCGCAGCAGCTGGAGCCGTTCAGGCTCGGCCGCGGTTGAAGTCACATTTGCCATCGTCGTCCCCTCAGATCTCGTGGCGTTCTGCGGTCGCCTCTATCTCGCCTTCGCGAGAGGAGATCAGCAGCTCATTGTCATAGGTCGTGTCGATGCGGACGAGGTCGATGAGCATCAGCACGCCGAAGAGCGCGGAGAGAGCCCAGGCCACGTATTCCAGAATGTTCCAGGTATCCATGGTGACCTCCCCTAGCGCTTCTTGTCGCCGAAGCGTTCTTCGATGACTTCGCGGTATTCCTTGTCGGACAGCCGCACGACCATGACGAAGTAGCCGACGACCAGCACGGCCATGACGATCAGCGCGCTCCAGCTGAAGCTGTAGTCGAAGCGGGCGGTGATGATGTCATTGGCAGCCGCCGGGTCGGTGACGCCGAGTGCTGCCCATTGCTGCTGTTCGGTGGCGTTCTGGCCAAGCGCTTCCCAGGTCGGGTTGGCGATCGGATTCGGCACCTTGGCGGCACCGGCGAGCCCGAGATAGAGCGGGATGTAGAGCGCGCCCACGGTCAGTACGAGCAAGGTTACGACGTCGAAAATCTGGCCGGCGAGGCTCTGTTTCGGAGGTTTGTAAGCCATTATGCGCTCCTCAGCCGCGACGGCGCCGCATCTCGTCGAGATGCTTGATGTCGAGGCCATAGATGAAGTGTTTGTCTTCGACGTAGTGGCGCAGCATGGCGACGATGGCCGCCGTGTTGAAGGCCAGAACGAGGCCGCAGGCGATCGACAGGATGATGCGGATAGCCGGGATGGAAATGTAGGACCAGACGCTGAACAGGGCGAACAACATGGTGCACCAGAGCACCGCAACGAATATCACGAGACCCGCTCGATCCCTTCCATGCATCTTGTCGATGCGCTGCTCGAGAGTCGCGTCCCCGCGCTGCTGACTTAAAGTCGCTTCCATTTTTCCTCCTCCACCACGGCCGTTTTCGGCTTCATTCTGGTTTGCTTCTGCGGGAAATTAATTTCCCCTGAGGAATGTCCGGCAAAGTTAATTTCCTGTCAAGTGACGACCGCGCGCACTTGTCGCACTACGACTTTCGAGGAAGCCGAAGAGCATTGAATCGATTGGGTTTTGTTGGCCTGACGCGGTGTCGGAAATTTTACGCCAAAGGTCGCTAACGGGCGGTCCGCGTTGCCCAAACGGGCGGGAACGGCACTGCACGTTGTGTTTTTGCGAAGTGAGCGACAGGAGGAGTCGCGCGAGGTGGGAGGCCGCCTCAAATGCCAGCGGCGGCAACCGGAATGTGATGCCAGTCGCCGCCAGTGGTTGAAGTTAGCGCTAAGATCAGTCGCCTGGTTTGACCGAGACCAGGACGAAGCTTGCCGGCCCTTCCTTCTTCGTCTTGTCGGTGACCAGCAGATAGAGGTCTCCACCTAGGCCAGTCAGCCCCTCGAAATTGTCGTTGAGCAACTGGCTGGCTCCGGTGTCGAGATTTTCGACGGCGCAAGCATTGGCCTCGCCGCACGTCTTGGGATCGAGGACCCTGAGACGGCCGACGCTCGGCCCACCCTTCTGCTCACGCGTGCGTTCAAGCAGCAGCAGCCTGCCGTCAGGCATGGGCTCGACCGCCTTGAGGTTGCTGCGCTTGGGCTGGAAGGTGGCGAAGCTCCAGCGCTTGCCGTCGAGGCCATGGATGGTGTGGGTATCACCGGGCTCGCCCAGGAGCGCTTCCTCAGGTGCTGTGACGACACCGAGCGCGCCGGCGACCGCCACCGCCTCCAGGCGGCTGTTGGTCTCGCTGTACTTTGCGGCATCAGCGAGTGCTTCCGGCAGTTGCACGGCACCGAGCGACGTACCGTCGGCCTTGAACCGATGGATAGCCGGCCCGTCCTCGAAAGCGACGAGCAGCTCGGTGTCGCCCTGCTTGCCATTGTCGCCATTGGTGACGGCAAGCCCCTCGGCGTTGACGACCTGAGGGGTCGCGCCTGCCTTCAACGGCACCGATAAGACAGGCTCCGAGCTAGAAATCTTGCCGTCGGCGATCTCGAGCCGGAAGTGGTGCAGGACGCCGTCGTCGGAGACGGCATAGAGCAGCTTTTCGTCGGCATCCCAGGCAAGGCCAGACAGCTCGTTGATCGACTGGCCGTCCGGCGCAACCACTGGGGCAGGCTGGCTATCCAGCACGGCAAGTTCGAATGAACCGGCCATGACAGGGGCAGCGAGCGCGAGGGTCGAGGCGCCGAGCAGCGCGGCGGTGAAGTGCTTGATCATGTCTCTCACTCCTATTGGATGTTTGGCTGGTGAAGGGCCGGACGAGCGGGCACGCCACCTAGCTTGCGCAGGGCCGGCAGGAAGCGGTTGTGCTTGGTGCCGGGGTTCAGCAGCGCGGTGGCGACGCAATATTTCGAGCAGCGCTTGGTCGGGTGCTGGTGCAGCGCCCTGAGGATGCCGTCGGCAACGCCGTTGCCGTTTGCCGACTTGGTTTCGAGGATGAACAGGTTGGGATCGACGGCACGACGCGCGCCGCCGGCAAAGAACTCGAGGCCAGTGTCGATGGTCATACGCTCGCCGCCCTGCCGCGCCACCAACGTCATGCGGCGGTAGCGCACGTCGAGAACGCGCGACAGCTGGTGCGGGAAGGCCTGGCCGTACTGCGCATGGTAGACCTTGTCGATGAAGGCCATCGCCTCGTCGTCGAGTTTACCGAAGCTTGCGATATCGAGGTCGAGGCGCTTCTTGACGGTTATGCCGCGTTTGTCCTTGAGCTTGACCTCCAGAAAGCAAAGCCCCGCCTCGACATAGCGCCTGATACGCACCTTTGCGCGTTGCCGCCTGCCCTGGTGATGGTCGAAATAGCTGCGACGCCCGGCATCGTCGAAGTAGCAGGTCTCGTAGGTGAAGGCGCGCCGGCCATCGATCTCCAGCATGTCGAAGACCCCGGTGAAATCGCCGGCGGCCTGCATCAGCACGGTGCCGTCGACGACATACTTGTTGTCCAGCCGCTCGAGCATGGCGGCCTTGCCGTTCAGGGCCTTCAGGCTGATCGGCGCGAAGCCGCCAGCAATCAGCGCGTCAGTGCTTGCGATAATGGACATTGAGCTTCGCCATTTCCGTGATGTAGTCGAGCTGCAGCACCTGGTAGGACAGCACGTCGACGCCCAGCCGCTCGGACAGTTCGGTGCGCATGGCGACAGGGTCCGACAGCAGTGCGACGTTGATCTTGTCGAGCGAGACCTTGGTGCCGCTGACCGACTGCAGCATGCGGGGATGATCGACGACGAAGGCGCCTGCGAGCACCAAGGCCACCGTCACTGCCACGAAAGGCAAGGTCGTGCCTTGCACCGAGCAGATAACAGCAATGGCCACGCTGCCGAAGAAGTAGGTCATCTCGGTCTTCGACAGCGGCTCCGAGCGGAGCGTGAACAGCGCCAGGATGGCGAACAGGCCAAAGCCCGCGGCAACGCCGAACTGCACGGTCGACAGCACGGTCAGCACCGCAAAGACGAAGATGTTGAACAGGGCGGCGGCGGTGACCAGTTCCTTGTCGCGGTAGCGACGGTAATACATGCCAAACAGCAACGCCGACATGCCGGTAAGGTTGAGGCCGAAGCGAACGAGTTCGGCCGCGAAGGGCGTCTGGAGCAGTTGCGCGATCATCGGCCTCTCCCCTTCCCGGCAGAGGGCTTTCGTAGCGCTGAAGATGGCAAGCAAGGGGTTGGCATTTTCGGTTCTCCTGAATTGCGCCGCTCAGCGGCTACGTCAGGAAGAACGGGCGTTGCAGGAACCTATTCCATCTCCGGCAAACTATTTTCGATCTCGGCGCATAAAATGATAATCAACATGAAAACAGGATGATATGAGGCGCATTTCGCGCCTCGCCTGCGGCTCAACTCTGGCAGACCGTTCGTGCGTTGAGCAAGCCCCAGCCGAACACCGAATCCTTGCCCGGCTTGCCGAGATCCTCGGCCCCCTGGCGCAACATCGTCTCGACCTCATCGGCTTTGAGTTGTGGGTTGGCGGCCTTGATCATCGCCACTGCGGCCGTGACAAACGGTGCGGCAAAGGACGTTCCGGTCTTCGAGGAGGCGCCCTTGACTGAAGCCGCCGTCCAGACCTGAACGCCCGGTGCGGCGAAGTCGATATGATCACCGGCTCCGGCGCGCCTGTAGGGGTTCTTACGCCGGTCGATCGCCGTCACGGCAATCACGTGCTCATAAGCGCCGGGATAGAGCGGAGCCGCGCGCGGGCCGCCGTTACCAGCCGCTGCGACCAGCACGATGTCGCGCTGTGCTGCCGCCTCCACTGTTCGCTCAAGCAGAAGGTTTGCCGGGCCGGTCAGGCTCATGTTGATGACGAGCACGCCCTTGCCGGCCAACAGGTCGATTGCCCGAACGAGATCGTAGACTGCCGAACGGTCGTCATTGCCGTTGCGCCGAAAAGCATCCACCGCCACGAGTTCGCCGCCAGGGACCAGGCCCGGCGTTCGGCTTTCCGCAGAGCCGATGAGAAGTGCCGCCACCGCCGTGCCGTGCTGGCGCGCGGATTCAGGGAGGTCGCCCATTCCCAAACGGATGGTCTCGATCCGTCCGCCGGCGAAAGCGAGATGTTCGTCATTGATCGCCGTGTCGATGAGGCCGATCCGCACTGGGGCCGTGCAGCGGTCCGGCATAGCAGTTGCTTCCGGCCAGCCTACCACGTGGCGCGCCAGGCATTGTTCGGCGCCGCAAGGTTCGGCGCGGTCCTGGTCGGGACGGTAGAAGTGATTGTAGTCGACCACAGCGTTGGGTGCCGCTGCCGCAACCTCGGCACGCGCCGCTTCGAGCGTCGTGCCGTTGGGGACGCTGAGCTTGACGATTTCGGCTCCAACGAGCGTGACATCGGCACGGTCGCTCACCAAATAGCCCGCGGCGGTCAGGTTCGTGATCGAGGCCTGATCGAGGCCGATGGCCACGATCTCCTGCGGCGCCTGGCGCAAAAGCGCTTGCGCGGGCCGGACCACCTTTCGTCGGGGCTCAGCCTTGCGGAAGAGATCGAAGAGATTGCGCCCCTTCCCCGTTCCCGGCGAGCTGGAATCCCTGCGGTCGGTGCTGCTTCCGCCGCCACCGCCATCGTCATCGTCGTCATCGGCGAGCGCGATCCCGCTGCCGAAAATGTCTGCCAGCATCGGCGGCGCCGCAGGCACGCCAAAGCTCGCGCCACTCAGCGCCAGCGCGAAAACAACCGCAAGTGAGCCCGACGGGCGCTTCGGAATCATGGTTCGTCCTTTCCTGGCGATATGGTGCGCAGACGGCAATTGTTAGCGATCCACATAAGCCTTTCGGCATCCCATATCATTTTGACTACATTTGTGCATTTTGAGCCCAACGGACGAGCGCCCGGTTTATTCCGAGGCCCGCGCCGATTTCCGTGAAGGAGAGACAGGATACGACTGCATGAAGGGTGACGATGTTTCGGTCAGCGATCGCCTGATCGCTTTCCTGCCCAATCTGCGCCGGTTCGCCATTTCGCTGTGCCGGTCGCGAGATCTCGCCGACGACCTCGTGCAGGCGGCCTGTGAGCGCGCCCTGGCCAGCCAGGACCGGTTCGAAGCGGGCACCCGCTTCGATGCCTGGATGTTCCGCATCCTGCGCAATCTGTGGATCGACCAGGTGCGCCGCACCAAGACGGCCGGGCCGCGCGAGGACATCGACGATCGCAACGACCTAGTCGGCGCGAGCGGTGAACAGGATGCCGAAGCCCGGCTGACGCTGAAAAGCGTGGCTGTGGCAATCGACGAGCTTGTTGACGATCAGCGCGAAGTTTTGCTGCTCGTCTGCATCGAGGACCTGTCCTACAAGGAGGCGGCCGAGGTGCTGGGCATCCCCATTGGCACGGTCATGAGCAGGCTTGCCCGGGCCCGCAAGAATCTTGCAGAGGCAGCAGGAATAAACCCTGCGGCCGACCGTTCACCCGGAAAAGGTGGGAAGACATGAACAGGCGCGAATTCGACGACGAAACCTTGATGGCCTTCGCCGATGGCGAGCTCGACGCTGAAACCACGGCGGCAATCGAGGAGGCCATGGGCACCGACGATGCGCTCGTTGTCCGCGTCGCCACCTTCATGGAAAGCCGCGCCGAGGCGTCCGCTGCGCTGAAGCCGCTGATCGACGAGCCGGTCCCCGAAGCGCTGACCCAGTCTGTGCAGAAGATGATCGATGAGGCGCGCAGGCGCGAAAATGCACCTGATGACGCAAGCCAGCAGCCTGCCGCCGACAACGTCGTGACCTTCCAGCCGAAGGCAGCACCACGCAAGGTCGGCTCGAGCTGGATGCTGCCGCTTGCGGCATCGCTCGCTGCGGTCATCGTCGGCGCAGGCGGCTATCTCGCCGGCAAGGCCGGCGCGCCCGTTTCAGGCGGGATGGTTGCCGCGATCAGCGATCCAGTGATGACCAAAGCGCTCGCCACCACGCCCTCCGGCACCGACATCAATGCCGGTGGCACAACAATCAAGTTCGTCTCCAGTTTCCGCGACGAAGCAGGCGCGCTCTGCCGCGAATTCGAACTTCATCGCGCATCGGAAACGTCACTGGTTTCGGTCGCTTGCCGGGTCGGGCAAGACTGGGATCTCAGGCTTGCCGTGGCAGCACCGGCTGCCGGGCAGGACTATATCCCGGCCGGAGCCTCGGAAACTGTCGACGCCTATCTGACCACGACCCAGGCCGGGGCTCCGCTCTCGGAAGCGGATGAGAAAAAGGCGCTCGGCCTGCCCTGACTATCGGGTACCTGGTTGCGGGCCGCGCTTGCGCTCGCTGGCATAAAGCGCGACCGCCATGGCGCGGTTGCGCACGCCCAGCTTGTCGTAAAGATTTTTGAGATGATACTTGACCGTGTTCTCCGAAATCCCGGTCCGCGTCGCGATCTGCAGGTTGGTCCAGCCGTCCGCCAGCACGCCAAGCAGTTCCAACTCTCGCGTTGTCAGGCGCGACAGCGGCGTCTCGTTGATCTTGGCAACATCGATGTAAGGGATGCAGATGCGGCCGTTGGCGACCGCAAGCAGCGTATCGAACAGGATGCAGGGGTCGTCGAACTGGTAGCAGAACCCCTGCACCCCCAGCCGCACGCACTGCTTCAGGATGCCGACGTCATGGTCGTTGGAAAAGATCACCATGCGGGCGGTAAGCTGCCGCCGTTGCAGCTCGGTCAGAACCTCGCTGGCATCCATGTCGGACAGCTTCCAGGCAACGATGGCGACATCGAATGCCGGCTCGGCCGCCGCAACCGCCTTGATGAAGGCATCCCCGCTTTGCACGCCCTCGACGAAGGCAAAACGTTCGTCGCGGCTGATCATGTCGCGCAAAGCCGAAATCACCAGCGGGTTGCGCTCGGCGATCAGGACATTCAGCTTCTTGTGTTGCGCCATCAGCCCGCCATCGACTTCATGTCTTGGCGCATTCCAATCGAATTCGCCAAGACATGCCCGCTCTGCAGCGACAGATTTCAGTCGTAGATTCGGAATCGGCTGACCAAATCGTGCGTTTCTTCACGAACGGCAGACTCGATCTTGGCATTGCCTTCCTCGCCATTGGCCGCAAGTCCGTCGATGACGGCCATCGTCATGCGCCCGACCTGGCGGAACTCTTCGTTGAGGAAACCGCGCGTCGTGCATGCCGGTGTGCCCAGGCGAACACCAGATGTGACCATCGGCCCCTGCGGATCGAACGGAATACCGTTCTTGTTGCAGGTGATGTGGGCACGGCCGAGGGCTGCTTCCACCGCCTTGCCGGTGAGGTTCTTGCGCCTGAGGTCGACAAGCATCAGATGCGTATCGGTACCGCCTGAGACGATGTCGACGCCACCCTCCTGCAGCGTTTCGGCAAGCGCTTTGGCGTTGGAGACGACGTTGGCGGCATAAACCTTGAAATCAGGCGTCAGCGCCTCGCCGAAGGCAACCGCCTTTGCGGCGATGACATGCATCAGCGGCCCCCCCTGGAGACCCGGGAACACCGCCGAATTGATCTTCTTGCCGATCTCTTCGTCATTGGACAGCACCATACCGCCGCGGGGACCGCGCAGGGTCTTGTGCGTGGTCGTCGTCACGACATGGGCGTGTTCGAGCGGGTTGGGATGCACGCCACCGGCAACCAGGCCAGCGAAATGCGCCATGTCCACGAACAGCTTGGCACCGACCTCGTCGGCGATCTCGCGAAACGCCTTGAAGTCGATGATGCGCGGATAGGCCGAGCCGCCGGCGAGAATCACCTTGGGCTGGTGCTTCTTGGCGAGGTCGCGGACCTCATCCATGTCGATGCGGTGGGTGTCGGGCTTGACGCCATAGGAGACGACATTGAACCACTTGCCCGACTGGTTGACCGGCGCGCCGTGGGTCAGGTGGCCGCCAGCGGCGAGGTTGAGGCCGAGGAACGTGTCGCCCGGCTTCATCAGCGCCATGAACACCGACTGGTTGGCCTGGCTGCCCGAGTTGGGCTGCACGTTGGCGAAGCTGCAGCTGAACATCGCCTTGGCGCGTTCGCGCGCCAGATCCTCGACTTCATCGACATACTGGCAGCCGCCATAGTAGCGGCGGCCAGGATAGCCCTCGGCATACTTGTTGGTCAGCACCGAGCCTTGAGCTTCGAGCACCGCCCTTGAGACGATGTTCTCCGAGGCGATCAGCTCGATCTCGTCGCGCTGGCGCTGAAGCTCGCGCCCCATCGCATCGCTGACAGCGGGGTCTGCCTGGGCGACACCTGTACGGAAGAAGTTGCGGGCGCTGCCGATGCCGGGTCTTGTCGGAATATTCATGGGCTCCTCCTAGCGGCGCCTGAGACGCCTGAAATGTGGGTCATCCGGTCCAGCCGAGACCGGCGGAAATGCAGTTGATCGAAAGCAGAAGCGCGTTGACGGCTCGCTTTGGGTTGACGGTAGCATCGTCCTGGGCGCGCACCTCGCGCAGCAGCTGCACCTGCAGCCGGTGGATCGAGTCCATCTGCGGGCGGATGCGGTCGAAATGACGCTTGAAGGCCGGAAAGCGCTCGGACAGTTTCAAGCCGCCATTGACCTCGGAGATCATCCGCCGGGTCAGCGCATATTCGGCTGAAATCTTGGAGTAGATGCGCTCACCAACCTCACGGTCCTGGACCAGTCCGGCATAAAGCTTCCCGATGTCCATATCGGATTGGTAGAGCCCCTTGTCGACCTCATCGATGACGAGCCGGAAGAAGCGCGAGCGCTCGAACATCTGCTGGAGCAGTTCCAGCCCGGCGTCGCCGCGGACGTTGACGAACGAGTTCAATGCACTGCCGATACCGTACCAATTGGTCAGCAGATGGCGGTTCTGGCTCCAGGCGAACACCCATGGGATGGCGCGCAGATCGGAGATGTCGCGGGCGCCGAAACGGCGGGCCGGACGCGAGCCGATCTTGAGCAGCGCCAGTTCCTCGACCGGGCTCGCCTGATTGAAGTAATCGATGAAGCCCGGTTCGTTGATCAGGCCCGAATAGGACGCCTGGGACATGCCGGTCAGTGCTTCCAAAGCCTCGCTGAACTCGGGAATGTCCTTGAGCTCGGCTTCGTTTGGCGACTTGACGCTGTGGGCGAAGACGCTCGCGGCGAGGATTTCGAGCTGATAGAGCCCCGTGCCGCGATTGGCGAACTTGGATGACACCACCTCGCCCTGCTCGGTGACGCGCATCGCGCCGCCAATGGTCCCCGCAGGCTGGGCGGCGATCGCCCTACCCGTCGGCGCACCGCCGCGGCTGACCGAACCGCCGCGGCCATGGAAGAAGCTGATCTTGACCTTGCGCTTGATGCCAAGTGCCGTGATGCGCCGCTGCGCCTTGTTGAGCTCCCAGTTGGAGGCGAGAAACCCGCCGTCCTTGTTGGAGTCAGAGTAGCCGAGCATCACTTCCTGGCGGTTGCCGAAATCACGGACCGAACGGCGAACGATCGAGACGCCGAACAGCTGATCGAGAATGTCTGGTGCGGCGCGCAGGTCGGCGATGGTTTCGAACAGCGGAACGACACGCAGCGCGATGGTTCCACTGCCATCCATGGCCGTCGCCAGGCCGGAGTATTGTGCGAGCAGATAGACGGCGAGCAGGTCGTCGCTCGACCGTGTCATCGACAGGATGAAGGCACCGACAGCACCACCGTTCAAACCGGCCGAAGCCTTGCGGATGACGTCGAACAGATCGAGCAGTTCCTGCGCTTCCTCCGACAGCGCCAGCCTGTCGACCTCCAGCTGTTCGCCGGAGTTGAGTGCCGCCCTGATACGCTGCGTCCATTGCGGCGTGTCGGGTGCAGGTGCTGCGGCCGGGTCGGCGAGCTTGAACAGCTCGGCCAGCACACGGTTCACCACCGTCGAATTCTGGCGGATGTCGAGCGAAACGGTACGGAAGCCGAAGGTCTCCACCTGCTGGCGCAGCGGCCGGACAAAGCGCCGGGCAATCAGCTTGCCGCCAAGCTGCCCAAGCACGTTTTCAAGCTCGCGCAGGTCGGTCTTAAAGCCTTCCGAGCGCGTGTAAGGCTTGGCAGAGGCAGCACCGCGCATTGCTTCCAGGCGGTCGAGCATCGCGCCGGCAAACTGGCGCAGCGGCTCGTCGGGATTGCGCGCTACGATCTCCGAGGCATTGCCGGAGCGATGCAGCGCATGCCCCAGCGCCTTGATGAAAGTATCGGGAATGTCGACGACATTGGCGCTGATGCTGAGCACAGTGACCAGCTTGCGCACCTGGCCGATGTACCAGCCGACGATCGCCTGGCGGCATTCGTTGAGCGCATAGGCCGTGATCTTGGCCGTGACGTTCGGATTGCCGTCGCGGTCGCCACCGATCCATGAGGCGTACCTCATGAAGGACGGCACCTTGATGTCATATTCGGGATAGTGACGGGCCAGTGCCTCCTCGACGCTGTCGTAGAGCTTGGGCGTCGCTTCGAAGATCACTTCGCGGAAGAAATGCAGGCCCCAGGCGATCTCGCGCTCGACCGACGGGCGTTCGAGCCGCAGCTCGCCCGACATCCACAGCAGCTCGATCTCGCTCTTGAGGTCGTCGATCAGCTGCTCGCGTTCACGCGGCGCCCAGCGTTGCTGCTCGAGCTCGGTCAGCTTGCGATAGATGCGGCGGTGGATTTCGAGAACAGTGACGCGCTTGGCCTCGGTCGGATGCGCCGTCATCGTCGGCCCGACACAAAGGTCTTCGAGGGTAGTCTGGATCTGCTCGGCCGGGTAGCCGCCGGCTGCTATTTCGCCCATCACATTGGCGAAGGAGCCGATGACCTCGTCAGCCCCGCCCATCTGTTCGAGTTCGCGGCGGGAGCGCATCGCCAGAAGCTCGTTGGCGATAGCGACAAGCTGGAACCAGATGCCGGTGGCCTGCAGTGCGGCAATGCGTTGACCGCTTTCAAGCGCATCAAGGCTCACGCGGCCGGTAAGGACCTCCGCCATATCGGGCTCGCGTTCGCTGACGACCGAAAGCAGCACCCTGAACAGCAGGCTGCGCACGTCTTCGCGAAAGCTGAGTGGTCTGCTCTCCTCCAAGCGACACCCATTCATCTTGAGTTGTTTCCCCGTGCCGTTTCGTTGAGCCGGCTGTCGGGAAAGATGCAGTTTTCCTAACTGACAGCAGACAGTTTTTGTGCCGGCTTGAAAACGCCCCGTACGGGTAGATTTCCCATTCGTTCGGGTGGTGCCGAAACTGGCCGAACGATGATCTCCAAGCCCAAATTGGACTATCGGCCCGGACCGACGATCAGGATGTTGGCGTGGGTTGGTCCAGTGCGTTTTGCAGTGGACGCGATTTAACTCATGTGCAAATATGTTGCATATAAGGCAAGTACGGGAGGCGCATGAAAGTGAGGTCCCCTACTCTGATCCGCATCGCCGCAGCACGATCCAAACGAGCTTGAAGAGGAACATGCACATGCAGAAAGTGCTGCCGGAACTTTATGAAGGCCACGCGCCCATCACCCTCCACAACGCCTTCCACGACGCGCTCGAAGCGCTTGAGGAATGGAAGGAAGGCAATGAAGAGCCTCTCGTAGCCGTCGATGGCTACAACGTCCCCATCAGCCACATCTTCGCGCGGATGAGCGCTTGCACCGACCTTTTGCCGCTGCGCACGCGCGACGTGCTCGAAACCATCGTCGACAAGGGTTCGTTCCGCGCTTCGGGCGGTTCGCTTTATGCCGATGGCGCCAAGCTGGTGATGCCGATCTGCGTCGAGCGTCTGACGCTATCGCTGCTGCGTCCGACTGCCTCGTTGATCGAATTGCGCAAGGCCTGCGTCGAGGTCTGATCCACTCCTATTCCAATGAGCTCTGCCGTAGGCGTTCCAGCGCTTTCGGCAGAGTTTTTCTGCGCCTGGATTTCGACCAGCCACGGGAACAGAGCGCCAAAAGAAAAAGCCCCGTCGAACGGGGCCTTTCTGTTTGGTTAATGCACTGCGTGCGTCAGGCCGCCCGGGCGCTTGCCGCCTCGACACCATACTCCAGCGACGAATCCACAATAGTATGCCACAGGCTGTCGGCGAAGCTGGTGAACACCAGCATGTTGTAAACAGGGTGCCCGTCGGCGCCATTTGCCTCGCGCCACAAATTCACCGCCGTGTGGTCGACAGAGGTGTTGGCAGCAGCCCCTACCGGAAAGGCCAGGTCGTGCAGATCGAGCGACGAGAACTTGGCGATTGCATCGCGGCCACGTTGGCCCGAAACCCGGATCAGGCAACGGCCGTCCGACTGGTCGGACAAAGATGCCGAGCCGGCGAAAACCTGCGCCATCGCCGCAAGCTGCGAAGCCTCGTCGGTACGCGGTGCGATGACCATGAACTGATCGGGACCCGACCAGATCAGCGTCGCCGCCTTACCAGTGACAGCCTTGGGCGTAGCGGGCGCTTCGATGCCGAACAGCTTCTTGGCTGCCTTGGCGGCCTCGGCTGCCTTGCCGCGCCGGGCCATGACCTGCACCAGCACGATGTCGCGCACTTCGTTGAGCGTCACGCCGACATGTGCGCCGGCTGCGCCATGGCGGCCGGGCACGAGCGCCTTCTGCAGCGGCGATTGGGTGTTCCAGAGATAATCAACCACGCTGGCGCGCTCCTTCTGGATCGTAGAAGACTGGATTGCAGATTTCGGCTTCATAGTCTTCGTTGCGCAGCGGATCGTGGATGCGCACGATTTCGCCGAAGCGCTCGCGGCCGCGTTCGACCAGGCCAAGACCGATCCACTGCTCCAGCATCGGCGAGTAGCACACCGAAGTGACGTAGCCTTGATCGGTTTCCGGACCGGGGATCGCGCCCTTGGGAAGGACATGGGCACCGGAGCGCAGGCGACGCTTCTGGTCGAGCGGCTTGATGCCGACGACGACCTGGCGATCTGGCGCCGTCAGTGCTTCGCGGCCAGCCATGACACGGCCGATGAAGTCCTTTTTCTTCGACATCATCTTGCCGAGGCCCAGATCGTCGGCGGTCGTCGTGCCGTTGAGCTCGGGACCGGCGACGTGGCCCTTCTCGATGCGCATGACGCCAAGTGCTTCGGTGCCGTAGGGTGTGACGCCAAGGTCGCGGCCGGCGATCATCAGGTTTTGCGCCATGGCAGCGCCGTAGCGGGCCGGGACGGAAATTTCGAACGCGATTTCACCGGAGAACGAGATGCGGAACAGTCGAGCAGTGACACCGCCGCGCAGCTTGACCTCGCGGGCCCCCATGAAGGGGAAGCCCTCATTGGACATATCCTCGGACGGATCGACAAGTTCCTGGAGCAGCTTGCGGGTGTTGGGCCCGGCGATCGAGAACTGAGCCCACTGATCCGAAGCCGACGACAGCTGCACGTCGAGCTCGGGCCAGAGCACCTGGCGGCAGAACTCGAGATGCGCCATCACAGGACCGGCCTTGGCGGTAGTCGTGGTCAGGAAGTAGTGGTCTTCGGCGATACGCGAGGTCGTCCCGTCGTCCATGACGATGCCGTCTTCGCGCAGCATCAGGCCATAACGCGCCTTGCCCACGGCAAGCGACGAGAAGGCATTGATGTAGACGCGATCGAGGAAGGTACCGGCATCAGCGCCGCGCACGTCGACCTTGCCGAGGGTGGAGACGTCGCAGAAGCCAACGCCGTTGCGCACGGCAAGCACTTCGCGAGTGACCGATTCAATCCAGTCCTTTTCGCCCGGCTGCGGATACCACTGCGCGCGCTTCCACAGGCCGGTGTCGACGAACACAGCGCCCCGGGCAGCAGCCCAGTGATGCGACGGCGTCAGGCGCCAAGCGTGGAAGTTCTCGTCACGATGATGACCGGCCAGCGCGCCGATCGCCACCGGCGCATAGGGCGGACGGTAGATCGTCGTGCCGGTCTGCGGGATGGTGCGGCCGGTGGCTTCGGCCATGATGGCGAGGCCGGTGATGTTCGACGTCTTGCCCTGGTCGGTCGCCATGCCAAGCGTGGTGTAGCGCTTGAGATGCTCGACGCTCTCGAAACCTTCGCGCTGCGCCAGCGTCACGTCGGACGCGGTAACATCGTGCTGGAAGTCGACGAACGCCTTGCCCTTGGCCTTGACCTGCCAGAGCGGCGAGATCGCATAGACCTCGTCGCCGGCTTCCGACGCTTCGCCGGCATTGCCTGATGCACCGCATTCGGCGGCAGCGGCCGCGCCCGCAGCATGACCATCGCGCAGGCAGGCGCCGAGCGAGAACTCGCCATTGGCAGCACCGGCGGTCGTCATGCCCTTCGGCGAATCCCCCGGAACGAAGGCGGCGATGTCGTCGCGCCAGACAGGGCGCCCGCGATGGAAGCAGGACAACCCGACATTCGGGTTCCAGCCGCCAGAGACGGCGAGGCAGTCGGCATCGATTTGCTGCGTGCGGCCATTGTTGTCGGTGACGACAACACCGCGCACGCCGTCGACGCCACCCTTGACGTCGGAGACGCCGCCCGAAAGCACGCGCAGGTCGGAAAGCTCTGCCAGCGCCTGGTATTCCGCCGGCACCTTGCCGCGCGGATCAATGACGGCTGCGATATCACCGCCGGCCTGCTGGATCGCCTCGACCGTGCGCCAGCCGTCGTCATTGTTGGTGAACAGCGCGACCTTGCGGCCCGGCATCGCCGCAAAGCGATGGACATAGGTGCGCACGGCGGACGCCATCATCACGCCCGGACGGTCATTGCCCGGGAAGACGATCGGCCGCTCGATGGCGCCGGCCGTCACGACCGAGCGCTTGGCGACGATGCGCCAGACGCGCTGGCGGACCTGATGCGGACCCGGCACCGGAACGTGGTCGTTGACGCGCTCAAGCGCGGCATAGACGCCGCCGTCATAGACGCCGAACAGCGCGGTGCGGACCATGAAGCGGACATTCGGAAGTGCTGTGAGTTCGTCGGTCGTACGACGCACCCACTCCTCGGCAAGCATGCCGTCGATCTCGCCACCGTCGCTGAGCAGGCGGCCACCGAGGCGGCTGTCTTCCTCGACGAGGATCACGCGCGAGCCGGCACGGCCAGCCGCCAGGGCAGCCGAAAGACCAGCCGCACCGCCGCCGATAACGAGCACGTCACAATGCGCCCAGGCCTTGTCGTAGTGATCTGGATCGGGCAGCTCGGCGCTCTTGCCGAGACCAGCCGCACGGCGGATCAGCGGCTCGTAGACCTTCTCCCAGAACTTCGCCGGCCACATGAATGTCTTGTAGTAGAAACCGGCAACGAAGATCGGTGCGGCCAGCTGGTTGATCGACATGAAGTCGCGGCGCAGCGAAGGCCAGCGGTTCTGGCTCTGGGCAACCAGCCCGTCATAGAGCTCCTGCGTGGTGGCGCGGGTGTTCGGCTCCTTGCGGGCACCGCTGCGCATCTCGACCAGCGCGCTCGGCTCTTCGGAGCCGGCCGTGATGATGCCGCGCGGGCGATGATACTTGAAAGAACGCGCGACCAGCTTGACGCCATTAGCGACCAGCGCCGAGGCCAGCGTGTCGCCGGCAAAGCCCGACATGACCTTGCCATCGAACGAAAACTGCAAAGGCTGCTGGCGGTCGATCAGGCCACCACTGCGCAGGCGGTGCGACTGGCTGGCCGAAGCTGCCTGGCTGCGCGCGCTGGTCGGCGTCCCCTCGAGTGCGGCCGTCCTGCCGAGCGGTTCGGATCCGGAATAGCCCGACATCTTTATTCTCCTGCCTGCACCGGCTTGGCCGCGCCAACGCCTGGGGCTGCGGTCACCGACCTGAATTCATGCGTCACCGTGTTGCGCTCGGCGATCAGCCACGAGCGGCAACCGCCGCCGTGGTACCAGTACTCGCGCATGTAGCCGGCGACGTTGTCGCGCAGATAGACGTAGTCGTAGAAGGCGTCCTCGACGCCCTCAGGGCTTTCGCCGCTATCGACTGCGAAGTTGGGCCGCTTGGGCGAAGCGTCGCCGAGATAGGTGAACTCGCCGTTCTCGCGTTCGCCGCAGAAAGGACATGCAATACGCATTCCGCCAGTCTCGCTTTCAGTGCAGGTTGGGTTGGGCGCCCTGGCCCTTTTCATCGATCATCGCGCCACGGCGGAACCGGTCGAGCCGGAAGCGCGCGGCTTCCGGATGCGGTTCGTCGCGCGCCAAGAGGTGGGCGAAGACGAGGCCCGAAGCCGGCGTCGCCTTGAAGCCGCCGTAGCACCAGCCGGCGTTGAGATAGAGGCCGTCGATCGGCGTCTTGTCGATGATCGGCGTGCCGTCCATCGACATGTCCATGATGCCGCCCCACTGGCGCAGCATGCGGACGCGGCCGATCATCGGCATCACCGCCATGCCACCTTCGCAGACGTCCTCGATCACGGGCATGTTGCCGCGCTGGGCGTAGGAATTGTAGCCGTCGAGGTCGCCGCCGAAGACAAGGCCGCCCTTGTCGGACTGGCTGATGTAGAAGTGGCCGGCACCGAAGGTGATGACGCCAGGGATCAGCGGCTTGATCGCTTCGGAGACGAAGGCCTGCAGCACGTGGCTTTCGATCGGCAGCTTCATGCCGGCCATCGCGGCAACGCGCGAAGTGTTGCCGGCAACCGCCATGCCGACCTTGCCGGCGCTGATCTTGCCGCGCGACGTCTCGACGCCGGTGATCTTGCCGTTGTGGTCGCGCACGAAGCCGGTGACTTCGCAGTTCTGGATGATGTCGACGCCGCGCTGGTCGGCTGCGCGGGCATAACCCCAGACGACCGCGTCATGGCGGGCTGTGCCGCCGCGGCGTTGCATCAGGCCACCCATGATCGGGAAGCGCGGGCTGTCGTAGTTGAGGAACGGCAGCTCCTTGCGGATCTGTACTGCGTCGAGCAGTTCGGCGTCGATGCCGTTGATGCGCATGGTGTTGCCGCGGCGGGCGAAAGCGTCGCGCTGGGCATCGGAGTGATACAGATTGATGATGCCGCGCTGGGAAACCATCGCGTTGTAATTGAGGTCCTGCTCCATGCGCTCCCACAGCTTCATCGACATCTCGTAGAAGCCGGTATTGCCGGGAAGGCCGTAGTTGGAGCGGATGATGGTGGTGTTTCGGCCGGCATTGCCGGAGCCGATCCAGCCTTTCTCAAGCACCGCAACGTTGCGGATGCCATATTCGTTGGCGAGGAAATACGCCGTGGCCAGACCGTGGCCGCCACCGCCGATGATGATCACGTCATAGTGGCTCTTGGGTGCCGGATCGCGCCACGCCCGGGTCCAGCCCTTGTGGCCTGACAGAGCAGCCTTAGCGAGTGAGAAGATCGAATATTTCATCGCATGTGTTCCGGCGAAATGTGAGGTGTGTCCGAGGACCGCGCCCGATCTGGATGACCGGGCGCAATGCCTGTTTGGTGCCTCAGACGTCCAGCGTGTGGTCGCGTTCCCACTGGGTGAAGTGCGACGCGTAGGAGTTCCACTCCTGGTGCTTGAGCTTGATGTAGGCGGCGGAGAACTCCTCGCCCATCGCAGCCTTGAGCTCGCTGTCTTCGTCATAGGCGCGGAGCGCGTCGAGCAGGTTGAGCGGCAGCTTGGCACCGTGGGTGACGGTGTGGCCCTCGCGGTACATGTCGACGTCGCTGCGCGGACCGGGATCGGCCTTGGAGCGAATGCCGCTGAGGCCGGCGGCGATGATGATCGCCTGCATCAGGTACGGGTTGGCCGCGCCGTCGGGCAGACGCAGTTCGAAGCGGCCGGGGCCGGGCACACGCACCATGTGGGTGCGGTTGTTGCCGGTCCAGGTCACCGTGTTCGGCGCCCAGGTAGCACCCGAGACGGTGCGCGGTGCGTTGATGCGCTTGTAAGAATTGACGGTCGGGTTGCAGATCGCGGCAAGCGCCGAGGCGTGCTTCATGATGCCGCCGAGGAAGTAGCGGCCCTTTTCCGACAGGCCCA
>Ga0209902_100606_pt1 | contig 33351 bp, 42 predicted proteins | sample FECB27metaG_FD_188304 | JGI IMG/M metagenome (GOLD analysis project Ga0209902, IMG submission 188304) | Cyanobacterial communities from the Joint Genome Institute, California, USA - FECB-27 (SPAdes) (version 2) | ecosystem: Environmental > Aquatic > Thermal springs > Hot (42-90C) > Microbial mats...
CGGGTGGGGACAGACTCGGGTAGTTAAGACCCTGTTAACCCTTCGAGCCGGATCATCCACAGAAGAAAGCCTTGGATGGCTCTGGCGGCACAATCCCCGGAATCGGGGCGTCAGTGTAGCGTTCCTCAATAGGGACGATTCGTAGGCTTCCTGCGTGCGAGTTCTTGCAAGTAACGCGTAGGACCGGGCAACCGGCCGGCCTTCAAACGTTTCGCCCAATGGGACGCTCAGCCAATGGCACACCTTCTGGAACTGGAACCGGACCGCACGGTGCATCCGGTCGACATCATCGAGCATATTGCTTCGATCAACGACTGGAACTTCGAGCGGCAAGACGCCGACGAAATCTCCATTTCGGTGCGAGGGAACTGGGCCGACTACCACGTGTCTTTCAACTGGATGGAAGACCTGGAGTCGCTGCATATTGCGGCGGCATTCGACCTGAAGGTGCCCGATACGCGCCGCACTGAAGTGAAGCAGCTGATTTCACTGATCAACGAGCAGCTGTGGATCGGCCATTTCGACATGTGGAACCACGAAGGCGTGGTGCTGTTCCGCAACTCGCATCTGCTCACCGGCGGTGCCGAAGTCAGCCCGCAGCAATGCGAGGCGCTGCTTCGCTCGGCCACCGACAGCTGCGATCTCTACTACCAGGCGTTCCAGTTCGTGATATGGGCTGGAAAGAGCGCCGCCGAGGCGCTCAGCCAGGTGATGTTCGAAACGGTAGGCGAAGCTTGAATTTATCAGATATCGGCCCCGTCGTTCTGGTCGGGGCCGGCAAGATGGGCCTCGCGCTGGCTCGCGGCTGGATCGCCGGCGGTCTGCCGGCGGACCGGCTGGTGCTGTGCGATCCGCAACCCTCGGAGTTCGCGACGGGGTTCGCCGCCGAGCATGGCATTCGCCTGCAGGCGAGCCCGCTCGGCGTCTTGACGCACGTGCTGGTGCTCGCGGTGAAGCCGCAGGTGATCTACGAGGTGATGGCCGAGATCCAGCCGATCGTCGGCAGTTACACACTGGTGCTGTCGATCGCTGCCGGCATCTCGCTGGTCGGGCTCAGCGAAGGGCTGCAGACCGAACGGGTCATCCGCACCATGCCCAATACGCCGGCGCAGGTCGGCCGTGGCATTACCGGGGCAGTGGGGCTTGCGATCACCGACGAGGACCGCGAAACCGCCAATGCGTTGCTCAGCGCCGCCGGGCAGGTGATGTGGTTCGACGACGAGACCAAGATCGACGGCGTGACTGCGGTCTCCGGTTCCGGTCCGGCCTATGTGTTCTACATGGTCGAGGCGCTGGCCGCCGCGGCGCGCCGCCAGGGGTTTGATGACGAGCAGGCAATGCAACTGGCGCGGGCGACGGTCACCGGCGCCGCGGCGCTGATGGATGCCGACCCGTCGCCGGCCGGCACGCTGCGCGAGAATGTCACTTCGCCCAAGGGCACAACCTATGCAGCGCTGCAGGTGCTGATGGCGCCGGACGGGCTCGAGCCGCTGCTCGATCGTGCGGTGCGCGCGGCGCGGCAGCGGTCGGAAGAACTCGGGCGGGCCTGATGGCCGAAATCACATATGCTCAATTCGAGCAGGTCGATATCCGGGTCGGTACCATTGTCGAAGCCCGGGTGTTCCCCGAGGCGCGGAAGCCCGCCTACATCCTGCTGATCGATTTCGGCCCGGAGATCGGGACCAAGAAGAGTTCGGCGCAGATCACCGTGCATTACACGCCGGAGATGCTGGTCGGCCGGCAGGTGATGGCGGTGGTCAACTTCCCGCCACGCCAGATCGGCCCGGTGCGCAGCGAAGTGCTGACGCTCGGGTATGAGGACGCGGATGGTGCTATCGTCCTCGCCGCCGTTGAGCGCGACGTGCCCAACGGCAAGAAGCTGATGTAGGGAAGGGGATTGAGATGAAACGCATTCTCCCAGCCATGCTGGCCTTCGGCCTGCTCGGCGCGATGACGAGCCAGGCCCTGGCCGAGTCGTGCTTCGACCTCTGGATGGCCCGCAACACCATCTACGACGACAATGGCTACTGCTTCTCGACCGAGCTCGCGCGGGACTATTTCGACAACGACGATTGCTGGACCAGGAAGCCCAAATTCTCCAAGGCCGAGCAGCGCGAGATCGCGGCGATCAAGGAAGAGGAAGACGACCGCGGTTGCAAGGTCAACTGATGGCTACAGCTCTTCGGTGAGCTTCAGCCGATCCAGCAGCCCGCGATCTTCGGGTTCGACCATGCCGACGAAGAACCGCAGCACGGTGCGCTTGCCTTCGGGGGGCAGGGCGGCGATGGCGGCTTCGATGCGGCTGGTCTGTGTGGCGGAGAGCGTTTCGAACAGGCCGCGGCCTTTCTCGGTGGCATAGAGCAGGCGCTGGCGGCGATCGGTCTCGCCGGTCTTTTGTTCGACATAGCCATTGTCGACCAGCTGGCGCAGCACGCGGGCGAGGCTCTGCTTGGTGATTTTCAGGATATCGAGCAGGTCGGCGACCGGCATGCCGGGCCTGAGATTGACGAAATAAAGCACCCGGTGATGGGCGCGACCAAACCCCTGTCGTTCAAGCAGTGCATCAGCATCGCCGACGAAGTCCCGGTAGGCGAAGAAGAACAGGCCCATGACGTCGAGCGGCATGGCAGGCTCGCCGGCCTGCGCCAAATTTATGTCAGCCTTGTTGACATTTATTTTGCCCGATGCCATCATCACCCCATCGAAAACACAGCTCTTTGCCTTATCCCAAAGCCGTTCCGGTTTGCCAATAGCAAGCCGGTGGGGCAGGATCACAGGCAACAACACGGCGGACCCCAAGGGCCGCACCAGACGAGTGGGAGATTGAGATGGCAGGCTTGCCGATGGACCAGCGCGAAGGCTGGATCTGGTTCGATGGTCAGATGGTTCCGTGGAAGGACGCCAAGATCCATGTGCTGACGCACGGGCTGCATTATGCCAGCTCGGTGTTCGAGGGCGAGCGCGCCTATGGCGGCGAGATCTTCAAGTCGCGCCAGCACAGCGAGCGCCTGATCCAGAGCGGCAAGACGCTGGATTTCACCATCCCGTACTCGGTCGAGGAGATCGAGGCGGCCAAGCGCCTGGTGCTCGAAAAGAACGGCCTCGTCGACGCCTATGTCCGCCCGGTGGCATGGCGCGGCTCCGAGGAACTGTCGGTGCCCGGCCGCAACAACAAGGTGCACCTCGCCATCGCCGCCTGGGTGTGGCCGAGCTACTTCTCGGTCGAGGAAAAGCTCAAGGGCATCCGCCTCGAGTGGAGCCGCTGGAAGCGCCCGAGCCCCGAGACCATCCCGTCTTCGGCCAAGGCGGCCGGCCTCTACATGATCTGCACGCTGTCGAAAGACGCGGCCATGGCCAACGGTTATGCCGATGCGCTGATGCTCGATTATCGCGGGCTGGTCGCCGAAGCCACCGGCGCCAACGTGTTCTTCGTCAAGGGTGACGAGATCCACACGCCGACCCCGGATTGCTTCCTCAACGGCATCACCCGGCAGACGCTGATTCAGCTGGCGCGCGAGAACGGCTACAAGGTGGTCGAGCGGCACATCAAGCCGGAAGAGCTGGCCGATTTCGAGGAGTGCTTCCTCACCGGCACTGCAGCGGAAGTGACCCCGGTGAGCCAGATCGGCGAATATTCGTTCAAGCCGGCCAAGGCCTGCACCACGCTGATCAACGCCTACGCCGAAGCCGTGACCCCGAAGAAGGTCGCAGCCGAGTAAGGTTTACACACTGAGTTTCGAAGGCCCACTGCTGGTGCAGCGGGCCTTTTTGTTTCCGGCTTGGTGCCCTCCAACCCCTCACCCGTCTCGGCCTTCGGCCGATCCACCCTCTCCCCGACGGGGAGAGGAACAGGAGTGGCTCACCGGCCCTTCGGTATTCTTCTCCCCGTCGGGGAGAAGGTGGCGCGTAGCGTCGGATGAGGGGAAAGCCACAGTGTCAGCCGATCAGCTACCACCTAACGCTCATGACCGAAGGTCACACCACCGGCGGATCCAGCCGGGCAAACCCGGCCTGCCGATAGTATGGAAAGCGCGGATAGGATGGCGTAACGGCGCTGGCCGCGTCGAGCCTTGCGATCTGGCCGGCATCGAGCGACCAGCCGATGGCGCCGAGGTTCTGGCGCAGCTGCTGCTCGTTGCGGGCGCCGATGATCACCGAGGACACGGTGGGGCGCTGCAGCAGCCAATTGAGGGCGATCTGCGGGATGGTCTTGCCGGTTTCCGCGGCGATCTCGTCCAGCACCTCGATAATGGCATAGAGCTTTTCGTCATCGACGGGCGGCCCGAACTCGGCGGTGCTGTGGAGGCGGCTGCCCGCCGGCAGCGGCTGGCCGCGGCGCAGTTTGCCGGTGAGACGGCCCCAGCCGAGCGGGCTCCAGACCAGCGCGCCGACGCCCTGGTCGAGCCCAAGCGGCATCAGCTCCCACTCATAGTCGCGCCCGACCAGCGAATAGTAGACCTGGTGCGCGACATAGCGCGACCAGCCGTGCCGCTGCGAGAGGTCGAGCGATTTCATCAGCTGCCAGCCGGCGAAGTTGGAGACGCCGATATAGCGGAGCTTGCCGGCGCGGACGAGGTCGTCGAGCGTCGAGAGGGTTTCGGCCACCGGCGTCGCCGCGTCGAAGGCGTGCAGTTGCAGCAGGTCGATATAGTCGGTGCCGAGGCGGCTCAGCGCTGCGTCGACGCTCTCGATCAGCCGGGTGCGAGAGGTGCCGGCTTCGGTCGGGCCATCGCCCATCGGCAGGCCGGTCTTGGTGGAGATCAGCGCCTGGTGCCGGCGGCCCTTGAGTGCGGCACCGAGCACGCGTTCAGAAGCGCCGTCGGAATAGACGTCGGCGGTGTCGAACAGCGTGACGCCGGCCTCGAGGCAGATGTCGATGAGGCGGCGAGCCTCGGCGACATCGGAGGTGCCCCAGTGGCTGAACAGCGGGCCGGTGCCGCCAAAAGTGCCGGCGCCGAAACTGAGCGCCGGGACCTTCAGGCCGGAGGCTCCGAGAGTGCGATAATCCATGATGTGAGCTTTCAGTTGGTGGCGAGGCGCGTGCCGCGACGGCGCAGCAGGCTGAGGAGGAGCAGGACGAGGGCCAGCAGCGGCAGCACGGCGCCGACCAGCGGCAGAGCGGTGAGGCCGAGCCCCTGTTCGAGGGCGACGCCGCCGAGCCAGGCGCCGAGCGCGTTGCCGAGGTTGAAGGCGGCGATGTTGAGCGAGGAGGCGAGGCTGGTGCCGGCGCCGCCGGCCTTTTCCAGCACCCAGAGCTGCAGCGGCGCCACGGTGGCGAAGCCGGCAGCACCGAGCAGTCCGACCGCGATGACCGCAGTGACAGGGTTGGGCAGGGCGAAGCTCATCGCCAGCATGACGATGCCGAGGGCAGCGAGGGTGCCGAGTACGCTCCACAGCAGGTTTCGATCGGCCAGCTTGCCGCCGACGAGGTTACCGACAACGAGGCCGCCGCCGAAGACGAGGAGGATCGGTGAGACCAGGGCCTCGGGGAAACCGCTGATCTCGGTCAGGACAGGCGCGATATAGGTGAAGACGGTGAAGACGCCACCGAAGCCGAGCACGGTGAGGAGGAGCCCGAACAGCACCGGGCCGCGCAGCATGGCGCGAAGGTCGGCCCGCCAGTCGGCAGCTTGCGGCGCCGACTTGGCCTTGGGCACGAGGAGCCCGATCACCAGCATGGCGACGACACCGATGGCGGCGACGGCCCAGAAGGTGGTGCGCCACGAGGTCAACTGGCCCAGCCAGGTGCCGAACGGGACGCCGAGGATATTGGCGACGGTGAGGCCGGTAAACATCACTGCAATGGCCGAGGCGCGGCGATCCGGCGCGACGAGGCTGGTGGCGACCACCGAGCCGACGCCGAAGAAGGTGCCGTGGGCCAGCGAAGTCAGCACCCGCGCCGCCATCAGCGTCTCGTAGCTCGGGGCGATGGCACAGGCGATGTTGCCGAGCGTGAAGATGGCCATCAGCACCAGCAAGGTGGTCTTTTGCGGCCAGCGGGCGGTGAGGGAGGTGAGAAGCGGCGCGCCGACCACCACCCCGAGGGCGTAGCCGGAGATCAGGAGGCCCGCCGTGGCGACGCTGACGCCGAGATCGGCGCCGACTTCGAGCAGCAGGCCCATGATGACGAATTCGGTGACGCCGATGCCGAAGGCACCGGCGGTGAGCGCATAGAGAGCGAGTGGCATGATGCACCTGAAAACTGGTCAGGGCGCTGAAATGGACCTCGCGCCGGCGATGAACTAGACTGCCGCAGGGAACAGCTTTTGTGAGTTGAGTTCACATGTCGCGCAATGAGGTGAACCGCTTCGCCGAGATGGACGTGTTCGTGCGGGTGGTCGACATGGGCGGCTTCTCGGCGGCGGCGCGCACCCTGCGGATGACGCCCTCGGCGGTGAGCAAGCTGATGGCGCGACTCGAAACAAGGCTCGGCACGCGGCTGCTGAGCCGTTCGACCCGGACGCTGCAGCTGACGCCGGAGGGCACGGCATTCTACGACTCGAGCCTGCGGATCCTCGCCGACCTCGAGGAAGCCGAGCGCGGCGCCGGCGCGGCGGAACAGCCGGCCGGGCGGATCCGGCTCAACACCAGCGCCTCCTATGGCACGCATATCCTGACGCCGCTGCTGCCGGAGTTCCTGGCGCTTTATCCCGCGATCACGCTGAACGTCGTGCAGACCGATGCGATCGTCGATCTCTATGCCGAGCGCACCGATGTGGCGGTGCGGGCGGGGCCGCTGAAGAACTCGAGCCTGATGGCGCGGAAACTGGGCGCGACGCGCAAGGTGATCGTCGCGTCACCGGCCTATCTCGAACGGCATGGCACGCCCGACAGTGCCGGGGCGCTGGAAGCGCATAACCGTCTGAACTTCTGCTACCGGCGTGCGGTCGAGGGCTGGCCGCTGCTGGAGGGGAACAAGCTGATCACTGTGCCGGTGGCGGGCAACCTGCAGGCGAGCGACGGCGAGGCGCTGCGGCAGATGGCGGTGGCCGGCGTCGGCATCAGCCGCCTCGCCGCCTTCATGGTGCGCGACGATCTCGCGGCCGGCCGGCTGGTGCCGGTGCTGGAGGATCAAAACCCCGGCGATCTCGAGGATTTTCACGCGGTGTTCAGCGGGCAGGGTGGGTATTTGCCGGCCCGCGTGCGGGTGCTGCTGGATTTCCTGGCGGAGCGGGGACGGGTGGGGTGAGGGGGAGGGGGAGGGGAGCACGTCCGTGCTCCTGTCGCCTATCAAGCTGAGCGCTGAGTCTACCCCCGCGATCGAACATAACTCCGCCGATGCAACTCATGCATCCGGTCCTGCAGCGCCGGGTCCGGACCATCGACCGGTAGCCCCGGCGCAATGGCGTTGATCGGCAGCACGCTGACCGGCGAGGGTGCGGCGCCCATGGCGGTGCGCCAGTCGTTGAGTTGCGCTGACGACACCGCATAGACGATGCGGCCGAGGCCGACCCAGGCGTGGGCGGCGGCACACATCGGGCAGTGTTCGCCCGAGGTGTAGACGGTGGCGGTGGCGCGGTCGGCGGGGCTCATGTGGGTCGCCGCCCACTTGGCGATGTCGATTTCGGGATGCCGGGTGGCATCGCCGGTCGATTCCCAGTTGTGTTCCTCGAACAGCACCTCGCCGGAGGCGGAAACGAGGAGCGAGCCGAACGGGTCGTTGCCGGAGGCGAGGGCGGCTTCCGCCAGCTCGACACAGCGCTGCAGGTGCTTGTGGTCGGTCTCGTTCATAACGCCTCCAGCATTGGGTTCAGTTCGTCGGCCAATCCCGCCCGTCCGGATAGACCGCCGGGCCCTTGAGTTCGAGCTTATTGCCCCAGGGATCGAGCACGTAGAACGAGTTGCCCATGCCGCGGGCGCCGCCATGCAGGGCCTCCCGCTCGATGCGGACGTCATGCGCCGCGAGATGGGCGCGCATCGCATTCTCGTCGAAGGGCGAGAGCGCGATGCAGACATGGTCGACATTGCGGCCGCCCTTGACCGGCGGGATGGCCGAGGCGGCGCCGGGGTGGGTGATGTCCCAGAGGACGATCAGTGCCGCACCGCACCAGACCTGTTCCATGCCCAGCGTCGGGTAGGAGTAGCCGGGTTGGCAGCCGAGCACGTCGGCGTACCATTTTGTGGCTTTGGCGAGATCGTCGACGATGAAGACGACGTGGTCGATGCCCACGAGCGAGAAGGGCGGGCGGGTATCGGTCATGGCTTGTTCCATTTGGCGCGGGCGTCGTCGTCTTCGGCTTTGGCCTCGACCCAGCGCTCGCCGTCGGGGGTCGCTTCCTTCTTCCAGAAGGGGGCGTCGGTCTTCAGGTAATCCATCAGGAAGGAGGCGCCGTCGAAGGCAGCCTGCCGGTGCGGCGCCAGCGTCATCACCTGGACGATCGGTTCGCCCACAACGAGCTGGCCGTAACGGTGGATGACAGTGGCTTTGATCAGGCCGAAGCGCGTCACCGCCTCGGCAATGGCCTTGCCGATCTGGGCTTCCGCCAGTTCCGGATAGCTCTCGAGCGTCAGCGTGCTGACCGGATCGTCAGGGCGCGAACGGACGAGGCCGGTGAAGGTGACGGCAGCACCTGCGCCGGCGGAGGCCTGGAGGAATGCGTTGGTCTCGGCGCCGGGATCGAAGGACGCTTCCTGTAGGCGCACCGACATGGGTCAGCCGCCGGTCATCGGCGGGAACAGGGCGACGACCTTGGCGTTGCCGATGGGAGTCGAGTGCGGCACGATTTCGGCGTCGAGCGCCGCCTTGATCAGATTGGGCTTTTGCATCGCCAGGTCAGCGGCTTCATCGCGATCCCTCAGCCACTGAATCAGGTCGCCGACGGTGATCACCTCGGCGGGCGGGGACACTTCTTCCTCGCCGCGATTGAGGCGCTCGCGCAGCCAGGCGAAATAGCGGATCTTCATAGTTCGGGTCCCGACAGATGCGGCCAGGTGGAGCGCAGATATTCCCAACCGGTCCAGACGGTGAGGCCACCGGCGAGCCACAGGAACACATGGCTGATGAAGCCGAGGCCGAGCAGCATCGGCGCGGCGATGATCAGGCCGAGGGCGACGAGCTGGACGGTGGTTTTCCACTTGGCGAGGAAGGTGACCGGCACGCTGATCGAGCGGTTGCCGAGATATTCGCGCAGACCCGAAACGAATATCTCGCGCAGCATGATCGCGATGGCGGGGATCAGGTCCCAGCCGTTGAGATCGCGCGTCCAGGCAAAGGTGATGAGCAGCGCGCCGACCAGCAGCTTGTCGGCGATCGGATCGAGCATCTTGCCGAGCGCCGAGTTGAGGTTCATCCGGCGGGCGAGGAACCCGTCGAGCCAGTCGGTGACGGCAGCGGCGATGTAGAGCAGCAGGGCCAGCCAGCGCAGCCATTCCCAGCCGCTGACGAGGAACAGGCAGATCACCGGAATCGCCAGGATGCGCCCGATGGTCAACTGGTTGGGAAGCGTCAGCAGTTGCGGAGGAATTTGCATGCCGGGAGAAGACGCTATCGCCGTGGCGCGGTCAAGGCAGGGGGGGGCGGCACGTCCGGTGAGGGTTGAGGGAGGGTTGAGGAGTACTGATAGAGACGGCCCCCTCCCATCCTCCCCCATGAAGGGGGAGGGCCCTGCCGGTGCGATTGGCACGATCGAGGACAGAGGCTCGACTCTGCACCTCCCCCTTCATGGGGGAGGCCGGGAGGGGGCCGTCTGTCTCAGTACGCCACCCCTAAGCCACCAACTGCCCAGTCACGCGCCGCCGCTCTTCTACCGCTTCGGCCAGCTTCTCCAGCACCGCCACCGTCGACTCCCAGTCGATGCAGCCGTCGGTGATCGACTGGCCGTAGACCAGCTCCTTGCCGGGGACCAGGTCCTGGCGGCCGGCGACGAGGTTGGATTCGGCCATGATGCCGACGATGCGCTTGTCGCCGGCGGCGATCTGGGCGCCCACTTCGGCCAGCACCATCGGCTGGTTCTCGGGCTTTTTCGACGAGTTGGCGTGGCTGGCGTCGATCATTACCGCCGGGCGGATGCCGGACTTTTCGGCTTCCTTGCAGGCGGCATCGACGCTCTCTGCGTCATAGTTCGTCGCCTTGCTGCCGCCGCGGAGGATGATGTGGCAATCGTCATTGCCGGTGGTGGCGGCGATGGCGGAGTGACCGGATTTGGTCACTGCCAGGAAATGGTGCGGCTGGCTCGCCGATTTCACGGCGTCGAGCGCGATGCGGACATTGCCGTCGGTGCCGTTCTTGAAGCCGACCGGGCAGCTCAGCCCCGAGGCAAGCTCGCGATGCACCTGGCTCTCGGTGGTGCGCGCGCCGATGGCGCCCCACGAGATCAGATCTGCAAAATACTGCGGGGTGGTCATGTCGAGGAATTCCGAGCCGGCGGGCAGGCCGAGATTGTTGATCTCGAGCAGCAGCGAGCGGGCGAGGCGCAGGCCGTTATCGATGTCGAAACTGCCATCAAGATTGGGATCGTTGATCAGGCCCTTCCAGCCGACCGTGGTGCGGGGCTTCTCGAAATAGACGCGCATGACGATCTCGAGGCTGCCGGCAAGGCGCTCACGGACCGGGGCGAGGCGACGGGCATATTCGAGCGCGGCCTTCGGGTCGTGGATCGAGCAGGGGCCGACGACGACGGCGAGGCGGTCATCGCCGCCGTGCAGGATATTGTGCAGCGCGTGGCGTGAGCTGATCACGGTACGGGTCGCCGCGTCGGTGCGCGGGAACTCGCGGATCACCTCTTCGGGGGTTCGGAGTTCGCGGATCTGTTTGATGCGCAGGTCGTCGGTGGATTTCAGCATTTCGTCGGCTCCTGGGGCGTTCTCTTGGGAGATTTGGGGCACCGGCGACAAAAAAGCCGCCAGGTGATCTGGCGGCTTTTTGGGAAATCTTGGTTTGGTGTTTTACGTCAAACGCGCCCCTTCGGCTGCCAGCGGCTTCCGGTGGTAAAATACCAATACGAATAGGCGGCGCGAAGGTTCATGGCCGGGTTTGTAGCCGAGCTTTACTGACTTGTCACGCGGCTCGATTCATCCGTTCGTCGAATACTGCTAGACAGCGCCATCCTTGGCGGCGGCCGTCTTGATGGCGGCAAAGACCCGCAGCGCAGCTTCGAAATCCTGTGGATCGAGCCCGGCAAAGACCTGCCGGCGCAGCGCCATGACATCCTCGTTGACCTCGGCGACCACCTCGCGGCCGCGCTCGGTCAACGAGACGGCGTTGGCGCGGCGGTCGGTGGGGTCGGGTTCGCGGGTGACGAGGCCGGAGGCCTGCAACTCATCGATGAGGCGGACCAGCGAGGCGCCTTCGATGCCGATGGCGTCAGCCAGGGCGTTCTGGCGGACGTTCTCGCCCAACCGGTCGATCCAGATCAGCGGCGCGGAAGCGGCTTCCGATACGCCGTGCTTGGCGGCAACGGCGCGCGCCATCTTGCGCCACAGTCGGCCGGTGAGGAGCAGATCCCTCGTCAGATCGCGCATCAGGTGTGCAGGATCGCTTGTTGCCATTAGTTAGTATCCTAATTATACGAAGCCAAATTGTATAGCTCCGCTGTCGGCGCAAGCGACCCCGGGGCGGGGCCCAAGGACGCTACGAATGAGTTCGCAACCGAACAACCACAAATGGATGGTGCTGAGCAACACCACGCTGGGGATGTTGGCGGCAACGATCAACGCTTCGATCGTGCTGATCAGCCTGCCGGCGATTTTTCGCGGCATCGGGTTGAAGCCGCTCGACCCCGGCAACACCAATGTCCTGCTCTGGACCATCATGGGCTACATGGTGGTGACCTCGGTGCTGGTGGTGACCTTCGGCAAGCTCGGCGACATGTTCGGGCGCGCCAAGGTGTACAACCTGGGTTTCCTGATCTTCACCCTGGCTTCCATAGCGCTGAGCTTCATGCCGACCGGCGAGGGCGCGGCCTATTACCTGGTCGGGCTCCGCATCGTGCAGGGGATCGGCGGGGCGATGCTGACCTCGACCGCCACGGCAATCCTGATCGACGTGTTTCCGACGCGGCAGCGCGGGCTGGCGCTCGGCATCAACACCATGGCGGCAATCGCCGGGCAGTTCATCGGGCTGATCCTCGGCGGGCTGCTCGCCGATATCGACTGGCGCTGGATCTTCTGGATCAATGTGCCGATCGGGCTGGTGGGGACGATCTGGGCTTATGTCAGCATGAAGGACTATGTGCCGACGCGGCATTCGAGGATCGACTGGTGGGGCAATATCACCTTCGCGGTGGGCCTGGTGCTGTTGCTGATCGGGGTGAATGACGGCATCCAGCCCTACCACAACGACCTGATGGCCTGGGGCAGCCCGCAGGTGCTGGCGGAACTCGGGCTGGGCCTGGTGTTCCTGGCGTTCTTCTTCTTCATCGAGACCAGGGCGAAGCCGCCGATGATCGATCTGAAGCTGTTCCGCATCAGGCCGTTCTTTGCCGGCATCTCGGCCAACCTGATGACCTCGGTGGCGCGCGGCGGGTTGCAGTTCATGCTGATCATCTGGCTGCAGGGCATCTGGCTACCGCTGCATGGCTACAGCTTTGAATCGACGCCGCTCTGGGCCGGCATCTTCATGATCCCGCTGACCCTCGGCGTGCTGATCGCGGGGCCGGTGGCCGGGGTGCTGGCCGACCGCTTCGGGCAGCGGGCCTTCGCCGCGCTCGGCATGCTGCTCGGCGCTGCCACCTTCCTCGGGCTGATGCTGCTCAACGCCGATTTCGACTATCCGGTGTTCGCCACGCTGCTGTTCCTCAACGGCGTCGCTTCGGGGCTGTTCTCGGCGCCCAACGCGACGCAGACGATGAACGCCGTGCCGGCATCGGAGCGTGGGCAGGCGGCGGGCATCCGTGCCACGGCGATGAATGCCGGGCAGGTGCTCTCCATCGGCATCTTCTTCACCCTGATGATCGTGGGCTTGTCGCTGAGCCTGCCGCAGAGCATGGAGAGCAACCTGATCGCCGAGGGGCTGAGCAGCGGGATCGCGGCGCAGGTGGCCGCGGCGCCGCCGGTGGCGAGCCTGTTCGCCGCCTTTCTCGGCTACAACCCGATGGGCGAGCTGATCCCGGCCGGCGCGCTGCATGGACTCACCACGGCGCAGCAGGCGGTGATCACCGGCAAGGAGTTCTTCCCGCATTTGCTGGCGGCGCCGTTCATGGTGGGGATCAAGATCGCCTTCACCATCTCGCTGCTGCTGTACCTGCTGGCGGCGCTCGCATCGTGGCTCGGTGGCTCGGCCGGCGGCAAGGCGCCGGAGCGGATGCCGGACGGGGCCGGGCAGGCGGCTTGAGGGGCCGGTGGCTTACCCCTCACCCGTCTCGGCCTTCGGCCGATCCACCCTCTCCCCGACGGGGAGAGGAACAAGAGGTGATCACCCGGGGCTTCGGTACTCTTCTCCCCGTCGGGGAGAAGGTGGCGCGTAGCGCCGGATGAGGGGTAAGCCACCAGATCAGATCGCCCCGTTGATCTCCCACGCCACAACCCGCATAAGCCGCGGGCGATGACCAAGCCGCCAAAGAGAAAACCCCACAACCGCGCGGCGCTGCCTTTGGTGGCGCCGTTCGTCATCGTCTATGCGGCTCTGTTCCTCTATCCGACGCTGCAGATGCTGGTGATGAGCCTGACCGATGGGCAGTTGATCCTGCCGGGCGAATGGGTGGGGCTTTCGAATTACCTGAAACTGTTCCGCGACTGGCGGTTCTCCAACGCGGTGGTCAACACCGCGTATTTCGTGGCGCTGACGGTGGTGCCGGGGACGCTGCTCGGATTGGGCTTCGCCATGCTGGTGGTGCGACTCAAGGGCTTCCGGCAGGCGCTGGTGCTGGCGGTGTTCTTCCTGCCCTACATCCTGCCGGTCACCACGGTGACCACGATCTGGAGCTGGTTCGTTTATGGCCCGGGGCAACTGGTGCTGCCGGACCGGGTGCTGGGGCGGCCGCCCTTCGTTTTGCCGATCGCTGCCACCATCACCGTGTGGTGGACGGTGGGCTTCAACGTGCTGCTGTTCATGGCCGGCCTGAAGAATATCCCGGCCGAGCTTTATGAGGCGGCAAAGCTCGACGGGGCAGGGCGGTGGACGCAGTTCCGCGCCATCACCTGGCCGCTGATCTGGCCAGTGACGGCGCTGGTGCTGACCATCCAGCTGATCATGCAGATCAAGGTGTTCGACCAGGTGTATCTGCTGGTGCAGGGCGGCCGGGTCGATGCCTCGATGGTGCTGGTGCAGTACATCTACACGCTCGCCTTCCAGCGCAACCAGGGCGGCTATGCGGCGACCGTGGCGGTGGCGCTGTTCGTCATCGTCGCGGCGGTCTCGGTGCTGCAGTTCCAGCTGTTGCGAGCCCGCAAATGATGCGGCGGCTGAACCTTGTCGGGCTGCTGCTGGCGCTGCTGACCCTGGTTGCGGCGGTGGCCTGGGCGTTTCCGCTGGTCTGGGCGATCATGACAACGGTGACGCCGCGAGCCGACGGCACGGCGCTCGATGGGCTGGCGGTCTATGCCAGGGCGCTGTTCGGCACGCCGATCGGGCTCTGGTACCTCAACTCGCTGGTGACATCGGGGACGGTGACCGTGGTGGTGATCGGCATCAGCGCCGCGGCCGGCTACGCTATCTCGCAGCTCGAATTCTCAGGCCGGAAGGCGCTGTGGTACCTGATCCTCGCCAGCTTCATGATCCCGGTGCAAGCGCTGATCGTGAACCACTTCCTGCTGATGAACAGCTGGAAGCTGATCAATACCTGGGCCGGGGTGATCTTGCCGCAGCTGATCGCGCCGATAGCGGTGATCGTCTACAAGCAGTTCTTCGACAGCGTGCCGCGCGAGCTGAGCGAGGCGGCCAAGGTCGATGGCGCCAGCCACGCCCGCGTGTTGTGGAGCATCTACCTGCCGGTCAACTGGGGGGTGACGGCGGCGCTGGCGATCATCGTGTTCATTGGCGCCTGGAACGCCTTCCTGTGGCCGTTTCTGGTGGTGACGAAGGAGCCGCTGATGAATGTCACCGTGGCGATCGGCCAGGTCGAGCAATATCTCGGCGTCGGCGGCCTCGCCGCGGCGCTGCTCGCCGGCCTACCGGTGGCCCTGGTCTACCTGGTGTTCCAGAGGAAGGTGACCGAGGCGATCATGCTGTCGAGCGGGATCAAGGGTTAGGCTCGGTTACGCCGCAGAGCTGCCGCGCACATGAATGTATTATGAACGGAAACGCATGGCTGGCGGGACGGCTGCGCCCGAAGCCCCTGAAATCCTGAACGCAAACTTAACTGCGGTTCAAACGGTATGCGTCAGACGCATGGCTTGGGTGCGTAATACCCTACTGGTTGGGTCGGGTTGGCGGCCTTATATCAGCGTCACCAAACAGAAGGGGAAACCAAATGAACATCCGTCAGAAACTCTCGCAGTTCGCCGCCTACAACCGCACCGTCCGTGAGCTCTCGCAGCTGAGCAACACCCAGCTTCGCGACCTCGGCATCACCCGCGACGACATCAAGTCGGTCGCCCGTACTGCGGTCAACTAAGCAGCTTACTCAGCGATGAGATGAACGAAGGCGCCCAGTGGGCGCCTTTTGTTTTTGGGCTGGTGCTGGTTGCTTACGCCGCGCCCGAAGGTAATCTTGCTCCCAGGCCGGCAGTCGGCGCACCCTCTCCCGCTTACGGGGGAGGGGGAACCAGCCGAAAGGCTGGTGGGAGGGGGGAGCCGCAGACACTGAGCCCGCCCCGTCCGCTTACGATCAGAGCGTGGGGCACTCCCCTCCCACCACGCTTTCGCGTGGTCCCCCCTCCCCGCAAGCGGGAGAGGGAATCCGACTGCCGCATCGGCGCTGCCTCCGATCCAGCGTCAGCCGGGGCCGTTGAAATGGTCGTAGATCTGCTGCGCCAACTGCGTCGATACCCCCGGCACCGCGGCGAGGTCGGCCAGCGCCGCGCGGCCAACCGCCTTGGCCGAGCCGAAGCGCTGCAGCAATGCGCGCTTCCGCGTCGGGCCGATCCCCTCGATTTCGTCGAGCGGGTTCTTGATCACGTCCTTCTTGCGCTTGGCGCGATGCGTGCCGATGGCGAAGCGGTGGGCTTCGTCGCGCAGGCGCTGCACGTAATAGAGCACCGGATCGCGGTGCGGCAGCATGAAGGCGTCGCGGCCTTCCATGAAGAATTTTTCGCGGCCGGCATCGCGCTCTTCGCCCTTGGCGATGCCGATGAAGATCACCTCTTTCTGGAGGTTGAGTTCGGCGATCACCTGACGCACGGCGTTGAGCTGGCCGGCGCCGCCGTCGATGAACACCACATCGGGCCAATCCGGCATGCCGGTGTTCTCGTCCTCGGCCTCCGGCTCGCTCTCGTTGGCGAGGCGGGTGAAGCGGCGGGTCAGCACCTCGCGCATCATGCCGAAATCGTCACCCGGGGTGATGTCGGTCGAGCGGATGTTGAAGGTGCGGTAGTATTTCTTGTTCAGCCCCTCTTCGCCGGCGACGATCATGGCGCCGACGGCATTGGTGCCGGAAATGTGCGAGTTATCGTAGACCTCGATGCGGCGCGGCGGCTCGTCGAGGCCGAACAGCGTGGCGACGCCCTCGAGCAGAGTCTTCTGCGTCGCGCCTTCGGCCAGCTGGCGGCCCAGCGCCTCGCGGGCATTGTTGAGGGCGTGCTGCACCAGGTCTTTCTTTTCGCCGCGCTGCGGGGTCTGGATCGACACTTTCGAGCCGGCGCGGGCCGACAGCGCTTCTTCCATCAGGTCCTTCTCGCTCAGCTCGTGCGAGAGCAGGATCTGTTTGGGCGGCGTGCGGTCCTCGTAGAACTGGCCGATAAAGGCTTCCAGCACTTCGGCATCGCTGAGCGACGCATCGGCGCGCGGGCGGAAGGCGTGGTTGCCCCAGTTCTGGTAGGCGCGGAAGAAGAACACCTGCACGCAGAACTGCCCGGCCTCATGGCCGATGGCGAAGACGTCGGCTTCCTCGACCGATTTCGAGGCGACATCGCCTTGCGACTGCACCAGGGCCAAGGCGCTGAGGCGATCGCGCAGCAGGGCGGCGCGCTCGAAATCGAGGTTCTCGGCGGCAGCGTTCATATCGGTGGCGAGGTGATCCTGCACCGATTTGGATTTGCCGGAGAGGAACTGGCGGGCTTCCTCGACCAGCTCGTTGTAATCCGGCATCGAGATTTCGCCGGTGCAGGGGGCCGAGCAGCGCTTGATCTGGTGCAGCATGCAGGGCCGGGTGCGGGCCTTGTAGAAACTGTCCGAACAGGTGCGGAGCAGGAAGGCGCGCTGCAGTGCGGTGATGGTGCGCTTCACCGCCAGAGCCGAGGCAAAGGGGCCGAAATAGTGGCCCTTGATGCGGCGCGAACCGCGGTGCTTTTTCAGCTCGGCGGCTTCGTGTTCGGTGGCGATCAGGATGTAGGGGAAGCTCTTGTCGTCGCGCAGCAGCACGTTGAAGCGCGGCTTCAGGCGCTTGATCAGGTTGGCTTCGAGCAGCAGCGCTTCGGCTTCCGTCTCGGTGCGCACGAACTCCATGTTGCGCGTCGCTTCGATCATCCGGCGGATGCGGATGTCGAGGCCTTCGGGACGGGTGTAGTTGGTGACGCGCGCCTTGAGGTTGCGCGCCTTGCCGACATAGACCACCTCGCCGGCTTCGTCGAACATCCGGTAGACGCCGGGCGACGGGGGCAGGGTCTTGACGAAGGTCTTGATGACGTCCGCGCCAGAGATTTGGGCGCCGTGGAGCGGAGGCGTATCGGTCATTTGCGCCTCGGGGTCGGGCCGCGGCGGGCCGGCCACTCGATATGCTCGCCGCCATCGAGGACGATCATCTGCCCGGTCATCGCATCGAGGCCGAGGATGGCGGCGACGCCATCGGCAATCCCCTCGGCGTCGGCGCTGCGGCCGAGCGGCAGTTCGGTGAGGCGGCGGGCATGGGCTTCAGGCGAGACATGCGGCGGCGGCACAGTGGGGCCGGGGCCGATGGCGTTGACCCGGATGCGCGGCGCCAGCGACTGCGCCAGGGTGCGGGTCATGGTCCACAGCACGGCCTTGCTCAGCGTGTAGCTGAAATAGGCCGGCGACAGGTCGAGCACCCGCTCGTCGATGATGTTGACGATGTTGCCTTTGGCGTCGGCCGGCAGCTGGGCGGCGAAATCGCGGGCGAGGAAAGCCGGCGCTTCGGCATGCACGGCGAAATGCGCGTCCCACAGCGCCTCGTCGAGATCGGCGACGGCGTCGCGCTCGAACAGCGAGGCATTGTTGACGAGGAGGGTCAGCGGGCCGAAGCGCCTTGCCGCGGCGGCGAGGAGGCCGGCGCGCTGGGTGCGGTCGGCGAGATCGGCCCCGATGGTCGCGGCATTGCCGCCGGCAGCGCGGATATCGCCCGCTACGGCTTCGGCCTTGTCGGCGGAGGCGCGATAGTGGACCACGACGGTCCAGCCATCGCCGGCGAGGCGGCGTGCAATGGCGGCGCCGACGCGGTCGGCAGCGCCGGTGATGAGGGCGACACGGCTGGAATCGGCCGGGGAATGTTCGGGTGCGGATGTCATGAGTCGAGCCGGAAGATAGGGCTTCGCGCTCGGGGGTTCAATTGATGGCGGACGCGCCGGCGCGTGCAAGTTGTCGTGTCCCCGGCGAGGCACGTAAGGCAAGCAGTGTCAGCAATGAAAACTTGTGCCAACGGGGATTTCCCCCGCTGCTTCAAGTACGTGCAAGCTTGTGACTACCGACTCTCTGCAATCGGGCGTAACGTCGCACTTGCGAGTTGGGGGCCACTCGGCTTCCACAAGCTGGATCTGAGGAGCGTCCAATGGAAGCAATTATTCCGATTCTGGTTCAACTGATTGGCGGCGGCGTCGGGGGCAACGGCATCGCGGCCGTGCTCAAGCAGGTCAATCTCGGGCCGGTGGGCAACACCATCGCCGGGGCGATCGGCGGCTGGCTCGGCACCTGGCTGGCCGGCATGATCCCCGGGCTGTCCGGGCTGGTCGGTACCGCGGCGGCGGCAGCTGGCACCGGCGGCATGGATATCGGCGCGCTGGCCGGGCAGGGGCTGACCGGCCTCGTCGGCGGCGGCCTCTTGACCACCATTGCCGGGCTGATCAAGAACGCCACGATGAAGAGCAGCAGCTAAGCTCTGAGAGAGTTCCCCGTTACTTGCCCCGGGCGCAGCGCCCGGGGCTTTCGACTGCATAGAGTTTCCTCATGACTGAGCCCCCTGCCGGGCAACCTCGCCGCCGGGCCGACAATGTCGCGCTCGGCATTGGCTTGACCCTCCTCGCCATCGTCATCTTCGGTATCCAGGACGCTGTCACCAAATCGCTGGTGCAGACGCATTCGCCGTATCAGCTCGCCATGCTGAGGTTCTGGGCGTTCGCGGCGTTCTCGCTGGTACTGGTGGCCCGGCAGGGCCCGCTGAGGCAGGCGTTCCGCTCGAAATACCCTTGGCTGCAGTGGCTGCGCGCCATCCTGCTGGTGGTCGATATCTGGTTCTTCGCCATGGCGCTGAAGACCGTGCCGCTGGCCGAACTGCAGGCAGTGGTGCTGGTCTATCCGCTGATGGCGACTCTGGTGGCTATCCCCATCCTCGGCGAGAAGGTCGGGCTGTTCCGGCTGGTGGCGGTGTTCATCGGCTTTTGCGGGGCGCTGGTGATCGTCCGGCCGGGCGGACTGCCGATCGATGGCGGGGTAATCTTCGCCATTCTCTCGGCCGCGAGCTATGCGGTTTACATTGCGCTGACCCGCAAGGTGTCCAGCGCCGACACCACGGCGACCAGCATGGTCTATGTCGGGGTCGTCGGGCTGCTGCTGACCACGGCGGTTGGGGTGTTCTTCTGGGAGCCGATGGATCTTGGCGCCATGCTGCAGATGGGGCTGGTGATGATCACCTCCACCGCGGCGCATGGTCTGATGATGGTGGCGCTGTCGCGGGCGCCGGCCAGCACGCTGCAGCCCTTCAACTACTTCTCGCTGCCCTGGGGGATTTTCCTCAGCTACCAGATCTTCGGCCACCTGATCGACCCGGTGGCGCTGATCGGCGGCGGCATCATCGTCGGCGCCGGCCTGGTGGTGATGGCGCGCGAGCGGCACCTCAGCCGGGCCGGACGGCGGACGGCGGTAACCGTGGCCGAGGAAGAGACGCTGCCGCATTGAGGGGATCGGCAGTCGGCAATAGGCAGTCGGCAGTCGAAGTAGAAAGAGATATCTGCCTCGACTGCCGACTGCCGACTGCCGACTGCCGACTGCCGACTACAGCCGCCGCATCTTGCCGACCATGAAGACCACGGCGCCGGCGATCACCAGGACGATGGGGGCCAGCACCATCAGCGACAGGATGGTGCCGTCGATGTGGAGGGTGCCGTTCTTCTGCAGTTCGGACAGGCCGAAGCGTTCAATGAAGAAGATGCCCAACCCGAGGCTCGCGAGAGTGGAGGCGAGCTTCACGTAGGGCTTCATCTGCTGCGTAGCCATAGGGCACCGGGCGCTGTGTTGTCCGACCTAAATAGGCCTGGTCACAGCGCCCGGCAAGCCGGTCAGTTGCTGAAGCAGAACGAGACGTTGGGGCGGCCGAAGCAGGCCTGGCTGCGATAATACGGATAGATCGGGCGGGCGCGGTAGCGCGGGCGCTCCAGATAGAAGCCGTCATCGTAGTCGTCGTAGTAATCGTCATCGTAGCGGTCGCGACCGCGATAGCGATCGGCGTTGAGGTAGTTGGCGTTCACCCAGCCATCGGGGCCGCGCTGCTGGATGACGCACCAGGAACCCCTGCAATAGTCGATATCGACGCGCTGGCCGGGGCGCAGCACGCCGACCACGGCATAGCCGGTGCCAGGGCCGGAGCGCACATTGACGGTCGAGGAGGCGTAGGCGGTGGCGGCGCTGGCCGCGGTGGCGCCGGCGGCGAGCGCGAACAGCGCGCTGGCAAGGCCGATGGCGAGGTGACGGAAGGGCATGAGGGAATCCTTTCGGGACGTAACAGTTGGTCTCCCCAAACGGCGCCAACCTGCTCCGGGTTTCCTGAACCGAAACTGAACGGTCGGGCGTCGGGACGTCGGCTTACTGGCGGGGGCAGGCCTGCGCGTAGTCGCCCCGGATGCAGATGATACCGCCGTAGAAATCATGGTCCTGGTAGCGCTGGTGCGGTCGTTCGAGGAAGAAGTAGTCGTCATAGTGCCGCTCGCCGCTGTAATAGCCGCCGGCATAGCTGCCGCTTGCGTGGTCGACATTGGCGACGAAGCCATGCTGCGCGTAATGGCGCGGCGTGGTGAGGTAGTTGGCGTCGACCCAGCCGTCGGGACCGGTCTGCCGGACCAGGCACCACGGCCCACGGCAATGATCGATGCGGACCCGCTCGCCCGCGCCAAGCACCCCTATGACCGGGTGGCTGCCACCAGGGCCGGCGCGCACGTTCACCACGGTCGAGGCGACCGCGCCGCCGGCGAGGGCCGGAGCTGCCGCGAGACTTAAGCCAACAAGGCCGACGAGGGTTGCGAGGGCGACGCGGGCAGGGGACATGCCGGGCTCCTTTGCGATGTAGCGCCTGGCAGGTAACGCGCGAACGGCCGGGAACGCTGCGTCGCCGCCAGCGGTGACGTTAACCGCTCGTAAACGAGGCGCCCTGGGGGCGTTCCGGCTGCGCCGAAGCCGCCCAGGGGGCCGGATCGTTTCGCCGTTCCGGCGAAGCCGACCGGGAGCGTTTTGCCGAACGGCAAAGCCGCCCCCGGGGGGACCAGGGGCGGCTTGCGATCAGCCGAGGGCTGAAGTCAGTAGATCGGCGCGTTTCGCCAAACGGCGAAGCCGCCCGGAGATCAGTACGACGTACCGAGGCAGAACTGGGCGTTCTTGCCGTCAACGCAGAAGCTGCTGCCGAAACCGTAGCCGTAGCCCGGCTTCACCGGGTAGACCGGGCCGTCATCGTAATAGTCGAAATCGAGGGCGTTGGACCGCACCCAGCCATCCGGGCCGGAGATCTGCACCTTGTACCAGTTCTTCCACTGGCCGACGACTTTCACCTTGTCGCCTTCATAGATGCTGTTGACGATCTGCGAGCCGTTCTGGTGGTTCTTGCGGACGTTGGCGTCCTGATCGACATAGGCCCAGGTGGCGGCCATGGAGGCGCCGGCAGTGGCGATGACGATGGCAGTGGCGAGGGCCGCAGTCTTGATGCTGGTGATGAACATTTTCGGGATCCTTGGTTGGAGTCGTTAGCAGCATTGCTGCCTTGTCATGAGGTGTAGCAGGGCCAACCTGAACGCAGCCTGAAACCCCTGTAAATCTGGCGTAAACCGAAAACGAAGCGCCTCCGGGAGGGTGTCCCGGAGGCGCGATGGAGATCAGCTGAGATAGGGGAGACCGGGAGCGTTTCGCCGTTCCGGCGAAGCCGACCGGGGCCGCCCGGGAGCGTTTCGCCTTCGGCGAAGCCGCCCCTTAGTACCCGCCGCTCAGGCAGAACGAGGCGCTCTGGCCGTTGATGCAGAACGAGCCGCCATAGCCATAGCCGTAGCCGGGGAACGGATACTGCTGGGCGAAGTCGAGTACGTTGCCCTTCACCCAGCCGTCCTGGCCCGGGATCTGCAGCTTGTACCAGTTGTTCCACTGGCCGACGATCTTCACCTTCTGGCCGGCAGCGACCCAGTTCACCGAAGCAGAGTTCTGCTTGTGGTACTGCTTGACCTTGGTGTTGTTCTCAACCCAGGCGTACTGGGCAGCCATCGAAACGCCGGCGGTGGCGATGACGACGAGAGTGGCGAGAGCGGCGGTTTTGAGGGTACGGAAAGACATCTTCGGTTTCCTTCGGTTCTGGGTTGGGATCTGCCATCAGCAGATCCGGTGGCATCACTGCCTTGACCGTGAACTTAGAAGGATGTGCCTGAACCGAAGCTGAAACCCTCGTTCAAGTAGAATGATTTAGCGCCTTGCGCCAAATCTGTTCATCATTGTGGCGATGCGCTACCAGCAGAAGATGCTGTGTCGGTCACCGTCGCCGCAGGTATCGATCGGGTCGAGCGGATCAAAACCCTCGAACTTGTACGGGGTGACCTCGAGCTTGGCGCCGGAGCCGACGAGATAGGAGCCGCGCACCCAGCCGGCTGGCTCGCCGGCCCTGTCGAGGAACAGGCACCAGTTGGAATTCTTCGTGCAGCGCTGCAGCCGCACCTCGGTGCCGTTGCGCAGCGTGCCGATAGTCTCGTAGCCGGCGCCCGGGCCGGCCCGCACCGGAATGTCGCCCGAGGCCCGCGCCGTACCACGCGACGCCGCCTCGGCCGGCAGCACCGCGAGGCTGGCGGCAACGAGGCTGAGGGCGAGAAGGGCGATGCGCATTTGGGTCTCCCGGTGGTGCTTGTTGTTGCGAGGAGCAACGCTGCAAAGCGGGCGAAATCGGGGCGGGTCATCGGCCGTGCCCCAGCGTCCCCTCGCCCCTGAGGGGAGAAGGGACAGGGGGCTCCCGCCCCCTTTGTTCGCCTACAACCGCACCGCCCCATGATCGCCCACTGCCGGCTTCGCGCCCGTCACTGCCGCGGTCAGCATGATCGCGGTGGCCACCAGCTGGTTCGGGCCTTCCCATAGTTCGGCATTCTCCGGCGTCACCGTCAGCAGGCGGATTTCCGGGTCGTCGGCGCTGTCCCACCAGGCTTTGGCGAAGGGCGTCCACAGTTCCTTGATCCGGGCGCGATCGTTGCTGACCACGGCCTGGCCGGTGATGGTGACATAGTCGTGCGCGCCGTGATCGGCGAAGGCGAGGGTGACGGTGGGGTATTTCTCCACCTGCTGCGCCAGGGTGAGGGCCGGGGCGCCGGTGGCCTCGGCCAGCGTGGTGCCGCCATGCGCGCCGATCAGGAACTGGATCACATCGGCATCGCGATCGACGGTGGCCGAGAGCGGGCGGATGCGCTGCTGCTCGCCATCCCAGGTGGTGAACAGGGCAATGCGGATCTTTTCGGCGAGGTGCCACGCCTTGTCGGCGAGCTCGGCGGGGGTGAGGCGGTGTTCTTCATTGGCCATGATGGGCTCCTGTTGCTGTGAGGAGGCAACGGGCCAACCGGGCAGGGGTTGCGGCCATGCGGCGAAGTGATCAGTAGCGGATCGGGCGGCGGCGCTTGATCTCGGCGATGCGCTCGGCATCGGCCTCGGCGCTGAGGTAGCGCCCGCGCTCGAGGATTTCGAGGGTATACTCACGGTAGGTCAGGCCCATTGCCTCGGCACGGCGGGCCCGCATCACCGCGATATCGTAGGGCACGTCGTTGAAGGCCTTTTCGCTGGCGGCCTTCCATTCGAAGTAGTTGCCGATGCCGTTGTCGCCCCAGGGGCGCGGGGAATCGTTCAGCGGCGGGCCGCCGTTGGAAAGCGGGGTGTCGGTGGCGGCGGGCTCGTCGAATTCTTTGCGTTTCAGCATGCCGCCATGTTCGGGCGGCGCGGCATGAAGATCAATGCAGCCGGCTTGATGGCAGCCATCAACGCCGCGGATGGCTCAGGCGCGGGTTTCCGCTCCGGTGATGGTGCCGAACAGCCGCTCGAGGAAGCCCTGGTCGCGGTGGCCCTCGCTCTCCTTTTTCAGCTGCACCAGGAGCGCGCTGGTGGCATCGAGCCGCTGGCAGGCGAGGGTGGCGACATGCAGCGCGGCGATCGGGCTCTGCTCGAGCCAGCGCAGCCCATCCTCGATGTGGCGCACTTCCACCGGGGTGAGGGCGGTGACATTGGCCGAGTGATCGGCGCCGAGCAGGATGCTCATTTCGCCCACCAGCGTGCCGGGCTCACTGATCCGCGCCACCTCGACGCCCTCGCGCTCGACCACCAGCCGGCCGGACACCAGGATGAACAGCTCGCCGCGCGACTCGCCGGTTTCGATCAACCGCTCGCCACGCGCCAGGTTCCGCGTCGGATAGGCATTGGTCAGCGCCAAGAGATTGGCCATGGTCCAGAGGTCCCCCACAGAGTTTGAGCGGGCCCGCTTCCCGCGAGGGCGAGCATAGCGCGGTTGGGTGGCGCGGTCATGTCACGTTGGTGGGCGCCGATATCTGCAGTCGGCGCAGCTCTCCCGCGGGCGCGAGAGGGCAACCCCGACTGCGTCCGGTTCAGTGGTGAAATCCCCCAAAACCCAGTGGACTCCACCAAAGCCTCATGCCTAGAACAAATAGCGAACATATGCCGGAGCCGACGCATGCCCAGACACACCATTCCGCTCAACGGCCGCACCGCGCGGCACACCAAGTTCACCCAGGACGAGGTGGAGGCGCTGCTGCAGAAGGGATTTCGCTTTGCCATCTACCACCCTGCCGGCGACGAGTTCCGGCTGAGCCTGCCGCTGCAGACCATCGAGGACCGGACGCATGGCACGCTGACCATCGAGCAGGGCTGACGCCTCAGTTGCGCCGTTCGGTCAGCGTCACGCGGATGGTGTCGCCGACGCGCTTGCCCAGCTCGGTGCGGAGCTTTGCCGCGACCGGCAGCTTATGGGTGCCGTTGCCGAGCGCCATGAAGCTGGAGCGGAAGGGCCGTCCGTCCATGGTGCCGACGACCTTCACCAGGCCGCGGGTACCGAAGAAGGCAACGGAGTCCGGCCACACCAGATAGGTCCAGCCGCCGGTGGCGGAACTCTGGACCAGGGTGGCTTCGAAACTGGTGGGAAGGTTGGCGGACATGCTCGGCTCCTTTCGCCCGACTATGCCAATGTCGGGCGAGTGGGGGCGATTTCGACAAGGGGGGCGGGGTTTCGGCTGTGCTGGCCGACTTGCACCCAAATGCCGATGGCCCTGTGCCACCACCCCTCACCCGTCTCGGCCTTGGGCCGATCCACCCTCTCCCCGACGGGGAGAGGAACAAGAGTGATCACCGATGCTGCAGTATTCTTCTCCCCGTCGGGGAGAAGGTGGCGCGTAGCGCCGGATGAGGGGTAGGCCAAGGCGGGGCGTGTTTCGCGGCGCTGCCCTGGCCGATCAAGGGCTACAGGTAGTGAGTCGAGCGCCCTACCGAACCAGCATCACCTGCGACAGCGGCAGGAATTTTGCGCCGCTTTCGGCGGGGGTGAGGACGTAGCCGCCGGCGTCGCAGAGGTTCACCCGGCCCTCGCGGCGGTTTTCGCCCACCCGGGCACTGACGGCGGCGGCGCATTCGCTGCCGGGGACGGTGACCGTGAAGGTCATCCGCTTGCCCGGCCCGATGGTCTTGAAACCGCTGACCTCGCCACCCCTCACCTTGAAGCTGGTGATCGGCTTGGCGAGGTTGTTGTGCAGGGTGAAGGCGTGCTCGGCAGCCGCGGCCGGAAATGTGGCGCTGACGAGAAGGCCGGCGAGCGCGGCGCGGCGGATGAGGCGCATGGTCAACCCTTGTGCGATCGGAGAGGGGCGGAGCAACCCGCAGTTGCCCGCGGTGGAGCGGTCTTTGACCGCTCGCGGCTACCGCGGAAAGGCGCCTTGCGGGGCGCTGAACATTTCCTGTCGGTCGGCCGGTGGGGCAGGGACCTCGTCGCTCGGCAGGTGCAGGGCGCTGAACAGCCGGCTGACGATGTCGTTCTCGGCCTTGTTGACCTGCTTGCGCTTGTGCTCGACCAGCAGCGCCGAGGTGGCGTCGAGCCGGCTGGCCATCAGGTAGGCCATGCGGAAGGCGAAATCGGCGTCGTTGGAGAGTGTGCTGCGCGCATCGGAAAACACCCGCACCCGGCTCTCCTTCACGGCGCGGACGGTGGCGCTGGTCGGCGTGCCGAGCACCACCGACATTTCGCCGACGACGGAATAGGGGCGCGATACCGTGGCGATCTCGACCCCGTCGCGCACCACGCCCAGCTCACCCTCCTCGAGCACATAGAGGCTGCCGCCCGGCGCGCCCTGGGTGATCAGCACCTCGCCCGGCGTCAGCCGGACGGTGGTGTAGGACGACGCAGGCGTAACTGGATTATTCATGGTGCGGCCTCCCCAAACCGGCAATGTGACAGCCTAAACCGTTGGCGGACGGGTGGAAAGGGGCGGGTGGACGGACCAGGCTGCCACCCATAGGCGCCAAGTCAGGGATTGCGGTTGGGTACAAGAACCGAGCAACCGCCCCAATCCGGGTGTCATCCCCACAAAAGCGGGGAACTCCGTTTGCGATCGTGCGGCAGGCACAAAGACAGAGGTTCCCGCTGTCGCGGGAATGACCCCGGTGGGTGGGGCATAGGGGCGAAGATCGACCGACCTGCGTTTGCGGCCCTCCCATCTTCGACGGCGCAGCCCTCACGGGTCCCCCAGTTTCACGGTGCGCCAGGTCTGGGTGACGCGGATCGGGCCGGGGCGGCGGATCAGGAGCCGGCCATAGTCCTCGCCATAGGGCGAGTTGAGGGTGACGCGCATATATTCATCGGTCTGGCAGCGCGGGCAGGGGAAGGGCGGCCACAGCGCCGGCCGCTCCGGATCGAGCAGTTCAGCGAGGTCGGCGGCGAGATAGGTGGCAGTGCGGCGGCAGCCATTGCAGCGGATGATGATCAACTGGCCCCACTCGGCGGCATGCTTCAGCAGGTGGGTCTTGCCGGGATACTTCTTCTGCAGGTGGCCGGGCGGCGGCATAGGCGGACTCGATGGTGTTCCTAGTTTGTTCTGGTGACCGGTGGTCGAGGCGTCAATATGCCGGCGATGACGTTACGGTGTTGGGCAGGGGCTATCGCACAGGGGCGCGGGGGACACCGCGGTGCGCACAGAGTACCCCCCACCCTGTCCCTCCCCCGCAAGGGGGGAGGAGACCAAAACACTAGCGCTAGTGAGAGCGTCTCCCTCCCCCTTGCGGGGAGGGGACAGGGGTGGGGGTGCTCTGTGCGCACCGGCCCGTCAGTTCCGCAAGGGAGTGCCCCTGCCGATCATTTGGTGGTGACGACGCCGTCGAGCGCCTCGGAGTTGACCCAGCCGGTCAGGCGGCGGCCGGATTCGCGCAGCGTCACCTGGCAATAGCCGGGCAACTCGGTGCAGTCGTGCAGCAGCACCCGATCGCCCTTCTGCAGCTGGCCGAACGGTCGGTGGCCGGGCATGCGGTAGATCGGGGTGCTCCGCAGCACTGCGACCGTGGGAAACTCCTGTGCAACCGCAGGGGCGGAGAACGAGCCGGGCGCGACGAGGCTGGCAATCAGGGCGAGCGCGGCGGCATGACGTTTGCTGAGCATGGTGTCTGGATCCGTCTCTGAGCCGGTCACTGCGTGGACACGGCGCCGTCGAGCGCATCGGCGGCGACCCAGCCATTGTAGGGGTGCGGCCCCTGCAACTGCCCGACTCGGCACCAGCTGGGCTTGCCCACGCATTCGTAGAGCCTCAGCCGCTCGCCCTTGGCGATACCGGTGACCCGCCGCCCATCCGGCGGCGGCGCCCGCAGCAGGTCGGTGGCGCGGATAGCGGTGGTTTCGGGGAAACTCTGGGCGAAGGACGGGGCAGAAACGAAGGCGGCCACCACGGCCAGTACCGTGACGCTAAGCTTAGGCAGCATGTGATGTTTACCTCGCGTTGCTGGATGCAACGAGGCGAACATGAAAGTCATATGATGAATTGAGGATGAACTGAATGTGGCGGGCGTTCGCGGTTGGCGAGCGCCCGTCAAGGGTGGCCATTATGGGCCGCCAGCACGGGAATACTTGCGCCACCCCAAGCCTGTCGGTGCCCTGTTACCTATGCAGGCGGCCGATGGTGGGCAGTGGGCTGAACTTTCGCTCGATTTTGTTCGCTATTTGTTCTATTTGGTCAAGCGCCGGATGCCCAAAGGCGAATGATGAACATAGACGACTGCGTGAGGGGTAACGAAGGCACCTTTGACGATGCTACGGTTGCTGCACTAACCAAGGTGGACGGCACCGTCGTTACGAGTCGAGCGCGGCACGAGAGGTAGGGTGAATATGGTTGATGTAGTTTACGGGACGATTGCCCTAACCGATGTCCAAAAGGACCTAGTAGCCGCGATCATTGGCATGGCGGAGCCCGGCACACTTTACATGGGCTATCCGATATTGAACTCGGCTCAGGGTAACGTAGAGCTCGATGCGATGTTGGTGTCTAGTCAACGCGGAGTTGTCGCGTTCGACATAAGTGACCACGCCCGGGCACTGCCAAACGGGCCAGATGATGAACTGATTAGACACCAAGATCGCCTATATGCCGCGATAACGTCGCGACTGTCCGAGGAGCCCAAGCTAGTTCACAGGCGCGAGCTCCGGGTGAAACCGACGATCATCTCGATTTCTGATGCGCACCTGCATGAACAAGACGATGCTTTGGTAACCACACTTGGAGAGCTGCCTCGGATACTCGGTAGCCTGCCCGAACTCGAGCATGCTCTTTTTCCAACAGTGAACTCCGTCATAGAGCGCACGTCGAACCTTCGGCCCAAAAAATCACGCGCAAGCGTTGCCAACCCAAGCTCAAAGGGAGCAAAGCTTAAGAAGATCGAAGAGCAGATTGCAAACCTGGACGCTTCGCAGAAGCGGGCAGCAATCGAGGTGCCCAATGGCCCTCAGCGAATTCGTGGGCTCGCAGGCAGTGGTAAGACTATCGTGCTTGCGATGAAGGCCTCCTACCTTCACCTCAAGAACCCTGAGTGGCGCATCGCGCTGACATTCTACACGCGGTCGTTGTATCAGCAGTTGACACGACTGGTCCGCCGGTTTTCGTTCGACTTCGTGAAGGATGAACCGGATTGGGAGCGCCTAACTATTCTTCACGGATGGGGTAGCTCATACTCTCTGGGCATCTATGCGGAGATGGCTCGGGCCGTTGGTGCGCCGGTCCGCGACTATCGCTATGCCAGCAATACGTACGCGCGGGGAGCGGAATTCGCCGGTCTGACTGACGAACTGCTTGCTTATGTTCGGGCCCTCGAGGTTCCAGTTAAACCCATGTACGATGTAATTCTAATTGATGAAGCGCAGGATTTCCCGCCTTCCTTCTTCGAGCTTGTGTATATTTTTACGAAACCACCGCACCGTATTGTGTACGCGTATGACGAGCTTCAGACACTGAGCGATACGGAGATGCCTTCGGCTCAGGTATTATTTGGAAAACATAACAACGGTTCGCCGCGGGTCACCCTCGCAAACAGCGAGGGACAGCCTAAGCAGGACATAACGTTGCCAGTTTGTTACCGAAACAATCAATGGAGCCTGACGACAGCGCATGGCCTGGGATTTGGAATCGCTAGGGACCGAGGTTTGGTCCAGATGTTCGAGACGCCCGAGACGTGGCAACACATCGGCTACCAAGTCGATCATGGCACACTCGCTCTAGGTAATCACGTTTCTCTGCGCCGGGCTGACGCGGCAACCCCTGCGTACTTTGCTCAGTATCTAGCCGAAGAGGAGGCGATCTCATTTCACGGCTTCCAACAGGACGATGGGGAGTACGGTTGGGTTGCCGAGCAGATTGCGAAAAACCTCCGCGAGGATGAGCTGGAGCCGGACGACATACTGGTGGTCTTTTGTGAGGTTATCTCAGCAAAGAAGCGTTCGGCGAAATTAATGAGGGCGCTCGCTACTCTCGACATTGCATCCCACTTGGTTGGCACGAGTGGAAGCTCCGATGAGATATTTGCTCCGAATTCGATTGCGATGACTCACATACACCGCGCCAAGGGTAACGAAGCGCCCATGGTGTATGTCGTCGGTGCAGAAGACTGCTTCTCCGGTTACAACATCGGCACCCTTAGGAACATACTATTCACGGCGATTACGCGCTCTAGGGCATGGGTTCGTGTATGTGGCTTGGGTGAACGGATGGACGCGCTCGTTAGAGAATTCGATGCTATACGGCGGGACGAGTATCGACTGTCTTTCAACTACCCCACTGCTGAACAGTTGAGGCAAATTAAGACGCGGTACAAGGAAATACCCGAGGCTGATGCGAAGCGCATTGAAAGTGACTTGGTTAGTTTGGCTCGATTGGCTCCGCTTATCGCGGAAGGAAAGGTCAGTCTGTCAGACCTACCGGATGACGTAGTTCAGGCCCTTCGGAGCATCATCAAGTGACGCCGAATGGCTTGAATATACTGATCTCGAAGCTCATTGATTGCGGCTTTGTATCTTCAAGCGGCCCGATCACTGCTAGTCATATCGGCAACGGGCGGCTTTCCGTGGAGGTGGGTGATACCAGCGCCCCGACGCGGTTCAACGCCGGGTACGAGAATTCCTATGACCACTACGTACACATGGTAGAGGAGGGCCGATACTCTTTCATGGTGAGCGACGGCGCTTTGCTATCATTGAAGTATGAGCTGGATGGGAACGAGATGGCTGCGCATCGGTTTGTCTACGTGCCGTCGGTCACGGAGCTCGACGTTGACAATGGGGACACGGTAGAGATGCTTCCCGGACCGATCGAGTATTTTTCCACCCCACGCAGAGCGCTTCTGAGATTTGAGTACGACCCTCCTGCGTTCGGCGATAGGCATCCATATTCACATTTGCACCTGAACAGCGCGGAGTGCAGGATGCCCGTTAGTGGCGCGCTCTCCGTCAAGTCCTTCCTGTATCTAGTCGTGGACGCGTTCTACCCTCAGTTCCTTCCAGAATTAGAGCAAGAACTCGCTCCGACACAGCCCTCAGTGACTCACATCGGCGACTTGGACCGTGCCCGCCCATACTTGAAAATTCCACTGTAGGGTCGATTGCGCCATTCTACGCCCAGTTGCGCCTCGCAGTTGACCAACCGTCCACCATCTCGCCTCGGGCGAAAAATTTCGCCTCTTCGGCACGGTTCGAGTTTGAACGCGCTAGTCTGCCGAACCCTCAAGGACGTCCAGTTCCATCTCGCGTAGTCGCTTGACCTCGTCCCGCAGCCGCGCCGCCTTTTCAAACTCCAGGTTCGTCGCCGCCTCGCGCATCTCGCGTTCCAGGTCCTTGATAACCGCCGCGAGGTTCGCCCCGGCCTGGACCTTTTCCTTGCCGCTCTTGTCCTTGCCGATCGAGACGGTGACGTGGTCCTGTTCGTAGATGCTGTCGACGATTTCCTTGATGTTGGATTTCACCGATTGCGGGGTGATGCCGTTGGCTTCGTTGTAGGCCGACTGCTTTTCGCGGCGGCGGGTGGTTTCGGCCATGGCGCGTTCCATGGAGCCGGTGATGTTGTCGGCGTAGAGGATGACCTTGCCGTCGACGTTACGGGCGGCGCGGCCGATGGTCTGGATCAGTGAAGTCTCGGAGCGCAAAAACCCTTCCTTGTCGGCATCGAGGATGGCGACGAGGGCGCATTCGGGGATGTCGAGACCTTCACGCAACAGGTTGATGCCGACCAGCACGTCGAAGGCGCCGAGGCGGAGATCCCTGATGATCTCGATGCGCTCGATGGTGTCGATATCGGAGTGCATGTAGCGGACGCGAATGCCCTGCTCGTGCATGTATTCGGTGAGATCCTCGGCCATGCGCTTGGTCAGCACGGTGACCAGGGTGCGGTAGCCGGCCTTCGACACCTGGCGGATCTCGTCGACCACGTCGTCGACCTGGGTTTTTGCGGGACGGATCTCGACCGGCGGATCGATCAGGCCGGTGGGGCGGATCACCTGTTCGGCGAACACGCCGCCCGACTGCTCCATTTCCCAGGCGCCGGGGGTGGCCGAGACATAGACGGTCTGCGGGCGCATGGCGTTCCACTCCTCGAAGCGGAGCGGGCGGTTGTCCATGGCCGAGGGCAGGCGGAAGCCGTATTCGGCCAGGGTCGCCTTGCGGCGCAGGTCGCCGCGATACATGGCGCCGAGCTGGCCGACGGTGACGTGGCTTTCGTCGATGAACACCAGGGCGTTGTCGGGCAGGTATTCGAACAAGGTCGGCGGCGGCTCGCCGGGCTTGCGGCCGGAGAAGTAGCGCGAATAGTTCTCGATGCCGGCGCAGGAGCCGGTGGCTTCCATCATCTCGAGATCGAACAGGGTGCGCTGCTCGAGCCGCTGCGCCTCGAGGAAGCGGCCGGCGCCGTTCAGCTCCTGCAGGCGGGCCGCGAGCTCCTTGCGGATCTCCTTAATGGCGCCGGTGAGGGTGGCGCGCGGCGTCACATAGTGGCTGTTGGCGAAGATGCGGACCGAGAGCAGGTCGGAGGATTTCTTGCCGGTGAGCGGATCGAACTCGGCGATCGACTCGATCTCGTTGCCGAACAGGGTGATGCGCCAGGCGGCATCCTCATAGTGGGCGGGGAACAGTTCGACCGTATCGCCGCGCACCCGAAAAGTGCCGCGGGTGAAGCCGGCGTCGCCGCGCTTGTATTGCAGCTGGCTGAGCGAGCGCAGCAGCTCCTGCTGGTCGACCTTCTGGCCCTTCCTGAGGTCGAAGGTCATGGCGGTGTAATCTTCCACCGAACCGATACCGTAGATGCAGGAGACCGAGGCGACGATGATGACGTCGTCGCGTTCGAGCAGGGCGCGCGTCGCCGAGTGGCGCATGCGGTCGATCTGCTCGTTGATGGTCGATTCCTTCTCGATATAGG
>Ga0209902_100607_pt1 | contig 33333 bp, 37 predicted proteins | sample FECB27metaG_FD_188304 | JGI IMG/M metagenome (GOLD analysis project Ga0209902, IMG submission 188304) | Cyanobacterial communities from the Joint Genome Institute, California, USA - FECB-27 (SPAdes) (version 2) | ecosystem: Environmental > Aquatic > Thermal springs > Hot (42-90C) > Microbial mats...
GGGGGGGGGGGGGGGGGGGGGGGGGGGGGGGGGGCGAACGACCGGGCGAGCGAGCGTCAGGAAAGTTGAGCCGGCAGCGGCGATACTGCCATTCGCAGTATGAATTGCTTTGGCCCCACGCCCCCCACCCCTTCCCCTCCCCACGAGGGGGAGGGGTTTCCGTCGAGGCTCACGAACCCTATACCCCTGCGGTTAAACCTCATTGCGAACTGCTTTAGGAGCAGGCTCACGCCCGCGAGCTGTCGGAGACTATTGCCCCGCCATTGGATCAATTCCGCGTGCGCCGCGTTCATGATTCACGATCCGGTGATCCATGTGCGCCAGCATGCCGTCATGAGCGGCAGCGGTCGCCGGGTCGCAGAGCGAAAAGGGTGACATGATGACGTCGATAACCGTCAACTGTGCCTATGAGGAAGGCCGTCAGGCCTGCAACGACGGGCTCGCCGTCAGCGAATGCCCCTATCCCGCCGACGCCCCGGAGCATGATCCTTGGATGAACGGCTGGGAGGCGGCGCACGACTCGGTCGAGGCCGAGGAAGCGCAGGACGTTCTGGGCTGACATCCGCAGTCTCCGGCAACCGTTCCGAGGCGTGGCCCGAATTTGACGGCCGCACGGCCTCACTTCGCCGCAAGCGCCGGATGGTTGCGCGTCTCGTAGTCCAGCATCGCGGCGGTCAAGGCGAGGAACTCTTCCTGGTCCTGGTCCTCGTCTTCGATCGCCGCCTCGCTCAGCCGGTTCAGGCGCTCGATCGCCAGTTTGTAGTCGTCGTCGGTCTCGATCATCATTATCTTTGCTGGGTTCAGGTCGCGCGATGGCAACGCCGGACGCGCGCGTTTGATCCCTCGCGCTGACGCCTGCGACGCTTTGCGCCGAGCTGGCGCTCAGCTCTCCCCGCCCTGGTCGAGATACGCCTTCGCGCTCAGCACCACCTGGCCGTCGATCTCGCCGATAGCGGCCTCGTCCTTAGCCTCATAGGGAATGGCGTGGAGCACGTGGCGAATGGCGTTGAGCCGTGCGCGCAGCTTGTCGTTGGCGCGGATCACGCTCCACGGCGCCCAGTCCGTCGAGGAGCGCGTCAGAATCTGCTCGAAGGCGTCGGAATAGGCGTCAAAGCGCGGGATCGCCTCGAAATCGATCGGCGACAGCTTCCAGCGCTTCAGCGGATCGTGCCAGCGCGCATGCAGCCGCGTCATCTGCATCTCGCGGCCGATGGTCAGGAACAGCTTGATCACGCGGATGCCGTCGCGCGTCAGCATGCCCTCGAAGGCGGGGGCCTCGCGCAGGAGCGCGTCCGTCTGCTCGGGCGTGCAGAACCCCATCACGCGCTCGACGGCGGCGCGATTGTACCAGGAGCGGTCGAAGAAGACGATTTCGCCCGCCGTCGGCAACTGCGCGGCGTAGCGCTGGAAATACCACTGCCCCTTCTCGATGTCGGACGGCTTCGACAGCGCCACGACGCGGGCCTGGCGCGGGTTGAGATGCTGGGTGAAGCGCGTGATCGCGCCGCCCTTGCCGGCGCCGTCGCGGCCTTCGAACACGATCGCGATGCGCTCGCCGCTGGCGCGCGTCCAGGCCAGCAGCTTCTGCAGTTCGATCTGCAGCGGGGCCAGCGCCTTCTCATAGGGTTTGCGCTTCATGCGCTTGCCGTAAGGATAGCCGCCCGAATGAAAGGCGGCATCGACGATCGCCTCGGGCAGCGTCTCCGCCTCGATGTCGAAATCGGGTTTGGCGACGGGTCTGGCAACCTTGCGGATGCGCGGCGCGACCTTGCCCGCCTTCGCCGCAGGAGCGGGTCTGGCCGCTTTCGCCTTCGCCGTCTTCGTTGCAACCGCCTTGGCCATCTGTTTGCTCCCTGCTGTGAGGCGGAGCCTAGCCGGCTCCGTGCGGCAAGGGAACGTGGCAAGGGAACGTCACGAGGCGCGTCGCGAGGGAATTGACGCTTGCCTGCGTTGCGCTCAGGAAGAAGCGCGTCTCTATCCGCCTGCCGCTGCTCCCGCCGCGCAGGGTTCAGCCCGTCAAGGCCTGCCCATGAATCTCCCCTTCGACCCGCAGGCCCGCTCCGTCGCCGACCTTGTCGAGGCGATGGGGGCGGCCGTGGTTCTGCTCGATGCGCAGGGCGTGGCGCAGGCGCTGAGCCCGGCGATGCGCGCGCTGATGTCGGGCCTCGACACCGGCAAGCCGCTGACGCTGGTGCTGCGCGACCCCGACCTGATCGAGGCGATCGGCGAGGTCTCGCGCGGCGGCGGCCGGCGCGTCATCGAGTTCATCGAGCGCGTGCCGGTGGAGCGCACCTTCCGCATTCATATCGCGGCGCTGCCCGGCGCCGACTGGCGCAGGCCCGTGCTGCTGACCTTCGAGGATCTCAGCGAACTGCGCGTCACCGAGCGCATGCGCGTCGATTTCGTCGCGAACGCCAGCCATGAATTGCGCACGCCGCTGGCCTCGCTGCTCGGCTTCGTCGAGACTTTGCAGGGGCCGGCCCGCAACGATGCCGGCGCGCGCGACCGCTTCCTGACGATCATGCGCGAGCAGGGCCTGCGCATGGCGCGCCTCGTCGACGACCTGCTCTCGCTGTCGCGCATCGAGCTGCGCGCCCATCTCGCGCCCGATACGCCGGTCGATCTCGCCGGCATCTCGCGCGAGATCGTCGATTCGCTGGCGCTGATGGCGCGCGAGCGCAAGGTGACGCTGAAGCTCGCGACCCCGCCCGCCCCGGTCCGCGTGCCGGGAGACCGCGACGAGTTGCTGCGGCTGATGGAGAACCTCGTCGAGAACGCGATCAAATACGGCCGCGAGGGCGGCGAGGTCGATATCGATGTCCAGGACGGCCCCGTCGAGGCCAGCGTCAGCGTCCATGACGACGGGCCGGGCATCGCGCCCGAGCATCTGCCGCGCCTGACCGAGCGCTTCTACCGCGTCGACACCGCCGCCAGCCGCGAGGCCGGCGGCACGGGTCTGGGGCTCGCCATCGTCAAGCATATCGTGCTGCGCCATCGCGGCCGGCTGACGATCGAGAGCGCGCCGGGCGAAGGCGCGACCTTCAAGGCGGTGCTGCCGCGTTTTGACGCCGCGCGCGCGCCGTCGTGACGACCGGTCCCGCTACGGCCCGCACCATCGCGATCATCGGCGCAGGTCCTGCCGGGCTGATCGCGGCCGAGACGCTGGCGCAGGCCGGCCACCGCGTCACGCTCTACGACCGCATGCCGTCGCCGGCGCGAAAATTCCTGCTGGCGGGACGCGGCGGGCTGAACCTGACGCATTCCGAGCCGCTGGAGCTGTTTTCGACGCGCTATCGCGCCGCAAGGCCATGGCTCGAGCCGGCGCTGGCCGCCTTTCCGCCGCAGGCCCTGCGCGACTGGGCCGACGGGCTCGGCGCCGACAGCTTCGTCGGCAGCAGCGGGCGGGTGTTCCCCAAGGCGATGAAGGCCTCGCCCCTGCTGCGGGCCTGGCTGCGCCGGCTCGACGGGCTCGGGGTCAGGCTTGCCGCCGGCCATGACTGGACCGGCTGGGACGCGGATGGCGCACTGAGCTTCCGCGATCGCGCACCCGTCAGAGCCGACGCGACGCTGCTGGCGCTGGGCGGCGCGAGCTGGCCGCGCCTCGGTGCCGACGGAAGCTGGATCGGCCTGCTGGCGGTGCGCGGCGTCGCGGTTGCGCCGCTTCACCCGGCCAATGGCGGCTTCACCGTCGACTGGTCGCCGCTGATGCGCGAGCGCTTCAGCGGCCAGCCGCTCAAGCGCATCGTCATCCGCCATGCGGGAACGCAGGCGACAGGCGAGGCGATGATCGACGCCGACGGCATCGAGGGCGGGGCGGTCTATGCGCTCTCATCCGTGCTGCGCGAGGCGGTTCTGCGCGACGGCGCAGCGGAGATCACCATCGACCTGCGGCCGGAGATGACGGCCGAGCGGCTGACCGGGCGGCTCGCAAACCGCCGCAAGGGTGAAACGCTGAGCAACCATCTGCGCAAGGCGGCGGGCTTGTCCGCTGTCGCCATCGCGCTGCTGCGCGAAGGCGGCGCACTGCCGGAGGATGCGGCACGGCTGGCGGCGCTGATCAAGGCCGCGCCCTTGAGGCTGACCGGCATGGCCCCGATCGACCGCGCCATCTCGACGGCCGGCGGCGTGATCGTGAGCGAGGTCGATGCCGGCTTCATGCTGAAGGCGCTGCCGGGCGTCTTCGTCGCGGGCGAGATGCTGGACTGGGAGGCCCCGACCGGCGGCTATCTGCTGCAGGGCTGCTTCTCGACCGGCGTCGCGGCGGCGATGGGGATCGACGCGTGGCTCAAACCCGATGCGTGAGTTGACCTGCGAGCCGACCGCGGGCGCTGGAGCTCGCTTCAGCGCCAGTTGTGGTCACATCGGTCGGAAAAGCGGCGCGACCCGCTTTTGTAGGCCGCCTCCGTCACGAAATGCTCGTGCATCAGCACGCAGGTCTGGTTGCGCATCCTGATCCTGAGTGTCGCATCGTCGATGACGTCGATCGACAGGACCGGCACGTGAAAACCTTCATTCGAGCCGGCGACACGCTTGTAGCCGCAGTCGACATTCGGCGAAGGCGGCAAGACGAGAACATAAACGTTCTTGAACTTGGTCCAATCCAGTGCGTAGAAGCCGACATAGCCCGTGCGACTGAGGAAAAGACACTGTGGAAACTCAGGGTTTTTGACGAGCGTCCACTCGGACGTCAGTTTTTTTTGCAGCGTAAACCCACTGGCGCTGACGTGACCTATCCAGCCCAGCGTAAACGCGAGCAACGCGACGATAGCGAGCGCCCTATGAGCCATGGAAATCCATCCTCGCCAGACCTGGGGCCAGCATCGCAAGCTGGTCTCTAGGTTCCTACACTGCGAGGACTTAAACTGACAAGCGGCATCAGAATCGCGTCTTCAGCGCCTCGAACTGCGCGAGTTGCGCCCCGATCAGCTCGCGACTTTCGTCGCGGCGGACGAAGACCTTGAACATCGCCTCGCCCGTGCCGTTGAAGAACTGCACCGAGCAGGAGCGCCGGCCATGGAAGGCGCGGTCGACCAGATAGATCGCCCGGCAGTTGCCGGCCTTGATGTGTCCGCCGATCGGGCTGTCGCCATGGATGTTGTAGTAGCCATGGCCGAAGGAGCCGACCGGGAGCTTGCCCTCGCATTCGAGCACGATGTCGGGCGTGTGGACGATGAAGAGCACCTCGCCCCAGCTCGCAAGCTCCTGCCAGAGCGCCTCGAAACGATCGGGCGCGATCGCGACTCGCTGCTCGGCCGGAATCTCCTCCAGCACGGCCAGCGTCGGCACGCCGACCTCGCGGGCGACGGCCTCGATGACGCCGTCGGGCTTGGCCGCCAGCATGTCCCGGACGCGCGCCATCTTGTCGGCATCCGCAAAATCCTTGACCAAAGCGTCCTGGCCGGCCGGATGCGCCATCGCCTGCGAGGTCGCCATGCCGCTCACTCCGCCGCCTGACGCGGGCGGTTCGGATTGCTCTCGCTGAGCACGGTCTCGAACCCCTCGAACTCCGGATGGCCGAGATAGAGCGGCCGCTCGCGCGGCGCGCCCGCATTGCGGTGGCTCTCGCGGAACTGTTCGGATTTCGTCCAGGCGGTGAAGGCCTCCTTCGAGGCCCAGGTCGTGTGCGAGGAATAGAGCGTGTGATCGTCCTTCTCGGGGCCCTTCAGCAGATGGAAGGCCTGGAAGCCGGCCATCTCGTCGAGCCTCGTCTTGCGCGAGGACCAGATCTCCTCGAAGGCGGCCTCCTCTCCCTTGACGACCTTGAAGCGGTTCATGGCGATGAACATCGGTGTTGTCCTTTAGGTGGCTGGCTGATGGGCTGGCTGGTCGAGCGGGGTGCCGAACTGGACGAGATTGCCGTCCGGATCGACGAGAACGGCCTGCCGCATGCCCCAGGGCTTGGCGACAGGGGGCAGGAAGCGCGGCGTTCCGCGCGGATCGGGCGGGACGTGCTCGCCGAAGCCGGCGGTCACGGCGTCGACATCGGCCACCCGGATGAATGCGCCCGCGATCGATGTCAGCGGGTCGCAGTCTGGATGATGGAAGAAGTGCAGCTCAATCCAGCCCGAGGCGACCACGAGATAGCCGGTTTCGTAGCGCCGCTGCCGCGTGAAACCGAGCCTGCCGTAGAAGGCCGCCGTGGCATCGGCGTCGCGCATCGGCAGGACCGGCGCGACGCATTCGCCGGGTTTTGGCGTCGCGCTGAAGGTCTCGCTCGTCATCGGGTTGCGCTCATGTGCCGAACCGGGTCGAGAAGCCGATCTTGCCGACGAAGCCGGCTGTTGTCGCCGTCGCGGAAGCGCTTGTAGCGGACATCGCCGACATTCTCGAGCGTGACGAAGGCGCGCGCATCGGGCGTGATCTTGTAGTCGGCATAGAGATCGACCAGCGCATAGGCCTTGCTCGCGGTCGCCAGCGCGGAGGCCGGCAGGCGGCGCTGCTCGTCGACCAGCGTGACGCGGCCGCCGACGGTGAGCTTCTCGTCGAGGAAGCGAAGCCCTGCGCCCAGCGTCAGCTTGTCGGGATAGATCGACTGCAGCGGCTGGCCGTTGGTCTCGTTGTCGCCGCGGATCGACGAACCCGAGAGACTGGCGAACCAGCGCCCGGCGTCATAGGCGAACTCGCCCTCGATGCCGGTCAGCTTCGCCTTGGCGACGTTCTGGTAGACGAAGAAGGCGTCCGCGCAGGCGCCGGGCACAGGCGAGCCGCAGGGCGCGCCCGGATCGGTGAAGACGCCGTCGATGAAGTTGGTGACGTCGTTCTGGAAGACCGAGAGCTTGCCGCGGAAGCGGTCGCCGGCCTGCAGGACATTGTCGTATTTCAGGTTCACGCCGGCCTCGATCGTCTTGCCGACCTCGGGCTTTAGGTTCGGATTGGGCCGGAACAGGAAGCTCGCCGGGGCCGGGTGCAGCCCGTCGACCAGCGTCTCGGTGACCGACGGCGCGCGATAGCCCTCGGCATAGGTGGCGTAGACCTGCAGGCCCTGGATCGGGGTGACGCCGAGCGTGACCTTGGGCGAAAGCCGCTGGCCGTCCGACGAGGTGCGGCCGCCGCTGAGCTCGTAGGAATCGTAGCGCAGCGCGCCGATCAGGTCGAAGATCGAGTACTTGAAATGCGCCTGCACGAAGCCGCCATAGACCTGGCGCTTGCCCGAGGGCGTCGTCTCGTCGCCGTTGCTGACGGGGTCGCTGGTCTTGACCCGGTCCTCGAACCAGTCCGCGCCATAGGTCAGGTCGAGCCCGAGCGCGCCGAACTGGAACTTGCTGGTGTTGGCGATGTCGAAGCCGGTGGTCTCGATGTTGAAGTAGCGCTTGGCCCCGCGCGCCACGCCGGTGCCCGACACCTGCGTCTGGTCGGTCTCGGTGCGGGTGTTGTAGGCGCTGACCTTCAGGTTGAGCCACGGAATATCGGGTCGCGAGAAGGAGTATTGCGCGGTGTAGTTCTGCGTCGTGACCTCGTTCTCGCGCCTCGGCGCGGTGGCCGAGCCGAGCCCGTTGGTGAACTCGTAGCGCTGGTACTGGCCGCCGAGCTTGAGTTCCTGGCCTTCGCCCGGCGTCAGCACGATCTTGCCGAGGCCGGAGCGCAGATCCTGATCCGAATCGAGGATGCGGTTGCCCTGACCGTCGCGATAGGGGTTGAGCGAGCGGAAGGACAGGCCGACGAGACCGGCGGCCCAGTCGGTCGGGCGCACCGCGCCGATGACGTTGCCGAAAGCCCCGCTCTGCCGGCCGAAGACGCCGGTCGCGCCGATTTCGGCCGCCGCCCGCTCGCCCGGCCGCAGGATGTCCTTGGGATCGACCGTCTCGAAGGAGACGACGCCGCCGATCGCGCCCGAGCCGTAAATGTTGGCGACCGGGCCGCGCGTCACGTCGATGGAGCGCACGAAGGCCGGATCGAGGAAGAACGAGCCATTGGCGTTGTGGCCCGAGCGCTGGAAGTTCTGGCGCGCGCCATCGACCGTGACCGCGACGCGGCCGAAATCCTGCAGGCCGCGGATGTTGATCGCGGTCGCGGGGTCGTTGGGGTTCTCCTGCGTCGCGACGCCGGGAATCTGGTTGATCACCGTGCCGATGCGCTGCGGCTGCTGCGCGCGCAGGTCGGTGCGGCTGACCACCGAGACGGCGGCGAGCGCATCGATGGCGCGCTCCTCCTGCCGGCTGGCGGTCACGGTGATCTCGTCGAGCGAGATCGGCGCTACCGAAGCGCCCGGTACGATGGCGGCCGGGGGCGGTGCGAGGCGCGGCCGTTGCTGCGCGAGTGCGCCCGCCGAGCAGAGCGCCAGAGCGAGAAGTGAGACGGAAGCGCGCATGAGCGCGGCGTGCGAATGCATGATGACAGCCTCGGACCAGAAATTGACGGCTGGCTGGCTGGACGCGTTCGCGCGTTTGGCTGGCTGGCGTTTCGCGCCGCGCCACCCCGGCGCGTCGCTCTTGACCCTCTGTAGTAAAGCTGCCTATCAACGTCAATAACGCTGACGTATCTTCTAATTTAGAAGAATTAAAAACAAGATGATTACTTGTTTGATGGCGGCGTGATCTCAATTTCCGAACGGCTTCTCCGATGCGTGGTCGCGCCGGCGCAGTCCCTTCGGATCTGGACGGAGGCTGGACCCATGGCCGCGAGGCAACCCCTGATCGCGAGCGCGCTGCGCCCGCAGCAACGCCGCGAAGTGCTCGCCGCGCTCGCCCTGACCCTGGCCGCGCTGGCCGATCTCGCCGGCCCGTCCTGGCTGGTCGGCCGCTCGCTCGCGCAGACGCCCGAGCGTATCGTCGTCGCCGGCGGGGTCATCACCGAGGTGCTTTATGCGCTGGGGCTGCAGGACCGGATCGTCGGCGTCGACACGACCAGCCAGTTCCCGCCCGAGGCGCTGAAGGACAAACCGAATATCGGCTATGTCCGGCAGCTCTCTGCCGAGGGCGTGGTCTCGCTCAGGCCCTCGCTGGTGGTTGCGATCAACGGGGCCGGCCCGCCCGACGCGCTCTCGCTGCTCAACGAGGCCGGCGTGAAGCTGGCGACGATCCCCGACGATCCGAGCGAGGACGGCGTCGTCACCCGCATCGAGGCGATCGGCGCGGTCGTCGGCGCGGCCGGGCCGGCAAAAGCGCTGGCCGAGCGGACCCGCGCCGGCTTCGCCGAACTGACGCGGATGCGCGACGGGCTGAAGCGTAAGCCGCGCGTGCTCTTCGTGCTCTCTCTGCAGAACGGGCGCGTCATGGTCGGGGGCCGCAACAGTTCGGCCGCCGCGATGCTCGCCCATGCGGGCGCGGTCAACGCCGCCGAGGCGGTCGAGGGCTACAAGCCGATGAGCGACGAGGCGATCATCGAGGCCGCGCCCGACGCCATCCTGATGATGCGCAACAGTTCGAGCCACACCATCACGACGGACGCGCTGTTTGCCATGCCGGCCTTCGCGCGTACGCCTGCGGCGGCCAAAAGCGCCCATATAGTGATGGACGGGCTCTATCTGCTGGGCTTCGGCCCGCGTACGCCCGCCGCGGCGCGCGACCTGATGGCGGCGCTGAACCCCGAGGCGAGCCTGCCGCCGCTGAAGACGGCAGCCAGACCGTGACGCTGGCGATAGGCCGAACCGAGACGCCGGCTCTCGCCGCGCTGCACGCCTATGCCGATAGCCGGCGGCGTCAGGCGGCTTTCGCCGTGGTCGGGCTCTTGGCGCTCTGCCTCGTCGTCGCGATCGCCGCGATCGGGCAGGGCGCGGCGCACATTCCACCGCTGCGCGTGCTGGAAATACTTTATGGCTGGGCGACCGGCGACGCAGGCGTGCTGGCCGGGCGCGACGGCCTCGTCGTGACCGCGATCCGCCTGCCGCGCGTGCTGCTCGGCCTGCTCGTCGGGGCGGCGCTGGCGGTCTCGGGCGCGCTGATGCAGGGGCTGTTCCGCAATCCGCTCGCCGATCCGGGCCTCGTCGGCGTCTCGTCGGGTGCGGGGCTGGCGGCGGCGGCCACCATCGTGCTCGGCGACCGCTATCTCGTCGGCTTTCTCGGCAAGCTGCCCTTTCTCGCTCTGCCGATCGGCGCGTTCCTCGGCGGGCTCACGGCCACGCTGACGCTCTATCTGATCGCGACGCGGCAGGGCCGGACCTCGGTTTCGACCATGCTGCTGGCCGGCGTCGCGCTGGGTGCGCTGGCGGGCGCTCTGACGGGCCTGCTCGCCTTCCTATCCGACGACCGGCAATTGCGCGACCTGACCTTCTGGTCGCTGGGCAGCCTCGGCGGCGCGAGCTGGGGCAAGCTCGCGGTCGTCGCGCCGATCATGCTGCCGCTGCTGCTTCTGCTTCCGCTGCTGGCGCGCGGCCTCAACGCGCTGATGCTGGGCGAGGCCGAAGCGTATCACCTCGGCGTGCCGGTGCAGCGCATCAAGGCGCTGGCCATCCTGCTTGTGGCGCTCTGCGTCGGCGCGAGCGTCGCCTGCGCCGGGGTGATCGGCTTCGTCGGCATCGTCGTGCCCCATCTCGTGCGGCTTCTGGTCGGCCCCGACCACCGCCTGCTGCTGCCGCTCTCGGCTCTGGGCGGGGCGGCGCTGCTGGCCGGCGCCGACATCGTCGCGCGTTTGATCGTCGCGCCGGCCGAGCTGCCGATCGGCATCGTCACGGCGGCGATCGGCGCGCCCTTCTTCCTGTGGCTGCTGCTGCGCCGCAAGAGCGCCTTCGATGCTTGAGACCGATATCGTCGCAGGCCGGAACCTGAGCTACCGCGCGTCGGGCCGCGCGTTGGTCGAGGAGGCGTCGCTCGCGCTCAGGGCCGGGCGGCTGACCGTGCTGGTGGGCCCCAATGGCGCGGGCAAATCGACCCTGCTGAAACTGCTCTCGGGCGAGCTTGCACCGGGGAGCGGCGAGGTTCGGCTCGGCGCGGAGCCGCTTGCCGCCATCCCGGGCTGGCGGCTCGCCTGCCGGCGCGCGGTGATGGCGCAGCAGGCGCGGCTCGCCTTTCCCTTGACGGTCTATGAGGTGGCGCGGCTCGGCGTCGACGGCGTCGGGCGGGCCCTGTCGCGCGCCGCCCGCGAGACGCTGATCGCGGAGGGGCTTGAGGCGGCCGGCGTGCTGGAGCTGGCGGCGCGCGCCTATCAGAGCCTGTCGGGCGGCGAGCAGCAGCGCGTGCAGTTCGCCCGCGCGCTCTGCCAGCTCGAGGCCGGCTCCAGCCTCGGCGAAAGCCAGGCGCTGTTCCTCGACGAGCCGGTCGCCAATCTCGACCTCTGCCACCAGCTCGCCTTGCTGGATCGCGCGCGGACGCTGGCCGGGCGCGGCGTCGCGGTGCTCGCCGTGCTGCACGACCTCAACCTTGCAGCCGCCTATGCCGACACGCTGGTGGCGATGGATGGCGGCCGCATCGTCGCGCGCGGGACGCCAGCGCAGGTGCTAAACGATGCGCTGCTGCGGAAGGTCTTCAAGGTCGATCTCGCGCTCGGCCGCCTGCCGACGCCGGGCCTGCCCTTCCTGCTGCCGCAGCAGGCGCGGGAGGCGGCCTGTCCGAACACGCGCCCGAGCGCGGCAGCGGCGGGCTGAGCCGCAGGCCTACTCCGCCGCGTCCGGCACGCCGGCGCTCGAGGGCTCCGCAATCTGCGCCTCGTGCAGCGCCTGATAGGGGCCGCCGGCGCGGGCGAGATCGGCATGGCGGCCCTGTTCGGCGATGCCGGCCTGGGTCACCACCACGATGCGGTCGGCATGGCGGATGGTGGCCAGCCGATGCGCGATCACCAGCGTGGTGCGCCCCTGCGAGAGCTCGGTCAGCGAGGCCTGGATCGCGGCTTCCGTCTCGGTGTCGAGCGCCGAGGTCGCCTCGTCGAGGATCAGGATCGGCGGGTTCTTCAGGAAGATGCGGGCGATGGCCAGCCGCTGCTTCTGCCCGCCGGAGAGCTTGACGCCGCGCTCGCCGATCACCGTGTCGAGCCCGGCCGGCAGGTCGGCGATCATCGCGTCGAGCCTGGCCCGGCGGGCGGCCTCGACGATCTCGGCTTCCGAGGCGTCGAGCCTGCCATAGGCGATGTTCTCGCGGATCGTTCCGGCAAAGAGAAACACGTCCTGCTGCACGATGCCGATCTGGCGGCGCAGGCTCGCGAGCTTCAGCGCGCGGATGTCGATGCCGTCGATGGTGATCGCCCCGGTCTCGATCTCGTAGAACCGCGGCAGCAGCGAGAGCAGCGTCGTCTTGCCCGCGCCGGACGGGCCGACGAAGGCCACCGTCTCGCCGGCCGCGACCTGCAGGTCGATGCCTGACAGCACCGGCCGGCCTTGGGAATAGCCGAAGCCGACACTGGTGAAGCGGATGTCGCCCCTGAGATGGTCGACCGGGAGCGCATCGGGCGCGTCCGCGATGTCGGGCTCCGTCGCGAGCAGTTCCTGATAGCGCCGGAAGCCGGCGATGCCCTTGGGATAGGTCTCCAGCACGGCGGCGATCTTGTCGAGCGGGCGGTAGAACACGTTGACCAGCAGCAGGAAGCCGACGAAGCCGCCGATCGTCAGCGTGCCCTGCACCACGAACCAGGTGCCCGCCAGCATCACCGCGACCTGGACGAGGCGCATGCCGAGATAGTTGACCGCCTGGCTCGCCGCCATCAGGCGGTAGGCGTCGAGCTTGGTGGCGCGGTAGCGCTGGTTGTCGCCGGCGAACAGGGCCTGTTCATGGCCTTCGTTGGCGAAGGCCTGCACCACCCGGATGCCGCCGATATTCTCCTCCAGCCGGGCGTTGAAGGCGCCGACGCGGCGGAACTGCATCTGCCAGTTCTGCGTCATCCTGGCGCCGTAGCGGGCGACGACAAAGGCCGAGAGCGGCACGATCACCGCCGTCATCAGCGCGAGCTGCGGATGCACCATCAGCATCAGCGCGAACGCCCCGAGGAAGGTCATGATCGCGATGAACAGGTCTTCGGGCCCGTGATGGGCAACCTCGCCGATCTCCTCCAGATCCTTGGTGACGCGCGCCACCAGATGGCCGGTCTTCTGCTCGTCATAGAAGCGAAATGAGAGCTTCTGCAGATGCTCGAAGGCGCGCCGGCGCATCTCGGTCTCGATATTGATGCCGAGCATATGGCCCCAATAGGTCACGACGACGCTCAGGCCCGCATTCAGCACGTAGACGACGACAAGGCCTGCCGCCGCCAGCACGATCCGCGTCCAGTCGCCGGCCGGCAGCAGCACGTCGACGAAGGCCTTCACGGCCAGCGGGAAGCCGAGCTCCAGCAGGCCCGACACCACGGCCGCGCCGAAATCCATCAGGAACAGGGCCGTATGCGGCCGATAATAGGCGAAGAACTGCTTCAGCATGGCTTGCCGATAGCAGGAATGGCCGCGCCCGTCGCCGGCTCTTCCGGCATGTCTCCGTCACCGGCCGTGCAGGGCGCCGCGGCTCAGGCGGGGCGCATGGGACGCGTTCGCCTCCAGCGGGCCGAAGCGTTTCACTCCAGCATCGCCTCGACCGCAGCCGAAACCGCGAGAACCCTCCGGTCCGCGCCCGCGACTCCCGCGACCGTCAGGCCGACCGGCGCGCCGCCTGTCGCCTGCAGCGGCAGCGAGAGCGCGCAGCCGTCGATCATGTTGATCAGGCTGGCGTTGCGCAGCGCCATCAGGTTGGCCTGCGTGTAGGCGTCGTCGTCGGTTGAAAGCTCGGCGATGGCCGGCGGCAGGATTGCGACGCTCGGCATCAGCAGCGCGTCGAAGGGCGCAAGGCGCTGCGCGGCACGCGCGATGAGCCCGCGCCGGGCCGCCAGAGTGTCGATGTAGTCGGCCGCCGTGACGCTTGCGCCGCGCTTGATGCGCACCGAGACGCGCCGGTCGTAGAGAGCTTCCTTCGCTGTCAGCAATTCGCGATGCCAGGCGAAACTCTCCGGCGCGGTCAGGCCGCCCTTGGCGTTGATCGGGCCGATCTCATCGAATTCCGGCACGGCGATCCGGCTGATCAGCGCGCCGGCTTTCGCCAGCCGCGCCAGCGCCGCCTCGAACGCCACCTCGACCTCGGGCGCGAGTCCGTCGAGCGCGATCGTGGTCGGCACGGCGAGCCTGAGCCCGGCGAGCGTCGCCGGCACGAGCGGCGCAAAGTCCTCGCCGGCCAGAATGGCGTCGAGAGCGGCGCAGCATGCCACCGAGCGGGCCAGCGGCCCGATCGAGTCGAGGCTCGGCGAGAGCGGCACGCAGCCGCCTTGCGGCACGCGCCGCGCGGTCGGCTTGTAGCCGACGATGCCGCAGAAGGCGGCGGGGATGCGGCAGGAGCCGCCGGTGTCGGTGCCGAGCGCGGCATGGGCCATGCCGTCCGCCACCGCGACCGCCCCGCCCGAAGTCGAGCCGCCGGAGACCCGGCCGGTCGCCCGGTCGAACGGCGCGCGCGGATCGCCGTAATGCGGGTTCATGCCGAGCCCGGAATAGGCGAACTCGGTCATGCTCGCGCGCCCGAGCAGGACGAAGCCGGCCTGCCGCAGCCGCGCGACCGCGACCGCATCGGTCATGGCCGGCGGCCGGTCGGCGAGCGCCTTCGAGCCTGCCGTCGTGACCTCGCCCGCGATGTCGAACAGATCCTTGATCGCGATCGGGATGCCGGCGAAGCGGGAGGGCGCGGCCCCGGCGTGGCGTAAGGCGTCCATGGCGTCTGCTGCCGCCAGCGCCCTGGCGCGGTCGACGCTGACGAAGGCGCGCAAACCCTCGCCGGCGGGGTCGTCGATGCGGGCGATGCAAGCCTCGACCAGCGCCCGGCTGGTGGTCCGCCCGGCGGCGAGATCGTCAGCAAGAGTTTCGAGCGTCGGCGTGGTGGTCATGGCGGGGTCTCGCGGCGGTTGGGTTGCATGCGTTCTGTCACAGACGGCGTCATCCCGGACAAGCTGCGCAGCAGCGTCGCTCCCGGATCCATCATAGGGCACGGCGGCGCTCTAGGATGGATCCCGGAGCTCCGCTTCGCTGCGTCCGGGATGACGGCGGTGTTTTTGTGCGGGAAAACTCAGCGCTCACCCCTCCAGCACCGCCACACATTCGATCTCGATGTCGAAAGGCAGCGGCCAGGGCTTGATCGCGGTCGAGGTCCGGGCCGGGAAACCGTCCTTGAAGCAAGTCCGGTAGACCGCGTTGACGCCGGCCATCAGGGCGGGGTCGGTGACGTAGATCGTCGCCTTCACCACGGCGTCGAGCGAGGAGCCCGCATGGCGCAGTGCGAAGTCGAGCGCCTCCATGCTGGCGCGCGTCTGGGTCTCGATGTCGCCCTGGACGATCTCGCCCGTCGTCAGGTCGATCGGCGGCATGCCGCAGGTGAAGAGCAGATCGCCCGCCCGCGCCAGCGCCGAGGTCGGCGCACCGAGTTTTCGGATCGCCTCCGAAATGACGGGGACTTCGATGATCTCGCGGCGCATGTCGTTTCCGTCCGTCGGCATCTGAAAGAGAGGCCACGATAGAAGCCGCCGTCGCCCGGGCCAAAGAAAAACCCGCGCGGATCGCTCCGCGCGGGCTGGTCGGGATATCCCGCCGCATGACGCAGCGAAAAATCACTTCTTGTCGGTGGTCGTCGCCTTCTTGAGGGCGGCGCCCAGGATGTCGCCGAGCGAGGCGCCGGAATCGGCGGAGCCGTACTGCGCCATCGCTTCCTTCTCCTCGGCCATCTCCAGAGCCTTGATCGAGACCTGGATCTTGCGCGCCTTCTTGTCGAACAGGATGACGCGGGCGTCGACCTTCTCGCCGGCGGCGAAGCGCTCGGGGCGCTGGTCGCCACGCTCGCGGGCCAGTTCGGCGCGCTTGATGAAGGTGGTCATGTCGGTGCCGGTGATCTTGACGTCGAGACCGGCTTCCTTGACCTCGATCACCTCGCAGGTGACGACCTGGCCCTTCTTGAACTCGCCGGCATCCACGAAGGGATCGCCGCCGAGCTGCTTCAGGCCGAGCGAGATGCGCTCCTTCTCGACGTCCACATCGAGAACGACAGCCTGCAGCATGTCGCCCTTCTTGTATTCCTCGATGACCTGCTCGCCCGGACGGTTCCAGTCGAGATCGGAGAGATGGATCATGCCGTCGATATCGCCTTCGAGACCCAGGAACAGGCCGAACTCGGTCTTGTTCTTGACCTCGCCCTCGACCACCGCACCGCTCGGATGGGTCTCCGCGAAGACCTCCCAGGGGTTGCGCAGGGTCTGCTTGAGGCCGAGCGAGATGCGGCGCTTGACCTGATCGACCTCGAGGATCGCGACGTCGACTTCCTGGGAGGTCGAGACGATCTTGCCGGGGTGGACGTTCTTCTTGGTCCAGGACATCTCGGAGACGTGGATGAGGCCTTCGATGCCCGGCTCCACTTCGACGAACGCGCCGTAGTCCGTGATGTTGGTGACGCGACCCTTGAGGCGCGCACCGACGGGGTAACGGGCCGCAATGCCATCCCACGGATCGGCAAGCAGTTGCTTGATGCCGAGCGAGATCCGGTGCGTGTCCTGGTTGATCTTGATGATCTTGACCTTGACCGACTGGCCGATGGTCACGACCTCGGACGGATGGTTGACGCGACGCCAGGCCATGTCGGTGACATGGAGCAGGCCGTCGATGCCGCCCAGATCCACGAAGGCGCCGTATTCGGTGATGTTCTTGACGACGCCGTCGATGACCTGGCCCTCTTCGAGCGAGGCCACGAGCTCGGAGCGAGCCTCGGCGCGGGTCTCTTCGAGCACGGTGCGGCGCGACACGACGATGTTGCCGCGGCGGCGATCCATCTTGAGGATCTCGAAGGGCTGCGGCTGGCCCATCAGCGGGCCGACGTCGCGGATCGGACGGATGTCGACCTGCGAACGCGGCAGGAAGGCCACGGCGCCGTCGAGATCGACGGTGTAACCGCCCTTGACGGTGTTGAAGATGACGCCCGAGACCTTCTCGCGAGCCTCGAAGGCCTTCTCGAGCTTGACCCAGCTCTCCTCGCGGCGCGCCTTGTCGCGCGAGATGACGGCTTCGCCGAGCGCGTTCTCGATCCGGTCCAGATAGACCTCGACCTCGTCGCCGACCTTGATGTCCTGGTCACGGCCGGGGCCGTTGAATTCCTTGAGCGCGACGCGCCCTTCCGTCTTCAGGCCGACATCGATGATCGCCATATCCTTTTCGATGGCGACGACGATGCCCTTGATGACGGAACCTTCGAGGGCTTCGTTCTGGCCAAACGATTCCTCGAGCAGGGCGGCGAAATCCTCGCGGCCCGAATAGCTTTCGACTGCTGACATGTGAACTCCTGGAGGCCGGCCGCGTCTCTTTGCGGTATCCGGCCAAAGCGCCGCTTGGGTTGGTGTCGCGATCCGAATTCGTCCGACGGAGCCTCTTGCGAGACTTAAGCCCGGCTCACCGGGCGGCGCTTGGCCGTCGACTGCAAATCCGCATCCGGTCGGTCCGCCCCAAACACGAAACGGGAGCCGGCCTGAAAGACCGCCCCCGGCTGTGATCGATCACGGCCTTATCGGACAGGCGCGATGTAGTGGAAACGGGCGGCGAGGGCAAGGGCGCGGAGAGAGGCGTCAGGCGGCGTCGAGCCAGTTCTCGACCTTGAGGCCGGGAATGTCGCGGAAATCGCGTTCGTTTGCTGTGACGAGCGTGGCACCAAGGCTGATGGCATGGCCGGCTATGAGGCAATCGAAATCGCGGCTCCGCGACCAGCCACGCGCCGCGAGAATGCTGCCATACGCTGCGGCGGCATCCGCACCGAATTCAGCGATCGTCATCGTCTGGAGCAGAGCGTTCAGCCGAGCAAAGCGCAGTGGGCCCCTGCCGTCGGGTGCATGAAGACCGCGCTGCAACTCCGCCAGGCTGATGGCCGAAAGCGACATCTTGCCGACCTGTCTGGCGAAGTGGCGCAGCACGCCCTCGTGGCCGTCGCGCGCATGGATAGCAACGCTGGTGTCTATGAGAAACGCCACGTCACAGCATCTCGCGATCCGGCAGCTGCATCGGCTCGTAAGTCTCGATGGCGTCCGGCCGCGGCAATGTCCTGAGCAGTTCGATCGCTTCACGCATCCGCGCGAGCTTGTCGGCCGGACAGATCGTCACCACGTCGCCGCTGCGCGTCACAATCAGTTCCTGTCCGTCATCAAAGGCCATCTCAGCCGGAAGCCGCACCGCTTGGCTGTTTCCGGATCGGAAGGCGCGCGTGGTGGCCATGATCTTTTCCCTTGAATCGGCAGAACGGACTTTCGATGTCGACGTCAATCCTAGTATATACGAGGCGCCCGAACTGGTAAAGGCGCAGGGCCATCCGGCAAACGCCGCCTTGCACCTCCGCCGATTGCCCCACGCCCGATCGTGTCTATCTTCCCGCCTCTGCCTTCCGCCAGGAGCCTCACCATGCCTGACCTGTCCGCTTTCCTGATCACGACCCGCTGGCCCGCAAAACATCCCGACCGCATCCAGCTCTACTCGTTGCCGACGCCCAATGGCGTGAAGGTCTCGATCGCGCTGGAGGAGCTTGGGCTGCCCTATGAGCCGCACGCGATCAATATCGGCCAGAACGAGACCTGGGGGCCGGAATTCCTCTCGCTCAATCCCAATGGCAAGATTCCGGCGATCATCGATCCCGACGGACCGGGCGGCAAGCCGCTCGGGCTGTTCGAGTCGGGCGCGATCCTGATCTATCTCGCCGAGAAGACCGGCAAGCTGCTGCCGAACGACCCGGTCGCGCGCATCGAGACGATCCAGTGGGTGATGTTCCAGATGGCCGCCGTCGGCCCGATGTTCGGCCAGCTCGGCTTCTTCCACAAATTCGCCGGCAAGGATTTCGAGGACAAGCGTCCGCGCGACCGATACGCCGCCGAGAGCAAGCGCCTGATCCGCGTGCTTGAGACGCGTCTTGCCGGCCGTCAGTGGATCATGGGCGACGAGTATACGATCGCCGACATCGCCTTGCTGGGCTGGGTCCGCAATCTCGTCGGCTTCTACGGCGCGGGCGACCTCGTCGCCTATGACGAGTTGCAGGAGGTCCCCGCCTGGCTTGCGCGCGGCCTCGCGCGCCCGGCCGTGCAGCGCGGGCTGGAGATCCCGGCGCGGCCCTGAGCCAATGGGGAGGCGGGTTCGCGCCCGCTTCCCCTGCGTCGCCCTTCATGCAAGGCTGCGCGCGGTTGGCTGTCGCGCGGAGGGCATCGCATGGGCTGGGTCGTCTTGGGGCTGCTCGCAGCCATCGTGATTTACGGGGTCATGGTCTATAACGGGCTGGTCGCGATGCGGCAGCGCGTCGGCCAGGCCTTCGCCGACATCGACGTGCAGCTCAAGCAGCGCCACGACCTGATCCCGAACCTGATCGAGACCGTGAAGGGCTATGCCGCCCATGAAAAATCGACGCTGGACGCCGTGATCGCGGCGCGCAACGCCGCTCAGGGCGCGCATGGCGTTCAGGCGCAGGCCGCAGCCGAGCAGCAATTGTCGGGCGCGGTCGGCCGGCTGCTGGCGCTGGGCGAAGCCTATCCCGACCTGAAGGCCAGCGCGAATTTCCAGCAGCTCCAGATCGATCTCGGCAATGTCGAGGACAAGCTCGCCGCCGCCCGGCGCTTCTTCAACAACGCGGTCGGCGAGTTCAACGCCGCGATCCAGGCTTTTCCGGCGATGCTGTTCGCCCCGCAGATGGGCTTCAAGGAACGCGAGTTCTTCGATGTCGGCGAGACAGCGCGGGCCCAGCTCGACGTCGCGCCGACCGTGAAGTTCTGAGGGGCTTTTAGCCCGCTTGCGCAGACAGGGCAGCCGCGATGGTGGGACAGGCCTTCGGGCTCTACACGCATCAGCGCAACAACCGGATCCGCTCCGGCTTCCTGCTCGTCGGGCTGTTCGCGCTCGTCTACCTGACGACCTGGGGCCTGCTGCTGATGGGGCTGGGCTATAGCGGCGTGCCGCGCGGGCGCACCGCCTTCGGCGAAGCCGGCCGGCTGTTCTGGAGCTGGCTGCCTTTCATCACCATCGGCACAGGCGTCTGGGTCGTCATCGGCTACCGCATCAATGTCGGGCTGATCGCGTCGGTCTCCGGCGCCAAGGACGTCTCGCGCGAGGAGAATCCGAAACTCTACCGGATGCTGGAGAATCTCTGCATCTCGCGCGGCATGACCGTGCCGAAGCTCGCCATCGTCGAGAGCGAGGCGCTGAACGCCTTCGCCAGCGGCGTCAACGACAAGCAGTTCACCGTGACGGTGACGACCGGCCTGCTGGCCCATCTCGACGACGCCGAGGTCGAGGCGGTGCTCGCCCATGAGCTGACCCATATCCGCAACGGCGACGTCAAGTTGATGATCATCGCCATCGTCATCGCCGGCGTGATCTCGCTGATCGGCGAGATCATCTTCCGCAATGCCGGCCGCGTCAGGGTCTCGTCCGACGACGCCAAGAAGGGCGGCGTCGCCATTCTGGTCGGCGTGGTGGTGATCGCGGTTTCGTGGTTCCTGGCGATCGTGATCCGGCTCTCGCTGTCGCGCTCGCGCGAATACCTCGCCGATGCCGGCGCGGTCGAACTGACCAAGAACCCCGATGCGATGATCTCGGCTTTGCTCAAGATCGCCGGCCGCGCCGATATCGACGGCGTGCCCTCCGGCGTCATGGACATGTGCTTCGAGAACGACCCCGACGATTTCGCCGATCTGTTCTCGACCCATCCGTCGGTGACCAAGCGGGTGCAGGCGCTGGTGCAGACGGCGGGCGGGCGCGAGCCGCTGGCTCCGCTTGGGCCGCCCAAGATGGCCGAGCGCCAGACGCTGCCGCACATGGTCGAGGAATCGACCGCCCGCGGCCCCTGGGCGCGCCAGATGACCGGGGGAGGGAGTGCGAGCCCGTAGCTCGCTTTCCAGATCGCGAGGAAACAATCACCGTCATCCCGGGCTTGCCCCGGGATCCATCATAGAGCGCCGTCGTGCCCAATGATGGATTCCGAAGCTGCGCGGCCTTCAGCCGCTTGTCCGGGATGACGACGGTGGGTCGGGACAGTAGCATTCCAATTGACGCGCGCCGCGCTCACCGCCCGTTCCTGCACCAGTCCAGCGCCTCTTCGAGCCGGTCGTCGCCCCAGAACACCTCGCCATCGCCGGTGACGAAGGTCGGCGCGCCGAAGATGCCGAGCGACTTGGCGTATTCGGTCTCGGCCTTGAGCCGGCCCTTGACCTCCTCGCTGCGCGAGGCGGGGATCGCGACGCCGGGGTCCGCCCCGGCCTGCTTCAGAGCGGCGTGCAGTACGGCCTCCTCGGCGATGTTCTTGCCTTCGCAGAACTGGGCCGTGAACAGCGCCTTCGAGAAGGCCGGCATCCAGCCGGCCTCGCGCCCAGCCAGCGCGACGCGCGCCGCGATCAGCGAGTTCTGCGGAAAGGTCTCGGGCTTCACGAATGTCAGCCCGTTGCGCCCGCCGCGACGGGCCATGTCGCGCCACATATAGCGGCCCTTGTTGGGGTAGAGATTGAAGGGCGAGGTGGTCCAGCCCTGCGCGGCGAAGATCGGCCCGAGCAAAAACGGACGCCAGCGCAGATCGACGCCGGCCTCCTCGGCCAGAGCCTCGATCCGCAGCGCGCTCAGGCAGGAATAGGTCGATGCGAACTCATACCAGAAGTCCAGCACAGGACGATTCGGCATTCAGCCTCCGAGTCGGTCGTCTAGAGATTTGAGTCGCGCAAAGCCGAGTTTCGGCCTCCCGCTGCGCGACCGCAAGGCTGGCGACGGGGCTCGCCAGGTCGTGATCGGGCGTCGTCAACAGCCGATCCATCAGGGTGAGACGCAAATTCGATCAGAAGGTTCCGATTGCGCCCACTATCGGCCTGCGATAGTGCGCCATGATGGTCAAAACACGGCCCCGCCGGGCTGTGATGTTCTCCCGGCATGATCGCCATGCCACTGCCGCAGGAAGCCCGTTTATGTTCGAGAAGCGCGTCAAGAAGGTCGTTCTCGCCTATTCCGGCGGGCTGGACACCTCGATCATCCTGAAATGGCTGCAGATCACCTATGGTTGCGAGGTCGTGACCTTCACCGCCGATCTCGGCCAGGGCGAGGAGCTGGGGCCCGCGCGCGACAAGGCGCTGCTGCTCGGCATCAAGCCCGAGAACATCTTCATCGAGGACCTGCGCGAGGAGTTCGTGCGCGACTACGTCTTCCCGATGTTCCGGGCCAACGCGGCCTATGAGGGCGTCTACCTGCTCGGCACCTCGATCGCCCGGCCTCTGATCGCCAAGAAGCTGATCGAGATCGCCGAAAAGCTCGGCGCCGACGCTGTCTCCCACGGCGCCACCGGCAAGGGCAACGACCAGGTCCGCTTCGAGCTGACGGCCTATGCGCTGAAGCCCGAGGTCGTCGTGATCGCGCCCTGGCGGGAATGGGATCTGCGCTCGCGCGAGCAGCTCATCGCCTTCGCCGAGCAGCACCAGATCCCGATCGCCAAGGACAAGCGCGGCGAGGCCCCGTTCTCGGTCGACGCCAATTTGCTGCACGCCTCGTCCGAAGGAAAGGTGCTGGAGGACCCGGCGGTCGAAGTGCCGGACTATGTCTATTCGCGCACGATCTCGCCCGAGGACGCGCCCGACAAGCCGACCTACATCACGGTCGATTTCGAGACCGGCGACGCGACCGCGATCGACGGCGTCAAGCTCTCGCCGGCGAGCCTGCTGGCGAAGCTCAACGATCTCGGCCGCGACAACGGCATCGGCCGGCTCGACCTTGTCGAGAACCGTTTCGTCGGCATGAAGTCGCGCGGCATGTACGAGACGCCCGGCGGCACGATCCTGGCCGTGGCGCACCGCGCCATCGAGTCGATCACGCTCGATCGCGGCGCGGCCCATCTCAAGGACCAGATCATGCCGCAATATGCCGAGCTGATCTATAACGGCTTCTGGTTCTCGCCCGAGCGCGAGATGCTGCAGGCGCTGATCGACAAGAGCCAGGAGTTCGTCGCCGGCCAGGTCCGCCTCAAGCTCTACAAGGGCGGCGTGCATGTGGTCGGGCGCTCGAGCCCGTACTCGCTCTACGACCAGGATCTCGTCACCTTCGAGGAGGGCGCGGTGGCCTACGACCACCGCGACGCGGCGGGCTTCATCAGGCTGAACGCGCTGCGGCTGCGGACGCTCGGACAGCGGAAGAAGAAGCTCGGGCTGTAGGCGCCTGTCATCCCGCACGCGCCGCAGCACGGCAGTGCTGCCGCGCAGATGCGGGACCGTGCGACGCGTAAGTGCGCCTTTTCGGCTGACGGTCCCGTGTCTGCGCAGCGGCATGAATGCCGCAGCGCGCACGGGATGACGGTCGCTCACACCGCCAGATCATCCCAACCCGGATTGTCGCGCTCGATCAGCGCGATCTTCCAGGCGCGCCGCCATTTCTTGATAACCTTTTCCCGCTCGATGGCTTGCGATGGGTCGTTGTAATTCTCCGAGTAGACCAGGCGATCGATGTTGTACTTGGCGGTGTGCTTCGAGAACTGATGACTCTTGTGCTCGCCGAGGCGCCGCCGAATGTCGTTGGTGATGCCGACATAGAGCGGGCCGTCCTTGCGGGTAGCGAGAATGTAGACGGTGTAGGTTTTGTCCGTCATGTGAGTGCCGTTGCTCCGAGGCCGAGGGAGCTTAATCCGGCTGACGGTCCCGTGTCTGCGCAGCGGCATGAATGCCGCAGCGCGCACGGGATGACACCGCGTTTTGAACCGCCGCCCCTTTCGCGCGTTCACCCTGCAACCTGACCCAGAGTGCAACCCATGCCGCGCCTCACCGCTTCCGCCCTGCTGATCTCGACCCTGCTTGCCGCGCCGGCGTTCGCGCAGACAGCCGGGCCGACCTCGACCATGCCGCCCGAGAGGCCGGCGACAAGCGAGGTCGCCTCCTGCAAGGCGGTGGCGCTGCAGCGGCTCGCCGCGAGCGAGCCCGAGATCAAGGACATCTATATCGACGAGGACGGGGCGACGATCGCCACAGCCGACACCAGGGTCGAGGAGACGCCGATCACCCGCATCATCATGGGCGAAGCCTATCTGCGCACCGACAAATCCGACAAGCCGCGCCGCTTCCTCTGCCTGATCGGCGAGAAGGGCAAGGTGGTGCTGACCTTCTTCACGGCACGCTGAATCTCAGGCGCTCACTCGCCGCTGTCGGCGGCGCGCAGGCCGTCCAGCGCCGGCATCGAGGTGATGTTGTAGCCGGCATCGACATGGTGGATGTCGCCGGTGACGCCGCCCGAGAGATCGCTGAGATAATACAGCGCAGCCCCGCCGATCTCTTCCAGCGAAACCGATTTGCGCAAGGGCGAGTTGGCGCGCTGCCAGGAATACATGGCGCGCGCATCCGATATGCCGGCGCCGGCGAGCGTGCGCACCGGCCCGGGCGAGAGCGCGTTGACGCGGATGCCGCGCGGGCCGTAATCGGCGGCGAGATAACGCATGCTCGCCTCCAGCGCGGCCTTGGCCACGCCCATCACATTGTAGTTCGGCATCACCCGGGTCGAGCCGCCATAGGTCAGCGTGATCATCGCGCCGCCCTTCGGCATGCGATCGGCGGCGCGCCGGGCGGCTTCGGTGAAGGAGAAGCAGGAGATCACCATGGTGCGCGAGAAATTCTCGCGGCTTGTGTCGGCGTAGAGCCCCTTGAGCTCATTCTTGTCGGAGAAGCCGATGGCGTGGATCAGGAAATCCAGCGTGTTGCGCTCGGGATCCCCGCCCCAGGCTTCGTCGATGGCCGCGAAGGTCGCATCCACCGAGGCGATGTCCTCGACATCGCAGGGCAATACGAGATCGGAGCCGATGCTCTGCGCGAGCGGCTTGACCCGCTTGCCCAGCGCCTCGCCCTGATAGGTGAAGGCCATCTGCGCGCCATGGGCGTGCAGGGTGCGCGCGATGCCCCAGGCGATCGAGTTCTGGTTGGCGACGCCCATGACGAGGCCGCGCTTGTTGTGCATGAGGGGAAGCATGGGGACCGTTTCGGTTCGTCTGTCAGGAAGCGGATAGTGCGGATGGCAGGTCGGTTCGGGAGAAGTCGTTGCCCTTGAACAGGATCGTGGCGTCGCCGAGTTTCGCGGCGGCATAAGCGAAACAATCACCCATGTTTAATGCTGCTGGATGCCGGCCCTTGCCGAAACGGCCAAAAGCATCCAGCGCCTGATTGGCATGAGAGGCGTCATGCGGCTCGACGCCGATCTCGCCTCGCTTCAAAAAATCCAGGACGGTCGAGCGGGCGACATCTACTGCCACGCCGCGAACCCGGACGAGAGCGACAGTCGCCTCGTAGATCGCGAGCGGCGATGTAAAGCGCCGACGCTGCCCCGTCAGAGCCGGCTCGAATTGCTCGAAGCCGGGCTCCTGAAGAAGAACGGCAACGATGACGGAGGCGTCGATATACATCAGAGGTCGCCTGACAGCTCGTCGTAGAACGCCTTATCCGCCTTCAATCCGGTATCGGGATAGGCGGCGACCCGCTCTTGCAGATCCCGGATTCGCTCAAGAAATGGCACGTCCTGATTCATTTGCCGCAACTCGTTCCGGACGGCATGCTTGACGGCTTCAGTCAAACTAACGCCCTTGCGAGCGGCGAGCTCCCTGACCACCGCGTCGGTGTCTCGATCACGTATGTGAAACGCCATGGGCATCTCCTCGTCTAGACGATCCGTATAGCTGTCTAGACGCCCACCGTCACGCTACAAATGCCTCTTCACCGCTGCCGCCGTGTCCTTTGAGGCTGCCAGCGGCACGATTTCGAAGCGGGCGAGGTCGCCCCATTCGAGCACCCATTCCTGCAGTTTGGTGACGTCGTCGCATTGCATCAGCTGGAAGCAGCGCGCGAAATCGGCCGAGATCCAGCTGTCGACATAGGTCAGGCCGTCGGGGATCATCCGGCCCTTCTCGTGGAAGCGGGTATAGATCTCCTTCACCCGCGCCTGGTCGAAATGCTCGATCACCATGAACAGCATCTGCGTGTCCTCAGGCTTCGAGCTTCTTCATCACGATCGTCGCGTTCGTGCCCCCAAAACCGAAGGAGTTCGAGAGCACGCAACCGAGCCCCGCATTGTCGATGCGCTTGCGCACGATCGGCATGTCGGCAAAGGCCGGATCGAGCTCCTCGATATGGGCGCTCTCGCAGACGAAGTCGTTGTTCAGCATCAGCAGCGAATAGATCGCCTCCTGCACGCCGGTCGCGCCGAGCGAATGGCCGGTCAGCGACTTGGTCGCCGAGATCGGCGGGCTCTTCTCGCCGGAACCGAAGACCTCTCGGATCGCCTCGATCTCCTTGGCGTCGCCGACCGGGGTCGAGGTGCCGTGCGGGTTTATGTAGTCGACCTTCGCGGTGACGCCCTGCAACGCCATCTTCATGCAGCGCACCGCGCCCTCGCCGGAGGGGGCGACCATGTCGTAGCCGTCCGAGGTCGCGCCATAGCCGACGATCTCGCCATAGATTTTGGCGCCGCGCGCCTTGGCGTGCTCCAGCTCCTCCAGCACGACGACGCCCGCGCCGCCGGCGATGACGAAGCCGTCGCGCTTGACGTCATAGGCGCGCGAGGCGGTCGAGGGGGTCTCGTTGAAGTCCGACGACATCGCGCCCATGGCGTCGAACAGCACCGACAGGGTCCAGTCGAGCTCTTCGCAGCCGCCGGCGAAGATCATGTCCTGCTTGCCCCACTGGATCAGCTCGTACGCGTTGCCGATGCAATGGTTCGAGGTCGCGCAGGCCGACGAGATCGAATAGTTGACGCCCTTGATCTTGAACCAGGTCGCCAGCGTCGCGGACGCCGTCGAAGACATGCCCTTGGGCACGGCGAAGGGCCCGACCTTCTTGGACGAGCCGCTCTCGCGGGCCTTGTCGTAGGCGTCGATCAAAGCGCGGGTGGAGGGGCCGCCCGAGCCCATGATGATGCCGGTGCGCTCATGGCTGATCTCGTTCTCCTCCAGCCCGGCGTCGCGGATGGCCTGCTCCATCGCGACCTGGTTCCAGGCCGAGCCGCCGCCATGGAAACGCATGGCGCGGCGGTCGAGCACGGTCGCGGGGTCGAGCGAGGGCACACCGCCGACGCGGCTGCGAAAACCGTGCTCGGCGAAGTCCGGCACGAAGGAGATGCCCGATTTCGCCTCGTGCAGAGAGGCCAGCACCTCCTGCGTGTTGTTGCCGATGGACGAGACGATGCCCATCCCGGTGACCACAACGCGTCTCATGCTCGCTTCTCCGACTCTCGTTCCGTGCCGCGCGGGCTCAAGGACCCAGGCTGCTTCCAGTCATGACGAGGCGCACATGGACCGCGCGGATGGCGCGCGCAAGGCCGCGATGTGCTTTTCCTCAGGCGTAGCCCCTGTTCAAGCGACTTCCGGCTTGAACAGGCCCACCCGCATATCGCTGACCGTGTAAATCCGCTTGCCGTCGGCCTCCAGCCAGCCATCGGCGATGCCGAGCACGAGCTTGGACTTGAAGACGCGCTTGAATTCGACACCGTAGACGACCTGCTTGACGCTCGGGAGCACCTGATCGGCGAACTTGACCTCGCCGACGCCGAGCGCGCGGCCCCGGCCGGGCAGGCCGAGCCAGCCGAGGAAGAAGCCGGTGAGCTGCCAGAGCGCGTCGAGCCCGAGGCAGCCCGGCATCACCGGATCGCCCTTGAAATGGCAGTCGAAAAACCAGAGGTCGGGCCTGACGTCGAATTCGGCGCGGACGAGGCCCTTGCCATGCGGCCCGCCGACTTCGCTGATCTCGACGATGCGGTCGAACATCAGCATCGGCGGCAGCGGCAGCTGCGCATTGCCCGGCCCGAACAGCTCCCCGCGCCCGCAGCTCAGGATCTCTTCGTAGCTGAATGACGATTGCCGCTCCATAACCCGTTCCGCTCCCGTGTCCGCCCGCGGCAAGCCCGCGACCTGATCTTGCTGCCCGTGCCTAACACGCCGCCGCGCGGGAACGGAAGGGCGAGTGCGCTTGCGAGGGCCCGGGCAAAGCCTTACATCTCTGTTCATGCATGGGCTGCGATTATCGCGGCCACTGATTTTCGCAGGAGCCGGCCGCACGTCATGACCGATCTGATCTCCCAGGACCAAAGCTATGGCGACCAGGGCTACGGATCGAGCGCGCGTCAGGGCTGCCCGTTCCATGACGTGCGCCAGCGCCTGCGCCGCGTCGGCCTGAGGCCCACACGGCAGCGTGTCTCGCTCGGCTGGCTGCTCTTCGCCAAGGGCGACCGCCACGTCTCGGCCGAGATGCTGTTCGAGGAGGCGATGAAGGCGCGCGTGCCGGTCTCGCTGGCGACCGTCTACAACACGCTGCACCAGTTCACGGAAGCCGGCCTCCTGCGCGAACTCGCCATCGACGGGGCCAAGACCTATTTCGACACCGACAACAGCGAGCACCACCATTTCGTCGTCGACGGCGAGAACACGGTGATCGACATCCCGGCCTCGGCGATCGACGTCGCCGAATTGCCGCTGCCGCCGGCAGGCTACGAGATCGCCCGCGTCGACGTCGTGGTGAGGCTGCGCAAGATCGGCTCCTGAGCACCCGTCTGGAAACTCTACTCCGGCGGCCGTCCGACGCGCCTGTCTGCGCTTCCGGTGCTCACGGACAAAAAGTCCGCTCCGCTGGGGTTCTCGACAGCCACGCCAGCCGACTCACCGGAGCGCGTTTCGAGTCGGGCTTGCGCCTGCTCTCCGGCCGCCCCGCTCAATCGACCTTCTCGTTGGGATAGACGCCCCAGAGCCGTTCCTGCTTCAGATAGCCCTCGATCTTGCCGATCGAGACCTTGCACCAGGCGTTGTTGCAGCTTGCGACGCTGGCGATGACGTTGGGCTGCAACTGCGCCACCACGGCCGAGCCCTCGTCGGCCCCGGCGCGCAGGATGAAGGTCTCGTCCTTGACCTTGGACCAGGGCGCGACCAGCGCTGTGCGCCGCCCCGAGAGCAGGCTGTTCAGCACCCAGCCATCGGCGCCGTCGGCATCGCGCACGCGCCGCCAGATCTCGAATTCGGCGACGATTTCCACGGGCAGGCCGGCGCGCTGGTAGACCCAGCGGGTGCGGTGCTCCTTGGAGGGCCCCTCGCGCAAATTCACGCGGTCGGATTTCAGGCTGACATAGCGCGGCACCGGCAGCTTGGTCACCGAGCCGGTCTGGACATCCTGCGCCGCGACGCCCGACGCGCCGACCGCCACCAGAAGTCCGGTCATCACCGCCACGCAACGCATCGCCAAAGGCATCATCGATCCGGTCTCCGTCTCAACCTGCGGGCTTCACCGCGACACCCGGCGAAGGGTCATGTTGTCATCCGCCGCGCCGCTGCTTATGCAACGAAGCCGGCACTGAGCTTTCGACGCCGCCACCCATTCCTGAAGCCCCCCGGTTAATGGCGGGTTGAGGCCAAATGGCGGCGGGGTCGAAAGCGAGCGTAGCAGAGCGCCGGCGGGAGAGGAGGCGTCGATGTCGAAGAAGAAGCCGCTGGTCGTGGTCACGCGCAAGCTGCCGGCGATCGTGGAGACGCGGATGCGCGAGCTCTTCGACGCGCAGCTCAACATCGACGACACGCCGATGAGCCAGGCGGCGCTGGTCGAGGCGGTGAAGATCGCCGAGGTGCTGGTGCCGACCGTGACCGACCGGATCGACGCCCGCCTGATCGCGCAGGCCGGCGACCAGCTCCGGCTGATCGCCAATTTCGGCAATGGCGTCGACAATATCGACGTCGCCAGCGCCGTGCAGCGCGGCATCACGGTGACCAATACGCCAGGCGTCCTGACCGACGACACCGCCGACATGACGATCGCGCTGATTCTCGCCGTGGCGCGCCGGATCGCGGAAGGCGCGCGCGTCATCCCCGATGACGACTGGGCCGGCTGGTCGCCGACCTGGATGCTCGGTCGCCGCATCACCGGCAAGCGCCTCGGCATCGTCGGCATGGGCCGCATCGGCCAGGCGGTGGCGAAGCGCGCCGCGGCCTTCGGCCTCTCGATCCATTATCACAACCGCCGCCGGGTCGATCCGCGCGTCGAGGAGAAGCTCGACGCGACCTATTGGGATTCGCTCGACCAGATGCTGGCGCGGATGGACATCGTCTCGGTCAACTGCCCGCATACGCCGGCGACCTATCACCTGCTCTCGGCGCGCCGGCTCAAGCTCATGAAGCCCGACGCCATCCTGATCAACACCGCGCGCGGCGAGATCGTCGACGAGAGCGCGCTTGCGCGCATGCTGGAGGCGGGCGAACTCGCCGGCGCCGGGCTCGACGTCTATGAGAGCGAGCCGGCGGTCAATCCGCGCCTGCTCAAGCTCGCCCGCAACCACCGCGTCGTCGTGCTGCCGCATATGGGCTCGGCCACGCATGAGGGCCGCGCCGACATGGGCGAGAAGGTCATCGTCAACATCAAGACCTTCATGGACGGCCACAAGCCGCCGGATCGCGTCCTGCCGAGCATGCTTTAAGGGAAACTCCCTTCACGTCATGGTCGGGCTTGTCCCGACCATCCACGTCTGCCTTCGTCGAGCCCTACGCCAAAGACGTGGATGCTCGGCACAAGGCCGAGCATGACTGAAGAGTGGGTCGCTTGGGCGTCTACCCCGCCCGCGCCGTGTCGAACTGCCCGGTCTTGCGGAAGCGCCAGAGATAGGACGGCACCACCGCCTCGACCGAGGTCGGCGCGATGCCCAGGCCCGCGAAGTCGCGGCCTTCCGCGATCGCGGCGGCCGAGACGACGTTGTCGCTCTCCAGCAGCGTCACCTGGTCGCGGGTCAGCTTGAGTTCGTTCGGCACGAGGCCGAGCGTCAGCATGTCCGCGATCTCCATGACCCGCGCCTGCAGCCGCGCCAGCGGGAAGGGCAGGGGCACGAGCCCGCGCTTGCGGCCGGTGACCTCGCCGATATAGGCGAGCAGCTCCCTGAAACTCTTCACCTCCGGCCCGCCGAGTTCGTAGACCGCGCCGGCGGCGGCGTTGCCGTCGATGGCGCGCGCCACGGCTTCCGCGACATCGCCGACGAAGACCGGCTGGAATTTCGTCTCGCCGCCGCCGATCAGCGGCAGCACCGGCAGCATGCGGGACAGCGAGGCGAAGCGGTTGAAGAAGCCGTCTTCCGGACCAAACACGATCGAGGGCCGCAGGATCACCGCACCCGGCACGGCCGCCAGCACGCCGGCCTCGCCTTCAGCCTTGCTGCGCGCATAGGCCGAGGCGGAAGCCGCATCCGCGCCGATGGCGGAGACCTGCACGACGCGGCTCACGCCGAGCGCCGCGCAGGCCTGCGCGATGGCGCGCGCGCCATTCGCCTGAACGCTGGAGAAATTCTGGCGTCCGCCTTCCTGCAGGATGCCGACGAGATTGACCACCGCGTCCGCGCCCCTGATCGCGGCCGAGACCGAGTCGGGATAGCGCAGATTGGCCTGCACGGCGTGAATCTGGCCGACGGTGCCGAGCGGCTGCAGGAAGCCGGCGAGATCGGGCCGGCGCACGGCGACGCGCACCCGGTAGCCGCGTTTGACCAGCGCGCGCACGGCATGGCGGCCGACGAAGCCGGAGCCGCCGAAGACCGTGACGAGCCTGAGGCCGGGCGGGGTCTGGTCATGCGTCATGGATGTCTTGCCTCATTGCGCGCGAGCCTGCGTGCTTAAGCATGTTTGCGCGCCTGTGAAAACCGGGCGGAACCTTTTGTCCTGGTCGCGAGGGCCACGGACGTCGCAAGGCGGCGCGGTTTCCGAAACGGCCGACGCAAGCCTCGGGTTCGCCTCGGTTGTGGTCTGCAAAATGATGCAATCTCAGATGGTTGCCCTGGAATGTCCTGCGACTCGCAGCAACCCTGAAAGGCTTTTTTCACTGTTTCGCACGATAATTGGGCGTCTCCCGCAAGGGCTGGTCGATCCGGATCAGTCAGGGGGCACGGGGCTACACAGGCGACGCGCGCCGGATTCCCGGCGCGCAGAACATCGCGACCGCCGGCTTGCGAGGGCTTTGCCCCGGAAGTCGGGGCTGGGAGGCCGCGAGCAAGGTTGGGGACTGGCATCTTGAATTCCATTCGCATGAAAATCCTCGCCATGCTGGCGATCGTCGCCTTCGGCGCGGTCGCCTCGGCGGGGTTGAGTCTCTTCGCCCTGTCGCGCAGCGGCGATCTCACCGACCGGTCGAGCCGCCAGGGCGACATCGCCCTCGTCACCGAGCGCATCAATGCGCAGGTGCTCGGCGTGGTGATGGATGCGCGCGGCATCTACATGTCGAAGACGGCGCAGGAGGCCGAGCCTTTCGCCAAGGGCATGGAGGCCCGCTTCCCGCAACTGCGCAAGCTCAGCACCGATCTCAACGGGCTCGTCCCGGCCAGCGAGCGCGAGCGCGCCGGCCAGATCGAGAAGGCCATCGCCGATTTCATCACCTTCCGCTCCGAGACGGTCCGGCTGGGCCGCGAGGTCTCGACGACGGCTGCCAATGCGCAGGGCAACAACGACCTCAACCGCAACAACCGCAAGGCGCTGAACGATCTGCTCGTCGCCTTCGCCAAACGCAACGAGCAGGCCGGCAACGCGCTCGGTGACGAGGCCGCGGCCTTCACCGGCCAGGTCAAGCTGATCCTGCCGGCAATCCTGCTGCTGGCGTTGATCGGCTCGATCTTCGGCGCGATGATTTTTGCGCGGCGCGCCATCACCGGCCCGCTGCTGGCGCTCGCCGGCGTAATGCAGCGCCTGACGGCGGGCGACACGAAGATCGTCGTGCCGCATGCGACCCGCAAGGACGAGATCGGCGCCATGGCGCGCGCCGTCTCCGTGCTGCGCGAGAGCACCGAGCAGGTCGCCCTGCTGCAGGAAAACGAACGCGCGGCCTCGGCGGCCCGGATGGCGCGGGCCGATGCGATGGCCTCTGTCGTCTCCGACGTCGGCGAGGTCGTGGCTGCCGCCGCCGCCGGCGACTTCTCGGCCAGGCTTCAGATCGACGATGCCGACGCGCAGATGCAGAAGCTGGTGTCCGGGATCAACGAGATCAACGCGGTGGTGGATGGCGCGACGACGGAGTTCGCCGAGCGCCTGCATGCGATTGCGGGCGGCGACCTGACGCGCGGCGTCGAGACGCATTATCGCGGCCGCTTCGCCGAGCTGAAGGACGCGATCAACGAAACCGTCGAGCGTCTCTCCGCGACGGTGCGGACGATCCAGCTGACCTCGGCCGATGTCGGCCTGGCGGCCCGCGAGATCAATATGGGCGCCGACGATCTGTCCAAGCGCACCGAGGAGCAGGCCTCCTCGCTGGAGGAGACCGCCGCGACGACCGAAGAGCTCGCCGCGAGCGTGAAGGCCTCGGCGCAGGGGTCGCGCCAGGCGGCGGCGATCGCGGATGAAGCGATGCAGGCGGCGCAGTCGGGCGGCGCGATCGCGACCGAGGCGGTGGCCGCGATGGCCCGCATCGAGACCGCGTCGCAGAAGATCTCCGACATCATCCGGGTGATCGACGACATCGCCTTCCAGA
>Ga0209902_100608_pt1 | contig 33213 bp, 25 predicted proteins | sample FECB27metaG_FD_188304 | JGI IMG/M metagenome (GOLD analysis project Ga0209902, IMG submission 188304) | Cyanobacterial communities from the Joint Genome Institute, California, USA - FECB-27 (SPAdes) (version 2) | ecosystem: Environmental > Aquatic > Thermal springs > Hot (42-90C) > Microbial mats...
GTTGCGCCAGTTGGCCCAGCGCGGCCAACTCGCCGACAGCGGCACGCTGCTCTCCTGCGCATAGCCATCATTGGCCAGCTTCACCTGCAGGTCCATCGACGAGGAAAAGGCGAAATCGGCCGTCGGGCCCCCGGCATCGGATTCGGCAACAACCCGGTCGTAGATATCGACGGTCTGCAGGTCTTCGTAGGCCACGGCGATATCGGGATTAGCGGCCTGGAACGCTGCGATCATCGGGCGCGCCAGCGGCTCGTCGAGCGACGAATACACCGTCACCGTCCGCGCCTCGGCCGCTCCACCGAGCGGCGGAAACACCTTCATCCCCTGGGCCAGGGCCGGAGGCGTGACGAGCAGCAGGAGGATGGCGAACAGACGCAGCATAGCGCGACCATGCCCGCTCCCCTGCCCGCTCCACAAGGGTTATGGGCAACGCGCCACGCTCAAACCTGAGCAAGATCGCGTTCTCCGACCGCGCTCTTGCTCAGGGTCTTTTGTATTGGTCGCGCGATCGAACCGGAAAAGTCTGCAACTTTTCCTGATCTCGCTCTACCGTGGGCGCGGGGAGCGAGTGATGCGTATCTTGGTGGTGGAAGACAACCGGACCTTGGCCGATGGCCTCGCCGCGGTGCTGCGCGTCGCCGGCTATGCGGTCGATGTGGTGCATGACGGGGTTTCGGCCGACGCGGTGCTCACGACCGAAACCTTCAATCTGGTGGTGCTCGACCTGAGTCTCCCCGAGATGGACGGGCTCGACGTGCTCCGGCGCATGCGGGGCCGCCGCAACCCCTCCTCGGTGCTGGTCCTCACCGCCCGCGGGGCGCTCGACGAGCGGGTGCGCGGCCTCGACCTCGGCGCCGATGACTATATGACCAAGCCGTTCGAAGTGTCGGAACTGGAGGCTCGCATCCGCGTGCTGCTGCGCCGCCAGGCCGGGTTGCACAATTCGAGTATCGCCTTTGGCAGCATCGAGCTCGATACCGTATCGCGCACCCTGTCGGCCTTCGGGCAGACGCTCGACATTCCGGCGCGCGAGCTGAGCGTGCTCGAAACGCTGCTGCACAAGGCCGGCAAGGTGGTGGCCAAGCAATCGATCATCGAGTCGCTCGCCGCCTTCGACGACGACCTCAGCGAGAACGCGGTCGAGCAGTACATCTCGCGCCTCCGCCGCCGGCTCGCGCCTTACGCCCTCACCGTGCGGGTGGCGCGCGGGCTTGGCTATTATCTCGACCGGATCGCCGACTGATGATGACGCGGCCCTACTCGCTGCGCCGGCGCCTGCTGCTCTGGCTGATGGTGGCGCTGCTCGCCGTCGCGGCATTGGCGGTGGTCGACACCTGGCGCGAGGCCCGCGACACCGCCACCTCGCTGTCAGATCGGGTGCTCGCCGGCTCGGTATTGGCGATCGCTGAGCGGGTGATCGTCACCGAGGACGGCGCGCTCGAGGTCGACGTGCCCTATGTGGCGCTGGAAATGCTGACCTCAGCGGCTCAGGACCGGGTGTTCTACCGCGTCGATGGCCCCGAGGGCTTCATCACCGGCTACCAGACGCTGCCGACCTCCGACGTCGCGACGGCCGACATCGCCTATTCCGACGCCAGCTTCCGCGGCGAGCCGATCCGGGTCGCAGTGCTGCGGCGGGCGGCGTCGTCAGGCGTCAGCGCTATCCCCTTCACCGTCACGGTGGCCGAAACCACCATCGCCCGCACGCAGCTGACCCAGACGCTGCTGGTGCGCTCCGCCATCCGCCTGGCCCTGTTGATTCTCGCCGCGGCGGTGATCCTCTGGCTCGCTGTGGGGTTCTCCCTCGCTCCGCTCTACCGGCTGCGCGACGCCATCTCGCGCCGCGCCCTCGATGACCTCAGCCCGATCGAGCAGCAGGTGCCGCGCGAGGTGCAGGGGCTGGTCGACACCATCAACTCTTTCATGACCCGGCTGTCGGCAGCCCTCGAGGCGCTTCGACACTTCACCGGTAATGCCAGCCACCAGCTCCGCACCCCACTCACCATCATCCGCACGCAACTGGCGCTGGCGCTTCGCGCCGATACGCCGGCCGCAGCGCGCGAGGCGGCGCGAACCGCCGATGCCGCGGTGGTGCACGCCGAGCGCGTGCTGGCGCAGCTGCTGCTGCTCGCCCGCATCGACGAGGCCGCCTCCGATCGGCTGCAGTTCCCAGTCGTCGATCTGCACGAACTTGCACGAGATCGCACGGGCGACTACGTCGTCCGCGCCCATGCCGCCGAGATCGACCTCGGCTTTGACGGTAACGGCCCTGCCCTGGTCCGCGGCGACCCGATGCTGCTGGGCGAACTGCTCAGCAACCTGATCGAGAACGCTATCGCCTATGCCGGCCCGGGTGCCGAGGCAACGGTTCGCGTCGCCGCCGCGGAGGATGTGCTGCTCGAGATTGCCGATACCGGCAAAGGCGTTGCGCCCGAGCAGCTGGCCGCAGTGCAGAAGCGCTTCAGCCGGGGTGACAGCGACAAACCTGGCGCAGGCCTCGGCCTGCCCATCGTCGAGGAAATTGCTCAACTGCTCGGCGGTGAGCTGAGCGTCGCCTCACCGCCAGGCGGTGGTTTCCGCGTGCAGCTCCACCTCCCGATTGCGGACCAGCCCTAGCGACAGTTGTCATTCGTGCGTCTTCGTGCAATATCGTGCATAACCACGCATGGAGTCGCACATGCTCACCGATGAACGCCACGATGTGATCCGCGCCCTGCTGCTGAGCGATGGGCGCGTCGTCGCCAACGAACTCGCAGCGCGGTTCGGCGTGTCGGAGGACACCGTCCGGCGCGACCTGCGCGAACTGGCCAAGGCCGGCTACTGCCGGCGCGTCCATGGCGGCGCCCTTGCCCCGGCGCCGGTGGCGCTGCCGATTTCGGCCCGGGTGGAGAAAGACGCCGATGCCAAGACCCGCCTGGCGGCCGAGGCGGTAAAACTGCTGCAGCCGCGGCACACCGTGTTCATCGATGCCGGCAGCACCAATTACGCCATCGCCCGTGCCGTCCCGCGCAGCATGGAGCTGACGGTGGTCACCAACGCTCCCGCCATCGCCGCGGCGCTCGCCGACCACCAGCAGGTCACCATCATCATGCTGGGCGGCATCTACAACGGCGAACTCGGCAGCGTCAGCGGCAACACCACCGTCGAGGCGGTCGAGGCCATCTATGCCGATCTGGTCTTTCTCGGCACCTGCGCCATCGACCTGACGTTCGGCGTCTCCGCCCTTGATGCCGTCGAAGCCGAAGTGAAGCGCGCCATGGTGATGCAGAGCCGCGCCCTGGTGGTCGCCGCGACTGCCGACAAGCTTGGCCTCGCTGCGCCATTCCGGGTCGCGAGGCCTGAAGCGCTGACCCACCTGGTGGTCGAAGGCGATGCCGATCCCGGCCTGCTCGGAGATTTCGCCGCCCAAGGCACCACCGTCCACCACGCCACCTGACTTTAAGCCGCACTGGATCTCCGCCGTGACCACTCTCGCATTCGCCACTGACCGTATCCCCTCCGGCCGGCGGGAACAGCTCGCCACCCGGGTGATCTTCCTCGTGGTCGGCATCGTCATGGCCGGCTTTGCGCCGCTGGTGCCCTTGGCCAAACTCCGCCTCGGCCTCGATGAAGGCGCGCTCGGCCTGTTGCTGCTGTGCCTGGGTCTCGGCTCGATTCTTGCCATGCCGATCACCGGCATCCTGACTGCCAGGTGGGGCTGCCGCGCCGTGATCGCCGTCGCCTCGGTGATCATGATCGGTGCCTTCCCGTTCCTCGCTATCGCCGACAGCTGGCTCAGCATGGCCGTTGCCATCGCCGTCTTCGGCGCCTCCCTGGGCACGGTAGACGTGGCGATGAACATTCAGGCGGTGATGGTCGAGCGCGACAGCGGCCGACCGATGATGTCAGGCTTCCACGGCCTGTTCAGCCTCGGCGGCATCGCCGGGGCCGGTGGCATGAGCGCCTTGCTGGCGCTGGGCGGTCTGTCGCCGCTGGTGGCGGCTATCGTCGTCAGCGTCGTGTCGCTGCTGCTGGTTGGCTTGTCGCTTGGCGGGCTGCTGCCCTACGGCGACAACGGGCAGGAGAAGTCACCGCTGTTTGTTCTGCCCAAGGGCGGCGTGCTGCTGCTCGGCATCCTGTGCCTCTTGACCTTCCTCGCTGAGGGCTCGGTGCTCGATTGGAGTGCCGTGTTCCTCACCTCGGTACGTGGCGCCGATATCGGCCTTGCCGGGCTTGGCTATGCCGCCTTCGCCGTGGCGATGACCGGCGGACGGCTCGCCGGTGATCGTATCCGGATGGCGTTGGGCGAGCGGCGCGTCATCGTGTTTGGCGGCCTGATCGGCGCCATCGGTTTCGCCGTGGTGCTGCTGGTTCCCTCGGCTCATGCCGGGCTCGTCGGCTATTTCCTCGTCGGCATCGGCGCCTCCAACCTCGTACCGGTGCTGTTCTCGGCTGCGGGCCGTACCCGGGACATGTCGCCCGGCCTCGCGATCACCGCCGTCAGCACGCTGGGCTATCTCGGCCTGCTCGCCGGGCCCGCACTGATCGGGTTCGTAGCGCACCTTGCCACCCTGCCCTTCGCCTTCGTGCTGCTCTCGGCCGCCATGCTGATGGTGGCGGCAAGCTACAAGGTCGCGAAATAGCGGATCGCACGTCTGTGTGTATTGTACCGCCGCCGGCTTTTGACTGCCGGCGGCGGAAAACGTTATCCTGCCGCCAAGCAATCTCTCGAAGTACCCAGTATGCCGCTGCAAACGCGCGCGACGCCACCTGAGGGAGCGTCGTATTACAGTGCCGGGTTCCTGAGGCAGACGCTGGCGCACGGCGATCTGGTGGTGGCGCGGACATTTCAGGCCGAGCGACGGCCGATGCGCGACAACAGCCATACCGCCGAGACCTTCGGTATCCAGGACGCCATTCTCTGCACGGTGCACCTCAAGCACATGGACCCCGGTCACACCTGGTGGGACGGGCGGCACTTGCCGACTTCGGAAATGACCGAAGGCAGCCTCCACGTGCACGATCTGAGGTACAACTGGACCTCCGAACTCATCGACGCCTTCGACTGTGTGCATTTCAGCTTTCCGCAGACCCTGCTGCGCGCCGTAGTGCTCGATGATCAGCCGGACTCGCGGATCGAGATCGCAGCCCGCACCTTCGACGCTGAACGCACCGACCAGACGTTGCTGCATCTGGCGCGATCCCTGTTGCCCGGCCTGGCACGACCGCAGGAGGTCAGCCGGCTGTTTGCCGATCACGTCATCTCCGCCGCGGCCGCGCATTTCACCTCGGCCTATGGTTCGGTGCGCCTGGTCAATCGCCGCAACGGCCGGCTTGCTCCCTGGCAGCAGGCCCGGGTGCTGGAGTACCTGGCGGCGCATCTCGACACCGACATCACGGTCAGCGAGCTCGCCGCGATCTGCCGGCAATCGTCGAGCCACTTCGCCCATGCGTTCCGGGCCACCATGGGCATGCCGCCGCATCGCTTCCTCCTCGGCAAGCGCGTCGGCCGGGCCATGGAACTGCTGGTGCACACCGATCAATCGCTCGGCGAGATCGCCGCCGCGTGCGGCTTTGCCGACCAGAGCCACCTGACCCGCGTGTTCAGCCGAACCGTCGGGGTCAGTCCCGGCAGGTGGCGGCAGCAGCGAGCCGAATAGTTCAGCTCGCCGTCGAATTTGGCGCAGCTTTGTCCAAAGCCAGCAGGTGCGTTCAATGGCAGCCGGCGATCACCGACTAGTCCTTGCGGGAGGGACTAATCGGGACGTGGCCGCGTGCAAACCTGTTGCTCACGTGAAGGGGATACGCCGCAGGCGCTGCAGCCGGGGCAGTATCGCTTCGGCCCCTTCGTGCTGGACGTGGCGCGCTCGATTCTCACCGAGAATGGGCGTCACATTCGGCTCGGCAGCCGTGCCATGAGCATGCTGGCGGCACTGGTGGCAGCGCGCGGCGAGCTGGTGCCGCGACGCCAGCTGATCGAGCGGGCCTGGCCAGAGACCTTCGTTGAGGCCTCGAACCTGCGCGTGCAGATCTCGGCGGTGCGGCGGGCCCTCAACGATGATGGCCAGTCGGCAACCTACCTCATCAACGTCGCCGGCTACGGCTACCGTATCGGCGTCCCCGTCGAACAGGGCGACTGGCATGAACCGGCAGCACCTGGAGCAGCCCTGCCACGGCACCAGATCACCGCCATAGTCGGCCGCGATCGAGAGGTTGCCGCACTCGTCCGGGCAACCCGGCGATCGCGGCTGGTAACGCTGACGGGGCCCGGCGGCGTCGGCAAGACCACCATTGCCGCTGCTGCCGCTCAGCGGCTGCACGACCAGCACATGATGGACATCTGCCAGGTGGACTTTGCCGCGCTGGAGGCGCAAGAACTCGTACCGGCAGCCGCGGCGGCGGCGCTTGGGCTGGAGGTCGACGCAGACGCCGCGCTCCCGGCGCTGCTCGAGTTCGCGCGAGCCCGCGCCTTGACCCTCGTTTTCGATAGCTGTGAGCATCTGTTGCCCGCCGTGGCGGCCCTGTCGCAGGTCATCCTCCTTACCTGCCCCGATATCAGCGTCATCGCGACGAGCCACGAGGCGCTGGGGCTGGCGCTTGAACGCGTCATCCGGGTTACCCCGCTGGCGGTGCCGGAGGCGACGGCGACGCTGGAGGGTGTGCTGCGCTTCCCGGCCTGCGAGCTGCTGGTGTGTCGCGCCCTCGCTATGCAGCCGACGCGGAAACTCGGTGACGCGGACGCCGCCACTATCCGCGCGCTGTGCGACCGGCTGGACGGACTGCCGCTGGCCATCGAGATCGCCGCGGCGAATCTGGATGTGCTTTCGCTCGCCGAACTGCTTGGGCAGTTGAGTTCCGGCCGCGGCCTGGACCTCGGCAACAGACGGACAGCGGCGGCTCGGCACCAGACCATGCGCGCCATGCTCGACTGGACGACACGCCGTCTGAGCGGCCCCGAACACCTGGCGTTGCGGAGACTGGCTCAACTCGCCGAGCCGTTCGACCTGCAAAGGCTGGAGCAGGCAGCCGGCGCCGACATCATCGCCAGGTTGATCCGGCGCAGCCTGCTCGTTCCGGTCAGGCAAGACGGTCGCTTGCTGTACCGGATGCTCGCCAGCACACGCCTCTACGCGAACCAACACCTCAACGAGGTGTAAGCGCCTCGATCGTCACTTCGGCCCGACCTCGCCAGGCGAGTGCGCCTTGCGCTTGGGCGCAGGCCATCGCGGCAACGGCACGGTCTTTGGCCTCCTGCCTGTCGGCGCAGGTCAAAGCCTCCGCACGCAGCACCTCGGGCGCATTCCAGCCAACGGTACCGGCGGCGACGCGTTGACTGGCCAGCGGCGTCAGGAAGGCCGGATCGAAGGTCGGCAGCATATCGACGACTTTGCGGGGCAGCTCCGGCAACGGGCCGATGCGACCCGAGCGACCCATGGAGCGCGCAGCCTCGAAGCCAACGATCCAGTCGTTCCAGAATGTGGTTCCGATCCGTACCGCGGTCTCGCGGAAACTGGCGAGAGATTGGTCCACGAAGTCGTAGTCCGCGGTCCACAGTCCAAGCGGCACCGCGGCCAGTGCCATGGTCTGGCACAGCGCTCCCGGATTGGCGCCGGCGTGCTCGATGGCACGCTGTACAAGCAGGTGGCTCCGCCCGATCTCGCCCTTGAGGAAGGCGATACGCGCCAGGATGATCCGCGCCGATACTCGATGGCTCACGTTAGAAAGCGGCAGGAACTCGTAGGGACAGGCCAGGACCTGCTCGGCAAGGTCTTCGGCCAGCAGATGTCGCCCCAGGAAGTGTTCGGCCTGGGAGCGCATCCGCATCGCCGTCAGCTTGATCTCGGGCGAGTGCAGCCTGTCGGCCGCCGCGTCCATGTCGGTCGCTGCGAGCAGCGTCTCGGGATAGTCGCCTGTGGTGATGGCCGCCCCGAAACGGGCCATGACGCCTTCCGGCACGACGTCTCCCGTCTCGGCTTCGATCCTTCGCGCACGGTTCGCGAGGGCGGCAAACGCACCGGTATCTCCCGATATGCTGGAAATCAGCATGGCGTGGACCAGGGAAAGCCGCAACGCGTCACGCCGGAGCGGCGCATCCGGCAGGTCCACGGACTCAAGCGCGGCCTCGATGTGCTGCACGTACTCGCCAGTCAACGGAAACTGCTGGCCGAACTGCAGTGAAAGCAGGGTCAGCCGCTTGCCGAGCATGCGGTCTCCATCGGGTGAGAACGCCCATGCAAGCGCGGCCCGGGCGTCGCCCACGAGCCCACCATAGCGCGCCATCCAGTCACTCCAGCCGACAGTGAGGATAGCCTCCTCTGCTCCGGCAAGCAGGTCGCAGCAATCCAGCGCGTGCCGACGGCGTACCTCATTGACGTCGGTTGCCTCGAGGAGCCGCTCAAGTGCGTAGGTTCGGGTGGTCTCCAGCAGCCGATAGCGCACGACATCGCCGGAGATATCGACCTGCAGCAGCGATTTGCGAGCCAGCGTAGCGATGGCGCGCAGCGTACCGCTGTCATCGAGTTCGCCACCCGCCGCGATGCCGATGGCGCTTTGCAGGGTGAAACTGGACTGGAACACCGCGAGGCGGTTGAGCACCAGGCGCGCCTGGTCATCGAGCGCGGCGTAGCTCCAGCCGAGCGTCGCCTCGAGGCTGCGGTGCCGTGGATTGGCGGTTCGCCGGCCCTCCGCCATCGAGAGGAACCGACCATCGAGCTGTGCCGCCAGTTCGCGGATGCTGATGACGTCGATCAGGCTGGCCGCGAGCTCGATGGCGAGGGGGATTCCGTCGAGCCGTCGACACAGTTCCGCAATGGCGCCGACCTCGGCGTCGGTGATCTGCATCGCCGGCGAGCTGGCGGCGGCACGCTCGAAGAACAGCTCGACGGCCGGATAGAGCGCCGCCTCACCCACGGTCTCGAGGGTGCCGTCCGGAACGGCAAGTCCGGGCAGGCGGAACAGCGTTTCGCCGCTTGCCCTCAGGGCCTCCCGACTGGTGGCCAAAATGCTGACATTGGGGGCATGCGCCAGCAGCGCTTCGACGAGTTGCGCCGCCAGGTCGATCAAATGCTCGCAGTTGTCGAGCACCACCAGCAACTCGGCGTCGGCAAGGCTGCTGGCGATCTGCCGGAAGCTGTCCCGTTCGGACGTATCAACTCGCAGCGAGGCGGCGAGCCAGGTTCCCGCCTCCTCGATTGAGGTCACCGGCGACAGGTCGACGAACCGGACCCCACCGGCAAAACGCTCGGCGTTCCGCTCGGCCCAGGCGATCGCCAAGGTGCTCTTGCCGATGCCACCCGGCCCCGCCACGCTGACGAGACGAGAGCGCTGCGGGGCCGAGGACAGCGAACGCATCGCATCCTCGCGTCCCAGCATCCGCACGATCTGAGCCGGCAGCCCAAGCGCCATGCCCGGAGAAGCCGGCACGGAAGCGAGCGCCGGCCCGTGGCCGATCCGGCCGACGAAACGATAGCCGCGACCATGCTCGTTGACGATGAAGCGCGTGCCCGACTGGCCATCGCCAAGCGCTTTGCGCAAGGCGCTCATGTGCACCCTGAGGCTCGATTCATCCACCTGCATGCCAGGCCAGACCCGCTGCAGCAACTCGTTGTGGCTGACCACCTCCCCCGACCGCTCGATCAGCGCGATCAGCAGGTCGAGGGCTCGGCCGCCCAGCCGCAATTCGCTGTCGCGGTCAGTGAGCCGGCGTTCGGTCAGGTCGAGCACGAAGGGACCAAAGCTCACCAAATCTGCTGCGGTCTGGGCCAAGGCGAGTAAGTCCGACGTGGCGCCATTGCCACGTCCCCAAGCTAGCCGGGCGAACATCCAGGCACGAGCGAAACGATGTTAAGCGAATGCAGCAAAGGCCTGCGATTGCGGGACTTAACAAGATTTAACGCCGCGCCGAGGACGCCCCCGCATAGCCTCTGTGGAACGATACAAACAGGCGGGACGGGCCATGTCGATCGCAACCGGTCACATCGGAATGGATTTGACGAACGACACGGCGCCGAGGGCCTCGGCGGCGTCCATTGTCGAGCGCATGGATCGCTTGCCGCTCACCTGGATGCATCTGGGGATCGTTGCGATCGGCGCGTTCGGCTTCACCTTCGATCTCATGGAGGTGTCGCTCGGCAACGTGCTGTCGGCGGTGTTCAGCGCCCCGCCCTACGCCGTCGAGGCGGTGCAGCTTTCGTGGTTGCTCGCCGCCATGTATGTCGGCGCCATTCCCGGTGCGCTCATCGCCGGGTGGCTGGCCGATCGCTATGGTCGGAAACAGGTGATGCTCGCAGTGCTGCTGGTGCTGTGCGTCACCTCCATCGCCGCCGCGGCGAGCCCTGACGTCAATACGCTGATCGTCTCGCGCATCCTGTCGGGCCTGGCGCTCGGCGCCTATCCGCCGCTGCTGTTCTCGTTCTTCACCGACTTCATGCCGCCGCGCCGCCGCGGCACGGTGATCATGATGACGGCCGGCATCGCGTCGCTCGGGCCGGTGCTGATGATCTTCCTCGTGCGCTGGCTGACGCCCATTCAGCCGTTCGGCGTCGAAGCCTGGCGCTGGGCTTTCATTCTTGGCGCTGTGGGTGCGCTGGTGGTGGCGATCTGCTTCCGCTTCGTGCCGGAATCGCCGCGCTGGCTGGTTGCCCGCGGCCGCATCCGGGAGGCTGAACTGGCGCTCGAAGGGTTCGAACGCTCGCGCGTCGCCATTCCAAATCCCCCTGGCGCTGCGCCGGTTCCGCCGCCGGTGGCGCATCCGGTCGATGCCGCCGATGCCAAGCCGAACCGCTGGCACTTCGTCCTGGTCGCAGCCATCTATTTTGCCTCGCCCTGGGGCACCGTAGCCTTCCCGCTGCTGATGGGCGCAGTGCTGATCGAGAAGGGCTTCGCGCTCTCCGACAGCCTGTTCTATGTCGGCGTCTCGATGTTCGGACCGGCGATCGGCACGATCATCGGATCGCTGTTCGTCGACAAGTTCGAGCGCCGGATCGGCCTCGTTGCCTTTGGCCTCGGAATGATCGTTTCCGCCATCGCCTTTGCCGCCAGCCTCAACCCGCTTTGGCTGATGGCTGCCGGCATCGCCTTCCAGCTGCTGGCGATGATGCAGGTCCCGACCATGACCATCTACGCGGCGGAATTGTTCCCCACGGCATGGCGGGCACGCACCTCAACGGCGGCCTGGTCGATCAACCGCCTCGCTTCGGCAGTGGCGCCGCTGGTGCTGCTACCGCTTTTGAAGACGCATGGAATCTGGCCCATGTTCTCGGTGATGATCGCGATCCTCGCGGTCGGCATCGCAATAGTTTTCGTGGCGCCCAACGGCAAGGCCGGGCGCGCCGTCGACTGACAGGTATTGGTTTTTGCTGCAGCGGCCGCCGGCGCGATCTGTGTCGGCGGCCAAGCAGGTTTATTGAATGGGGACGTTTCATGCGCGGCGCTGTGGACGCAGCACGCTACCGCAACTTGTGCCGGGCAGCCTCGCGGCGGCGAGGCTTGCACAACCCTCGCGGCCTACCCTACCGTCCGGTACGGGGCGCTTCCCCTGAGCTGGCCGAGAGCGGTGCAACGTGATGGACGAAGCTGGAGATCCTTCGGCTGACGACCCCGGTGCGGTGGTGTCTGGCCACGGCTCCGGCGCTCCATCCTATGCTTTTGGCCCGTTCGAGCTGTCGGCGGCGCGCCAGTTGCTCACCCTGAACGGGCAGCCGGTCCGGCTTGGCAGTCGCGCCATCATGATCCTTTCGGCGCTGCTGCAGCGGCCGGGCGAACTGGTGAGCAAGAACGACCTCCTGGCGAGCGCCTGGCCCGACACGCATGTCGAGGAAGGCAATCTCCGCGTGCACATCGCCGCCCTCCGCCGCGCGCTCGGCGATTCCAGCGAACTGCCCAAATACATCCTCAATGTCGCCGGCCGCGGCTACAAGTTCGTGGGCCCGGTATCACGGGAGATGAGCGGCCCCGCGCCACTGGAGGGCTTCACCCCGGCGATCCGTGTCAACCTGCCGGCGCAGGTCGCCAATGTCATCGGACGGGCCGACGTCCTCGATGTGCTGGCAACGCTGCTGGAGCAATCGCGCGAAGTGACGATCGCCGGACCGGGTGGCATCGGCAAGACCACGGTCGCCGTCGCGCTGGCCCACAGGCTAAAGCATCAGTTTCGTAGTGGCGCCTACTTCATTGATCTGGCAGCGGTCTCGTCCGCAGACAACCTTCCATTCGCCGTCGCTTCGGCGCTTCGGATCGCCATCGACACCGAGCGGCCGGCGCAGAGCCTGGTTGCCCACCTCACGCGCGACGAGGCGTTGCTGGTGTTCGACAACTGCGAGCACGTGATCGATACCGCCGCGCATGTGACCGAGGCCATCCTCAGGGGCTGCCCCGGCATCAGGATCGTCGCTACCAGCCATGAGCCGCTGCGGATGGAGGGCGAGCGGGTGTTCCGGCTGGCGCCGTTCGAACTGCCCCCGGGCGCAGATACGCTGCCGCTGCGCGAGGCCCTGCTCCTCCCCGCCGTCGAGCTCTTCGTCTCGCACATGCTGGCCAACGACGACGCGCTGACCATCGGCGATGCCGATGTGCCGTTCATCGTCGAAATCTGCCGTCGGCTGGACGGATTGCCGCTGGCGATCGAGATCGCCGCCTCGCGCGTCGGCACGTTCGGCATCGCCGAACTGGCTGCCCGGCTCGATGACCGCTTCGGTATCCTCACCGGCGGACGGCGCACCGCTGCGACGCGGCACCAGACCCTGAGCAACATGCTGGATTGGAGCCACGACAACCTCGGCGAGCGCGATCGCGTCGTGTTGCGACGGCTGTCGGTATTCGCTGGCGAGTTTTCCATCGACGCTGCCGCGCTGGTGGCGGGCGACGAGCGCGTCAACCAGAGCAGCGCGACCGATGCGGTCATGAGCCTCGCGCGCAAATCTCTGCTGATGCAGGGTGCCCGGGACGGTGCGTCGAGCTTCCGCATGCTCGACAGCACGCGGATCTACGCCCAGGACAAGCTCGCGACGGCGGGCGAGGTGAAGCGGGTCCGCGAACTGCACGTGCACTACCTCTGCGATGTGCTGCGCAAGGCGGAAACGGCCTGGAACATGACACCGATTCCGGCCTGGACCGAGACCTACAAGCGCTACATCGACGACATCCGCACTGCCCTGAGCTGGTCTTTCGGGCCGGATGGCGACGCCGAGGGCGGAATCGTGCTGACCGGCCTCAGCCTGCCGCTCGCCATGCAATTGGGCCTCCACGACGAGTTCCGTGAGCGGATGTTCCTCGCCATCGAGTATGCCGGACGGTTGCCTAAGCCGCTTGTGGTGCCCGAACTGCGGCTGCACATCGCGAGGAACGCCTTCACCTACAATGTCGGTCAGATCGTCGATGTCACCTTCGCACGCGCCGTGGAGCTGGCCGAGATGACGGGAAAGGACCGTCACCGGCTCGAGCCGCTGGTGCAGATCAGCTCCACCCATATCAGCCTCGCTCAATTTGAAACGGCCGCCATCGTCGGGGCGAGAGCCCTGGAACTGGCGCATCGGAGCGGGGACGAGTACGCCGTACTCTCCGCAAGCCGCGCCCAGGCGCAGGCCGCGCACTATGTGGGTCAGCACGGGCGCGCCATGGAACTGGCCAACGCCGTGTTGCGCCACCCGGTCCGCAACATCCCCTACACCTATGGCTTCGTTCACACTGATCGCCGGATTTCGATGCGCTGGGTGCTGATGCGATCGCTATGGATGAGCGGCCGCGCCGACGAGGCAAGGCGGGTAGCCGAGGAAGGCATTGTCATCGCGCCCGATGCGGGTCCCGTGGCCCTGGCGCAACTGCTGGGCATGGCCGCGATCCCGGTCTATTTGTGGTGCGGCGACTACGGACGCGCGCGCGAACTGACGACGATGCTGCTCGAGCACTCGGAGCGCTACTCGTTCAAGTACTGGGCCCAGTGGGGCAAGTTGTTTGACGACGTCATCGCCTGGCACACAGCGGGCCGGCCCGTTCCCCCGGCGACAGGCGACCTGCAGGTACAGACGCTGTCGTCCATCGTGGGCCTCGCCGCCCCGCTGCCAACGACCATCAACCGCGCCGACTGGTCGGCCCCCGAACTGCTCCGGCTGCGCGGTGAGCGTGACAGAAGTGAAGCAGACCTGACCGACGCGCTGCAGCTCGCCCGGCAGCATGGGGCGCGCGCCTGGGAGCTCCGTTGCGCGATGAGCCTTGGGCGTCTCTGGGCAAGCACACGTCGGCGGATGGAGGCCATGGACCTGCTCAGCGGCACTCTCGAGCAACTGCCCGAGGGGCATGGCACTGCCGACCCGATCGCCGCCCGGGCGCTGCTGGCCGAGCTAGCCTAGCCGCGCTGCTTGAGCGCCGTGAGCTCGCCGGTGTCGTGGCTGCAGAATATCTCGATCTGGCTACCGTGAGTTTTCTCGAGCTCGCGCAGCCGCTGCAGGTTGTGCCGCGCTGCCGCCAGGTCGGTGGTCATGATCCGCTCGTAGAGCGCGAGACCCGGCGGCATGCCGCCTTTCGCCAACAGCTCGCTGTGATGAAGGTACGCGTCGCCGGCATTCAGCAACCAGCCATCGCCCGTCGAGACGGCAACGCCGGCGTGGCCCAGGGTATGGCCGCGTAAGGGGATGAGCAGGATTTCCGGCGGCAAACCTTCAAGCTGGCGCACTGCCTCAAAGCCGAACCAGGCCTCTCCATCGGGCGTGTAGCTCCGCCAGTCGCGGACCGCATCCCACTGCAGCGGCCGGTACCGCTGGTTGCCGACGAAGCTGCGTGGCAGCTGCCGCGCCGCGTCGTGCTCGGCCGCAAGCAGATGCACCTTGGCGCCCGGAAAGTCCTCGAGCCCGCCGGCGTGGTCGAAATCGAGGTGGGTCAGGACGATGTTCCGTACGTCGCGGGCCGAGTAGCCCAGCGCCTCGATCTGGCGGATGGCCGTATCTTCCTCCCGAAGGCGAGGGTTGAGTACCAGCGGCCAGAGACGGCTCAGGCGCCGTTCCGGAATGCTGAGCACATCCTGCAGGCCATAGCCGGTATCGACCAGCACGAGGCTATCGGCCAGCTCGATCAGCAGGCAATGGGTGCAGATATTGGCGCTGAGGCCGGTCGCGGCGCTGTCGTAGAAGCGACCGCCGACCGGGCAATGGCTTCCGCAATTCAGGTGGTGGATACGCATCGAACCTCGCCCCAAGGCAGGCCGGCCCTTGGACCGGCCCGTTACTATGTCACGCCACGGAGCGTTTGAGAGCGGCGACATTGCTGCGGCCGGAACGGGCGTTGCGGCTCGCCCAGTCGAGCGCCAGGTCGGCGACCTCCTCCCAGCCCGGATCCATGCAGGTCCAGTGCGACCGATCGGGGAAGATACGAAGTTCGGTCTTGGACGGTGCGCGCTTCTGCCGCTCGTAATTGGCCCGCGTCATGCTCGCATCGGCCACCAGGTCCTTGCCGCCGCCGATCATCAGCAGCGGCGCCCGCTGCGGGTTATCCCACTGGATCTTGCCGGTCTGCGTCAGGATGCCGTCCCAGTAGAGCTTGCCGGGGGTCGGCACGATGTAGCGATCATAGAGCGCATCGGACTGGCCGGCGGGGATGGTCTGGGCGAAGCGGGTCGCGAAGAACTTGCGTGACATATGCATCACCCGCCCCCAGCTGCCGAACGAACCGAGCACGGGGAAAGCCGAGACGATCGAATGCGGCCCGAGCGGAACGCCGGTGGTCGGCGCCGGGTCGATGGCGACGCCGGCAACGCCGAGGCCGCGATTGAGCAGGCTCTGCACCATCACGCCGCCGGCCGAGTGTCCCATCAGGATCGGCTCTTCCGGCAGGCTGCGAATGGTGCGGTCGAGATGTTCGAGGATCTTGAGGAAGCCGACCGTCCGGAGTTCGGGATGTGAATGCGCCCGCAGTTCAGCCGGATCGCGATCGTCGTAGGGCCAGTTGGGCGCCACGACGCGGTAGCCCTTGGCTTCGTAGTGGGCGACCCATTTCTCCCAGCTCTTGGCATTGAGCCAGGCGCCGTGGACCAGAACGATGGTGTTGCTCATTCGTCGTCTCCTTGATTGTTCAGGCTCAGGTTGTTCAGGCTTGGACAGTCTCGACCGGCAGGTCGGCCAGCCACTCGGCAAACAGGTGGCGCGACGCCCGCTTGAGCGCGGCGCCATGGTGGAGCGATTGTTGACGAAGCTGCTCGGGCGACTTGCCGGCCATCGCCAGTTCGACGGCATGGCCGATCAGCCAGCTCTCGATTTCGTCGGCATCGACTTCGGCGTGGAACTGCAGGCCAAGGGCGTAGTGCCCCAGGGCAAACGCCTGATGCGGGCAGGCCTGCGTGGCGGCGAGCAGGCTCGCCCCATCCGGTAGATTGAACACATCGCCATGCCAATGCAGCACCTCTACGTCCTGCAGAGCCGCCAATGGCGATTGTATGCCGCGGTCGGTGAGCACCAGCTCGCTCCAGCCAATCTCCTTGACCGGGCACAGATCAACCGAGGCTCCCAGCGCCCGCGCCATGAGCTGTGCACCCAGGCATATGCCCAGCGTCGGTCGCCCGCGCCTGAGCCGCGCCTCGATCAGGCGGATCTCCTCGGTGAGGAACGGGTAGTGCTGCTCGTCATAGGCCCCGATCGGCCCGCCGAGCACCACCAGCAGGTCGTCTTCCAGCGCTTCGGCGACCGGCATCGCGTCCCTGCCCGCATCGACCAGGCGAATGTCGAAACCCGATTGTCGCAGCAGCAGCTCCAGCGTGCCGAGGTGCTCGAACTCGACATGCCGGAGGGCGACACAGGTCCTGGGGGCGCTGCCGTTCATTGCGGCGCCGGCGCCACTTTGCCCGGCAGGCTGAGGTCGCCCGAGGCGATCTTGAAGACATCATCGACGCAGAGCAGTGGGGCGTGGATGTTGGAGTTGACCTTGAGGCCGGCGGTGACACCGTCGAAACTGGCGCCGGCGAGCGAGGTGACCGCACTCAACGGAACGCGGACCTCCACCGTGTCCGAAGTGAAATCGAGCGGAAACTCCGGGCTATCGATGAGGATCGGCACCCCCGGCCAGGTCGGCGGGGTCTTGACCGTCGTCCCCTCGGGAATGTCTTTGACCGTCAGTCCACCGCCGCAGGCTTCGTCCTTGACCAGCACCACCCAATGGGGGTGCCAGATGTGACGGTTCTTGCCGCCATAGGCCGCGTCGTCGAAATCCGGGTGGAAGGTAACCGCCATGGCGACGATCCCCTGGCCAACGTCAAAACCAATATCGCCGCTGTCGATCGAGGTCGGCCAGACATAGGCATAGACCTCCGAACCGGCGAACTCATCCTTCGGATCGGGCTTGCTGGTGCCAGCCCCATCACGAACCTTGACGGCGAACACCACATCGCCGCCCTCAGTGGTAACCCGCGTATCGACGATGTCGAACGCGGCATGCACCGCCGGATCGCTGGCACTGGCGATCTCGTGGGCGCCGGCCGGCGGAACGAGTGCGGCCGCGACGGCGAGCGCCACGAGTGATGAGCTACGCATGGGTTTGTCCTTTGCTGATGGGTGGACATTGGTGGTCCCGGCGCCAGCGGCCGGGACTGGTGGAGGTGTGGCGGTGGAACTGGCGCGAGAAATGCGACTGGTCGACATAGCCGCAGGCGCTGGCGATCTCAGACAGCGGCAGGTCGGTGCTGAGCAGCAGGTGCTTGGCTTGCGTGATGCGGTGGTGCGCCAGCATCTTGTGTGGCGACAGCCCGAAGCTCGCCCGGAAGGCACGGGAGAAGTGGCTGGAGCTCAGACCGGCGAGGTCGGCCAGCTTGCTGACCCGCAGCGGACGATCGGCGTTGTCGACGATGTGACGCGCCACCCGGATTTCCTGCCAGGCTGCAAGCCCGCCGCTGCCCCGCCGATCGCGCCGCAGATAGGCCGGGATCGGCCGAGCCAGCCGGCTTTTGAGCGCCGCCGCTACGGCGTCGACCAGCTGCGTTTCAACCTCGTTCGCGCGCATGTCGAGCATGTTCATGTCGTCCTCCGAGGCTGGTCAGCCAGACCGAGCCGGTGCATGCGAAGGCGGATCGCTGGCGGGGAAGGACTCGTCGGATTCCTCATCCACCAGATCCCAATCCCACGCCGGGCGGCGCATCGCCGCCGGGCCGGCATCGCGGACGGTGCCAAGCTCGGGCGCGAGCGGCGGCGGGCGATCCCCTGCCGATTTTCGCCTGGTCATGGCGCGGCCAGCCCGGAGACGAACTGCCAGAGGTCGGCATTCACCCGGTCCTTCTGCGTGGTGCAGATGCCATGGTCGCCGCCGGCATAGACACGCAGCTCGTTGCCGGCGACGATCTTTGACGACTGCGCTGCCGATGCGATGATCGGCACGATCTGATCGTCGTCGCCGTGGAGGATCAATGTCGGCTTGTCGAAGCGCTTCAGGTCCTCGGTGAGGTCGGTCTCCGAGAACGCCTTGATGCAGTAGTGGCTGGCCGGCATGCCCGCTGCCATGCCCTGGCGCCAGAAGCTGTCGCGGACGCCCTGGCTGATCTTCGCGCCGGGTCGGTTGTAGCCGTAGAACGGCATCGACAGGTCGATGAAGAATTGCGACCGGTCCGCTTGCACCCCGGCGCGGATGCCATCGAACACCTCGATCGGCAGCCCGGCCGGATTGGCGGCAGTCTTCAGCATCAGCGGCGGCACCGCACCGATCAGCACGGCTGCGGCGACACGCGCCGTGCCATGCCGGCCGATATAGCGCGCCACCTCACCACCGCCGGTCGAATGGCCGACGTGAATGGCATCGGCGAGCCCGAGATGGCTGACCAGAGCCGCGAGGTCGTCGGCATAGTTGTCCATATCGTTGCCGCCGAGGGGCTGGCTCGATCGGCCATGTCCGCGCCGGTCATGCGCGATCACCCGGTAGCCGCGCTCGGCGAAATAAAACATCTGGTCCTCGAACGCGTCGGCGCTCAACGGCCAGCCATGCGAGAAGACGATCGGCTGTCCGGTTCCCCAGTCGTTGAAGTAGATCTCGGTGCCGTCCTTGGTGGTGAAGTGGGCCATGGGCAATCTCCTGGGTAAGGGAAAGACGCGTGCCGCCACGCGAGGGGCATGGGAGGGCGGGCGGCACGCGAGGGCCACGAGCGCAGGATTTGGGGCGTCTGCACTCGCGGGAGAGCGTGGGCTACTGCGCCGACACCGCCTTGGCGGCGTCCATGATCAGCTTCGCGGTGTCCTCGGCATGGGCGATGAACGCCAGGTGCCCGCCGCTGACCGTCACCACGGTTGCCTTGGCGCGGCCGGCCATCTGCTTTTGCGCCTCGGGCGGGATCACGTGATCGGCGTCGGCCAGCTGGTACCAGGACGGCTTGTCCTTCCAGGCGGCAACGGTGAGCGGCGTGCTGGCGCCCTGCAGCGAGATCGGCACCTGCGAGTCACGCAGGAATTCGGCATCGGCCTGCGGCAGCGCATCGGCGAAACCGGGAACGTAGGCGGCCTCGTTGAAGAACACGAAGCCATCCTCGCCGATGTCGAACGGTGGCGGATGGTTCGGATCCTGCGGGATCAGGCCGAACGGCGATTCCCCGACATCCGGCACGAAAGCCTCGACGTAGACGAGGCCCGCCACCTTCTCGTGGTCGCCCGCCTCGGTGATCACCGCGCCGCCATACGAGTGGCCGACGAGAATGACCGGACCATCCATGCGGTCCAGCACCCGATCGGTGGCAGCGACGTCTGCCTCGATCGAGGTCAGCGGGTTCTGCACCATGCGGACGTTGTAGCCTTCCTTTTTCAGGATCTCGTAGATCGGCCGCCAGCCCGAGCCATCGGCCCAGGCGCCGTGGACCATCACGACATTCTTGATCTCGGCGGCGAGCGCCTGCGGCATGGCCGCGAGCAGCATCGGCAGCGCCGTCGCGAGGCTGAGCGCGATCATCTTTGTTGAAAGCATTGGATCTCTCCTTGGTGAGACCGAGTTCTGTCTCGGTGGTCCAAAGCTGATCCGGCGCCGGTCATGCTGCCAGTTAATCGCTGTGAAGTATCGTAACGGCGCGCCGAGCGATTCATGCTTCTTAGCAACTCTTCACACGCCGCGGGTTGGCCGACTCGCTAGGGTCTCTGCTGGGGCATGCTGCCGTCAGCCGCGACAGCATTGTCTCCGCAACCGATCCGGAGGCAGCGCCGATGACGATTTCAGCGGCCGACACGCACACCGAAATGGCCATGCAGTGGTGCGCCACCTTCACCGAGGCGGACTATCCGCGCTGCCGACAAATCGCCTACGACATGGTCGAGCAGGCGACGCGCGAGCGGCTCGACGAACCGATCTTCGCCTACAAATCGATCGCCCAGTCGCTGCACTTTCTCGGCGAGCATGCCGAGGCGAAACGGGTGGCGGAACGCGTCCGACGCGAGGCCAAGGGGTTCATCCCCTGCACCTCTGTGCACCCCTACGTTTCGATGGGCATCGTCCTCGCCCGCATCGCGTGTCTCACCGGCGACGGCCAGGAGGCCGTCGAGATCGCTGCCGACACCCTGGCGCGATCGCGCCGCGACAACCTCATCGCCAACTGTCACGCCATTGCGCTGGCCTGTGCTCCCATCGCCATCTGGACCGATGACGAACAGGCCGCCCGCTCCTATGCGTTCGAGCTGATGGAGGAAGCTGGCGGAGACGGGCTCAACTACTGGCGCAACTGGGGCCGCCGCCTGCTCCGGGCCATCGATCTCCGCTTCAATCCCGATGAGGTCAACGAGGAGCCGCTCGAGGTCGACAACCTCGATGCGATCGAAGCCGACCACCTGGCAACGGTAGACGGCCGCGCCATTTCCGAACTGGCGCTGCGCCGGGTCGCCGAAGGCACCGTCGGCTGGACCAAACCCGAGGTGCTGCGCACCCAGGCAAGCACGGCCATCTGGTTCGACCCCGCGGCCGCCCGGCGCCTTCTTGCAGAGGCCCGCGCTACCGCCCTCGAGCAAGGCGCAATCGCCTGGGTGAAGCGCATCGACGAGACGGCGGCGCTGCACAGCGGCCGTTTCCTGCCCCCGCACCACCCTACCCTCGGCCCCTGACCCGATGAATGGCCCGCCAAATGAGCTGAAGCTGCGCTCGCCGGATGCCGCCGGGGCGTCCGAAGACCAGTTACTGCATTTTGGTGGCTTCAGCGTCGACGCCTCCCGCCACCTGCTGTTCGAGGACGACAAGCCGGTGCGTCTGGGCAGCCGCGCCATGGCCATTCTTCTCGCACTGCTGGAGCGACCCGGCGCCCTCGTCACCAAGGAGGAGCTGGTCCGGGTGGCGTGGCCCGAGACCTTCGTCGAAGAGGTGAACCTGCGCGTCCACCTCGCCGCCATTCGACGCGCGCTGCACGATTCCTCCGACCGACCGGTTTACATCGCCAACGTTTCGGGCCGCGGCTATCGCTTTATCGCGCCGGTCGGCGGCAGAGCGCCGGTTGCTCGCGCTGCCGACGGCCCACCCGCAACACTGCCAGGTAGCCTGGTCCAGTTGATCGGCCGTGACGAGGCGCTGCGCGCCGTTGCCGACATGGTCACGGCGCGCCGGCTGGTGAGCGTCGTGGGCCCGGGCGGCATCGGCAAGAGTTCGCTCGCTGCCGTGGCGGCGCAGCGGCTGGCCGGTCGCTTCGCCGACGGGGGCGCCTATGTCGACCTCTCCACGCTAACCGGCGGGCGCAGGGTCGAGCCGGAGTTGCTGCGGGCGCTCGCAGCGGGCAGCGGGGACCGGCCGGCAGATGTTCACAAACTGCTGCTGATCGACAGCTGTGACGCGCTGATCGAGGACGCCGCCGTCGCGATCGAAGCCGTGCTGCGCCTGCTGCCGCGCCTCCACGTCCTCGCCACCAGCAGCGAGCCGCTGCGAGCTGCCGGAGAGCACGTCTATCGCCTGGCGCCGCTCGACCTGCCGGAACGCGACGATATCGGGCTGGACGAGGCCATGACCCACGCCGCGGTGCGCATGCTGATCGAGCGCATCCAGGCCGGCAACGAAACCCTGCGCGGCAGCGACCGCGACGTCCGGCACCTCGTGGCCATCAGCCGCAAACTCGACGGCTTGCCGCTCGCCATCGATATGGCCGCCGCTCGTATCCAGGTGTTCGGGCTGCAGGAAGTGCGCACCCAACTCGAGCGCGGTATCGAGTTTCTGTCCGATGGCCGCCGCACCGTTGCGCCGCGCCACCGTTCGATGCGCGGGCTCTATGAGCTCAACCATGGCGCGCTCTCCGGCGACGAACGCATCGTGCTGCGGCGGCTGTCGATCTTCGCCGGCGCGTTCGACCTGGCTGATGCCTCTGCCGTGACCACCGACGGCGACCTCGATGATCGGCGCGTCATCGCCGCGCTGGGCGGCCTCGTGGCAAAGTCGCAGGTGCTCACCGCTCGGGGTGGACATGCAGTGCGATACCGTCTCTCCCGCCCCTTGCGCGCCTACGCCGCCGAACGGCTCGCCGCGTCAGAGGATTTGCCTCGGACGGCACGGCGTCATGCCGACCTCGCCCTGTCGCATGTCATCAATGCCCTCGAGGCGTGGCAGAAGCTGTCACGTGCCGAGTGGCTGGAACGGCATGGCGACCTGGTCGAGGAGGTCCGCGAGGCACTCGACAGGTGCCTTTCGCCGCATGGCGACCTGGACGCCGGCGCCCTCCTCGCGGCCCATGCGAGCCCCCTGCTGCTGCGGGGTGGCCACTATGACGAGATGCGTAGCCGCGCCGTGACAGCTCTACGGGCCGGAGCGCTTCTGCCAGCCAAACTGCGGTTCCGGCTGCATCTGCAACTGGCGACGCTGACGGAAGATCGCGCCGGTCCGCTACGCATCGAAGGCCGGCACTTGCTCGAGGCGGCCCGCCTTGGCCGCACCGTGGCCGCCGCATGGGCCGATGCGGAACTTCTGCTGGTCCGCTCGGCCCTGGCGCTGCGCACCGGTCACCTCCAGCGCGCCGCCGGGCTGTCGCAGGCGGCTCTTGCCAATGCCCGCGCTGCCGGACGTCGCGATCTGGCGCAAACCGCGGACCGGTTGCAGGCCGAGGCGCTCCACTATGCCGGCGACCATGCCGCCTCGGCCCGCCTCGCCAACGCCATGATCGGTGGCCCCGACTGGCAATTGCCGGCGCCGCTCGCCATTCTGACCTCGCCGCCGCGGGGGGCCCTGCGCGTCGTGGAGGCGCGCCGGCTGTGGCTGCTGGGCAAGCCCGACCAATCCCGCCACCTGCTGTTCGAGGCGCTGAACTTCGCGGCCGAGCAAGGTCCCTGGGCCCTCTGCGAAGCGATTGGCCTGGGCGCCTGCCCTTTGCTGCTGTGGTACGGCGAGGATGACCGAGCCGTTGGCTACATCACGCAACTGGAGCGCGCGGCCGAGCATGCCGGGCTGCCGCTCTGGACCTCATGGGCCGATCTCTACCGCAAGGTGATGATCCACATCGCCGTCCGCGAAGGCCGTCGCAGCGAAAGCGCCATCCTGTTGCAGCCGGCGAGCTTCCTGCAGGCCGAGACCTGGGTGACGCTCACCGGCTCGCTGCGCGGGCTGAAGCTCTCCCCCGAACGCAGCAGCGGCTGGTGCCGGCCCGAGATCCTGCGGGCCTTCGCCCTCGCGAGGGTCGCCGAAGGCGATATCGAGGCCGGCACACGGCTGCTGCAGGAGGCCATCGATCTCGCTCGAACCCAGGGAGCGCTCGCCTGGGAACTGAGGGCCACGATGAGCCTCGCACGCCTGTGGTCGAGGGACCGGCGGACTGCCGCCTACGAGCTCCTTGCCGGTACTCACCACGCCTTCACCGAAGGCAAGGCTACCTCGGACCTCCTCGCCGCCACGGCCCTCCTCCGCCGCCTCGCCAATGGGTGAGAGCAGCGGCGTTCCTGGGCCCGACACCTGCTCATTCCGCTCGCTGCGCCCCCAATCGTAACGCAATATTCACCGCTCGATTGCAGAACATAACTGGAACACGTATAACACGTTCAGTCTTTGTTCCGATTCTGCTCACGGAGCCGCCCATGCTTACGCGCAAGCAACACGAACTGCTGATGTTCATCCACGAGCGGATGAAAGAGTCCGGCATCCCACCCTCGTTCGACGAGATGAAGGACGCGCTCGACCTGAGGAGCAAGTCCGGCATCCATCGGTTGATCACCGCGCTGGAAGAGCGTGGCTTCATCCGGCGCCTGCCAAACCGGGCCCGCGCGCTCGAAGTGATCAAGCTGCCGGATTCGATGAACCCCTCGCTCGGTGGTCGCAAGGCCCGCTTCGAGCCCTCGGTCATCGAGGGTAACCTCGGCAAGGTGTCGGCGCCTCCGGCCCGCCCCTCGGCACCGGTGGTCAATGCCGACTCCTATCGGGCGGTGACGATCCCGGTAATGGGCCGCATCGCGGCAGGCACGCCGATCGAAGCGATCCAGACCCACAGCCACTCCATCATGGTGCCGCCTGAAATGCTGGGGCCTGGTGAGCACTATGCACTGGAAGTCCGCGGCGATTCGATGATCGACGCCGGCATCTTCGATGGCGACACCGTGCTGATCAAGAAGCAGGACGCGGCCTCGACCGGCGAGATCGTGGTCGCCCTCGTCGATGACGAGGAAGCGACGCTGAAGCGGCTTCGCCGCCGCGGCAACTCCGTTGCGCTCGAAGCGGCCAACCCGGCCTACGAGACCCGCATCTTCCCGCCTGACCGGGTGAAGGTGCAGGGCCGGCTGGTTGGCCTCTTGCGCAAATACTGACCTCCAGACCCACCGCCAATCGGGTCCTTGGGCCGGCAGCCTTGCCGGCCCTTTTTCTTATGAAACCGAACCTCCCCGCCGATATTTGCACTAGGGCCGGGCCGGCAAAGACGTTACGGTCCGCGCCGCCAAGGGAGGCTTCAGGCATCCTCGGGCAGCGCCTCCATGCAAATGGCCGTCGCGATCGTACCAGGAGAGTGGACAACCTTCCCGATCGCGCTTTAGCGGCATGGCGGTGCGCAGCAAACGTGCAGCGCCAGGGAGAAGGTTTTGGCAGCAGAGGTCGAATGGGTCGCCGTTGATTGGGGCACTTCCAATCTGCGCGCATGGGGCATCGACGCCGCCGGCGAGATCGCCTTCGCGCGCTCGTCGCCGGATGGCATGGGTCGCCTCAGCCGCGAACAATACCCCGATGTGCTGACCTCGCTGCTCAGCGGTGTCGCCGAGGATGTCGAAGACGTGCTGATCTGCGGCATGGCCGGCGCCCGCCAGGGCTGGATCGAGGCCCCCTATCTCGACGCGCCGGCCGAGCTTGGTCGCCTCGTTCAAGGCGCGGTGGCGCCCGACATGCCCGGTCCGCTCAACCCCCGCATTCTTCCCGGCGTCTGCCTGCGTGATGTCGGCGCCGAGGACGTGATGCGCGGCGAGGAAACCCAGTTGCTGGGCCTGTCATCGTTGCTCCCGGGCTTCTCCGGTCTGGCGGTGATGCCCGGCACCCACAGCAAATGGGCGCTCCTCTCTGGCACCAGGCTCGAGCGCTTCTCGAGCGCCATGACCGGCGAGATCTTCGAACTGCTGCGCACCCACTCGGTGCTGCGTCACTCGCTGGGTGGCGAACTCGAAGGCGAAGATCGGGAGCGCGGCTTCGAAGCAGGCCTCGATCAGGGGCTGGAACGTCCCGAACGGCTGACTGCCACGCTGTTCAAGGTTCGCGCCGGTTCGCTCCTCTCGGGACGCAGCGCACCATGGTGCGCCGGTTTCCTGTCGGGTCTGCTCATCGGCGCTGAAATCGGCGGCCAGCGCGATTGGATCGGCGCAGCCGAGATCCCCTTGGTCGGCAGCGTCGGCCTTTGCGGGCTCTACCAGATGGCCTTCGCCCGGCTGGGCGCCAGCACCCGCATCATCGACGCCACCGACGCCACCCTCGCTGGCCTCAAGGCTGCAAGACAGGCATAGACCATGACCCACCGACACATCATCGCGATCCTTCGCGGCATCACCCCTCCTGAAACCCTCGAAGTCTGCGACGCCCTGGTGCTCGCCGGCATCACCATGATCGAGGTGCCGCTGAACTCGCCGGAGGCGCTGCGCTCCATCGAGGATGCCGCCAAGGTGTTCGAGGGCCGGGCGCTGATCGGCGCCGGCACCGTGCTGAGCCGCGCCGACGTCGATGCCGTTGCTGATGCCGGCGGCCAGTTCGTCGTCTCCCCCGACACCAATCCCTCGGTGATCGGCGCCACCATCGAGCGCGGCATGACCTCGTATCCGGGCGTCTTCTCGCCCACCGACGCCTTCACCGCCATCCGCTCGGGCGCCACGGGCCTCAAGTTCTTTCCGGCCGAAGTGCTGGGCCCCAAGGGCATCAAGGCGATGAAGGCCGTACTGCCATCCGACATTCCGCTTTACGCCGTCGGGGGCGCCAATCCCGATAATTTCACCGAGTACTTCGCCGCCGGCTGCGCCGGCTTCGGTCTCGGCACCTACATTTTCAAGCCCGGCATGTCCGCCGCGGATGTGGCATTGCGCGCCACCGCGGCCGTCGCTGCCTATGACCAGGGAAAACCGCGATGAACACCAAGGCCGAGCTCTTTGTCGATAGCCGCTGCGAGCTGGGCGAAGGCCCGTTCTGGCACCCGCTGCTCGAGCGCCTGTTCTGGTTCGATATCCTCAACCAGACCATGCTGAGCGCCGGAACCGATGGCCACATCGTCGACCGCATCACCTTCAAGGACACCGTCAGCGCCGGCGCGGTGATCGACAAGCAGAGCCTTGCAATCGCCCAGTCGGGCGCCCTGCTCCGCTACGACTTCCTGACCGACACGACCTCGGTGATCGCCGAGATCGACGGCGACGTTCCGACCAACCGCACCAATGACAGCCGCGTCGACCGCACCGGTGGCTTCTGGATCGGCACCATGGGCCGCAAAGCCGAAGCGGGTGTCGGCGGCGTCTACCAGTACCGTGCCGGGCAGACCACCAAGGTGATCGAGAACATCCGCATCCCCAACTCGATCTGCTTTTCGCCCGACGGCCGCACCGCCTACTTCACGGACGCCGGCAAGATGATCGTCAAATGCGCCACCGACCCGGAGACCGGCCTGCCGGCCGGGCCGTGGGAAGACTTCTTCACCATGGACGGCCCTGGCGGCGCCGATGGCTCGGTGGTCGACTCCGAGGGCTATCTGTGGAATGCCCGCTGGGGCGGCGGCAAGGTCATCCGCATCTCGCCCGACGGCAAGCTCGACAAGGTGGTCGAGGTGCCCGGCGTCAGCCAGGTGAGCTGCCCGGCCTTTGGCGGCAGCGACCTCAAGACCCTCTACATCACCACGGCGCGCGAACACATGACGCCCGCAGAGATCGAACGCGAGCCGCATGCGGGCAGCGTTTTCGCCGTGGCGCTCGACGTGCCCGGCATCGCCGAACCCTTCCTCAAGCTCTGAGTTTCACGTGTCTTTTCCCGCTGTCGGCGTCTGCTACTACCCCGAACACTGGCCCGTCGAATGGTGGGAGGATGACGCGCGCCGCATGGCGGAAATCGGCATCCAGTATGTCCGCATCGGCGAGTTCGCCTGGTCGCGGCTCGAGCCCAGGCCGAACGAGATGGACTTCGGCTGGCTGGTGGCTGCCATGGATGTGCTCGGCAAGCATGGCCTGAAGGTCATCGTCGGCACGCCCACGGCCACGCCGCCGCGCTGGCTGCTCGACAAGATGCCCGACATGCTGGCGGTCGACCGTGATGGCCGGCCGCGCGGCTTTGGTTCGCGGCGACACTACGACTTCTCGCATCTGGGCTATCGGCGTGAATGCGCCCGCATTACCCGGCTGCTGATCGACCAGGTCGGCCAGCACCAGGCGCTCGCCGGCTGGCAGACCGACAACGAGTATGGCTGCCACGACACCGTGCACTCCTACTCCAAAGCCGCCGCGCTTGGTTTCCGGCTCTGGCTGAAAGACAAGTACAAGTCCATCGATGCGCTGAACACCGCCTGGGGCAACGTGTTCTGGTCGATGGAGTACAACAACTTCGAGCAAATCGACCCGCCGAACCTGACGGTGACCGAGGCCGCGCCGGCAGCCTGTCTCGATTTCCGCCGCTACTCCTCCGCGCAGGTCGCTGCGTTCAACAAGACGCAGTACGACCTGATGAAGGCCGCACGTCCAGATCTGCCGGTGATCCACAACTTCATGGGCCGCTTCACCGAGTTCGATCACTACGAAGTGGCCGAGACCCTCGATGTGGCGAGCTGGGACTCCTACCCGATCGGCCATCTCGCGGTTTCCAATGAATCCGACGAAGTGAAGGCTGCGTATTTCCGCCAGGGCGAACCGGACGCGCAGGGCCTGCAGCACGACATCTACCGTGCCGTCGGCCATGGCCGCTGGTGGATCATGGAGCAGCAACCCGGTCCGGTGAACTGGGCCGAGTACAACCCCGATCCCCTGCCCGGCATGGCTCGCCTATGGGCCTGGGAAGCCTTCGCGCACGGCGCCGAGGTGGTGTCGTACTTCCGCTGGCGGCAGGCGCCGTTCGCGCAGGAGCAGATGCATGCGGGCCTCTTGCGTCCCGACAGCCAGCCGGCCCCGGCCTACCATGAGGCCAAGCAAGTCGCAGAGGAACTCAAGCGGCTCGGCATCGATGGGGTGGCCAACAAGGGCCGCGTCGCCATCGTCTACGATTACCAGAGCGAATGGGCATGGCGGATCCAACCGCAGGCCAAGGGGTTCTCGCACCACCAGCATGTCCGCAACGTCTATGTGCCGCTGCGCAAGCGCGGCGTCGACGTCGATATCCTGCCGCCTTCGACCACCGATTTCTCTGGTTATGACCTGGTGGTGATCCCGGCGCTGTTCGCCTGGAACGACCAGCTCCGCACCGCCATCGAGAATTTTGACGGCCACCTGCTGATCGGTCCGCGCACCGGCTCGAAGACCGAGAACTTCTCCATCCCCACCGGCCTTGGTCCAGACCTGCCGCAGAACCTCCTCGACGCAAAGGTAGCGCGCGTCGACAGCACCGATCCCCGCCGCACGGTTTCGGTCAAGGGTGGCGGCGCCGTCGGCCATTGGCGTGAGCGGCTCGACACCCGGGCTGAGATCGTCATCGAGGACGAAGAGGATTTCCCGGTGCTGGTAGCGCAGGGAAAGCTCAATTACCTGGCAGCCAGCGGCGATCGCGCCCTGATGCAGCGGATCGTCGACCACCTGCTCACCGAAGCCGATGTTCCGACGCTCAACCTCCCCGCCGGCGTGCGCTGCCGCAGCAGAGGTAAATGGCGCGTTTACTTTAACTACGGCGACACTGTGGCAAACCTGACTGCGGCGCCCGACGAGCAGGGCTATGTGCTGGGCGGCGCCCAGATCGAAGCGGCCGGGGTTACGGTAGCGTTGCTCGCCACGGCCGGCTGAGTTGCGGAATAGCGGGGCGGATTTCGAAACCGCCCCGCGCTTCATCCCAGCGTAGCCACTGCACCCCGCCGCGGGCCAGCGCAGCTGCGTCGATCACCGTATCGGCCGCGCAGTTGGCTGGGATGGCCCGGCGGGCGATCAGGAGATCGGCCATGCCGCAATCCTCGTAGAAGCCGGCCGGGTCCCGCACGATCGATACGGTGAAGCCCCGGCTGCTGGCGCCAAAGCAGCCGATACTGTCGCAGCTGAGCAGCGCGCCGGGTTCAATGGCCTCGCCATAGGTCTCGCGCCACACTCCGACGGCAAAGCTGTCAGCTTTGCCCGCCACCAGCTGCAGGCCCGCGTCGCCCCGTAAAGCCACCGCCTGCGTGGTGTCCGCGATAAGGACATCAGGCGGACGATCAACGGCGAACAGCAGAACAGCCGGCACCAGCAGCACGGGCGCGATCAGCCGGTGCCAGGTCGAGAGGAACGTGAACCAGGCAAGCGCTGTGAGCCCCAGCAGCAGGGCAACGGGCGCCAGCAATGGGCTGGCATCGAGGCCCGTACTCCAGCTGGCCACCAGCCCGCCAAGCTCGAGCATCCGGTCGATCGACCACCCCATCACGGCAAGGAAAGGAGCCTCCCAGCCGAACGGCATGGCAAGCGTTGCCAGCACAGCGAAGGGCATCATCACGAAGCCGACCAGCGGCAGCGTGAACAGGTTGCCCAGCACGCCGAGCGGCGAGGTCTGCTGGAAGTGGTAGACGGAGAACAGCAGCGTCGCCGCCCCGGCGATCAGGCTGGTCAGCACGATGCCCCACAGATATCCGCCGGTACGCGCCAACAGGGATTTCTCTCGTCCCTCCGGCGGCCGCATCAACTCCCATGCGCCGATCAGTGCCACGACTGCCGCGAACGACAGCTGGAAGCTCGGCCGGAACACGCTGGCGGGATCAGTGGCGATGACGATCAGCGCCGCGATGGCGACATTGCGCATAGTGAGCGCGCGCCGGCCGAACACGATAGCGCCGAGCACCAGCACCAGCATGATCGTCGAGCGCAGCGCCGCAACATTGCCACCCGAGATGGCGAAATAGGCGAGCGCTGCGACCACGGCGCCCGCCGCAGCCACCCGTTTGACCGAAACGAACCGGTGGATGCCGCTCACCAGCGCCAGGCCGCCTCGCAGCGTCACCAGCACCAGTCCCGCGACGATCGTCAGGTGCAGCCCGGAAACCGACAGCACATGCGCCAGCCCAGCCGCGGCCATGGTCTCGCGCGCCTCGTCGGGCACCGCGCTCTGGTCGCCGGTGATCAGGGCGCGTGCGATGCCGGCGGTCGGCTGCCTGAGGTCGACGTCGATACGCGCCGCGATGCCGCGGCGTATGCCGTCGATCACCCGTTCCGGCGCCGAGTTGCTGCCGGTCGATACCCGCTCGACCGGCCCCGTGGCGTTGCCATAGGCGCCGACCCCATCGAAGAAGGCGTGGAACTGGCTATCGAAGCCATTCGGGACCACCGGACCGGGCACCGCATAGAACCGCACTGGCGCACGTATGATGTCACCGGGCGCGAGCGATGGCCCCTCGGCGATGACGATCCGGGCGCGCCGCATCGGCACGTTACGCGATGTCCCGGTCGGGGTGATCGCCGAAACGATGGCCCGCGTCCCGCTCTCGAGCTCTGAGACGATCTCGTCGACGCGCATCTCATAGGTGCCGTAGGCCGGCCGGGCCAGCATTGTCGTGCCGAACATGGCCGCGTGGATGGAGAGCAGCGAGGCGCCAACCCAGAACGCACCGGCGAGGGTCAGGGTGCGAGAGACAAGCGTGTGGCCACGAGAGAAAAGCAGCCCGATTGCGATGGCCGCACCAACGAGCCCAAGTACCCAGGGCTCGGGCTCGGTCGGCGTCACCAGCGAAACCATAAGCCCAGCGATGATGGCATAGGGCCAGAGCAGAAACAGCCGTCGGTGCTCGAGGGCGGTCGCAACGCTGGTGCGGAAGCCCTGCCAGGGCGTCAGGCGAGGCCGCAGGCTGGCGGGCAGCTGTGACGGCAACGCCGGTTCGACACGCGTCGGAACCAGCCGCTCAGCCACCGCCTTTCCGACAGTCACGGTCATCCGCCGAGCCCCCGCTCCGCCCGATCGCGGCAGTAATGCTAACCGGGTGGTGCCGCCATGCCAACTGCCGCGCTTGCGCTTCGGCCCCGGGGTGCTTACACACCGCCAAACGCCAATTCTCCGGGATGTTTCACCGACCCATGGCTACCCCAGTCGTCACCCGCTTTGCTCCCTCGCCCACCGGCTATCTCCATATCGGCGGGGCCCGCACTGCCCTGTTCAACTGGGCCTTTGCGCGCCACACCGGCGGCAAGATGCTGCTGCGCATCGAGGATACCGATCGCGAACGTTCGACCGAGGGCGCCGTCAAGGCGATCTTCGAGGGGCTGAGATGGCTGGGGCTGGATTGGGATGGCGAGCCATTCATGCAGTTCTCCCGGGCTGCCCGGCACGCCGAGATCGCCAACGAACTGCTGGCGCGTGGCCAGGCCTACTATTGCTACTGCTCGCCCGAGGAGTTGGCCGAGATGCGCGAGACCGCGCGGGCCAACGGCCTGCCACCGCGCTACAACGGCTACTGGCGCGATCGCGATCCGTCGGAAGCCCCGGCTGGCGTTGCACCCGTCATCCGCATCAAGGCGCCGCAGTCCGGCGAGATCCGCGTGCAGGATCATGTGCAGGGCGAGGTGGTGTTCAAGGCCGAGAACCTGGACGATTTCATCATCCTGCGTTCCGACGGCACTCCGACCTACATGCTGGCCGTCGTGGTCGACGACCACGACATGGGCGTCACCCACATCATCCGCGGCGACGATCACCTGACCAATGCCGCCCGCCAGATCGTCATCTACAACGGCATGGGCTGGTCGGTGCCGGAGATGTCGCACATCCCGCTGATCCACGGCCCGGATGGCGCAAAGCTCTCCAAGCGCCACGGCGCGCTCGGCGTCGAGGCCTACCGGCAACTGGGCTATCTGCCTGAGGCACTGCGCAACTATCTCGCCCGCCTTGGCTGGAGCCACGGCGACGAAGAGCTGTTTTCGACCGCGCAGATGGTCGAGTGGTTCACCCTCGAGGCCCTCAACAAGGGCGCCGCGCGGTTCGATTTCGTCAAGCTCGAGAACATCAACGGCCACTATATCCGCCAGGCGACGCCCGAGCGGCTCTATGAGGTGATGCTGGAAACGGCGACCGAGCTGAACCGGGTGTTCGACATGGATGGGCTTGCGGCCAACAGCGAGACGGTGCTCGCCGCCCTGCCCGAGCTGCAGCCACGCGCCAAGACGGTGCTCGAGCTGATTGACCTGGCGCAGTTCATTTACGCCGTCCGCCCGCTCACCATCGATGCCTCGGCGGCCGACCAGCTGACCCCCGACGCCCGAGCCAATGTCGGGGCCTTTGCCGATATCCTGAAGGGGCTCAACGACTGGTCGGTGGAAGCCATCGACGCGGCCGCCCGCGCCTTTGCCGAAGCCCGTGGGCTGAAGCTCGGCAAGGTGGCGCAGCCGCTGCGCGCCGCGCTCACCGGACGCACGGTTTCGCCAGGCATTTTCGAGGTCATGGTGCTGATCGGGCGCGACGAAACGCTGGCCCGGCTCGGTGATCAGGCCGGCTGATGCATATTGGGAAAAGTGATTAGGTCAGCGGTGTTCACCCACCTGTTGCAGTGCTGGGGTATATGAGCTACGCCAGCCGAACCTGCCTCTAAACGACCATACGGCCTGCCCGCTCCCACCTTCCGCGGGCCATTGAAGGCCATCAAGGAGTGCGAAGATGAGCGATACCGTCGCCAAACTCACCATCGGGGATCAGACTTTCGAGTTCCCGGTGCTTTCGGGCTCGGTTGGGCCGGATGTCATCGATATCCGCTCA
>Ga0209902_100609_pt1 | contig 33145 bp, 34 predicted proteins | sample FECB27metaG_FD_188304 | JGI IMG/M metagenome (GOLD analysis project Ga0209902, IMG submission 188304) | Cyanobacterial communities from the Joint Genome Institute, California, USA - FECB-27 (SPAdes) (version 2) | ecosystem: Environmental > Aquatic > Thermal springs > Hot (42-90C) > Microbial mats...
CTTTGAACTTCGACATCGTGGTTGCCCCCTGACGGAAGCCACGATGCCGGGGCCGAATTGCCCCGAACGAAAAACTGCAAGCTAGTTTTTATGCGAATTCGAACGATCCTGGTGAGGATTCGTTAGGCATAGCGGGGCGGATGGAAATCAGAGGCGGGTCAGAGCGCTCGCAACGAAACGGCGAAGCGCTCTAGTTGACCCGGAGGTTCTGCTGCACGACGGTGAGCATTTCCTGGGCTGAGACGAACTCGACCGCGACGCCGTCGCCGAAATGACGGACCACGCGGGCGCGCATGCGGCCGAGCGTCACCGGCGTACCCATGGCGGGGCGGACGGCAAGCTCGATCGCGGCACCCGAGAGCGAGATGTCGATGATCTTGCAATTGTAGCGGCGGCCATCGTCGAGGACGACAGTGGAGTGCCGGTTGTCGGGCACCACGCGCTCGTGCCGACGGTCTTCCGGCAGGTTGAGCAGGTCCTTGTTGGCGAGCCAGGTCAACTGGGCGGCCATCTTGTCGCGCTTACGCGAGGTCGCGACGATGTCCATCTTGAAGCCGCCGTCGATGACGTCGGTGACGTCACCTTCGATGCGGCCGAGATGATCGATGTAGGCGATGACGCGTTCGCCGGCGATCCCCGAGATCGGCGCGATCACCACAGCGTCGCCCGGCGACATTTCGAGCACCTGGCAGGGAAACTCACGGCGATCGGTAAGCATGTAGCGGCCGAGCAGCGAGACCCTGACGCGCTGGAAGCGCGGCAGCTGCGCATACGAGCGGGCAGGTCGCGCGGAGCGTGCGTTGTCGGTGAGCATCAGAGGGACCTGCCGGGGGCCAAGCGATTGATTGGCCTACACTAGGTCGCTCTTGGTTAATCGAAGGTAAGGCTTGCGGCGCGCAATGCGCCAAATCGGCGATTTTTGGAGCAGCATTTGCTTTTCCTTGAACCGCACTGTCGCGCCAGTCCCTGCTTTGCCGCGAGATCGAAGCGGAAAAGTCTGCAATCCCCGCCTTCGCGGGGACAGGCTTTTTCCTGATCTCGCTTTACCGCCGGCCGCCGTCGATCACTGCGAGATGGGCGTAACGGCGGGCGGTGCGCCCGAACACGGTGGCGCTCATCGGGGCAGGGACGGCTGCTCCGGCGCTGGCAAAAACCAGGTCTTCGGCCGGCACGGCGGCCGCGACATCGCTCGCCATGTCGGCGAGCGACACGTCGTCGGGCCAGATCAGCCGCAGGCCGGTGATGCGCTGCTCCATGATCGGCTGGACGCCGAACCAATAGGGTTCGTCGATCGAGGTCATGGCGCCGAGCAGGCGTGTCTGGGTGCTGCCGTTGTGACGCAACGGCAGCAGGATGGTCTCGACCGACAGGCGCGTGTGCACCGCCGTCGTGCCCTGAAAGGTGACGAGGGCAACCGCATGATCCTCGGTGACGGCGCGGACCAGGGTGTCGATGGCGTCGCGGTCACGTTCGTGCCACAGACGCGTAAAGGAGCGGCCTTTCAGCTCGCGGGCATAGGCCGAGCAGAGATGCGAGCCGGCGAGGCGGAAATCGAACTCGTTGGAATCGTTGAGCTCGAGGATAAAGGTGTTGGCGAGGGCGGAGCGGATTCGGGTCGGGTCGATATCGCGCCGATCCGGAGCACTGCGAGAACCGCGGAGCGCATTCCAATAGTCGAACAGCGCCTTGGTGCTGGCCTTTTGCATAGTCTTTTTGCCTTGTTCCCAAACCCCGAGCATCGCGTCCCGGAGAAGGGGCGACCGCCGCAACAGCAAGAGTGACAAAAGCCTGAGCGGAAATCGCCCTTAAACAATTGTTAGGGTTAACGCGGCGGGCCCCGTGTGGATAAGTCGGGGGAATGGGCTGCAAAGCCCGGAAAACCGGGAGTTTTCATGTCTGACGAGCGAAATCACCAACAAAATCAGACGTCTGACGGTCGTCAGCCAGCCATTTTGCTGCCCGGCGTGGTGACTGCGCTGCTGGGCCTGATGTTGGCCGTACACCTCGCCAGAGCCTTCGTTCTTAACGAACAAGGGGACCTCCAGCTCATCTACTGGCTGGCTTTCATCCCGGCTCGTGGCATCCCCGGAGCAGGGTTCGAGGGAGGGTGGATACCGCTGCTCTGGACACCGTTCACGCACGCCTTTTTGCATGAGGGATGGGAGCACCTTTTAATCAATTGCGCCTGGTTGGCCATTTTCGGCACTCCGGTGGCCCGTCGCTATGGGCCGCGCGCCACAGTGATTCTCTTCCTCGCGAGCGCCGCGGTTGGCGCCGCGGCGTTCGCCGCAACGACGCTGCCGGAAGTGCAGCTGCTGATCGGCGCCTCAGGTGGCGTCGCAGGCCTTACGGGGGTAGCGTGCCGCTTCATCTTCCAGCCGGTGATCGTCGGGCGCGATCCCGAGACTGGCGCCGAGCAGGTGCTCGGGCGCCGGATGGCGAGTCTCGGGGAGCTGATGCGCAACCAGCGCGCCGCCTTCTTCATTGTGGTGTGGCTGGTGCTCAACGCAGCGGTGCCGTTCCTGCCCATGCTGATCGGGCAGTCGATTGGCATCGCCTGGCAGGCGCACCTGGGCGGCTTCCTCGCCGGCCTGTTCCTCACGCCGCTGTTCGAACGCCGCCCCGCCGCCTCTGAGGAGGAGAGCAAATGAGCGATATCACTGACCTCACGGCCCGCATGGTCACGCTGGAGACGACGATCGCCTTCCAGGATCAGGCGATCGAGGAACTGAACGCGGCGCTGGCCGAGCATTTCAAGCAGATCGAGGCGCTGAAGCGCGAACTCAGCAACCTCGGCTCGCAGCTGCGCGACGTCGAGGCGCATCCGGCGCTGGCGCCGGCGGTCGAACCGCCGCCGCCGCATTACTGAGCTTTGTAGACCTCAGCCGGATCGAACAGCCGGGGCTCGCCGCTGTGGCGCAGCGTCCCGGCGCTTTCGACGATGCGGTAGAAGCAGCTTTTCCGGCCGGTGTGGCAGGCGGCGCCGCGGCCGGTCTGCTCGACCAGCATCAGGATGGCGTCCTGGTCGCAGTCGACCGAGAGTTCCACCACTCGCTGGATCTCGCCGGACGTTTCTCCCTTCTTCCAAAGGGCTTTGCGCGATCGCGAGTAGTAGTGAACCTCTCCGGTCTCGATAGTACGGGCCAGCGCCTCTGCATTCATGAAGCCGACCATCAGGACACGGTTTGAACCTGCCTCCTGGGCCACGGCTGTGATCAAACCGTGCGCGTCGAACTTGGGGGCGAAGACAGTGCCCTCGTCGCGCTGCTCATGGTCCAGGGTGCTGGGGTCGGCAAAGGTGGTGCTCATGGCGGGGTTCTATCCCGCACCGGGCTCGCGCTCAATCCTCGAGCGCGATCCAGATTTCGACCGTGCCAAGGCCGGTATGCTCGTTGAAGTCGGGTCCGTAATACTCGATGAAGCTCCAGGGCGCGTGCTTCTTGCGATAACCGGAGGTCGGCAGCCATTGGGCAAAGATCGCTTCGATGGTCGAGCGGATGGTAGTGATATGGCCACGATGGGCGAGGCGGGCGTAGCGCTGAGCCGGCACGGTAACCAGCGTGAACTCGCGCGGCAGCTCGGCGGTCTCGCGCACCTCCATGGCGGCCATGTACTCGCACTCGCCGGTTTCGCTGAAATAGCGCCCGGAGAGGCCGTAATAGACGCCCGGGATTTCGCCCGGAACGTTGCCGACTTAGGGGCCGAAGCGCTGCCACTGCGCCGGGATCCCGGCATCGGCGTTCGCGGCATAGCGTGCGACCAGCCCCGCGACGCGGATCGGGCCGTGGTCCTCGATGCGCGGCGCGCACAGGTCCACCGGCACCTCGGGATCCATGCGCAGCGGCTCGAGCAAAGGCAGGTCGTCGAGGCGACGCCGGCGCCGCACTTCCTCGGGCGTCAGGCCGGTCAAGGCGCGGAAAGCGCGGGTAAAGGCCTCGTGCGAGCCGTAACCGGCATCGAGCGCGACGCCAAGGATATCGGGGGCGCCGCCGGCCAGCGCCTTCGCCGCTTCGGTGAGCCGGCGTCCGCGGAGATAGGTGGAGATCGAGTAGCCGGTCACCTGGGGGAAGATGCGCGACAGGTGGAAACGCGAAACGCCGGCATGTACGGCCATTTCCTCGAGCGTCAGCGGCATGCCGAAGCGCGATTCGATGATCCAGAGGGTCTTGGCGACGGCGGACATGGGCTCACCCTATGCCCGCCCAGATATAGCAGACTTGATCGCGGTTGCGGTCAGCGCCCTGCGCGTGACGTCACCGCTTGCCGACCATGGCGAAGAAACGATCCTGCTCGTTACGGTCCTCGGCGAACACGCCGGTGAAGCGCTGCGTGATGGTGAGCGCACCGTGGGCGCGCACGCCACGCATCGACATGCACATGTGTTCGGCTTCGATCATCACCGCGGCGCCGCGCGGGTTGAGGTGCTCGTTCACCGCGTCGATGATCTGCGCCGTCATGTTCTCCTGCACCTGCAGGCGGCGGGCATAGACCTCGACCAGGCGAGCGAGCTTGGACAGCCCGACAACGCCGTCATGCGGCAGGTAGGCGATGTGCACCTTGCCAAAGAACGGCACCATGTGGTGCTCGCAATGCGACGAGAACGGGATATCGCGCACCAGCACGACGTCGTCGTAGCCGCCGACTTCCTTGAAGGTCTTGTGCAGCACCTCGCGCGCATCGTTGCCATAGCCGGCGAAGAACTCGCGGTAGGCCTTGGCGACGCGGTGCGGGGTTTCCAGCAGGCCCTCGCGCGTCGGGTCGTCGCCGGCCCAGGCGATCAGCGTGCGAACCGCCGCTTCCGCTTCTTCGCGGCTGGGACGGGTGATTTCAGGGACGAGCTTGACGTGCTGCGGCTTGGCGCTGGCGTCCATCTTTGGTTCCTCGGTCAATAGCAGGCGACAGACGCAATACGTCGCCCCACGGTTCCCGGTATGGTGTCAGTGACGATGGACGCCGCTGACTTGTTGCATCTCCATCACTATATAGGTGGGCAACGACAGCGGCCAAGAAACAGTTTCGCGAAAAAGATGGAACTCAGCGATCTTTATTCGGACCGGATCCTCGAACTCGCCGGCAATCAGCCAAGGCCGGGGCGGCTCACCGATCCCGATGCCAGCGCTCGCAAGGTCAGCCGGGTGTGCGGCTCGACCATCGAGGTGGATATCAATGTCATCGACGGGGTGATCACCGGCTACGGCCATGACATCCAGGCCTGCGCGCTGGGGCAGACCTCGGCCGCCGTGGTCGCAACGCATGTGGTGGGCACGCCGGTCAGCGAGTTCCGCCGGGTACGCGACGAGATGACGGCGATGCTCAAGGCCGATGGTCCGCCGCCGTCAGGCGACAAGTGGATCGATCTCAAGTATCTCGAGCCGGTGCGCGAATACCGCCCGCGCCACACCTCGACGCTGCTGGTGTTCGACGCGGTGTGCGAGGCACTGGACAAGATCGAGGCCCCGCAGGTGGCGGCCGCCGGCTGATGCAGCGCATCGCCCAGGTGTTCTGGAGCATTGTCGACTGGCCGTTCAAGCTCGTCTCCTACGGGCTGATACAGGGCTATCGCTACTCGCTGTCGATGTTCATGGGCCGCACCTGCCGGCACGCACCGAGCTGCTCGGAGTTCACCCGCGATGCCATCTGGCGGCACGGCTTCTGGCCCGGCGGCTGGATGGGCCTGGCGCGGATCGTCCGGTGCCGGCCGGGTGGCACGCACGGCTACGACCCGGTACCGGAGGCGCTGCCGGCGGACGCGCACTGGTATGCGCCATGGAGCTACGGGCGCTGGAAGTAGGGGTGCTGCTCCTTAGTAGAGCAAGTTCCCGGCTTCCTGCAGTTTGCGGCGCTTGTCCCACGTCATCGAAGGCTTGCCGTCATAGGCGGCACGAAAGCCGCGAAGCGGTACGTCGACCAGCACATACTGGCCCTCACGCGTCGCGCCCAGATGGTAAGCCGAGCCCTTGCGAAGAACGTCAAGGTATTCGTTGTTGAGTTCGACCTGTGCCGAACATCTTATCTTGCTGCACTCGATATAGGGGACATTCAGTGTCTTTCCGTCGTCGATCTGCCAGGTCATGCCCGGTTTTCGTTCAGCGTCGCGCCACCAGATTGCCGCCGCGATAATTGGTTGTTTTGCCGTCGGTCGGATTAGTATCTGGAAGATGACCTGCCATTTGGGTATCCGGTACTCGACGATGCAGGTGTCATTCGCATCGCAGTATTTGTACCATTTGTTGAGTGGTAGTGACTGAGCCGAGGCGGGGGTGGCCAAGCAGCAGGCCGCAACGAGAGCGGCCAAGATCAGCAGTATTGTCCGGCGCATGTTCGCCCCCCTTTGAGTACTTCGAGCGACAATCCTTTGCTGTCGCCGATTTGTAAACCGGTCAGTGAGCGATATCGGCTGTGCGCCAGGGGCACCTTGGAGGGTGGGCTTTCGCTGAGCTTGCCCGACGCTGGATGGGTCCTGCGAGGATCGCAGGTGCCTATGGCCGGTGGACGTTGCCACGGATCGTTTTTCGTTGTCCGTCGTTATTGCTTGCCAGCCGGAATGTTCTGCCTGGCTAGCGACTTAACGAGAAGGAAAACGTGCGATGGCTTTCGACGGCGTGGGTTGGCTTGCGGCGATCATCATCGGCGGCATAGCGGGATGGCTTGCCGGACGGTTCATGAACAATAGCAGCGGCGTGGTGATGAACATCATCCTTGGCATCGTTGGCGCCATCGTCGCCAGTCTGGTGTTCGGGCTGTTGGGCATCTCATTCGGTGGCTGGTTTGGCTACCTGATTGCCGGCGTGATCGGCGCCTGCATCCTTATTGCCATCGGCAGAGCGGTATCGAGCCGGCGAACCTAGCGCTCCACCGCTTCTGCCCGGTCGGACTGATGACGTCGCCCGGGGCCAGCACGCCCCGCGCGCATTTGCGCGTCCGCTTGGCGTAGCCCCGCGACACATGCTAGACACCCCGCCTTGCCGGCACTTCCGCCGGCAATTTCCATTGGAGATGAAAATGATCAAGGTGACGTTCCCCGACGGTGCAGTACGCGACTATGCGCGTGGCACCACCGGGACCACCGTGGTCGAGGGCATCTCCCCAAGCCTCGCCAAGAGGACGGTCGCCATGAAGTGGAACGGGGTCCTCAGCGACCTGTCCGATCCGCTCGAGGCAGACGGCAAGATCGAGTTCGTGATGCGCGACAGCGCCGATGGGCTCGGGCTGATCCGTCACGACGCGGCGCACGTGCTTGCCGAGGCGGTGCAGGAGCTGTGGCCTGAGACGCAGGTCACCATCGGTCCGGTGATCGAGAACGGCTTCTACTACGACTTCAAGCGCGATACGCCGTTCAGCGAGGACGATTTCGCCACCATCGAAAAGAAGATGGCCGAGATCATCGCGCGCGGCGCCGCCTTCACCAAGGAAGTGTGGTCGCGCGACGAGGCCAAGCGCGTGTTCGCCGCCAAGGGCGAGAGCTTCAAGGTCGAGCTGGTCGATGCCATTCCGGCCGACCAGATGATCAAGATCTACAAGCAGGGCCAGTGGTTCGACCTCTGCCGCGGCCCGCACATGCGCTCGACCAAGGACATCGGGACGGCGTTCAAGCTGACCAAGGTGGCCGGCGCCTATTGGCGTGGCGACAGCAACAATCCGGTGCTGAGCCGCATCTATGGCACGGCGTTTGCCAGCCAGAAGGAACTCGACGAGTACCTGCACATGATCGAGGAAGCCGAGAAGCGGGACCACCGCCGCATCGGCAAGGATCTCGACCTGTTCCATCTGCAGGAGGAAGCCCAGGGGTCGGTGTTCTGGCACCCCAAGGGCTATGTCCTCTACAACCAGATGGAGGCCTATATCCGCCGCCGGGTGAACGCCAACGGCTACAACGAGGTGAAAACCCCGCAGCTGATGTCGTCCAAGTTCTGGGAGGCCTCGGGGCACTGGGGCAAGTACCGCGAAAACATGTTCGTGGTGCCTGACGAGGTGCCCGGCACCGAGGAGACCGGTCCGGTGCTGTCGGGCAAGGCGGAACTCATGGCGCTCAAGCCGATGAACTGCCCGGCCCACATCCAGATCTTCAACCAGGGCATCAAGAGCTACCGCGACCTGCCGATCCGCATGGCCGAGTTCGGCTGCTGCCACCGTAACGAAGCGCATGGGGCGCTGCATGGGCTGCTGCGCGTGCGGCAGATGACGCAGGACGACGCCCACATATTCTGCACCGAGGAGCAGATCCAGGCCGAGACCGAGCGTTTCGTCCACCTGCTGTATTCGGTGTACGAGCACATGGGTTTCGAGAATGTCGTCATCAAGCTCGCAACGCGGCCGGAGAAGTTCGGCGGCACCATCGAGCGCTGGGACGCGGCGGAGAAGGCGCTGGGCGATGCGCTCAAGGCCACCGGCTACGACTTCGTCATCGCCGAGGGCGAGGGCGCCTTCTATGCCCCCAAGCTCGAGTTCCACCTGAAGGACGCCATCGGGCGCTCCTGGCAGGTCGGTACGCTGCAGCTCGACTATGTGCTGCCGGAGCGGCTGGGCGCCATGTACGTTGCCGAGGACGGGACCAAGAAGTACGCGGTGATGCTGCACCGCGCGATCCTCGGCTCGCTCGAGCGCTTCATCGGCATGATGATCGAGCACTATGCCGGCAAGATGCCGATGTGGCTGGCGCCCACTCAGGTGGTGGTCGCGACCATCGTCTCGGACGCCGACGACTATGCACAGAAGCTGGTCGATCGGCTGAAGGCCGGCGGCATCCGGGCCGAGCTCGACGCGCGCAACGAGAAGATCAACTACAAGGTGCGCGAGCATTCGGTGCAAAAGGTGCCGCTGATGTTCGTGGTCGGCAAGCGCGAGGCGGAGGAGGGGACCGTATCGGTTCGTCGCCTCGGCACCGAAGGCCAGAAGGTGATCGACGCAACCGACGCGATCGTCGAGCTGATGGCGGAGGCCGTACCACCGGACCTCAAGCAGCAGGCTCTATAGCAAAATACGAAAGGGGCCGCAGCGATGCGGCCCCTTTCATTTGAGCTGTCAGAGCTTGACCGGGACTTCGTAGTAGCAGTTCTCGGCGACGAGGATCGTCTGACCCGGCTTCAGCATCGTCAGCATGCTCTCGATCACGTAGTTGCAGTCCCCGTCGGACCGGACCAGCGAGCCCTGGTCGAGCTGCTCGCAATAGCCGCCCGGACGCTTGTAGCCTTCAGGCGCATCGGGGCCGCACAGCGCATTGGTGCTCGAGTCGGCGAGCACCGGGGTGGCAACGGGAAATGCTGCCGAAGTTGCGAGCAGCAGGGCAATGGCAAGGATCTTCTTCAAGTCGTCTCTCCTGAACGGATTTGCCAGCGGACTGGCAGGGGGGAAGCGGGCATGTCGTCCGCCGATGTGGAGAGGCTTAATGAGGCCGGCGTGAATTGAAGCCGAACCCGGCATTCAATGTCGGTTCATAATCATAATACGACTTATGATTGTTTGGCCGGAATCGAAGGCAAACGAAAAAGGCCCGTCCAGACGGACAGGCCCTTGGTTCGAAGAAGAGATCGCCAGGCTAAGCGGCGGCGATCTGGATAGTGATCTTGCAGCCATCGCCGGCCGGCTGCGCCGGTGCGGTGCGGCAGAGCAGGCGGGCGGCCTCGTCGCCGGCGCTGCGGTAAGCGAACCAGGCTTTGGCGGGGATGCGGACGAACGATCCGGCGGCGACATAGCCGGCCGCGCCGTTGACCATCAGCTCGAGCATGCCCTCCTGCACCACGAGCACGGTCTCAGCCGCGTCGTGTTGATGCGGGCCGACCTGGGCCTGCGGCGGCAGCGTGTGCGACTGCGCCTGATACTGGAAACCGGCACCACACGGATTTGCGACGTGAACGACGCGATCACCGGCGATGAAAAATGCATGCCTCGACATTGCGAGTCCCCCCAAGGGACGTGTGTCCGAAACGTGCTGCCATACCTAAGATAGGGCAGATGAACGGCATTTGAATAGGCTGAAAGAGGAAGCGGCCTAAAGACCGCTTCCCGAGAGTTCTCAGACCGCCGCGAGCGGGAGCATCCAGTCGTCGTAGCAGTACTCGGCGACGAGGACCGGCTTGGCCGAGGTGCCGAGCAAGAAGCTGCTCGGCAGGTACTGGGTGCAGCCTTCCTCGGTTTCGAGGAGCGACTTGTTCTCGGTGATGGTATCGCAGTAGCCGCCCGGGCGCTTGTAGCCTTCCGGGGCGTCGGGACCACACAGCGTGCTCTTGCTGGCGTCGAAAGCGAACGACGGGGTGGCGACCGGGAAGGCAACAATGGATGCAGCCAGCAGAGCCAGCGCAATAGTCTTCTGCATTCTATTCTCCTGTTAGACGAGCATTCCACCCGAAGGCGGAAGATGAGGCGGAGCGTGTCGTCCGCTTCGATGGCCGGTCTGATAGGAGGCGGGCTTTGAATGGATTCCGAACCTGCGGTTCAGGCGGGGTTCAGCGAATTGTCGGGTCGCGGAACTGCACGCCCAGCTCCTTGACGGAGCGCCAGATGACGATGCAGGCCTGCGGGCGAACCTTGTCGACCACGAGATCGAAGGTGCGGGGGATGCGGGTAACGGATGCTACTTCGAGCTTGGCGCCGGTCTCCGACAGGTTGCGGATGATGCAACGGATCCGCGTACGGCCACCGTCGAAGACGATCGTCGCCTCGATAATAGTGTTACGCCGCGGCGAAAGCCGTTTCTCGAGGCGGATATCCAAGCTCAAACCCCCAAAGCCCAGGCGACAATGCCGATCCGGTGTTGGTGAACTGCTTACGGAATGGATAAAGTTGCGCCGCGAGTTGCCTATTGCAATCCGGCCAGTTGCAGGCCTTGCAGATAGCGCGCCAGCAATGACGGATACATGAAGCGCAGTCCATCGCCGATCGAAGCGAGGGTGACATCCGGATGCGCACGCTGGAAACGCTCCAGCGCGTCGCGGGCCGCCGCCAGATCGCCTTGGTGTGCGAAGTAGACCGCGAGGTCACGATGCGGCCAGGTGAGGCCGGGGCGCTCCGACATGGCGCGCTGCGCCCAGTCGATGGCCTGCTGTGGCCGGCCGGCGGCGAAATTGGCCAACCCCATGCCCAGATGCACGTTGAAGGCGAACGGATCCATCGGCGAGAGCCGCGCCGAGCGCTCGAAGGCAGCAAGGCCGTCTTCGGGGTTGCCGAGATAGACGTGGCCCCAGCCGCGGCGCATCCAGGCCCAGGCGTGGTTCGGGTCCAGTTCCAGCGCCCGATCAGCGAAGGTCGCGGCCTGCCGCACGTCGCCGCCGAGCATCATCATGGCGGAGGCGAGGGCCGTCAACGCGGTTGGATCGTCAGCGACGTGCTGCGAGGCGGTTTCGACCAGCGCACCAGCAGTGCGGCGCTCGGCGGCGAAATCCGCCGTCCAGTTATAGGCGACCTGCTGGCCGTGCGCCCAGGCGGCCAGCGCTGCAGCAAGGCCGTAGTGCGGTTCGAGCGCCAGGGCCCGGGCCAGCAGGTCGATGGCCTCGCGGTTGTCGTCGGGGCTATGCGACCACAGGTGGGGCAGGGAGCGCATCACCAGGTCATAGGCGGCAAGCGTCTCCGGACGCTTCTTGCGCGCCCGCTCGACTTCGGCGCGGCGAATGGAGGGCTGGATGGCGCTCGCCACTTCAGCGGCCATGCGATCCTGCAGGTCGAACAGGTCGGCGACGGCGCCGTCGACCTTGTTCGACCAGATGTGGCTGCCCGCGTCGGTCTCGACCAGCTGCGCCGTGATGCGGACGCGCTCGCCGACCCGGCGCACCGAACCTTCGACGACGTAGCGCACGCCGAGATCGCGGCCGATCTGGCGGATGTCGATGCCGGCGCGGCCCTTGTAGGTGAAGGCCGAATTGCGGGCGATGACGAAGAAGTCCTTCACCCGGCTGAGCGTCGCGGTGATTTCCTCGACCACGGCGTCGGCGAAGTAGCTTTGATCGGCTTCGCCCGAGAGATTGTCGAACGGCAAGACGACCACCGAGGGCCGGTTGCTCGGCGGCGGAGGCGGGGGTGACTCGGGCTGTTGCGGGCGCGTCAGGCCGGAGGGATGCCAGGCATAGATGCGGACGGTCTTGGAGATGTTCTTGAGCTCGGTCGGCCCCATGTCGACGAAGGGCAGCTCGATGGTGCCGTCGAGGTACTGGTACATCCACTTGGTGATGCACATGCCGCCGGCCGGCGAATGGCTTTGGACGCGCACGGCGAGATTGATGCCGGAGCCGTAGAGATCGTTGCCCGCCACCAGCACGTCGGCGAGCACGATGCCGGCGCGCACCTGGAACATCTCGCCGCCCGGGGCATGGATCTTGCGCTCATGGATCTGGCGCTGCAGGTCGGCGGTCCATTGCACGGCGGCGACGACGCTGTTGAACTCGGCCAGGAGGCCATCGCCCATGGTCTTGAAGACCTTGCCGCCGGCGGCGCCGATGGTGCGCGAGATCAGCCGATCGTAGACCCGCTGCACGAGGCGCAGGGTCTGACGTTCACTGCGCTCGACAAGGCGGGAATATCCCACGATGTCCAGCGATACGATCGGGACCAATCGGCGGTCGGGTTGAGCCATACTGTATGCTTCTGCTGCAAGCTCTCGCTCTATAGCACTGTGAAATGTAACGGAGATAGCGGAACAGCGTTCTGCTTCAGAACAATTCGCGCAGAGCAGATAGTCGCGACGGGAAGACCTCAAGCGGCCGGCTGGCAGGCGGCCGCGCGGTCGAGCAGCAGGATGCGCTCGCGCTCGTTGCGGGTGAGCCCGGCGGCACGCTCGAACTCGAGCCGGGCCTCGGCCAGCCGGCCGAGCTTCACCAGGAAGTCGCCGCGGACGCTGGGCAACAGGTGATAGCCCCTGAGCGCCGGGTCGTCGGCAACCGCGTCAAGGATGGCGAGACCGGAGGCTGGGCCGAAGGCCATGGAGTGGGCGACGGCGCGGTTGAGCTCGATCACCGGGCTCGGGGTCATCTCGGCCAGCATGTCGTAGAGCGCCGCGATGCGCCGCCAGTCGGTCTCGTTGGCCTTGCGGGCCCGGGCATGGCAGGCGGCGATGGCGGCTTGCAGCACGTAAGGGCCGGCACCGACGAGGCTCTCGGCCCTGTCGAGGGCAGCGAGACCGCGGCGGATCAGCATCTGGTCCCACAGGGCGCGATTCTGCTCGAGCAGCAGCACGGGCTCGCCATTGGCGCCGGTACGGGCGCGGAGGCGGGACGCCTGAATCTCCATCAGCGCGACGAGCCCATGGACTTCTGCGTCGTCGGGCGCCAGGCCGGCGAGGATGCGGCCCAGCCGCATCGCCTCTTCGCAGAGCTGCGGTCGGGTCCAGTCATCGCCGGCGGTAGCGGAGTAGCCTTCGTTGAAGATCAGGTAGAGCACCTCGAGCACCGACGCCATGCGACCGGCACGCTCCTCGGCGCGTGGGACCTCGAACGGCATGCCGGCCTCGGCAAGGCTCTTCTTGGCGCGCACGATGCGCTGGGCGATGGTCGGCTCGGCGGAAAGGAAGGCGCGAGCGATCTCGTCGGTGGTGAGCCCGCCGAGCAGGCGGAGCGTCAGCGCCACCCGCGCCTCGGGTGAGAGCACGGGATGACAGGAGGTGAAGATCAGCTTCAGCAGGTCGTCGCCGACATCGTCGTCGAGCGGGGTATCTAGATCGGGCGCGGTGGATTCGATCTCGCGCAGGTCGTAGCCGAGCTCGTCGAGCTTGCGCGCCGCCATCTTGTTGCGCCGGAAATAGTCGATGGCGCGGCGCTTAGCCGTCTGCATCAGCCAGGCGCCCGGGTTGCGCGGGACGCCGCTCTCCGGCCAGTGATTGAGGGCGACGATCAGCGAATCCTGCGCCAGCTCCTCGGCAAGGCCGACGTCGCGCACGATTCGGGTCAAACCAGCGATCAGCTTGGCCTGCTCGATGCGGAACACCGCCTCGATGGCGCGATGGGTATCTCTTTCGGTCATGGCAGCGGATCAGACCAAATCCGATCCGCCGGAGCAAGATGGTGATCCCTGCGGTGAGCAAGGTGGCTTACTCAGGGTTGGGGACCGGGTTGCGGGCGGCGTCCTTGCTCGCCATGGCCTCGGTGTAGGCCTCGCCGAAATCCTCTTCGGTGAACAGCTGGCGAATCTCGATCTCGACATTGCCGTGACCGTCGAGCCTGGGCCAGGTCTTCACCCACTCGATCGCCGCCTCGCGCGACGGCACCTCGATCAGGGTGTAGCCGGCGATCAGCTCCTTGGCCTCGGTGAAAGGGCCGTCGATGACGGTGGGCCTGCCATTGTTGAACTTCACCTTGGCGCCGCGGGAGGTCGGCATCAGGCCGGAGCCGGCGATGACGATGCCGGCCTTGGCCGCGTCTTCGTGGAACTGCGTCATTTCGGCGATCAGGTCGGCACCAGGCATCACCCCGGCCTCGGTCTCGGCGTCCGCCCGGCGGATGACCATGAACTTCATGTCGATGTCCTCGTGTTGTCGTTAGTTGGTGATGGGCTTCTGGGTGGCGTCGCGCCAGGCCTGTTCCTGGGCGACGGCCTCTGCCGGGACGATCTCGGCGAAGTCGGCCGCCTCGAATACGCGCCTGAGCTCGATGGTCTCGCCATCGTCGAACGGGATGCGTTTGACCCACTCGAGCGCCTCGTCGCGCGACTTGGCGCTGATCACCCAGAAGCCGGCGATCAGTTCCTTGGTTTCGGCAAACGGGCCATCCCTGACGATCAGGCTACCGCCTTCCGAGGTCACGCGGGCGCCCTGGTTCGAGGGATGCAGGCCCTCAGCCGCCAGCAGCACGCCGGCGTTGATGAGCGCCTCGTTGAAGCGGCCCATCGCCTCGAAGCTCTCGGGCGGCGGCATGATGCCGGCTTCGCTGTCGGCGGTGGCTTTGACGATGATCATGAAGCGCATCTTCGGTCTCCTTGTGCCCGGACGTCGCGGCCCGTATGGCGCGAGTTCATCCTGCTGCAGTGACACGACGAGCGACCGATCGGGAGATCGACACGGGCTGTGAAGATTTTTCGAGATGGCCTCAATAGACCGCGGTGAGGACCTCGATCTCCTTGGCCGCACCGGGCTGGACCTGGAACTCGCGGTTGTAGACCTGGTCGCCACGCTTGGCGAAGACCAGGTAATCGCCTTCACCCAATACGGTCGAGGGGAAGGCGCCGATATTGGAGAAGACGGTCTGTCCGTCGGCAGTCTTCACCGTCCAGTCGATATCGGCGATGGCCTCGCCACCGGCCTCGCTGACCAGCTTGAACGAGATCTGCGCGGCGCGATGGTAGAGCGTTGCATCGGTCAGCTGACCGGGCTCGACTCGGAGGTCGGCGCGCACCACAGCGTTCACGTCGCCGAAATACGACACGATGTGGTAGGTGCCGGCGTTGAGGGTGACGATGTCGTTCGGGCTGAGGTTCTGCGCCATCAGCGTCCGATCCGCCTCAGTGCTGCCGCTGGTGTAGATATCGAAACGCAGCAGGTTGATCGGGATGGCCACGTCGCCGGTCACCGCTGCGTTAAGGCGCATGGCGCCGGCATCAAGGATCAGGGATTTCGAGTTCTCGCCCTCGGCCACGGTCAGCGTGTCGGTGGTCTGGGCCCGGCCATAGGCAACGTGCACGACATAGCTGCCGGGCGGCAGTTCGAGATGTGCGGTGGCGTCATCGGATTTTTGCGCCAGCACCAGGTCGCCGGAGGCATCGGTGCGGGTCTCGAAAACACGCCAGGTGACACCGTCGGGCAGCGAATTGCCGTCCTCGGTGATCTTGGCCATCAGCGTCACCGGTTGCGGCGTGGTGTTGACCGCCACGGCTTCGGCGGCAGCTGCAGCAGGCCCGGGATCGACGACGGGGGTCTCCGTCGCCTCGGGGGTCGCGACTTCGGCGGCAGGGGCGTTGGCCAGTTGCTCTACGGCTTGCTGCGGCATGCGATCGGCACGGCGGGGCAGGGGAACCGGCGGATCCTCGGCGATCGCCAGCATCGGCGCGAGCATCGCCGCGATCCCGAGAATGCCGATCCAGTACCTGAGCTTCACCCTAAGACTCCGCAACCGGCGCCCCGCAGCGCCTCGCTTCAAAATGCCTCGCGTGCCTACGCTTGGATTGGGGAAAAGCTGTGTCATAAGGACCGGACGCTCGCAAGGACCAGACCATGCCCATCAACGCCGCACTGCGCGACTACCTGAAAACCCGCCGTTCCGTCGGTATCGGCTTCCTCAAGGATCCGGGCCCGACGCCGGACGAGCTGCGCGAGATTCTGACCATCGGCACGCGCGTGCCAGATCACGGCAAGTTCGTGCCGTGGCGGCTGATTCTGATCGAGGGTGACGACCGGATCAAAGCCGGCGACAGGCTCGCCGAGATCGCCAGGCGCAAGCGGCCCGAACTCGATGAGGCTGGGCTCGATATCGAGCGGCGGCAGTTCCTGCCGGCTCCGGTGACCATCGGCGTGCTGCTGTCGCCCAAGCCCAACCCCAAGGCGCCGGAGATGGAGCAGCTGCTATCGGCCGGCAATGTCTGCTTCAACCTCTCGCACGCCGCCTTTGCCATGGGCTTTGCCGCCAGCTGGACCAACCGCTGGTATGGTTTCGACACCGAGGCGCAGGCCATGCTGGGCGCGCGCGGCGGCGAACGCTTTGTCGGTTTCATCCATATCGGCACGCCGACCACGGTGATCGAAGACCGCGACCGGCCGAACCTCGATGAAGTGGTGACGAGGTGGCAGGGCTAACCATTCGTTAACCGGTCGCGGGTGATTGGTTAACCGAACGTTAGCAACGGACCCCTCGAGTCGATGGGCGTGAAGCCGATATCGGTGCCGCAGCCACTTGCCTATGCCATGGACACGGCAGGGGCGAAGAGCGATGTCGACTTCGACTACCTGCTGCGGACGGCGATCCGTGAAAGCAGCCTCAACCCCGAAGCCAAGGCCCGGACGTCGAGTGCGACCGGGCTGTTCCAGTTCCTCGACAGTACCTGGCTGCAGGTGATGAAGGAGGAGGGGCCGCGGCTCGGCTACGGGCAATACGCGGACGCCATCAAGGTCGATTCCGACGGCGATTATTATATCGCTGACAAGGCGCTGCGGCAGGAAGTTCTGAAACTGCGTGAGGATCCGCAGATCGCTTCGGATATGGCGGCGGCGTTGACCCGGAGCAATGGGGCGTATCTGTTCGAGAAGTTCGGCCGCATGCCGAGCCCGGGCGAGCTCTACATCGCGCATTTCCTTGGGGCACAGGGGGCGGAGAAGCTGTTCAATGCCGGCCTCCAGGATCCCGACCAGATCGCCGCCAAGCTGTTCCCCAAGCAGGCCAAGGCCAACCGGACGATCTTCTACGAGGGCGGTGAGGCGCGGACGATTCGCGAGGTCTACCGGGCATTGGTCGCCAAGCACGACGGCGCCGTCGATCCGCGCTTTGCCGCGCAGCAGCTGGCGGTCGACCCAGCCGCGCCGGCAGGCAAGTGGGACTCGGCCCCGATCCCATCGCGGTTCTCGCCGGATGACATGTCGTTCACCTCGCTGTTCTCCAGCGACGGTGAGGTACAGGCGCGGACACTGCTGAGCCCGGCGTCGGAAGCGCAGGGAAGCGCGCTGTTCACCCAGCTTTACGGGCAGGACGGCACGCTGCCCAAGCCGCCGAAATTATGGTGAACCGTTCCTTAAGCCTTCCCCGATAGCGTCTTTCTCAGCGCCGAGAGCTGGAGTGCGCTTCGTGGAATCGCACTCCAGCTCCGAGTCTTTGTTTTGTCGCGAGATCGAACCGGAAAAGCCTGCAACTTTTCCTGATCCCGCTCCGCGGAGAGGTTGATGGTTGCGTACCAGGATTTCGTCGCGCTGAGCCAATCGCGCGACAGCGAGGAGCGGGGGCAGGCGGCCCACCTCGCTGCCATGGCCTATCTCAACCACTATGGCCCGGCCGACGAGCATGCGGCGCTCTATGCGGCGCTGATCGGCTTTCTTGACGATCCCTCGGTTCGAGTGCGCGGTGCGCTGGCCTATGGGTTGCTGCACGCGGTGGAGGCGCCGCGGCCGATCCTCCTGGCGCTGCTGCAGGATAGCCCGGTGATTGCCCGCGCCGTGGTGCAGTATTCCCCCGCGCTGGTCGATGCCGACCTGATGGCGCTGATCCGCGGCGCCGACGAGGCCATGCTGATGGCGACGGCGACGCGCGAGCGGCTCAGCCAGCGGGTCGCCGAGGCCTTGGTGGCCAGAGGCGGACGACCGTTACTGGCCAAGCTGCTGGATCGACCGGATGTGCCGTTCTCTCCAATGATGCTGCGCCAGGTGGCGGACCGTGAGGGCGCCGACGACGCCGAGCTGCGCGGGTTGCTGCTGGCGCGCGATGACCTGCCGGCTGATGCGCGGCTCGTTCTCGTTCAGGCCGTCGCGGCAGCTCTGCGCAGCACACGCATGGTCAGCGGAGCGGTGGCGCCGCATCGGCTGGAGCGGCTGCTGCGCGATGCGACCGATACGGCGCTGACGGCGATCGGCGAGCAGGAGGCGGCGGCGGGCAGGGCGCCCTATGCGGCAGAGCTGGTGGAAGCCGAGTTCGTCTCGACCCGGGTGATGCTGCACGCCATCGTCCAGGGGCACGTGCTGTTCTTCGCCGATTGCGTGGCGCAGCTGTCCGAGACGCCGCGCGAGAAGGTGTTCACACTCCTGGAGCATGGCAGCCGGTCGACCCTCAATGCGCTGTTCTCGCGCTGCGGTCTCAGTGAAGCGGTACGCAACATGCTGGCACGGCTGATCTTTCACGCCCGTGCGGCCGACCTCGCCGATGATCTTGCGGCGCGGCATTTCGTCGTGACGGCACTGACCGAAGAACTGATCGTCGAGCATGACGGGGTGATCCCGCCCGAGCTCGAGGAGGCGTTTGCCTATCTCAGCGAACAGAACGTCATTCTCGCCCGGCGGGCGGCGCGTGGCGTGATGTCGGCCTTCGCCGGGATGACGCAGTCGGAGATGGCCCTGCCGCAGCTCGAGGCCGACGAACGGCTGGCGCTGCCTGCGGCTTAGAGACAGCCCTAGCTGACCGCTGCCGCCGGTGGTTGCGGCCCCCACCCTTGATCCCTCCCCCTTGCGGGGAGGGGACAGGGGGTGGGGGGCCACTACCACCGGCCTTAGTCGGTCACAACATGAAGGGCTCAGTAGCGGAACTGTTCGCTCAGCACGCGCTCGTCGAGCCCGGTGCCCGGATCGAACAGCAGCGTCACCTTCTGGCTGCGGTTCTCGCGCACCGTCACCTCGATCACCCGCTGGAATTCGACATTGTCGGCAACGGCGCTCACCGGGCGCTTGTCGGCCTCGCGGGTGCGGAAGGTGACGACGGCGCGGTTGTTGAGAATGGCGCCACGCCAGCGGCGCGGGCGGAACGGCGAGATCGGCGTCAGCGCCAGGAGCGGTGAGTCGATCGGCAGGATCGGCCCATGCGCCGAAAGGTTATAGGCCGTCGAGCCTGCCGGCGTCGCCAGCAGCACGCCGTCGCAGATCAGCTCTTCGAGCCGCGGCTGGCCATCGACGAGGATTTCGACCTTCACCGCCTGATAGGTCATGCGGAACAGCGACACTTCGTTGAGCGCCAGCGCCCGGTGTTCCGAGCCATCGGCGAGCCGGACGTTCATTTCGAGCGGATAGATGTGCGTGGGCTTGGCTGCGGCGAGGCGCGCAGCGAGGCCGTCGGCGGAAAACTCGTTCATCAGGAAGCCGACCGAGCCGAAGTTCATGCCGTAAACCGGCACGTTCCTGCCCATCTTGCGATGCAGCGTCTGCAGCATCAGGCCGTCGCCACCGAGGGCGACGACGATGGTGGCCTGATCGAAGCCGTTGTCACCATAGCGTTGGCGCAGCAGGTCGGCAGCGCGATCCGCCTCCGGCGTGCCGCTCGATACGAAGCTTACCCCTTCGATGCGTTCCGTCACGGCCGGCCCCTCGCTAACAAGCCCGCTGCCTAGCACGCACGGGTGACGCGGGGAAGAACGGGTTGATTGGGCCCTTCGTCTCAACTACATGAGCGGCAACGGATTTGAGGATAGAAATGCGCGCCGAAATCACCAAGGTCATCGCCGAAATCGAGCAGGTCGTAAGCCTGCTGAGGAGGCATCTTTGACTGGGATACAGCTGAAGCCCGTCTCGACGATCTGACCGCACGTACCGAGCATCCCAACTTCTGGGCCGACCCTGAGAAGGCGCGGCCGATCATGCAGCAGCGTGACGAACTCGACGTGCAGGTGAAGGCCGTGAAGGCCTTCGAGGCATCGATCCGCGACAACTCCGAGCTCATCGAGATGGGCGAGGCCGAGAACGACGCCGACGTGATCAAGGAGGCCGAGCAGGCCTTGCAGGAGACGCTGAAGGAGGCGCGTTCCGCCCAGGTCGAGACGCTGCTCTCCGGCGAAGCCGACGCCAATGACGCCTATCTCGAAATCCACTCCGGCGCCGGCGGCACCGAGAGCCAGGACTGGGCCAATATCCTGCTGCGCATGTACACGCGCTGGGCGGAGCGGCGGAAATTCAAGATCGACGTCATGGAAATGCATGACGGCGAAGAAGCCGGCATCAAGTCCGCGACCATCAAGATCACCGGCCACAATGCCTATGGCTGGCTGAAGACGGAATCGGGCGTGCACCGCCTCGTCCGTATCTCGCCTTACGACAGCGCGGCTCGCCGCCACACCAGCTTTTCGAGTGCCTGGGTGTATCCAGTGGTCGACGAGACGATCAACATCGAGATCAACGAGTCTGACCTCAAGGTCGACACCTACCGCTCATCGGGCGCCGGTGGCCAGCACGTCAACACCACCGACTCGGCAATCCGCATTACCCACGTTCCAAGCGGCGTGGTCGTCGCCTGCCAGCAGGAGCGCAGCCAGCACAAGAACCGTGCGACGGCGATGGCGATGCTGAAGGCGCGGCTCTATGAGATCGAGTTGCAGAAGCGCGAGGAAGCGGCGAACGCAGAATCGGCGGCCAAGACCGATGTCGGCTGGGGGCACCAGATCCGCAGCTACGTGCTGCAGCCGTACCAGATGGTGAAGGACCTGCGCACCGGGCACGAAACCTCGAACACCTCCGCGGTGCTCGATGGCGATCTCGACGACTTCATGGAAGCCTCGCTGGCGGCGCGTGTCACCGGTTATGCCGACAAGGTCGCTGACGCCGACTAATCGCGGACGCCGAATAACGAAGTTGGCCGGCAGCTCCGCCACCGGCCAACAACCATCCGAAGACCCGAAATCGAGATGAGCGCCCGGGGCCACCTTGGCGCATGCCTATTGTTACCGGTAACGTCTTGCGCGCGCATGATGCATTTGAACTAATGCGAGGTGCCATGAGTTACGTCACTCAGGCGGCACATGCTCGGGGAAGCGGCGGATGGAGGACGACGAACTAGTTGACAGAATTTACGAGGCCGGGGCTGTCCCCGATCTCTGGCCGCGCGTGCTCGAGGAACTCGGGGAACTCGGCGGTGTCGCGGGAACGGTGCTGTTCGCCGTGCGCGGCGAGGCTGCTCACTGGACGGCGTCGCCAGGCTTGCAGGAGATGTCACGCGGCTATTTTGAGGGCGGCTACCCTGGGCGCGACGACCGTACCGCGCGCCTCCTCGCCTACGACCATCCCGGCTTTGTCACTGATCTCGACGTGTTCAGCCGCGAGGAATGGGAAGCCGACCCAATCCGCAAGGAGTTCTTCGTGCCGCGCGGTTTTGGCTGGGGGGTGGCAACCGGCATCAAGGTGCCGACCGGCGATCTGCTGATCTTCCACGGTGAGCGCCGGCTCGAGGATGGGCCGGTGGAGCGCGAAGTGGTGGAGCGCCTCGACCTGCTGCGGCCGCATCTGGCGCGGGCGGCACTGATGTCGGCTCGCATCGCCTTCGAGCGCGCCCAGGGCGCCGTCGCCGCGCTCGAGATGGTCGGCATTCCCGCGGCGGTTCTCGGACCGCGCGGTGCAGCCATCGCCACCAACGGCATGCTGGAGGCGCTGACCCCTTCGGTAGTGCAGTCACGCCCGACGCGCCTGGGTCTCGCCAATCCGCGGGCCGACGAGATGCTGACCACGGCGCTTGAGGCCGCGGAGGCCGGGCTCCATACCGGGCCGGTGCGCTCGATCCCCGTTCCCGCGGGGGACGGCAATGCGGCAATGGTGGCCCACATCCTGCCGATCCGTGCGTCGGCTCGCGAAGTGTTCACCGGGGCGGCGGCGGTGTTGCTAATGACGCCGGTGACCCTGCGCGAGTTGCCCGATGCCACGGTGATCCAGGGGCTGTTCGACCTGACGCCGGCGGAAGCGAGGATCGCCCGGGCGCTCGGCGGCGGCATGACCATCAGCCAGATCGCTTCGAGCACCGGCGCCAGCGCGGCGACCGTGCGCAACCAGGTGCAGGCGGTGTTCGGCAAGACCGGCATCCATCGACAGGCCGATCTGGTCGGCCTGCTGCAGGGGCTGGTGCCGACCGCTAGCGCCCCGAACCCACCGTCGCGATTGCCGCCGCGTAAGTGATGCCACCACCGAAGGCGACGAGGCCGAGCCGGTCGCCGGGCTTGGTGGTGGGCAGCGCGTCCATCAGGGCCAGCGGGATGGTCGAGGAACTGGTATTGCCGAGGTTACGAATGATCGAGTGGGCCGGGCGGCCCGAGCGGCGGGCAATGGCGTCGATGATGCGCTGGTTGGCCTGGTGCGGCACCATCAGGTCGATATCGTCCATGGTGATGCCTTCCGCCGCGCAGGCCGAGGTCAGCGTCGCCGACATGGCGCGGACGGCGTCGGCGAACACCTCGCGGCCATTCATCTTGATATAGCCCTCACCGGCGCGTGGCACGCTCAGCAGCTCGCCCGATTCCGGCGCGCCGGCGATCGTCGGCTGGGCAAAGGTGAACAGCGTCGGCTGTTCGTGACCCGGACCCTGCACCAAGGAGGCAGTGGCGGCATCAGCGAACAGCACAGCGGTGTTGAAGTCGTTCTGGTCGAGCAGCGGCGACAGCACCTCTGACGTCACCACCAGGACCCGGGCGTTCGGGTTGTTGGTGACGTAGTCGCGGGCATTGGCCAGCGCGTAGAGGTAGCCGGAACAGGCGGCATTGATGTCGTAGGCCGGCAGGCTGGCTCGACCGGCGGTGCTGACCGCGTCGGCGACGCGGCAGGCAAGCGACGGGGTGATCACATCGGGTGTGCCGGTGGCCGCGATCACCAGGTCGATGTCGCTGATTTCGAGCTGCTGCTCGTCGAGCAGTTTCTGCGTGGCGGACACGGCGAGGGAAAATACCGTCTCGCCAGGCTGCACCCAGCGACGGCTCTCGATGCCGGTCAGCTTGACGATGTCGCCGGCGTCGCGGGTCTGCCAGTTGCCCTTGAGGTCGGCATTGTGCACCTTGCGCCCGCCGGTGATCCCGGCAATGCCGGCAACGCCCACGGGAACCTCGGCGCGGCCGATGGTAACGGGGGCGGGCTGCGGCGCGCCGCGGCGCTTCAGGATGGCCTTGTCGATGCGCTCGGCGGTAACGGTCGCCTGCTGCCGCGCCACCGAGGCGTCGGCCTCGACGAACATCAGCGGCGCGCCCACGGCGATCTTCTGCTTGGGTTCGACCGGGATCGACAGCACCTTGCCGGTGACGGTCGCCTGTACGTCGACGGCGGCCTTGGTGGCCTCGACGACTGCGACCAGATCGCCGGTCTTGATCATGTCGCCCGGCTTCACCAGGAGCTCGACGACCTCGACTTCATCGTCGGCGGGGCCCGAGCCGATCGCCGCGATGGCGGCAGGGCCGGCATCGGCCTTGGGCGCTTCCCATGCGAGATCGAACTCGAGCAGCGCGGCGGCGGCTTCCATGATCCGGCGGTAGGAGGGGAGGGTATCGATCTGCCGCTCGAACTGGAACGGCACGTGGATGTCGTCGCGGGTGACGCGCCTGGCGCTGACCGGGAGACCGGCCTTTTCCATCACTGTCGCCATCACTTCGGCGCCGAAGCCGGCAGTGTGGTTGTCTTCGTGGACGACCAGCAGGCGCTTGCTGCGGCGGACCGAACGGAGCACCGCGTCCTCGTCCCAGGGGGAGATCGAGCGCAGGTCAATGACGTCGAGCTCGGCGCCGGCGCCCGACAGCGTCTCGGCGGCGAGCAGCGACTGGGTCAGCGGGTTGCCCCAGGTGACCAGCGTCAGGTCGTTGCCCTGGCGCACGGCGCGCGCCTTGCCGGGGGCCACGAATTGCTTCGCCGTATCGTCGGAGGTGCGACGGTCGGAAAGGTTGAGGCCGCTCTTGGGGTAGAGGAAGACTGTCGGCCGCTTGCTTTGGAAGGCGGCGTTGAGCAGCCCGGCCGCGTCGCCGGCGCTCGAGGGCATCACCACATCGATGCCGGGCACATGGGCGAGGATCGATTCGAGGGTCTGGGCGTGGAACGGGCCGAGGCCGGCCTTGTAGCCGCCGCAACTGACCATCAGGATCACCGGCGCCTGCCAGCTGCCATCGGTGCGCCAGTACATCGAGCCGAGCTCGGAGATGATCTGGTTGAAGCCGAGCGGCAGGAAATCGGCGAACTGGATGAACGCCACCGGCCGCTGCCCGGTCAGGGCGCGGCCGATCGAAGTGCCGACAATGGTCGATTCGGAGAGCGGGGCGTTGCGGACCCGACCCGGAAAGGCAGTCGACAGGCCCTTGGTGACGCCGAACACGTCGCCCTTCGGGTCTTCGATGTCCTGGCCGAGCAGGTGCACGTCGCGATTGGCGGCGAGCTGATCGCGCAGCACCCGGTTGAGGGCTTCGCGCATGGTCAGGTTCGACGCTTTGGCGTCGCCGCGGTATTCCTTGGCGTGTGCAAACTCGGCCGGGTAGGGCGCCTTGGCTTGGCCGGCGGTCTCAGGCACGGCTTCGCCGCGCGCCTCGGCGACGGCCGCCGCCACTTCGGCGATCAGGCTGGTTTCGAGCTGCGCCAGGGCCGCGTCGCCCATCTGCGACTCGCGCAGCGACTGGCGGATGGCTTCGAGCGGATCGCGGCTCTTGCCCGATTTCAGCTCGTCGGCAGCGCGATAGAGCGCCTGGTCGTCGGCATTGGTGTGATCCGACAGCCGCTCGAGCTCCATCAGCAGCAGCGCCGGGCCGCGGGTGGCGCGGGTATGGGTCACCGCGGATTCGAAGGCGGCGCGCGTAGCGGCCAGATCGACGCCGTCGACGCGGCGGATCGGCAGGCCAAGGAAGCTGTCGGCGGGGCCGGTGGGCAGATCGAAGAAGGTCTGGCCCGGCGTCTTGGTCGAAATCGCCCAGTTATTGTTCTGGATGACGAAGACCACCGGGGCGCCGGTGCGCACCGCTTCGCCGACCGCCTCGAGGAACTCGCCCTGCTGAGTCGTGCCGTCGCCGACGCAACAGATCACCACCGGAGAATCAGGGTGGAACTTCACCGCCTGGGCGTTGCCCACGGCGTGCAGCGCGTTATTGCCGACCGGACCGACCATCGAGGCGACATTCAGCTCGCGGGCCGAATAGTGCGCGCTCATCTGGCGGCCGGCGGAGTGCGAGGGGCCAGTTGCGAGCAGGCTGCGGAAGAATTCAACCAGCGGCAGGCCACGCGCCAGAAGCAGCGCCTTGTCGCGATAGTGCAGGTGCAGCCAGTCCTGCTGGCCGAGATAATCGGCGATCAGTGCCGTCGACTCGTGGCCGGCGCCCGAGACATGGAAATGCGCAAGGCCCTGCTTGACCAGGTCTTGTTCCACGCGGTCGATCTCACGGGCGAGAAACATCGCCCGGTGCAGCCGCAGCATCGTTGGAATGTCTGAGGTCATCAGCATTGTGGCGGGAACCTAAACCCGTCCCCCGCGAAAAACCAGAGCAACTAGCTGGTCTTGGGCGAATGCATGGCTGATTTGCCGAACGCGTTGCGGCGTTGCAATTTCCTGAAGGCGCTCTATGCCCCGAGAAAACGCGCCAGCCGCTTGCCGGCTGCCAGATACTTGCCGGGATCAACCGCAACATCCTTGCGGCGCACCTCGAAATGCAGGTGCGGACCGGTGGAACGGCCGGTGGAGCCGACCTTGGCGATCGGCGTGCCGGTGTTCACAACCTGGCCTTGTTTGACGAGAAAGGCGCTGAGGTGGCCGTAGCGGGTGACAAGGCCGGTGAGGTGCGTGACCTCGACCAGGTTGCCGTAGCCGGACTTCTCGCCGACGAAGGTGACCTTGCCGTAGCCGGCGCTGAGCACGGTGGTGCCCTTGGGGGCGGGGAAATCGAGGCCGGCGTGGAAGGCGCGGCCACCGGTGAAAGGGTCCTTGCGGTTGCCGAAGGTCGAGCTGATGCGGCTGAGCGAATCCATCGGCTTGTGGATCGGCGCCAGGTCGATCGCGCCACGGGCGGCTTTGAAGCGCGCCAGTGCGAGGTAGACGTCGTTGGCGTCGTCGACGATGCCGCTGGCGTCGCCGCCCTCGACCGGTGGCTGGTAGGGGCCGCCGACGGCATCGGTAAGCCCGTCCGGCATGTTCGGCTTGATGCCGAGGCCGCCGAGCACGTCGAGGATGGTGTCGGTCGATTCGGTGGCGGAGACCGACAGCGCGGCCAGCGCCATGCGGCTGTCGTCCATCATCCGGGTCATCGAGGCGCCGACCTCGGCGAGGTCGCCGGTTGCGGCGACAGGAGCGAGCGCGGCCAGCGGCGTGGCGTCGTCTTCAAGCGGTTGGGTTGCCGCGGTTTCGATGCCGAGTTCGGCGGCCTTGGCGGCGAGCTGTTTCACCAGCTGATGCTGCTCGAGCAGCACTTCCTGCTGCTGGGTCAGTTCCTGCAGCTGCAGGTTGATATCGCCGGCCTGGGCAAACTGCCGCGAATGCAGGCGATCCACCTCGACACGCAACTGGGCGATGCGGTCCTCATAGGCGGAAACGACCACGTCGTTCTGGCCGTTGAGCAGCGCGGCGATATCGGGAGCCATCAGGAAGCCGACGAGGGTCAGGACGTTGGTGCCGAACAGCGCTGCGAAGGCCAGGTAGAACAGGCCGGGCCGGAAGCCGGGCTCCCGTTTCGCCTTCTGCGGGGGAGCGCCGAACACCTTGATGACCGGCTGGGCGGCCGGCTGAACGCCACTCGACTTCGTACGCACCGCCATACTCCGGGACGCCACTTCACTGGTCCCGATCATGATCCGTTAGGGTTAACAAACGCGAAAAGGCCGCGCCGGCGTGACGTTCAAGCCTTGCTGCGCCTGGGTTTGGCGGGCGGGGGCCCAGCCTCCGCGACCAGCGCGCGCGTCGCGGCGAGCACCTTTTCGGCATGTCCCTTAATGCGGGTGGCGTGAAAGACTTCGGCGACCCTGCCATCGGGGCCGATCAGCACGGTGATGCGCTTCACCCCCATGTACTCGACGCCCCAGAGCTTCTTGAGCTGCCAGATGCCGTAAGCCTCGATGGCCTTACGCTCGGGGTCGGCGGCGAGGATGACGCCAAGATTGTACTTGTCGCGGAAGGAGCAGTGTTTTTCCACCGTGTCGGGAGAAATGCCGACGACGACAGCGCCGAGCCGCCTGAATTCAGGCATCTGGTCGGTGAACTCGATGTTCTCGAGCGTGCAGCCCTCGGTATCGTCCTGTGGGTAGAAGTAGAGCACGACCGGGTGGCCAAGATGATCCGACAGGCGGAACTTCTCGTAGCTGTCGGTGACAAGTTCGAAGTCCGGGGCCGGGGTGCCGGGAGCAGGAAGGGTCATGTGGTCCAATGCGGTAGACGGGAAAACGCCGGAAAAGCCGCGCATCCAGTGGGTGTTAGTGCCATATTGCAGCCGGTATCATCTGGCAGTGAACGGCTGCTCGGTTTGATTCTAGGATAGGGCGGCAAAGCGAGCGGCCTCAAGTCGGAAAGCAGTGAAACCTACTCCAGCCCCTGGCTCCCAGCTCCGCAAGCGCTCGGCATGGCGCATCCTGGGTAGGATCGCAGCGGCGGCAGTCGCTGCGCCTGTTATCCTGCTCGTCGTCATGTACGCCGTGCTGCTCGTGACCCCGATCCCGCTGCCGTTCGTCAGTTCGCAGGTGCGCAACCTGGTGCTCAGCTCGATGCCATCAGGCAGCAAGCTTGAGCTGGGCGATATGGCGCTGGCGCTTGAAGGCTTCGTCTGGCCGGTGATCCAGTTCAAGCCGGTCACCTTCACCGATGTGAAGACCGGCGGCACGGTGAGCATGGATGCGCTCGAGGTCGGCTTCTCGCCGCTCAGGGCTTTGGTCGGGCAGCCGGGCGCCACCGTTACGATCGTCGGTCCACACCTGCAGGTGAACCAGGACCTGTTCGGTCCGCGCCTCGCCAAGTTCGAGTACGTGGACGAGCCGGATGGCGGCCGGACGGTGCGGGTCATCGAAGGGCAGGATCAGTTCCCCGAGGTAAACCTGTCGCCTGATGGCGTCGACGTGAAGGGGCAGGTGCCGGAGGCCAGCCTCGGCATCCGCTCCGACAATGACTGGCTGGTCTACAACCTCGAGGCGGCCGCCAAAGGCATTGCCGGCATCGTGCAACAGGCCAAGCTCGGGAATTTCTCCCGTCTGGTGGTCAAACACGGTGCGCTCGACATGAACGACGCGCTCTATGGCGTCTTGCGCCACTTCACCGAGATCAACATAGACATCGCGCCGAACGCCGACGGCAAATCGGCCTCGGGCAACTTCTCCGCCGGGATCGGCGGGTCGGTGATGAACGGCATTCTCGAGTGGGTCGAGACCGACGATGGCGGGGCGCGCCTCAAGGCCTCGATCACCAACCTCGACCCCGGCGCCTTTGCCCCCTTCGTGGGTGAACAGGAGACGGCGATCTCGGTGGTCGGCACCGCATCGGTATCGATCGATGTCGGCTTCACCGACACGCAGAAGATCACCGACGGGCTGTTCCATGTCGACCTGACCGGCATGGATGTGCGGGTCAACGGCCAGTTCTTCCCGATCGCCACATCGATCGCCGAGGTTGTATGGGATCCCTCGATCGGCCAGTTCACCATGGGCGAGATGCAGGTGAGCATCGCCGGCAGCAGCGGCACGGTCAGCGGGGTGTTCAAGCTTGGCCTCGATCCGCTTTACGGACCGATCGTCGGCATGAAGGTGGCGGCGCGCGATGTCGCCATCGCCAACGAACAGGGCATGCCCGAAGCGCCGTTCTCGGAGGTGAATTTCCAGGGCTGGTCGGCTCCGCTCTACGGCGCCACCGGCATCGACCAGTTCGAGGCCAAGAAGGCCGACGGCAGCAAGCTGGTTTCGACCGGGCGCATCGACATGGTGCGACGCGGCACGGGCTTCGAGATGAACATCGCCGGCGACGGCCTGTCGGCCGACGACCTCAAGCGGTTGTGGCCGGCCTTCCTCGCCAGCGAGTCGCGCGACTGGTTCGTCAAGAACGTGGTCGGCGGCCGGATCAAGAAGTCGACCATGCGCTACGACTTCCCGGTCGGCTCGCTCGGCGAGCCGGGGGAAAACAAGCCGATGCCCAAGAACGCGATGTCGATCGACATCGTCGGCGTCGGCGTCAAGATCAAAGCGCTCGACACGATGGATCCGATCACCATCGAAGGCGAGATGAAGCTCAGCCTCAAAGACGCCGACATCCAGATTTCCGGTGACGGTGCGACGATTCCGACCTCCAAGGGCAACATCTCGATTGCCAATGCCGGCTTCATCATCGGCTCGAACAGTGACACCGAGGCGGTGTACGAGATCTCCGGAGATCTGTCCGGCGGCATCCCGGCGCTGATCGACTGGGTGAAGACCAACCAGCCGCAGGCGCTGCAGCAGGCGGCGCTGCCGATCGACCTCGATGTGCTGAAGGGCCAGGTGTCGCTTGGGCTGGTGGCGACCTTCGTCACGGACAAGAATACCAACAAGCCGCGGACCATGGACTATGTGGTCAACGGCACGCTGCAGGACCTCGAGACCGCCTCGCCGATCCAGGGACATAGCGTCGGCAAGGGGCAGTTGCAGTTCCGCCTGACCCAGGCCGGGTTCAACGTAAGCGGTACGACCGAGCTCGACGGGGTGCCGGCCGCGATCTCCGCCATGGGGACGCTCGACCCCAAGAAGCCGGACGTGGTGCTGACGGCGAAGGTCGATTCCGACGCGTTCAAGAAGTTTGGCGTCGATACCTCGGCCTTCCTCAACGGGCCGCTGACCATTTCGGTGAAGCCGCTCAGCGATGGCAGCATGCAGCTTGCGGCGGACCTCAAGGACGCCAGCCTGAGCGTCAAGGACCTCGGCATCAGCAAGGCGGCCGGGGTCAAGGGAACGGCGGCGGCACAGATCAAGCTGGCGGGTGATGCTGTCACCATCAACGACCTCGACCTTGGTTTCGGCGATGTGAAGCTCCAGGGCGGCCTGGATTTCGACCTCAAGGAAGGTCTGCAATCGGCCGAGTTCACCTCGTTCGCGCTCAGTCCAGGTGATCAGGCGCAGATTTCGCTGACGCCGATCCGCAACGGCTACCAGGTGCGGCTGCGCGGCGATCAGCTCGATCTCAAGCCGATGCTGCAGCGCTTCTTCAGCCTGTCGGGCGATTCGACCGGCGGTCCGCAGGCGACGGCGGTCAACAACCAGACCATCGCGGTCGATCTCGAACTGAAGCGGGCGCTGGGCTTTTACAAGACCACGGCGTTCAACGTGAACCTCGACCTGGTGCTGCGCGGGGCGGATCTGCAGCGGGTGAACCTGCAGGCCAATCTCGGCGGCAACCGCAGCGTCTCGGTGACCACCAATCCGACGCCGGACGGCAAGGTGATGTCGGTGGCGTTCAACGACCTGGGCACGCTTTTGCGGCTGATGAACGTCTACCCCAATGTCGAGGGCGGCGCCGGCAGCCTGGTGGTCCAGACGGTCAATGACCAGAAGATCGATGTCGGGCAGTTCTCGCTGCGCAACTTCGCTTTCGTCAACGAGGGCAACGTGGCGCAGATTCTCGGCAACCACTCCCAATCCAAGCAGATGATCGCGCGCTCCAACAAGCTCGAGTTCAAGAGCGCTGAGGCGGAGTTCGTGCGGCGCAGCGACCGGGTGGAGATCACCGATGCAGTGCTGGCCGGTGCCACGGTGGGCGGCACGGCGCGTGGTTTCATCTACACTGACAAGCGGCAGTACGACATTACCGGCACCTATGTGCCGCTGTTCGGGCTCAACAACGCGTTCTCGAAGCTCCTGGGGCCGCTGGCCGGGCGCGATGGCGAGGGGCTGTTCGGGGTGACCTTCGCGGTGCGTGGGCCGCTGGACAAGCCGGATTTCAAGATCAACCCGATGTCGGCGCTGGTGCCCGGTGCGTTCCGCCGGATGTTCGAGTACCGGGCCAAGGAAATCCCGCGCGTCGAGTGATGCGGGAATAGGTTGATTTCGATCAAAGTATAGGTTGGCGCAACGGCTTACGATCTCCACATGATGGTGCGGAGGTACACAAAATGTACGCACATATTCTCGTCGCAACGGATGGTTCGGAACTCGCCTCGCGGGCATTGGACCACGCACTCGGTCTCGCCAAGGCGCTCGGCTCGGCGGTGACCATCGTCACCGTGACGGAGCCCACTGCTGTACTCGGCGGCGGTTATGCCACGGTCGCCGGCACGGCGTTCGACCCCATTCCGGAGCTGATCGAGGCTCAGGAAACCGCGGCCAAGGAACTGCTCGCCAAGGCTCAGGCTGCGGCCAGCGCCGCCGGCGTCAGCGCCAAGACGGTCTATGTCAATGACAGCTTCCCGGCGGACGGCATTATCTCGACCGCCAATTCGGTGGGGGCGGACCTGATCGTCATGGGCTCGCACGGCCGCCGCGGGCTCGGCCGGCTGCTGCTCGGCAGCCAGACCAACAATGTGTTGGCGCACACCGCCATCCCGGTGCTGGTGACCCGTTGAGGTGAGAGGTGAAGTGCGGTTCGTTGAACCGCACTTCAGTTCGCTTAGACCGGCTTCAGCAGGGCGTGCTTCTTCTTGCCGACCGAGAGCTTGATCACGCCTTCCGGCAGCAAGGCGGCCGTACCCAGGGAGGCACGCTCGTCGGTTGCCGGCTCATCGTTGACGCGAACCGCACCCGACTGGATGTGCCGGCGCGCCTCGCCGTTGGATGCGGCAAGACCGGCGGTGACCAACGCGGCGAGCAGCCCGATGCCGGCGTTGAGGTCGGACTTCGAGACCTCGGCGGTCGGCAGCGACAGGTCGAGCGCGCCCGCCTCGAAGGTGGCGGCAGCGGTCGACGCTGACTGCTCCGCGGCCTCTCGGCCATGGACGATGGCGGTGACTTCCGTCGCCAATACTTTCTTTGCTTCGTTCAGCTCCGAACCGCCCAGCGACGCCAGCTTTTCGATCTCGTCGAGCGGCAGGCGGGTGAAGATCTTGAGGAACTTGCCGACATCGGCGTCCTCGGTGTTCCGGAAGTACTGCCAGAAATCATAGGGGCTGAAGAGTTCGCCGTTGAGCCAGACGGCACCGGAGGCCGACTTGCCCATCTTCTCGCCTGAAGCCTTGGTCAGCAGTGGCGTGGTCAGGGCGTAGAGCTGCGGGCCGCCCATGCGGTGGCTGAGGTCGACGCCGTTGATGATGTTGCCCCACTGGTCGGAGCCGCCCATCTGCAGCACCGTGCCATAGCGCCGGTTGAGCTCAGTGAAATCGTAGCCCTGCATGATCATGTAGTTGAACTCGAGGAAGCTCAACGACTGGTCGCGATCTAGCCGCAGCTTCACCGAGTCGAAGCTCAGCATGCGGTTGACCGAGAAGTGGCGGCCGACATCGCGCAGGAATTCGACATAGTTGAGCTTCAGCAGCCAGTCGGCATTGTCCACCATGATGGCGTCGGTCGGGCCGTCGCCGTAGCGCAGGATACGCGAGTAGACCTGCTTGATGCTCTCGATGTTGGTCTTGATTTTCTCGACGCTGAGCAGGCTCCGCTGATCATCGCGAAATGAGGGATCGCCAACCATGGAGGTGCCGCCGCCCATCAGGCTGATGGGGCGGTGGCCGGTTTCCTGCAGCCAGTAGAGCATCGTTACCGTGATCAGGTTGCCGATGTGGATGCTGGTCGCCGTGGCGTCGTAGCCGACATACCCGGTGATGCGTTCCTTCACCGCCAGGGCATCGAGCCCCTCGGGATCGGAGATCTGGTGGATGAAGCCTCGCTGATCGAGGACGTTCAGGAAATCGGACTTGAACTTGGCGGCCATCGGCTTGCCCTATGTAATCGACCGGCTCGTCATGGGGGCAG
>Ga0209902_100610_pt1 | contig 33110 bp, 27 predicted proteins | sample FECB27metaG_FD_188304 | JGI IMG/M metagenome (GOLD analysis project Ga0209902, IMG submission 188304) | Cyanobacterial communities from the Joint Genome Institute, California, USA - FECB-27 (SPAdes) (version 2) | ecosystem: Environmental > Aquatic > Thermal springs > Hot (42-90C) > Microbial mats...
GGGGCGGGGTGGCGCCGCCGGGAGGCGGCGGGAAAAGCTGCGACAGTGGTGGCGTCAGAAGTCGCGCGCGGGCTCCCGCCCGCGGTCACCCCGCCGCGCTGCGCGCGACGACCCTCCCCCTCGAGGGGAGGGTGGGGCGGTCCGCTGCGGCCTCTTCATACCGTCAGCCGACGACGCCCGCCGGCCTCACCCCTTCGGGCACACCGTGTAGACGAGCCGCACCGGCCCCGTGCAGGTGTGGGTGCCGTGGGCCTTGTCGTAGGCCCAGGCGTCGGCCTCGCCGTCGCAGGTCTTGTCGACGAGCTCGGCATATTTCGTCTTGTCCACCGGCCCGGCACGGCACGCCTCGGAGCCGGCGAAGGCGCCGGTGCAGCAATAGGCCTCGGCCTCCCGGTCGGTCTGCTTGAAGCCGAGCCCGCCGACGCGCGTCGGGGCGGTGAGCTTCCCGCACGGCGAGAAGCAGCCGATCGCCTCCTTCGTCTTCGGGTCGCGCATGCGCAGGTCCTGGCGGGCGAGCTTCGGGAAGGCCCCGTCGGTCGACAGGTCCTCGCGCGTCGGGCACGCCTTCGTCGTCAGCGCCGGGCAGGCGGCCGGGCTGCAGCCGGCGACCGTGTTCTCCGCCGCCTTCGGCTCCACCGACACCGGCAGCGTGTAGCCGCCGTTGAGCTCCAGCGAGAAATAGCTGCGGCAGCCCTCGCCCGCGCACCACGTCGCCTCCAGCGCCGAGTTCACGCTCGCCGACCGCTTCTCGCCGATCGTGCAGTTCTCGCCCGCCTTGTCGCAGCCGGCCTTCGGCCACACCGTGGTCGGCAGGATCACCGCGTCGCCGATCTTCACCGCGAGGCTTTTCCGCTCCTTCGGCGCGAGCTTCACCACCGCCTTAGTGCCCGGCAGCCCCTCCTGGGCGATCCAGACCGGGAAGGAACAGAGGTTGCGCACCACCAGCCGGTCGTCCGCCCGCGCCGGCGCGGCGACCCCCGTGAGCGCCGTCACCAGCACCGCCAGCACCACGGTCGCCAGCACCGCCGCCATCGCCGCACCCGCTCGCGCAAACCCCGTCGCGCCCGCCCGACCCGCTGCCGTCAAGATGCCACCGCCCCGCACGCCCGCGCCCCGCACGCCCACGCCCGCGCCCATCGTGTCCGTATCCATCGCTCGTCCGCCCATCGCCATTCCTCCCGCTGTCACTTCGGCGCCGGCGGACAGAACGTCGCCGTGACGGTGACGCTGCCGATGCAGCTGTGGGTGCCGTTGGCGTCGTCGTAGGGGTAGGCGTAGACCTCGCTGGCGCAGGCCTTGTGGATCAGCGAAACGTAATTGGTCGTCGCCACCGGGCCGGCCTTGCAGGCGGCCGACTGGCCGTAGACCGGGCCCTGGCAGCAATAGGCGGCCGCCGCCGCGTCGGTCGGCTGCAGCCCCTTCACCTTGGTGAGATAGGCGCACGGCGCCATGCAGCCGACGAACGCGCCGTTCTCGTAGAGGCGGAGGTCGACGCTCGCATAGGCCGGAAAGGCGCCGTTCGACGACAGGTTCTCGGTGGTCGGGCAGCTCGTCTCGGTGATCGTCGGGCAGATCGCCGGCGTGCAGTTGCTGGTGTGGCCGGAATTGTTGCTCGGCACGATCGAGACGGGCAGCGAGAAGCCGTTCACCATCGAGGCGTCGATGAAGGTCTGCCCGCTCGTGCCCGGCACGAAGGTGACCTCCGGCATCGAGGCGATCGGGTAGGTGCAGCCCTCAGGCGGGCAGGGGGCAGCCTGCTGGCCGGTCTTGCAGTTCTGGCCGGTGCTGTCGCACCCGGTCTTCGGCCACAGCGCCACCGACGGCGTCGCCACCGTGTTGGAGATCGCATAGGTGTGCGAGGCCTTCGGCGCGAGCTCGACGACGACCGGGTTGTTCACCCCGCCGCCGGCCGGGTTCATGTTCTGCTGCTGGATCCAGATCGTCTCGGTGCAGAGGTTCTGCACGACCAGCGCATTGTTCGCGAGCGCCGCCGAGGCGGCGAGGACGAGGGGCAGCGCGGCGAGGAGGGAGCGCGCGGCTGCCCGCGCACGCGAAGCAACAAGGGCACGCCCACGGCGGCCCCGACCAAACCCGAACACGTGCGAAGCCCCCGACGTCGCTGACACCGGGAGGCAGTGTCGGCGGGGGGCGGGGGTGGGGTCAAGGTCGCCCGCCGGATGCGCATTGGCTTTTCACGACGTCGCCGCCGTGGAAACTTGCTGCTATCATGGCGATTACGCACCGCCGCTGCCGATCCGTCAGGCCGAGGCGCGGCAACGCTGCCCATCGCGGAGGCCCAGGCACCATGACGGCCGTTGCTCGCTACATCGACACCCTGCAGGACCAGGGCGGCCTGAAGGGAACGGATATCGCGAACTTCACCGACGTCTCGTCCGCGACGGTGCATCGCTGGAAGGCGGGGACGCATCTTCCCCATCCGGACACCCAGCTGCTGCTCGCCCAGCTTCACTACATCGTCAGCCGGCTGGACGAATACTACAGCCCGTCGGAAGTCCGCCTCTGGCTCTACGCGCCGCATCCGCAGCTGGAGGGCCGGCGCGCCATCGACGCGCTCGTTGCCGGCCGCGCCACCGAGGTCATCGCCATCCTCGATCGCCTCGATGCCGAGGCCTATCTTTGAGCGAGCCTCGACCGCCGCGCCCGAAGGCGCTGCTCGATGCGATCGAAGCCGAGCCGGCCGGAGTGTTCCACGGCCCCCTCTGGCGGGTGGTGACGGACGGCTATGATCCGCTCAGGCCGTCCCGCGCGGGCGGTCGCTGGGACGACGGCAGCTTCGACGTCCTCTACACCTCGACGGAGCGCGACGGCGCCCTGGCGGAATCCTGGTTCCACGCTTCGCGCGGCCAGCCGATCATCCCATCTAAGGTCAGGAAGCGCCTGTTCCGCCTGCACGCCAAGCTCGACCGGGTGCTCGACCTCACCGCCGACGGCAAGCTCGCCGGCCTCGGCGTGACCATGGCCACCTACGGCCGGCTGAGCTACCTCCGGCGCAGCGACGAGTACCCGACCCTCCAGCAGATCGGCGAGATCGCCTTCTTCTACGAATACCAGGCGATCATCGTCCCGAGCGCCCGCTGGCCGGCGGCGAACGCTGTGATCATGACCGAGCACCTCGGGGCGGGGCAGGTGAGCATCGTCGAGGACGAGGCGGTCGATCTGGAGGCGTGGTCGCGGGAGAGCCGGGGTAGGCAATAGGGCCGCGCCGCCGCGAAGCGGGGCCGCCCGCCCAACCGCCTCAAACCCCTCCGGCCATCTATCAGTTAGCAGAGTCAATTTCTTTTGGTGTGTATACTGGCTGAATTGCGTGTGCATTGGCTTGATAGGTATTAATATTAGGCCATTTATCAACTCGGGTCATTGATCGAACCATGGCAATCATTTCCGTCTCGAGCGTGAACGGTCGCTCTGTCGTGGCTAGTTCATGAGTTAGACGACGAATATCATGCACAACCTCCGATATAGCGGTCTCCAGAGAATTCTCTGAATAGTATCCTCGGACAATCGTCGGGTGGCCGAAGGAAATGGTTCTCCAGCCTTCATCGGAGTGATCGGAAATCAGGGGGCGTCGAATGATTGCTTGTATTGCTTTTCCAGACAATAAAATAGAAACAAAGTACAAGATAGAGTCTATCTCTGAGGGGATTTCTATATCACATTCAAATCTAATCTCTAGAGGACTTGCTTTTGTAAGGCCGGCAAACTCAAATAAATCTCGCTCAATCAGGCGCAAATCATCAGCACTGCAGCAAAAATCATGAATTCCACGATGGTTAAGAACTGATAGAACCGCTTCGCTCACAATCCCCAACTCTACCGCGCCTAAGGAACGTTTTGGTCTGTCAAGAGAAGATAGGTATTTAAAGAGAAGGTTGTTGCCAATTCTGACACTAATATTGATACCACTATTTGATCCCCAGCGGAATATCGTTGCAAATGAGATAAAGTGCTGTAGTGGAAAGATTGCATCCCCATCTAGTTTCATCGATAGGGAGACATTCTCCCCATCGACGCATATCAGTTCGACCGGTGGAGCTGATACACGGAATATGATTTTATCATCAGTCAGCCCGGGAACGTCAGCTCCGTAAAGGTGTCCCGGCAAATCAAGTGGCGACTCAGATACAGGACCTTGCACCGTCAGGACGCATTTCGTGAGTGTTGTGGGAGAAATGTGAATGTTACCAGCTGCGCCGTTGATGGACGACACGGGGTCTAGAATACCAAATCTCATAGCGGTCATGCTAAAAGAAGACGCCCTGAGACCCTCTCCCGCCCCCAGCATCTCCTTGAGAAGTGCGTCTGTATGTAGTCCATCAAAGCGGATACTCAGTATCCCGCGTCCGTGCTCATACCCAAGAGTGTTATACAGTTCTTTTTTGATCAAAGAATAATTGCTACCAACTGAGTCAATCTCATCTAAAATAGTCTTTACTATATTCTCAGGTGCAACCTCGTCAGCATCTAGGAATGAAATTGCAAATTTTGACTTATGAAGCAAGCGATTTTCAACTGCTTTCCGTCTGCATTCTTTGAGCGTATCCGCAAATAGACTGCCCCATACATGCTTAATAAAGTATCGACTATTGTTTCTAGTGGGATCATATTGAGTCAAGAAAATAAACCAAGGTTTATCTTCGTGGCAGGCTCTTTCCATATTAGAAAGCTTAATTCTAACTGATCTACTAGAGCCAGATGTAGATTTTATTTGTATAAATATCCTTTGAATAAACTGCTCGGTCCCTAGATCGCTTAAGGAGAGTCGCCGTGGCACCTCAAGCATACGATCCCAACCATATTCATCTTGGTCAGGCTCGGTGCAGACTGCCCACGGAGAGCAGAAGTGATCAAAAGCCTTCTCGGCGACAGTGCCATCTCTCTTATTTTTGTTCATATAATCCGCGTCCTAAAGTTTAGAGAACAACTCCGCGACAAGCGGCAATGAGCTAAATAAGGGGAAAAGATGATTAATTTGAGTGGCGTCGCAATTGTTGTCTCTCTCATCTAGGGTGGTGGTTGCTTTTCGTAGTGCAGATACTACGTGGCCGTTGCTCCAGCCCCCCCCCTACCCCACAATCTCCTTCAGCACCGAAGCCCCGATCGTGTACTTCGGGTCGACCATGTTCCCCAGCCGCACCCGCCCGGCCTGCGTCAGCAGCATGTACGCGTCGAGCTCGTCGAAGCCGTAGTCGGCGGCCAGCCAGCGGGTGAGTTCGCGGTAGGCGATGCGGGCGGCGTCTTCCATCGGGCGGCCGGAGCCGATGGTCATGATGAAGCGCTCGTTTTCGAGCCGCGGCCAGCGGAAGGTCCAGCCCTTGATGAGGTCGATCTGCACCGTCGTCACCGTCGGGTGCTCGATGGCGACGCCGCAGAGCTCGCCGTCGCCCTGGGCGGCGTGGCAGTCGCCGAGGAAGAGCAGCGCGCCCGGCGTGTTCACCGGCAGGTAGACGATGGCGCCCGGCGCCATGTCCGGCAGGTCCATGTTGCCGCCGTAGTAGTCCGGGACGATCGAGGCGATCGCCTCGATCTCCGGCGAGGTGCCGATGGTGCCGATGAACGGCTCGTAGGGCAGGGTGATGCGGTCGCTCCACTTGACGCCGGTGACCGGGTCGACGTGCACCTTCTTGACGATCTCCGGCAGCGGCTTGTTCAGCATCGCCGTGTCGCCGGTGCCGGTGAGGCCGCCGAATTCGGGGATGAGACAGGTGGTGCCGGCCGGCTGCGGCCCGCGCGGCACGATCTTCTGGATGTGAACGGCGAGGCAGTCGCCCTTCTCGGCGCCCTCGACGAAGATCGGCCCGTTCTGCGGGTTCACATACGGGAAGTTCAGCACCTTCGTCGGCAGGTCGGCCTCGGTCTTCACCGCGCCGTGGAAGGCATCGTGCGTCTCCGCCGCCACCACCGCGCCGGGTTTGACGCGCAGCACCGGGGCGGCGTAGGGGCCGTAGACATATTTGTATTCGCCCTGCTCGGCCTCGGTCAGCGTGTGATGGGCGCGCGCCTCGCCCTTCGCCACGCCGCGCTTCGCCATGATCGAGCTCTCGAGCCAGGACATCCGCCACTCCCTTGTCGCCGCCGTTCAAACCGTCGCCGGCCGGGTGCTCCCCGCACCCCTGCCGCCGCGCTCCAGAGCCGAGCATAGCGCGCCCGTCCCGCCGCGCCAGCCGTCCTCGCGCCGCCATCTCGCGGCCTGCGCGGTCGATGCCGGGCCGGTGGGCAGCGCGACGATGCACCGGGGCCGCAGCCGTGGGCGGGGCGCCGCCCGCCTGAAGGATTTGACACGCGGCCGCGTATCGACTGCACATAAGGCGTGCATCGGGCTCGGGGGGAACGATCGATGACGGTGGCGGGACGGGGCGTGCGCGGTGTGCTGAGGGCTGCGGCGACAGGCACCGCGATGGTGGCGGCGCTGGCGACGGCGATGCCCGTCGCGCCGACGTCGGCGGCCGCGGCGGCGCGGACGTCCGCCACCGATGCGAGCGGCCCGGTCGGCCTGCCCGGGGGGGCGACCAAGGACATCATCTTCATCATCCTCGACAATGTCGGCGTCGACCAGCTGACGCTCTACGGCTATGGCGGCCTCACCCCGCCGAAGATGCCGAACCTCGCCAGGATCGCCGAGCAGGGGGTGATGTTCTCGAACGCCTGGTCGATGCCGCAGTGCTCGCCGAGCCGGGCGGCGTTCTTCGCCGGGCGCTATCCGAGCCGCACCGGCGTCACCAACGCCATCGCCAGCAACCACCTGCCGCAGACCTATCTGTCGTCCTTCGAGGCGACGCTGCCGCGCATCCTCTCCGACGCCGGCTACACGAGCGGGCTGGTCGGCAAGTACCACCTCGGCGATCTCAACGATCCGGCCGGCACCTGTGCGCCGGCGACCCGCGGCTTCGACGCCTTCATCGGCAACATGACGCCCGGCCCGCCCTCGGCGGACCTGACGGCCGGCGGCGTCGACCCGACGGGCAGCCAGACCTGCGGCTTCTTCCAGACCACCGAGAACGGCGGCTGCTACTCGCTCAGTGCCGACAACAAGATCTCCTGCACCTACATCCGCGAGAAGACGGCCTTGAAGCAGACGACGCCGTCGGAAACCTGCCTGCAGACCGGCGGCATCTTCACCCCCGGCGCGGCCTGCGGCGTCGACAAGCCGGCGAAGTCCGCCTTCGGCGTCGACAACGCCTATTATGTCTGGCCGCAGGTGACGCTGAACAGGGCGCTGTCGCCCTATGCGGCGCCGCAGTGCAGCGAGCAGGAGACGATCCGCGAGTACATGACGACGGTGCAGAGCGACAACGCGGTCGACTGGTGGTCCGGGACCCGCGGCCGCAAGATGCTCACCGTCAGCTACAACGCCATCCACACGCCGCTGCAGCCGGCGCCGAACCAGCTCGTCCGCGGCGGCATGCAGAAGCCCTATGACTGCCTGCAGGACATCTCGTCCCGGCCGCTGATCAACGGCATGCTGGAGAGCACCGACGTCGAGATCGGCCGCTTCTTCGAGGGCATCGGCCGCGCCACGCTGTCGAAGAACCGCAAGACCATCGAGACGCTCGACCTCACCGGCCTCGCCGTCGTGCTGATCGGCGACAATGGCAGCTTCGGTCCGACGGTGCGCACGGAGGCGGGCTTCTCCGCCGCCTTCGCCGCCGGCTACGTCTACGAGACCGGCGTGCGGGTGCCGCTGATCGTCGCCGGCGACTTCGTCGTTGAGCCGAACCGCACGGTCGACGACCTCGTCAACCTCGTCGACCTCTTCCACCTGTTCGGGGCGCTCGCCGGCGTCAACGTCAGGCAAGCCGTGCCGCCGACGACGATCCTCGATGCGAAGCCGCTGCTGCCCTATGTCCGCCGGCCCGACCAGCAGCCGATCCGCGACACGAGCTTCACCGAGATCGGCCCGGGCGTGTTCTCGGCGAAGCCCTCCGAGCGCAGCTGGCCGTGCCTGGCGGCGAACACCTGCAACGACGTGCTGTTCACCTCCGAGCAGGTCTGCATCGAGAACAACGGCGCCTGGTACGGGCCGTCGGCGACGGTGCCGGTCGAGCAGGCGAAGACCTCGTGCTGCCAGATCATCGATCCCGCCGAGGGACAGTCGACCTTCCCGATCCAGCAGTATGCGACGCGCGACAAGAGCTTCAAGGTCGTCGAGATGCAGACCACCGACTGCGCCGCGCCGCTGCAGGAGGGCGACCCGAAGCCGTTTCCCTGGGCGGAGTACAGGCTGAAGACGACCTACGAGTTCTACGACGTCCGCCAGACGAAGCAGAACCCGACCGGGCTCGACACCGACAACCTCGCGAGCGCCTGCCCCGACGATCCGACGACCTGCCTGACCGGCGCCAACCTTGGCCGCTACCAGAAGCTCTATGACGCGATGAAGGCGACGATCGCCTCCGCCGAGCCGCAGAACGCCTGCGCGGCGATCGGCGACGGCAACATGGACATGGTGATCGACGACCTCGACGTCGCCGGCTGGAAGGGCTTCCGCGGCAAGGGGCCGAGCCGCTACGACATCAACGTCGACGGCCATACCGACGGCAAGGACCGCCAGATCATCGACGCCAACCTCGGCACCGACTGCACGGCGGAGATGGGCCAGGTGTTGAAGCGGGCGGCGGCGCTCCGCTGATCACGCCGCGCCGCCGTGCGCGTCCGACCACCGGGCGCGCCCACTGCCCACTGCCCACTGCCGCGCGCCACAGGTGACGACCCCGCCGCCCGGTGCCACACTCAGGCCGAGGCCGCCGTCGGCCGTCACCACACGAGGGGAACCCCATGGATCTCGGACTGAAGGGCCTGAAGGCGATCGTTTCCGGCGGCACCAAGGGCATCGGGCGGTCGATCGCCGACACGCTCGCCGACGAGGGCGCCGACGTCGCCATCTGCTCGCGCAACGCCGCCGAGGTGGACGAGGCGGTGAAGGCGCTCGGGGCCAAGGGCGTGCACGCCTCCGGCCAGGCGGTCGACGTCGCCGACGGCCCGGCGCTCGCCGCCTGGGTGAAGGCGGTGGGCGAGGCCGGCGGCATCGACATCGTGGTGGCGAACGTCTCGGCGCTCGCCATCGGCCCTGAGGAGGAGAACTGGAAGAAGGCCTTCGAGACCGACCTGCTCGGCACCGTCCGCATGGTCGAGGCGGCGCTGCCGTATCTCGAAAAGAGCAAGGCGCCGTCGATCGTGGCGATCTCGTCCGTCTCCGGCCGCGAGATCGACTTCGCCGCCGGCCCCTACGGCACCTTCAAGGCGGCGCTGATCCACTACATCCAGGGCATCGCCTTCCAGCTCGCCGGCAAGGGCATCCGGGCGAACACCGTCTCGCCGGGCAACACCTACTTCCCCGGCGGAGTCTGGGAGAAGATCGAGCAGGGCAACCCGGACTTCTTCAAGCACGCGCTGTCCTTGAACCCCACCGGCCGCATGGGCACGCCGCAGGAGATGGCGAACGCCACCGTGTTCCTGGCGAGCCCGGCCGCGAGCTTCATCACGGGGGCAAACCTCGTCGTCGACGGCGCGCTCACCCGCGGCGTGCAGTTCTGATCCGGGCCTGACGCGGCTTCAGGAGGGCGCGAGCGGCAGCGCCGCGCTCTCCTTCAAGGTCTTCAGCACGAGGTTCGACTTCACCCGGTCGACGGCCGCATGCGCCAGCAGGTGGTCGTTGACGAGGGCGGCGAGGTCGTCGAGGTCGCGCACCCGCACCTTCAGCTCATAGTCGCTGTCGCCGGTCAGCATGTGCGCCTCCAGCACCTGCGGCAGGGCGTCGAGCAGGGCGGCGAAGCGGGCGTGGTTCTCCGGCGAGTGCTCGCGCAGCCGCACCGTGATGAAGACCAGCACCGGCACGCCGGCGAGCCGCGGGTCGAGCTCGGCGCGGTAGCCGCGGATGACGCCGACCGCCTCCAGCGCCTGCCGCCGCCGCGCCACCTGCGAGGCCGACAGCCCGACGGCCTCGGCGAGCGCCTGCCGGTCCTCGCCGGCATCGCGCTGCAGGCGCTCGAGAATCCGCACGTCGAAGGCGTCGTACTTCATTCCGCGCACGCTCCCGCTCATCCATGCGCAGTTTCGCGCATCAACGGGGCCCTCGCCAGTCCCGAATGCGCGCCACCGCGCGGGGCGCCGCGCCTAAGCTCCCTCCTCGCCATTCGCCCGAGGGAGAGCATCATGGGTCCGTTTCCGCACGACGCACCGCCGGCGACCATCTCGGCGGACAACCCCGCCGGCACCGACGGCTTCGCCTTCGTCGAGTTCGCCCATCCGGACCCGGCGGCGCTGGAAGGCCTGATGCGCCAGATGGGCTTCACGGCCGTCGCCCGCCACCGCACGCGCGCCGTCACCGCCTGGCGCCAGGGCGACGTCGTCTACCTGACCAACGCCGAGCCCGGCTCCTATGCCGCCCGCTTCCTCGCCGAGCACGGCCCCTGCGCCGTCGGCATGGGCTGGCGCATGGTCGATCCCGCCTTCGCCCACGCCCGGGCGCTCCGCCTCGGCGCCGAGCCCGCCCCGCGCGACCGCGGCGCGCTGGCACTCGACGCCCCGGCGATCGCCGGCATCGGCGGCTCGGTGATCTACTTCCTGCCCCAGGACGGCGGGGGCCTGCTCGCCGAGTTCGAGCTGATCGACGGCGCCGACCCCGCCCCAGCCGGCGTCGGCCTCGCCTACATCGACCACCTCACCCACAACGTCGTGCGCGGCCGCATGGATCTTTGGGCGGACTTCTACCGCCGCCTGTTCGAGTTCCGCGACATCCGCTTCTTCAACATCGAGGGCAAGCTCACCGGCCTCGTCTCGCGGGCGCTGACGAGCCCGTGCGGCAAGATCCGCATCCCGATCAACGAGTCCGTCGACGACCGCAGCCAGATCGAGGAGTTTTTGACGCTCTACCGCGGCGAGGGCATCCAGCACGTCGCCTGCGGCAGCCGCGACATCGTCGCCACCGTCGCGGCGCTGCGTGCGGCCGGCCTGCCGTTCATGCCGGCCCCGCCCGCCACCTATTACGACAAGGTCGACGCGCGCCTGCCGGGCCACGGCGAGCCGCTCGAAACCCTCGCCGACCTCGGCATCCTCATCGACGGCGAGGCGGTGGAGGGCGGCGGCCGCACGCCGGTGCTGCTGCAGATCTTCTCCGGCACCGTGCTCGGGCCGATCTTCTTCGAGTTCATCGAGCGCAAGGGCGACGACGGCTTTGGCGAGGGCAACTTCCGCGCCTTGTTCGAATCGATCGAGGAAGACCAGATCCGCCGCGGCGTCCTCGACGCGGCCTGAGCGGTGGGGGAGGGCGCCCTGTCGGCGCCCTCGTCCCCTCAGGTCACCGAGCCGATGACGCCCTCGATCAGCCAGTCGGTGCGCTGCAGCTCGTCGGAATAGGGCATCAGCGTCGTGCCGGCCGGCACCACTTGCCTGCCGGTGTTGTCACGGATCGGGCCGACGAAGATCGCCGCGTTCTCCCGCATCGCCGCCATCGCCACGGTGGCGGCGGCGATCGCTTGCGGGTTGGCGCCGGCGCCGAAAGGGCTCGAACGGACATAGTCCTTGTCGTAGCCGCCGGTGAGGAAGTTCGGCAGCGGCCGCCCGCCCATCACCGCCTCTACGAAGCCCCGGAACATCGGTGTCCAGTGATAGTCGGCGCCGGTGATGTAGCCGTTCGGCGCGAGGGCGTTCTGGTCGAAGGCGTGGCCGCACACCTTCACGCCGCGGTGTTCCGCCGTCTCGATGGCGACGCGCGGCGCGTCGAGGTGGCTGCCGATCACGTCGCAGCCGGCGTCGACCAACTCGTTGACGGCGGCTGAATCGTGCACCGCATCTTCCCAGCCGCCGGTGAAGATCACGCGCAGGGTCGCGTCCGGATTGGTCTGGCGGATGCCGAGCATGAACGAGTTGATGTTGAGGAGCACCGGCGCAAACGGCATGCCGGCGACGAAACCGATCTGGTTCGTCGTCGTGCACAGCCCCGCCGCGACGCCGTTGACGTAGTGCCCCTGGTTGATCAGCGCATTCTGGCTGCCGATGTTTTCCGGAAAGTCGGCCTTGCCGAGCGCGGTGGCTTGGCGGAACAGCACGTCCGGGTGCTTCTTCGCCGCCGCCAGCAAAAACGGGTCGTGGTCGAACGAGGTCGAGACGACGAGGCCGGCGCCCTCAGTGACGAGGCCGTCGATCGCTGCCGCATAGGCGCGCGTCTCGGCGTCGTCGACGCCGCCGGCATAGTCGGTGCTCTCCGGCAGGTAGCCGGCGTGGACGACGCGCACGCCCGGCACGCCGCGCAGTGCCCCGGCGGCGCGCGCGAAGCTCTCGTTCCAGCCCCAGTCGAGCCGCGGCCCGATATAGATGAAGCCGGCCGTCAGGCGCGCGGCGGGGCCAGCGGCGCGGGCCGCTACGGATGGCAGCGCCATGGTCGCGAGTGCCGCCGCGCCGGCCCGGCCCATGAGGGTGAGCGCGTCGCGCCGCGTCGGATCGAAGAGTGCCATGCCGCCCCCGCGCGGCTCTCACAGGCCGCTTCGTGTAACCCCGGCGACGATCCTACACGAAAGCTCTGCCGGCATGGCGATCTCGCGCCGACCGGAATGACCGGCGCGGGCAGGGGCCCTTACGCCTCGCCCGCCTCGGCATACTCCGCCATCAGCCGCCCGAACTCCTCCATCGGCGGAAAGCCCTCGAAGCGGTGGCGGGCCGGCGTCTCGGCCCACGGCAGCTTCTCCTTCGTCATCGTCTCGATGAAGGGGACGAACCAGTCGTGGTCGTCGAGCAGCGTCGGGCGGACGTTGACGAACCCGTCGAAGCCTTCGACGCGGGTGAACATCCACGTCATGCAGTGCGGGCAGAAGAAGTGGTGCAGCTCCGCCCCGTGCGCCCCGCCGATGACGGGGTCGCCCTCGGTCACCCGGAAGCCATCGGCCGGCATGATCGCCGTCAGCGAGAAGGCGCTGCTGCTCATCGACTGGCAACCGCGGCAGTGGCAGGCCGCCGTGATCAGCGGCGGCGCCGATATCTCGATGCGGACCTGCCCGCACCGGCAGGTCCCTGCGAGCGGCAGCCTCGGCGGTTTCATTCCATGCCTCCCGTTCGGGCCAGCGGCTACCCGTGGAGCCGCGGCGCGTAAGCAGCCGGCGACAGGGTCACCGGCCGGCCTTCCAGCGACAGCGTCGTCGTCCGCGGCGCCGTGGCGGCAATCAGCTTGCCGCGGCGGATGACGGCGAGGCGCGGCGGCTTCAGGCGGATCGCCTCGATCGGGTCGCGGGCGTCAAGTACGACGAAGTCGGCGTTGCAGCCGGCCTCGAGCCCGTAACCCTCCAGGCCGAAGATCGTTGCCGGCGCCGTCGTGACGCTCTCGAAGCAGCCACGCATGCCGTCGAGGCTGGTGAGCTGGGCGACGTGCAGCCCCATGTGGGCGACCTCCAGCATGTCGGCCTGGCCGAGGGAGTACCAGGGGTCCATCACGCAGTCGTGGCCGAAGGCGACGGTGAGGCCGGCCGCCTTCAGCTCCGGCACCCGCGTCATGCCACGGCGCTTCGGATAGGTGTCGTGGCGGCCCTGGATGGTGATGTTGATCAAGGGGTTGGAGATCACCCGCATGTTCGCCTCGGCCATCAGGGCGATGAGCTTCGAGGCATAGTAGTTGTCGAAGGAGTGCATCGAGGTCAGGTGCGAGCCGGTGACGCGGCCCTGCATGCCGAGCCGCACCGTCTCCGCCGTCAGCGCCTCGATGTGGCGCGACCACGGGTCGTCGCTCTCGTCGCAGTGCATGTCGACCAGGAGGCCGCGCTTCTCGGCGATCTCGCACAGCGCCCGCACCGAGGCCGAACCGTCGGCCATCGTCCGCTCGAAATGCGGGATGCCGCCGACCACGTCGACGCCCATGTCGAGCGCCCGCTCGAGGTTCGCAACCGCAGTCGGCGAGCGGTAGTAGCCGTCCTGCGGGAAGGCGACGAGCTGCAAATCGAGATAGGGCGCGACGCGCTTCTTCGCCTCGATCAGCGCCTCGACCGCCAGCAGCCGGTCGTCGCAGACGTCGACGTGGGTGCGCACGGCGAGCAGCCCCTGGGAGACCGCCAGGTCGCAATAGCGCAGCGCGCGCTCCAGCACCGCCTCCTGGGTCAGGATCGGCTTCAGCTCGCCCCACAGCGCGATGCCTTCCAAGAGCGTGCCGGAGGTGTTGAGCCGCGGCAGCCCGAGCGACAGCGTCGCGTCCATGTGGAAGTGGATGTCGATGAAGGGCGGGGTGACCAGCCGGCCGGTGGCGTCGATCTCGCGCGCGGCGGCGGTGGCGATCGCCGTCGCCGTCTCGACGATCTTGCCGTCCTTGACGGCGATGTCGATGCCGGTGCGCCCGTCGGGCAGGTTGGCGCGGCGGACGATCAGGTCGAGCATGGACAACTCCTCGAGGGGCGCATTACCGGGGCGCGCATCACCGCTGCCCCTTCACATACGGGATCATCAGCGCCTTCGGCACGGCCGCGCGCCGCGACATCACGACGAGCGCGACGATCGACAGCACGTAGGGCAGCATCAGGAAGATCTGGTGCGGGATGGCGCCGCCCATCGCTTGCTGCAGGCGCACCTGGAAGGCGTCGAAGGCGCCGAACAGGATGGCGCCGAGCACCGCCTTGCCGGGCATCCACGAGCCGAAGACGACGAGGGCGAGCGCGATCCAGCCGCGGCCGGCGATCATCTCGAAGAAGAAGGCGTTGAAGGCCGACATCGTCAGGAAGGCCCCGCCGATCGCCATGATCGCCGAGCCGGCGACGACGGCGAGGATGCGCACCCGCGTCGGGTCGATGCCCTGGGCCTCGGCCGCCGCCGGGTTCTCGCCGACCGCCCGCACCGCGAGCCCCGCCGGCGTCTTCCACAGCACGAACGACACCAGGGCGGCGAGCCCCAGCGCCAGGAAGGTCAGCGCCGTCTGGCCGGCGAGGATCGGCCCGATGAACGGGATCGCCTCCAGCCACGCCCAGCCGACCGGCTGGAACGGCTCGATCCGCGGCGGTGAAGAGACATCGGGCAGGATCATGCGGTAGAGGAAGTAGCTGCCGGAGGAAGCGAACAGCGTGATGCCGATGCCGGTGACGTGCTGCGAGCGCCCGAGCACCACGGTGAGCAGCGCGTGCAGCAGCCCGAGGGTGGCGCCGACCAGCGCCGCCACCGCGACGCCGGTCCAGAGATCGGCGCCGAAATAGACGCTCATCCAGCCGGCCATGGCGCCGGCCGTCATGATCCCCTCGATGCCGAGGTTGAGGACGCCGGCGCGCTCGCAGACGAGTTCGCCGAGGACGCCGAAGATCAGCGGCGTCGCGATGCGGAGCGCCGCGATCCAGAAGGCCACCGTCGCCAGCATGTCGAGGGCCTCGATCATGCCCGCCCTCCCGCGGCTGGCCGTCCGCGCCAGCCGACCTTCCACTGCAGGAACAGCTGGCCGACCAGCATCGTCAAAAGCGACAGCGCGACGATGAGGTTGGCGATGTAGCTGGACACCCCGAGGGTGCGCCCCATGGTGTCGGCGCCGACGAACACGCCGGCCATGAACACCGCCGCGACGACCACGCCGAGCGGGTGCAGCATGGCGAGCATGGCGACGACGATGCCGGTGTAGCCGAAGCCCGGCGACAGGTCCTGGGTGAGGTTGCCCTTCAGCCCCGCCACCTCCGACACGCCGGCGAGCCCGGCGAGCGTGCCCGACAGGATCGCCACGCGCACGAAGGTGGCGTTGACCCGGATGCCGGCAAAGCGCGCCCCGGCCGGGTTGAGGCCGACCGCGCGCGCCTCGAAACCCCACACCGTGAAGCGGTCGAACGCCCAGATCAGCACGGCGGCGGCGAGCGCCGCGATGAGCCCCGCATGCAGCCGCGTTTGGGCAACGAGCCGCGGCAGCTCCGCCTCCGGCAGCACCGGCGCCGATTGCGGCCAGCCGCCGCCCATCGGGTCCTTCAGCGCCCCGTCGAGCATCATCGAGACGAACAGGATGACGATGAAGTTCGAGAGCAGCGTCGTCACCACCTCGTCGACGCCGAAGCGCGTCTTCAGCAGGGTCGGCACCAGCATCATCACGGCGCCCGCCGCTGCGCCGGCGATGGCGACGAGCGGGATCAGGAGTGCCGGCGGCAGCGTCACGGCGCCGGCACCGATCGCCACCGTTGCCAGCGCCCCGGCATAGAGCTGCCCCTCGGCGCCGATGTTCCAGAGCCTTGCCCGGAAGGCGACGGCGGCGGCGAGCCCGGTGAAGATCAGGGGCGTCGCCCGCGTCAGCGTCTCGGTCAAGGCATAGACCGAGCCCGCCGCCCCCTGCGCCATCAGCACGAATGCCGCGCCGACGGGCACGCCGGCGAAGGCGAGCGGCACCGCGGCGAGCAGCAGCGCCACGACCACCGCCGCCACCGGCACGCCCAGCGCCAGCGCCGGCGAAATGCGGGTGCGCGGATCGAGGCGGATCATGCGTGCACCTCCTGTCCCGCCATCATCAGGCCGATGCGGCGGATGTCGAGGTCGCGGTTTTCGCCGGCCTCGGTCAGCCGGCCGTGGAAGAGCACGACCACGCGGTCGGACAGCGCCAGGAGCTCGTCGAGGTCCTCGGTGATCAGCAGCACCGCCGCGCCGCGGCCGCGGGCCTCGATCAGGCGGGCGTGCACGGCCCCTGTCGCGCCGACGTCGAGGCCGCGCGAGGGCTGGGCGGCGAGCACGACCTTGGGCTCCGGGATGAGGGCGCGGGCGAGCACCAGCTTCTGCATGTTGCCGCCCGACAAGAGCCGCACCCGCGCCGTCGGGCCGGGGCAGCGCACGTCGTAGGCCTCGATCGCCGCCGTGGCGCGACGGCGGATGTCGCGGAACTGCAGGAGGCCGCGCCGCTGCGTCGCCGGCCCGCGCAGGTCTTCGAGCACGAGGTTCTCCTCGACGCTCATGTCGCCGACGACGCCGTCGCGGTGGCGGTCCTCGGGGATTCGCCCGACGCCCGCCGCTACCGCCGCGCGCGGGTCGGCCGTCAGCGCCACGCCGTCGACCGTCACCGAGCCTGCCGTCGTGGCCACGAGCCCGGAGATGACGTTCGCCAGCGCCTCCTGGCCGTTGCCGGACACCCCGGCGACGCCGACGATCTCGCCGGCCCGCACAGAAAGGTTCGCGTCGACGAGCCCCGCCCGGCCGCCGCGGCCGGCGACCGTCACGCCGACGAGCTGCAGCACCGGCCGCCCCGGCGTGCCCGGCGGACGCGCCGGCGGCGTCAGCGGCCGGCCGACCATCGCCTCGGCGAGCCCGGCGCGATCGAGGCCGCGGTTTTCCGCCTCGTAAACCTTGCGGCCCTGCCTGAGCACGGCGACACGGTCGGCCACCGCCAGCACCTCGCCGAGCTTGTGGCTGATGAAGATCACCGCGAGGCCCTTCGCCGTCAGCACCTTCAGCGTGGCGAACAGCCCCTCCGCCTCCTGCGGCGTCAGCACGGCGGTGGGCTCGTCGAGCACGAGGATGCGGGCGTCGCGGTAGAGGGCCTTCAGGATCTCCACCCGCTGCCGCTCGCCGACCGACAGCGAACCGGTGCGGGCCGAGAGATCGACGGCGAGCCCGCACTCCGCCATCAGCCTTTCGAGCTTCGCCCGCGCCGGGCCGGTGTCGCGCCACGGCCGCCACAGCGGCTCGGTGCCGAGCATGACGTTGTCGAGGACGGTCAGCGCATCGGCGAGCGCGAAGTGCTGGTGCACCATGCCGATGCCGGCGGCGATCGCCGCCTTCGGCGAGCCGGGCGGCAGCGCCACCATCGCGCCGTCCGCGCCGGCGACGCGCACCTCGCCTTCATCCGCCATGTAATGGCCGAACAGGATCGACATCAGCGTCGTCTTGCCGGCCCCGTTCTCGCCGAGCAGGGCCAGCACCTCGCCACGGGCAAGCTCGAGGGAGATCGCGTCGTTGGCGACGAGCGGCCCGAACCGCTTCGTCACGCCGTCGATGGCGAGCACCGGCACCGTCATTGCTGCGCCCCCGCGGCCGGCGCCGCGACCGGCGCCTCGTCGCGACGGTGCAGCAGCGCCGCCGCGGCGGCGATCAGCGCGAAGGCGGCCGGCACCAGCAGGCTGCCCGCCACCGCCGCAAGCAGCACCGCCTCGTCGACGCCCACCGTCGTGGCACTGCCGTCGCCATCGCCGAGCCGCCACGACAGCACGGCCGAGGCAAAGGCGATGCCGAGGCCGCAGCCGATCATCCTCATCAAGTTGAGGAGGCCGCCGGCCGAGCCGGTGAGGTGCTCGGGCGCTGCCTTCAAGGTGAGGTTGTTGTTGGGGGCGATGAACAGGCCCAGCGCGCCGCCGAACACGGCGAGTGCCGCGAGCCGCACCGCGAGGTCGAACCCGCCCGGGGCGATCGCCGAGGCGAGCACGAGGATCGCCGCGGCCGCCGTCGTCATCGCCACGACGAGGGTCCGCCGCTCGCCGAAGCGGGTGCCGATGCGGCCACTGAACGGCGCCACCAGCGCCAGCGCCAGCGGGATGACGACGAGGCGGAGCCCAGCCTCCAGTGGCGAGGCGCCGAAGCCGCGCACCAGCGCGAACGACATCAGGAAGAACATGCCGTAGAGCACGGCATAGGCCGAGGCGGTCGCCACCATGCCGCCGGCGAAGGCGGGGGTGCGGACGAGCTCGAGCTTGATCAGCGGGTGGGGCGCGCGCCGCTCGCGCCAGACGAAGGCCGCCAAAAGCACCGGCACGGCGACCGCGCAGCCGAGAAAGGCGGCCGATCCGAGCCCCCAGCGGTCGGCCTGGGTGATGGCGAGCAGCAGGGCGGCGAGCGCGGGGATGAGCAAGAGCGCCCCCCAGCCGTCGAGCCCGCCTTCGCCCGGCGGCCCAGATTTCGGCACCACCAGGAAGGCGGCCAGCGCGCCGGCGGCGGCGATCGGCACGCCCACCCAGAACACCGCCCGCCAGTCGAACAGGTCGAGCAGCAGGCCGCCGAGAACGGGGCCGAGGCAGACGCCGATCGCCTGGGCGGCGGCGAACACCCCCATCGCCGTCGCCCGCCGCTCGGGCCCGGCGCTGCGCACCAGGATGACGATGCTGTTCGCCCCGGCGAGCGCCCCGGAGATTCCGAGCAGGAGCCGGCAGGCGATCAGCGTCTCGAGGTTCGGCGCCAGCGCGCAGCCGGCCGAGCCGAGGGCGAAGAGGGTGAAGCCGAGGATGTAGAGGATCTTCCGCCCGGCGATGTCGGCCAGCCGGGCGAAGATCGGCAGCGCCGCGGCGAAGGCGAGCTGGTAGCCGATCGCCACCCAGCTCACCGTCCCGAGCCTCGCCTCGAAGGCGCGCTCGAGCGTCGGCAGCGCCAGCTGCACGATGCTCGCATCGAGCTGCCCGAGGAAGGCGCCGATGCAAGTGGTGCCGACCACGTACCACGGCCACCGCTCCGAGGCGGCGAGCGCCGGCAACGGCGCCGGCTCCCACCGCGCGACGCGGTCGGGCCAGGGGCGGGCAGACGCCGGCGCTGGCAATGATGGATCGTTCAACGACCGCCCCCGACGTCTTGCATCGGCCAAGTTCGCAAGCGCTGTCAGTAGGTTCGTCCTCCCCCTGCCAGGGGGGAGGACAGACGCGCCGAAGGCGCGGCAGGTGGGGGCCTGTCAATCCGAAGTGAGACGCCGGAGATGTCGCGCCTCTGATTGACGGGCCCCACCCTGGCCGCTGCGCGGCCTGTCCCTCCCACCCAAGTCGGGCTTGCCCGACTTGGGTCTCTGAGTGACCGAAGCGGGCAGGCCCGCTTCGGTTGCAGGGGAGGGACGCCTCCGCGTGTGGAACGCCCCCTCACATCGTCGGCTTCGGCTCGCTGTCGTTGATGTTCACCCGGAACATCCCGCTCTTGATCTCGTTGAACTGGGCATCGACCTTGCCGGCGATCTCAGGCGAAACAATCTTTTCGTCGAAGACGAGCGAGCCGCCGCCATACTGCACGAAGGAATACTTGCCGTAGTCCTCCGGCTCGAAGGAACCGTCGAGCACCGCCTGGATGGCGCGGTCGATGGTCGGCTCCATGTGCCAGAGCGCCGAGGCGATCACCGTGCCGGGATAGTCGGGCGCCGTGTCGATGACGTTGCCGATGGCGTAGACGCCACGCTCCTTGGCCGCGTCAGACACGCCGAAGCGCTCCGCGTAGAGGACGTCCGCACCCTTGTCGATCATCGCGAAGGCGGCTTCCTTCGCCTTCGGCGGGTCGTACCAGGAGTTGATGAAGGTCACCGTGAACTTGGCGTTCGGATTGACCGACAGCGCCCCGTCCAGGAAGGCGTTCATCAGCCGGTTGACCTCGGGGATGGGATAGCCGCCGACCATGCCGATGACGTTCGACTTGGTGCTCGCGCCGGCGATCATGCCGGTGAGGTAGGACGGCTCCTGGATGAAGTTGTCGAACACCGAGAAGTTCGGCTCCGACGGGCCGAACGACGAGCCCATCAGGAAGGCGGTGTTGGGAAAGTCGGCCGCCACCTTGCGGGCGGCGCGCTCGACGCCGAACACCTCGCCGACGACGAGGTTCGCCCCCTCGCTCGCATACTGGCGCATGACGCGCTCATAGTCGGTGTTGGCGACGTTCTCGGAGAACGTGTAGGTGACGTCGCCACGCGCCTCGGCCTCCTTCAGCGCCTGGTGGATGCGGCTCACCCACTGCTGCTCGACCGGCACCGTGTAGATGGCCGCCACCTTGATCGGCTTCTCGGCGGCGTCCGCCGGCCCGCCGGCAACGGCCACGGCCGCGAGAAGGCCGGCCGCCAGCAGCGCGGCACGGCGGGTCAGCCCGGTCAGCTTTGACGTCATGTCGAAACGCTCCCCAAGTTCCGGCCGCGTCTCGGGCGGCCACTGCCAATTTCCCGCCGCCCCGCAGGGCGGCCTCATCCCCGGTCGCGAGCCTAGCCGAGCGCGGCGGCGGCGCGAAGGCCGCTTCGTCGCAAGTTCCGGGCCGGCGCCGCGCGCGTGCACCGCTTGTCCACAGGCGATGCCGCTCACCGCTGCCGCTCCCGACGCCGCTCACCGCGACGTGTTCGGGCGTGATCGGCGAATGGGCGGACAATGGCGCCGGTCGCCCGGCCCGCGACCCGTCCGCCGCCGTCTGCGATGGCAGGCGAGGCCGCGGGCGATGCGACGGCTCCTCCCGAACTCGGCCCGGTCGGCCCCAGTGGCGCGCCCGGGCCGCCTTTTTTTGTGGCGCGCCTGCCCCCGGCGGGTGCAAAACCACGGCAATCACACACGAGGTCGGCCCGCGCCCCCCGCGCGATGTGCTCCAGTGACATGCGCCGGGGCCGGCCGTCGCGAGGAAGTTCCGATGAGCCACACCGCCGTTCTCGCCGCCTGCGGCCTCGACGCCGCCTCCCTCACCGGCGGCACGCTCGCCGTCCACTCCCCCGTCGACGGAGCCGAACTCGCGCGCCTCAGGGAGCATACCGCTGCCGAGGTGCAGGCGGTGATCACGGCGGCGGCCGCCGCCTTCCCCGCCTGGCGCGACACGCCGGCGCCGCGCCGCGGCGAGCTCGTCCGCCTGCTCGGCGAGGAGCTGCGCGCCGCGAAGGCCGAGCTCGGCCGGCTGGTTTCGCTCGAGGCCGGCAAGATCCTGCAGGAGGGCCTCGGCGAGGTGCAGGAGATGATCGACATCTGCGACCTCGCGGTCGGGCTGTCGCGCCAGCTGCACGGCCTCACCATCGCCTCCGAGCGGCCGGGCCACACGATGCGCGAGACCTGGCACCCGATGGGCCCGTGCGCGATCATCACCGCCTTCAACTTCCCCGTGGCGGTGTGGTCGTGGAACGCGGCGCTCGCCCTCGTCTGCGGCGACCCGGTGATCTGGAAGCCCTCGGAGAAGACGCCGCTGACGGCGCTCGCCACCATGACGATCTTCGAGCGCGCGCTCGCCCGCTTCGGCGACGCACCCGTGGGCCTCGCCGGCATCGTCATCGGCGGCCGCGCCGTCGGCGAGGCGCTGGTGGAGAGCCCGAAGGTGCCGATCGTCTCGGCCACCGGCTCCACCCGCATGGGCCGCATGGTCGGCCCGAAGGTCGCCGAGCGCTTCGGCCGCTCGATCCTCGAGCTCGGCGGCAACAACGCGATGATCGTCGCCCCCTCCGCCGACCTCGAGATGGCGGTGCGCGCGGTGGTGTTCTCCGCCGTCGGCACCGCCGGCCAGCGCTGTACGTCGCTGCGCCGCCTGATCGTCCACGACAGCGTCGCGGACGGCCTCGTGCAGCGCCTCGCCGCCGCCTATGCCGGCCTGCCGGTCGGCAGCCCGCTCGAGACCGGCACCCTCGTCGGCCCGCTCATCGACCGTGCCGCCTTCGAGGGCATGGAGCGGGCGCTCGAGGTGGCGCGCGCCGACGGCGGCACCGTCCACGGCGGCGGCCGCGTGCTCGCCGACCGCTTCCCGGACGCCTTCTACGTGCGGCCTGCGATCGTCGAGATGCCCGGCCAGTCGGCGATCGTCTGCCACGAGACCTTCGCACCGATCCTCTACGTGCTGCGCTACGGCACGCTCGACGAGGCGGTCGCGCTCCAGAACGGCGTGCCGCAGGGGCTGTCGTCCTGCATCTTCACCACCGACCTGCGCGAGGCCGAGACGTTCCTCGCCTCCGGCGGCTCCGACTGCGGCATCGCCAACGTCAACATCGGCCCGTCGGGCGCGGAGATCGGCGGCGCCTTCGGCGGCGAGAAGGAGACCGGCGGCGGCCGCGAGTCGGGCTCGGATTCCTGGAAGGGCTACATGCGCCGCCAGACCGCCACCGTGAACTACTCCCGCGCCCTGCCCCTCGCCCAGGGCATCAAGTTCGAGATCTGATTACAGTGGCCGTTTCCGTGCTGGCGTCGTTGACCGTTGTTGCGGGTCATTCCCGGCCTTGTGCCGGGAACCCATCGCGCGCCGCGAGCGAGAGCGTCGCAGGCACGCCCACAACCGCCGTCCTGCCGTTCCTGTGGGTTCCCGGCACAAGGCCGGGATTGCCCGCGGAGGGTGGGGTGCAGGAGGGTGGGATGCATGGGGGCCGATCGGCCGCCGTCACCGTTTCGGACGCCTCACGATGACCGCCATCCCCGGGCCTGAGCCGCGCGTGCGCGACCTGCTGCCGCGCTTCTTCGCCTACTACCGGCCCTACCGCGGGCTGTTCCTGCTCGACTTCGGCTGCGCCGTTCTCTCCGGCCTGCTCGAGCTTGGCTTCCCGATCGCGGTGAAGCTGTTCGTCGACCGGCTGCTGCCGAGCCAGGACTGGGCGCTGGTGGCGCTCGCCTCGGCGGGGCTGCTCGTCATCTACCTCGTCAACTCCGGGCTGATGGCGATCGTCATCTACTGGGGCCACATGCTCGGCATCAACATCGAGACCGAGATGCGCCGCAAGGCGTTCGAGCACCTGCAGAAGCTCTCCTTCGCCTATTTCGACAACCAGAAGACCGGCCGCCTCGTCGGCCGCCTGACCAAGGACCTCGAGGAGGTCGGCGAGGTCGCCCACCACGGCCCCGAGGACGTCTTCATCGCCATCATGACGTTCATCGGCGCGTTCATCCTGATGATGTTCGTCAGCGTGCCGCTCGCCCTCGTCACCGCCGCCGTGGTGCCGCTGATCGTCTGGGTGACCAGCCACTATGGCGGCCGCATGACCGCCAACTGGCGCACGCTGTTCAACCGCGTCGGCGACTTCAACGCCCGCATCGAGGAGAACGTCGGCGGCATCCGCGTCGTCCAGGCCTTCGCCAACGAGGCGCACGAGAAGCGGCTGTTCTCCATCGACAACCAGAACTACCGCACCACCAAGCTCGAGGCCTACAAGCTGATGGCGTTCACCAACGCCCTCAACTACGTCTCGCTGCGCCTCACCCAGATGATCGTCATGGTGGCCGGCAGCTACTTCGTGCTGACGGGCCAGCTGACGGCCGGCGGCTTCGTCGGCTTCCTGCTGCTCGTCAACGTCTTCGTGCGGCCGATCGAGAAGATCAACTCGGTCATCGAGACCTATCCGAAGGGAATCGCCGGCTTCCGCCGCTATCTCGAGTTCCTCGACACGGCCCCCGACATCGTCGACCGCCCCGGTGCCGTCGCCGTCGAGGGCCTGAAGGGCGACATCCGCTACGAGGCCGTCTCGTTCGCCTACAAGGGCGGCGGCCGGCCGGTGCTGTCGAACGTCGACCTTTCCATCCGCCCCGGCGAGACCGTCGCCTTCGTCGGCCCGTCGGGGGCCGGCAAGACGACGATCTGCTCGCTGCTGCCGCGCTTCTACGAGGTCACCGGCGGGTCGATCTCGATCGACGGCATCGACATCCGCGACATGACGCTTTCTTCGCTGCGCGGCCAGATCGGCATCGTCCAGCAGGACGTCTTCCTGTTCGCCGGCACGCTGCGCGAGAACATCGCCTACGGCCGCCTCGGCGCGAGCGAGGCCGACATCCTCGACGCCGCCCGCCGCGCCCACCTCGACGCGGTGGTGGCGGCGCTGCCGAAGGGCCTCGACACCGTCATCGGCGAGCGGGGTGTGAAACTCTCCGGTGGCCAGAAGCAGCGCCTCGCCATCGCCCGGATGTTCCTGAAGAACCCGCCGATCCTGATCCTCGACGAGGCCACCTCCGCCCTCGACACCGAGACCGAGCGGGCGATCCAGCAATCGCTGGCCGAGCTCGCGGAAGGCCGCACGACGCTCGTCATCGCCCACCGGCTGGCGACCATCCGCGACGCCGACCGCATCGTCGTCGTCGACGAGAGCGGCATCGTCGAGCAGGGCCGCCACCGCGACCTCGTCTCCGCCGGCGGCGTCTACCGCAGGCTGCACGACGCACAGTACGGCTCGGCCGGCGCGTGAGGGCGGCCGACCGGACGCTGCGGACGAGGCTGGCCCAGACGCCGCGCCTCGCTTAAGGAGAGCGTGGCGCTTCTCCCGGGGGCGTCGGGGCTTCGTCGATGAGCGTGTCGCGCTTTCTCCTGCGTGTCGTCCTACCCGTCGCAGCGCTGCTCGCCGGCGCGCTGGCGCTGGCGGTGCTCGTGCTGTTCGCCGCCGTGCGCGGCGCCGACGAGGCCGCCGTCGTCGACGAGACGTCGCTGCTCGCCACCGCCACGCGCGAGCGCGTCGAGGAGGTGTCGAAGGAGCAGCGCAGCGTCGCGATCTGGGACGATTCCGTCCGCAACATTCAGCTCGCCCTCAACGTCGAGTGGACGCACGTCAACTTCGGCGCGTGGATGTTCGACTATTTCGGCCACAACCTCACCTACATCCTCCGCGACGACGGCCGGCCGATCTACGCCTCCAGCGAGGGCGTGGTCGTCGAGCCGCGCCACTTCGGCCGCGTCCGCGACGACGTCGAGCCGCTGATCGAGGCCGTGCGCGCCCGCTCCGACGCCCGCCTGCAGGCGCCGGTGGTGGCGGGCGCCGAGCTTCCGGCCTTCGCCTCGGAGGCGGCCGTCACCATCGTCGACGGCCGCCCGTCGGTCGCCGCGGTGATGACGATCGTGCCGGAGGACGACAGCCTGCGCGCCGGCGCGCGGCCCTATCTGCTCGTCAGCGTGAAATATCTCGACCGCGCCTTCCTCGATGCGCTGGTGCGCGACTACCAGCTCGCCGACGCCGAATTCCGCAACATTCCGCCGGAGCCGCCCTATGCCTCCGTGCCCCTGCGCGACGCCACCGGCACGCCGCTCGCCTTCCTCGTCTGGCAGCCGAAGCGGCCGGGCGCCCACATCCTCGCCGATGTCGCCACCGGCTTCACGCTCGCCGCCGTGGCGGTGCTGCTCCTCACCGCGGCCGTGCTCGCCAACCTCTGGCGCACCTCCAACCGGCTGTTCGCCAGCCGGGAGGAGGCGAACGTGCTCGCCGGTCGCTCGGCGGTGCTCGCCAGCCACGACGCCCTCACCGGGCTCGCCAACCGGCGCGTGCTGCTGGAGATCGCCGACGCCTGGCTCGCCGCCGCCGCCCCCGGCCGGGGCGTCGCCCTGCACTCGGTCGATCTCGACGACTTCCAGGGCATCAACGACCGCTTCGGCCACGGCGGCGGCGACGCCTACCTGCGCGAGATCGCGCTGCGGCTGACGGGCTTCGCCCCCGAGGGCGCCTGCGTCGCCCGCCTGGGCGGCGACGAGTTCGCCATCCTGGTCGCCGACGTCGCCTCGGTGGAGGAGGCGGAGGTCCTCGCCGCCCGGCTGGTGGCGGCGCTGAGGGTGCCGGTGGAGGTGCGCGGCAGCGAACTGCCCGCCTCCGGCTCGGTCGGCACCGCCTGCAGCTTCGAGCCGGCGCTCGACGGCTCGGAGCTGTTCCGTCGCGCCGACGTGGCGCTGTTCGAGGCCAAGCAGCAGCCCGGCGGCGGCCGGCGTGCCTACGACGCGGCGATGAGCGAGCGGGTGCGGCGCCAGCGGCAGCTGCGCGAGGACCTCGCCGCGGCGATTGCCGCCGACGGCATCGAACTCGCCTACCAGCCGATCGTCGACCGCGCCGGCGCGATCGTCGCCGTCGAGGCGCTGGCGCGCTGGCGGCGCCAGGACGGCGCCAGCGTCGCCCCCTCGGAGTTCGTGCCGATCGCCGAGGCGAGCGGCACCATCGGCCTGCTCACCGACCGCGTCCTCGACCGCGCCGCCCGCGACGCCGCCGGCTGGCCCGGCATCGCCGTGTCGGTCAACGTCTCGCCGGCCGATCTCGTCGACCCGGGCTTTCCGGCGCGGCTCTCGCGGGTGCTGGACAAGGCGGGCCTGCCGCCGTCGCGGCTGATCGTCGAGGTGACGGAATCCGCCTTCGCCGCCAGCGAGGACCTCGCCGCCGCTCTCGGGGCATTGCGCCAGCGCGGCATCACGGTTGCGATCGACGATTTCGGCGCCGGCTTCTCCAACCTGTCGCGCCTCTCCGGCCTGCCGATCGACATCGTCAAGATCGACGCCTCGCTGGTTTCGGCCGCGGCGCTGCCGAGCGAGGTGGCGAGCGCCGTGCCGCCGCCTCCGGTCGGGGCGTCCCTCGATCTCTACTCGCCGGTGTTGCTCGCCGATGCGGTGGCGCCCGCCCTCGGCTCGCCGCCCCCCGGCGCCGCGCCGGCCGCGGCGGCCGGTGCCACCGCCCCCGCCGTCCTCGCCGCCGTCGTCGCGCTCGGCCGGGCGATCGGCCTGAAGGTGGTCGGCGAGGGCATCGAGCGACCCGCGCAGCGCGAGGCGGCGCTCCGGGCCGGCTGCGACCTGCTGCAGGGCTTCCTGCTGTCGCCGCCGCTCGAGGCCGCCGCCGTCACCCGCCGCCTCGCTGCCGCGCCGGCAGGCGCGACGACGTCCAACCAGGCGACGTCCGGCGCGACGCCGCCGCCCGGCGAGCCTCCGGCGTCCGCCGCCGTCTGATCGGCGTCCCGTCGTCTCCGCGCCCGCCCGTCGGCTGTGCCCGCCCGAGCCGCCCGCGCCCTTGCAAGCCGCCCGAACCTTCCAAGCCGCCCGAACCCTTCTAGGCCGCCCGGACCTGCGCGACGAAGCTGTCGAACAGGCCGCGCAGCACCATCGCCTGCTCGTCGAGATCGCTGGCGGCCTTCGCCACCTCCGACGACGCCCGGCCGGTCTGGTCGGCGGCGAGCCGCACGCCGCCGATGTTGGACGACACCTCCTGGGTGCCGCTGGCCGCCTGGTGGACGTTCGCGGCGATCTCGCCGGTCGCCGCCCCCTGCTGCTCCACCGCCGCGGCGATGGTGCCGGACACCTCGTCGACCCGCCGGATCGTGGCGGTGATCGCCTCGATAGCCCCGATCACCTGGCCGGTGGCGCTCTGCACGGCGGCGATCTGGGTGGAGATCTCGCCCGTCGCCTTGGCGGTCTGCTCGGCGAGTGTCTTCACCTCCATCGCCACGACGGCAAAGCCCTTGCCGGCCTCGCCGGCGCGCGCCGCCTCGATGGTGGCGTTGAGGGCGAGCAGGTTCGTCTGCGAGGCGATCGTCTCGATCAGGCTCACCACCTGGCCGATGCGCCCGGTGCTGTCGGAGAGCGCCTTGACGACGCCCGCGGTGTCCGACGCCTGGCTCGTCGCCTCGCCGGCGATGGCGGCGGCGTTGGCCACCTGCGTGCCGATCTCGCGCACCGAGCCGGTGAGTTCCTCGGCCGCGGTCGCGACGGTCTGCACGTTCGCCGTCGCCTCCTCGGCGGCCGCCGCCACGGCGGCCGACTGGAACGTCGTCTCCTCGGCGGCGGAGCTCATCGAGGCGGCGCTCGCCTTCAGCTGGCTCACCGCGGCGGCGAGGTTGCGCACCACCGCCGACACCTCAACGTCCAGTTCCGCCACCTTCTCCATATTCATCGCGCGGGCGGCGCGCGCCGCCTCCTCGGCCGCCACCTGCTCGGCGCGCAGCCGGTCCGCCTCCTCACCGGTCGCCTTGAAGACCGCCAGCGCCTGCGCCATCGCGCCCACCTCGTCGGTGCGCCCCAGGCCCGGCACCACCACGCCGGGTTCGCGGCGCGACAGCCGCAGCATCGCGTCGGTCATCCGCCGGATCGGCCCGATGACCCCGGCAAACGCCGTCCACAGCGAGAACGCCAGTGCGGCGATGCCGAGCAGGCCCGTGCCGGCCATCACCAGGGTGGCGATCCGGTAGGTGGACTCGACGGTGTCGTAGACCTGCTTCGACACCGCCACCTGCAGGTTGATCAGCGACCCGACGGCGTCCGAGATCGGGTCGATCGCCGGGTAGAGGCGGTCGACGACGAAGCCGTCGAGCGCTGCCGTGTCGGCGCGGCGCAGGATGTCGACGAGCGCGTCCACCTCGCGCGTCGCCACCGCCATGCGCACCTCGGCCGCGTCGGCCAGCGCCACCTCGTCGGCCTCCATGTAGGTCAGCCGGTAGGCCGCCCACCGCCGGTCGATGTCCGCCCGCGCCGCCTCCACCGAGGCGATGCCGGCATCCGCGCCGATATTGCCGTTGCGCACCTTGTGGGCGGTGTCGACGATGGCGACGGCATAGGCGTCGGCGATCGCCTTCAGGTCCGCCAGCGGCACGACCCGGTCGGCGTAGACCGTCACCAGCCCGTCGTGCGCCGTCCGCGCCGCAAACAACCCCGCCCCGCCGATCGCCAGCAGGGCGACGAGCATCAGGCCGAGCGTGATCGACAGCTTGGAACGAATGGTCATAACGTGTCTCATGGGCAAGCCCGGCACGCTTGACGCCGAAGCTCGGGTGGATGGGGAACCCGGCGGACGGGGTCGGTCGACGGCGAACGAGGGCAGTGCGAGGGACTTCGGCGGTCGGCCGACGCTGCGGCTCCGGCGGCGACCGCTGACAAAACCCCCTTGCCTTGCCCCGACCTTGCACCCGCCCACTCCACCACCATGCCCAGCGCGAGGGGCCACCCCTTTCCCCGTAGTCACCCCTCTCTCTCTCCGTAGTCACCCTCCTTCTCCCGCAGTCACCTCCTCTCTCTCTCTCCGGAGTCATTCCCGGCCTTGTGCCGGGAACCCATGCGACGGTGCCGCACACAGGCGGGCCCGCTCGGGGCGCCGCGCCCCCGGTGGCTCAACGCTCCACCCCACGCCCCCCACCCACCCCATCCTCTGCTACTCTCCCCCCACCCGCCGCCCAGCGACGGCGCCAAGAAACCACCCGGGGGAATCGCCCATGTCCTTCACCTCCATCGCCGTGCTCGGGCTCGGCAAGGTCGGCACGCTTGCGGCGACGCTGCTCGCCGAGAGCGGCTTCACCGTCACCGGCGTCGACGCGCGCCCCGCCGCCGCCGAGCTGCCGTTCCCGGTCGAGGTCGCCGACGTCGGCGACGCCACGGTGCTGCGCAAGCTGTTTTCCGGCCGGCAGGCGGTGCTGTCGTGCCTGCCGTACCATCTCAACCGCGCGGTGGCCGAGGTCGCCCACGCCGCGGGCCTGCACTATTTCGACCTCACCGAAGACGTGCCGACGACGCAGGCGATCATCGGCCTTGCCGCCACGTCGCGCGGGCTGATGGCGCCGCAGTGTGGCCTCGCGCCGGGCTTCGTCGGCATCGTCGGCGCGAGCCTCGCTGCCGAGTTCGAGCTCTGCCGGTCGATCCGCATGCGCGTCGGCGCGCTGCCGCAGCACCCGACGGGCCTGCTCGGCTACGCCTTCAACTGGTCGCCGGAGGGCGTCGTCAATGAATACCTCAACGACTGCGAGGTGATCGAGGAGGGCGAGCGCAAATGGGTGTCGGCCATGGAGTGGCTGGAGACGATCTATGTCGACGGGGTGAAGCTCGAGGCCTTCACCACCTCCGGCGGGCTCGGCACCATGTGCGACACCTTCCACGGCAAGGTCGCCAACATCGACTACAAGACGATGCGCTATCCCGGCCACGCGGAGCTGATGAACTTCTTCTTCCACGAGCTCCTGATGCGCGAGAAGCGCGGGCTCGCCGGCGAGATCCTCACCAACGCCAAGCCGCCGGTCGACGAGGACGTCGTCTATGTCCACGTCTCGGCGGAGGGTCGCGCCGAGGGGCGGCTGCAGCGGCGCGAGTTCGTCCGCGCCTACTATCCGCTGGTGCTCGCCGGCCGCCACCGCACGGCGATCGCCTGGACGACGTCGGCCTCGGTGGTCGCGGTGATCGAGATGGTCCGCGACGGCACGCTCGCCGACACCGGCTTCCTCAAACAGGAAGATATTCCGCTGCCCGCCTTCCTCGCCACCCGCACCGGCCGCCTGTTCGCCGAGGGCGGGCGGCGGTAGGGGGCTGGCGAAGCCAGGGGAGCCCTCAGCGCACCGTGATGACGAAGGGCTTCTCGATACCGGCGACGGGGTCGAACTGGCTGCGCGGCACGAAGTTGAGGTGGCGGCCGTAGAGGTGCAGCGACAGCGACAGGCTCGCCGTGCGGTTCTCGACGCTGTGGATGTCGGTCGGCGACACCGTGACGACGGTGCCGCGGGCAAGCTCCGTGACGGCGCCCCGCTCGAGGCTCGCATGGCCGGGGTCAGCGCCGTCGTCGGTGCGCCGCCAGGCGGTGTTGGTCTCGGTGCCCTCGACGCCGCAGACGACGCCCCAGGTGCCGTGATTGTGCGCCGGCGCGCCGCGGCCCGGCAGCCAGGCGACGCAGAAGATCGCGAGATCGTGGCCGCGCTCCTCGTGCAGCAGGTGCGAGCCGAAGCCCTGCTCGGGCAAGGCTTCGCGCAGCTCCGGCGTCAGCCAGTCGTCCGAGAGCGCCGTCTGCCGCAGCGGCTCCGCCAGCGCCGCGGCGATTGCGGCCGGGTCGGCGGTCTCTCCGGTGATGCGGCGGGCCTGCGCCACCAGGGCGGCGATCGAGGGGGCGGACGAGAGCGTCACGGGCGGTCTCCGCGGCACGTGTGGGGGCGCTAAGCCGCAGCCTAGCGGTGTCCGGGGCGACGCGCCATGCCGCCGCCGTCGTCGGATCGTCATGTCCCTGTGTCCTGATGGTCGGGATCTCGATGGCCGGATCTCGATCGTCAGGCGCATCGGGGTTTGCAGGTGCGGAACCGAACGGCCGGAGGCGGCGTTCTCACCGCACGGCCGCTCGCGGCTCATCCCACCGCACCGGAGTGTCGAACGATGCTCACCCGCCTCGAAACCTGCCCCGGCTTTCCCGTCCCGGGCGAAGGAGTGTGCTTTCGCATGCGCGACGTCCGCCGCCGCACGGTCCGCTTCTTCGCCTCCAACGCGCTTCTCCGCCGGGTCACCGGCCGGCCGGTGACCGACGAGCGCGAGGCCTTCATCGCCGCCCGCGGCGACATCGAGGCGCTCGCCCGCCTCGCCCACGCCACCTGGCCCTATGACGACGACAGCGTCATCGAGCTCGATGCCAACCACGTCGCCGGCCGGGCGATGCAGCCGGATGCGCGGCCCTATACGCAACCTTCAGTTGCGGCAACGAGACTGATTGCTGCGGCTTGACGACGGTGCCGCCGGCGACCGCGTGACGGTGACCGCCACCGGCGGCCGTCGTCAGCGCGGGTTTCCGGTTATATTTCAATGGCTTGAGGGCGCGGCGCGGTGCGCCTGCCACGTGCTGATCTGCGCGCGCGAAACCTCAACGATTTCAGCCTGTTGACCCCATCGGCACGGCACTTCGACGGTGCGCGCAATGCCGGTCGCCGCTGGCCGGTCCCGCCGGGCGGCATCGGCGATGCCCCGCCAGACGACCGTCTCCTCGCGAGCTTTCTCCAGTCTTTCCAGCCGGTTGGCCGCCGCAAGCGTGCGCTCCAGCAGCGCGTCGCCGTCCGCCGGCATCAGGATGAGCCGGACATGTGGAACGTGATCAAAGATCACGATCGTTTCGGGCGCAGCGTCGATCAGCCAGGGCCGCGGGTTTCGGGGGCAGGCGGCGGCCATGACGGCGGCGTAGTCCTCGCCGTAGAAGTGCCCGTAGAGGTACTGCGCCGGCCAGAACAGCGTCCCCGCCGCTCGTCGGTAAGCCTCTGGTGACACTGAGGTCTTGAAGCGATCGCCGGGCCGCGGCGGGCGCGTCGTCAGGGTGTGGACGACGCCGCAGCCCTCCGCCGCCAGCGCCTCGATCAGCGTCGTCTTGCCGACCCCGGTTGGCCCGCCGATCAGCACCAGCACCGGCGTCGCCTCAGCGGTCGCGGGCGTGGCGGATGGCGGCGATCGCCGTGTCGGCGTCACCGACGAGGTTCAACAGCACCAGGATCAGCCGGGCGTCGAGGGCGGCGCTCTCCTCCGCCGTCAGGCCGGAATGGGCAACCAGCAGAGCGGCATAGACATCGTCGCTGCGCCCGCCGAGGCGGTCGGCGCCGAGGTCGATCGGCGCACCGGCGGGCTCCGACGCAGCCGGCATCGTGCGGTCCGAGCTCATGCCGCCCTCTCGTCACGGCGGAGGGTCGCCCCGCCGGCCCTCGCCAGTGCGTCCGCCATCATCGCCGCCGTGGGGCGGGCGAGCCGGGCGGCGACGTGCTGGTCCGGACGGATCAGGTAAAGCAAATCAACACCATAGCGCGCCGCCACGAGCCCCTGCGGGTCGCCGAGCCCGCCCGCACCGACGCGCACCAGCCGTTCGCCCGACGGCGGCACCGCGAGATCGCCGACTGCGAGCCAGCAGAAGTCACCGCCGAGCCGGTCGAGCAGGAAGCCGGCCTTGCCGTCGCTGCCGGTCACCGGCGCGTCCGGGCAGACGAGCCCGGGTTCGACGCCCGCGCCATCCCCCGGCGGCGTCTGCAGCGACAGGCCGGCGAGGCTCGCCGGCAGCGACAGCCGGCCGG